>Ga0335069_10014750_pt1 | contig 10933 bp, 9 predicted proteins | sample Lox_Sample_11_FD_206714 | JGI IMG/M metagenome (GOLD analysis project Ga0335069, IMG submission 206714) | Soil microbial communities from Loxahatchee National Wildlife Refuge, Florida, United States - Lox_Sample_1.1 | ecosystem: Environmental > Terrestrial > Soil > Wetlands | place: USA: Florida... | reverse complement strand
GAAGGTTACTAAGGTCTGAGTTCCACCACCAAAAGTATCATCGAAAGATAGTGTGCCGAGTATGTATTCCCTGCCGGCTACCGGCTCTGGGTCTATAGCAATTGCCTGGTCTGGAGTAACAACCATCGTCTGTCCAGGACCTTGTAATGAGAATGTCCCGTCATTGATAGTCGAATGGTCCATCAATGTGCTGAACAGAACAGTAATCTGTGTTCCCAGGACAACGTCTGTTTCCTGGTCAGTAGGTGTAACCGCTACAACTGTGGGTGCGGACATTAGGAAGCCTTCTTTTCGTGATTACCACCAACGCGCCACAATAAGCCTTGCTGTTCTACCTTTTGATTTGCAGCCTCAATCTTCTCACCAAGATTCTGTAATACTAATCCCATATCCTCGGGATGCATTAATCGTCCGCTTTGGTCAAGAGGTGCTGCAATCTTATAGTTGTCAGGAACTATTACATGAGTTCTCTGCAACTTCAAATCATATGCTGCGGACTCTTCTGGGGTATCGGCTCCGATAATAGCCATTCCACCATCTCTACCTTCAGTGATATAAACCTTCTTGCCAGTATTTTCAATCTTGGTGTTTGTGTGTCCTATTCCATCCACACCTAATCCTTTATTATTATCGGTGATATCGAGTAGTATTCCTTCTTCGACCGCTTTTTCCACATGGTGAACTTGGATAAACGGGTCATCAATATCTATAATCAATACTGGATTAGCTCTATTCAAGCTGACGCCGCCACATCTGAAGAACGATTGTTTATTGGATAGGAAGACTTTTCTTCCATGCCAATATCTGCTTCGGTCTGGTCTCTCGGAAATAGACATAGCTTCTCCTGGATTTATTATACACCCTTCTTCGGACGTTTCACCGGTTTAGGAGGGGCAGGAGTTGGGTTCTGGAATTTGGAGAACATAGTAGAGAAACAAAAAGGGCGGGCGACGTTTGGCGTCGCGCCGCCCTTTGATTAGTAGAACAACCGAGATTAGCGGCTGTTCGGGTCGACTGGAGTCGAACCGAAGATGGACACGCTCGATACATCTTCGAACGTGTTGTTGGCTTCGGACATATTGAATACCGAGCGCGCCGGCAGAGTGAACTCGTTCGGGCGAATCTTGATATTCAGAGCAGTACCGATTGCCTGACCTTCGTTGACGATTCCAAGACCATAGGTCTCTTCAATCGACATTTCCTGAATTCCATAGCGGTTGTCTTCGAACGACTTAACGTGCGGGTCTTCGTCGACAATCAAGGCGCCAAGGTTCTTGCTGTTGAACATCAGGATGTTCGTTGTGCGGTTGACCGGGTCAAACTGCATGAACGGGGACACCAGGATGCGGAACGGCAGACCAAGGTAGTTCGGCAGCATAGGACCAGAAGTCTGACGCTGCGGTAGACCTTCCTGCTTGCTAATCTGTCCACCGGTTAGCTGACCCTGGGTGTACTGCCCGGACTGACCTTGTCCGTATCCAAGACCACCGAAGTTGTAGAACAGATTGCTCAGGACGGCTGCGTTACCGGTCCAGTTGGCGAAGAAGCTTCCTCCACCAGCTTGGATGGCGAACTCACGAAGCAGCGGGTCCTTTACCCACATCAGCCATGCCATCGGGTGTACCACCAGGGTGTCCGGTACGAAGCCGCCCAGAAGAATCTGAGCGTACATATCGAACACGTCGTCAACAGTCATGGAACCGTTTAGCTGGCCCTTAACGTTGCGACCGGTGGTGCAGCCCTTAATCGGCTGAGAGGTCGAAGTTGGCGTACGGCTTGCCGGGTCGTTGTTGAATACGACCGCACCCATCTGGGTGATGTGGCTGAAAATATACTCTTCCTTGTGACGGGCAAGAGCGTTGCCGGCGAGGCGGAGCCAGGTGTTAATCCAAGGATAGCTGGACTCTTCGACATAGCGCTTCGCAATCTTCAGCATCAGACCATGACGGGTCACGTGCGTACCGAACGTGGCTGCTCCGCCTACATCGATGTTGAAGATAGGTAGTGCCATGCCGTCTCCGGACTCTTCAGCACGGAGCGGTGGGATGGCCGGGAATACGGTCATCATACCTGGTACGTAGTCGATGCGGGTTAGCAACGACGTACCAATCAAGAGAGGCTCAATACCTTCCTGGATGATTTGGGTCATGACCCTAGGAATCATGAAAGCGGCGTTCTGAATGTCAAGGGCGTCCTTGACAGTAATCTGACGCTTCGATTCCGGGTCCCATCCGTTGGTACGGAAGATGCTGTCGAAGCGCTTAAACTGTGCTACTTCCTCGTCAGTCATCGTTAGGGGTGCTTTCGTAGACATGTGTAAACCCTCCTAGGGTTACCGCGGTACATACCTTTCTAGTATAGAGCTTTAGGCACGTACAGCTATCTCGACTTCAATTTCCTGGCCGCAACGTTCGCATTTGAAAGCGCCCGCTACCTGTCCAAGGGAGTTCTTCTTGACCAGCAGCTTGTTACAAATCTGGTCCGGCTGTTTAAGCCGCGGGGCTTGGCATCTCAATCCTGTAGGAACCAAGATTGCCTTCCCCTTTTTTATGTGTGTTTGGAACATTGGCATAAGACTCCAAATAATCGGCGGCGGCTCGTAGCAGCTCTGGACTATCTTGGAACTTACCAAGTCCAGGGTTGCAGTTGTCGCACAGAAGACCTCGTATACTACCAGTTAAATGGTCGTGGTCAACTGCTAATCTCTTAGCTAGTTGGCTCTGCGGCTTTCTGCAAATAGCACATTTTTGGTCTTGTTCTTGCAACCTACCAGCATACTGCTGCTCGGTCAGACCAAACTTACAATGTAACAAAGTTCTGCGTCGATGTTTCGCGACGGCTTTCGGATTCTGCTTTTGCCATTGGCGCTTACTCAGCTCTTGGCAGATTTTGCAGCACCTTGTCCCTCGACCGCTAATTCGCGTGTTCTCGGGAGTAAATTCGTGTCCACGCTTACAATGTGTGGCTCTAAAATCTTTTCTCATAGTTCCTCCGACAAGGAACTCAGGAAGGGAGTGTGTCGGCACTCCCAACCCGATTCAAAAGACCCCGCAGGCGGGGCCTGCCTTTTACAGGCAGGCTCCAACCTTAACGAGGACGTAGGTCGAATATTCGTTGTGCAGCGTCTTGCCCTGGTCGTACGCCTTCTTGAAGACACCGTCGGTGCCCAAGTTCAACTGGTAATCAATACCACCAGTCTGCGAACCACCCATCATAATGCTGGATGGGTTCGGGTCCTTAATCGGACCAACTAGACGGCTCGGGTCCCACAGAGTACGTACGCGGTTGGCGTAGTCACGAATCGGGTAGATGTTCTGAATACCGATGACACGTCCGCAGACGTCATCGACAGAGGTTCCATCCCATTCCGTGTAGTTGCCCGCATCACCAAGAGCAGCAGAGCCCTGGACCAGTGCGCCGAAAGTCGGCGTACCAGTGAAGTGCACGAATGAACGGCTGTAGTTCGACTGAACGTAGCCGCTGACGCCATCGCCAGAAGCGAGGGTGGTCAGAGTGTTCGGTAGGGCGCCAATCCATGGGAGACGGATGACCATCTCGGTCTGGACAGCGGTACCCATTTCGTGCATATAGTTGTGCACCTTGAACTTAATCGGAATGACGCCGTTCAGGGTGTAACCCATACCACCAGTCGTGGTCGAAACGTCAACGCCACCGATGTACTGGAATACGTTGCGGATGACTAGACCGATTGGCTTTACGCGACCATTCTTTCCCGGGAATAGGTTGCATGCCTTGGCAGCAGCCGCATCGCCAGTAGCAAGCGTGTAAGTCGTTCCATCAGCGAAGGTGATGACGTCGCCGTCAGCGCCGTCCGAAGGAGCGGCGATAACTGCAACTTCACCAGCCGCGGCAACCAGGTTTCCCGTGATTGCGTTGTAGGCGAAGCCCACGTCAGATGCGCCATACTTCAGAGCGCAATACTCACCACCATTGCTGACAGTTCCCTGAGTTCCGCAGAACAGACCTGCTGGAACGAAGGCGCCGCTCTTGTCCTGTCCCACTAGCTGCTGGGAGCTAAGGACAACGTTGGCCAGAACCGGGTGACCCTGGTCCTGACGGATGGCCGGCAGATAAGGTGCTGGGTACGGTACAGGCAGCCACGGGCGTAGTACTTCAGTTGCTTCTGCGTCCGGGGTGGTGTGACCGATACGGTCGCGACCAAACAAGCTACCGGTATACTGGTTATTGATATCGAAAGCCATGATGCTCTCCTATTACTTCTTTATTGCAGTCTTGGCCGTTGTGTAGGCCGAATCCGCTAGAAAGAGTGCTCTCTCACGCGGAGTCATAGACGAGAGCCGGTCACGGAGGGCCTGGTCAAGGGCCTGCTGCTTCTGGAGCTTCTCCGCTTCAGTCTCTGCCTTCGGTGCTTCCGCAGCCGAATCGTTAGCAGCGACAGACTTGTCTACCTGCGCATTATCCGCCACCGACTTGCCAGGCTCTGCGGCCTTATCTGTCGGGTTCGGCGAGGCTACTGGTGTTTCCACCCACTTCAGCTCCGCCATAATGTCCGCCACAGCGTCCTTCAAAGAGGTCACGTGACGCTTACTCAACTCGTCCACCTTAACCATCAACTGGTCTTTGGTGAGGTCCTTGTAATCGGCGTGGCCGGTCAAGGACTTGTAAATCACAATCTGGGTTGCGAGCGCTTTCTTTTGCGCCTTCAGGATTTCGAACGAAGTGGCCTTAGCAGCCGCTACAGCGTCGTTCAGCGTCTTTACTTCATCGCTGAACTTGTTGATTGCTTCTTCCTTCTCTTCCCAATCCTTCTTCGCAACAATTACTTCATCTTTCGCGCGCTCAGCCAGATGCTGACGAGCCCACGTCAGAGATGATGCGGAATCCCAATGCTCACCAACACGATAGTGTAGGTGACGCATACGTCCCTTCATGTCATCATCGGCTCCCTTATAGTGCTTGTTCAAGCCGTCGTAATGACCGAGGACTTCCGCTGCGCAATTGCCCATTTTCGCTTCATCAACGAACTTGGCCAATTCTGCGTCCTGAGACTGAATAGTATCTGTTTTCTCAGCAACTTGGGGAGTAGCTTCGTCCTTTTTCGCTCCACCGCATCCCATAGCCTTGGCTTTACGGGCTACGCAGGACAGGATAGCGGAACGCTTGCCTTCACCCTTATAGCGACCAATCAGGCGACGGGCAGCAGTTACGTGAGCGCAATCAGGAACAGGGAATGAGCGGCCCGGCCCACAGAAGGTTCCAGAAGCAAGCTTATTGCGCTTTTCAGTGCTAAGCTTAGCATCCTTAACCATTTCCGCGGATAGTTCGCCGTCCTTTACGGCAGCGTCCATCTCAAGGCACATCTCGGTGTATAGACCTTCTTCGTCGCCGAAGTAAGCCTTCTCGTCTTCAGTCAGTTCGACCTTGGACCAGTCAGTTTCGCCACAGTTCTCACACGGAGTATCAGTCGTCTTCTGCTCATCCTTCTTCTCAGCGATAGCAGCCTGGACTTCCTTGTCAGCTTCTGTTGGGGTGTTATCAACGCCAGCCCAGCCATTCTTCTTAATCTTGGCATTTAGGGTTGACTGTAAAGAACGCTTCTTGGTCTTCTCGGAATCCGCTTCCGGCTTCCACTCAGACAAGTTCTGCTTCAGTTCGAGGGCGCGCGCAGCATTCAAGGTATCAGCCTTGATTTCCGCTTCGAAAGCGCTCTGCGACTCTGCCTTTGATAGGTCGTATACTGTCGCCACGTTATCCTCCACTATTTGGATGTCGTAGTCCATTGCCGCATCCGACATGGACAATCCAGCAGCAGAAACAAAAGCCTGCTGCGCGTCATGACTTAGACCCATGAAGAACTTGCGGTTGAGCGAGTCCTTGAGAGAGTCCTTCGAAATCTTGCCAGCGAACGGGTCTGCCGGGAAGTTCACGAATGAGATTTCCTCATACTTGAAGTCACCGCAGATTAGGAACGCCCGCTTACCAGTCTCTTCGTCCTTGGTACCAGGCATATGTTCGCACTTATCATCCTGGGCCCAATCCTGATGGCAGATAGAACAGATAGCAGAGTTCGTCTGAAATCCAACTGATACAGTCAGATACTCGTCACGAAGAACTTTGCCGATAGCATCAGGGTTAGTTACATTCAGACCCAACTCCAGGTAGCCGAGACCCGAGTAGTCAGGCAGAACCATCAAGTTGTCTACAATCCAGTCAACGGACTTATAGAGGTCGACCTTCTTGTCATAGAAGACCGAATCCTTGATAGTCGGAAAGTCATTGGACCACTTATACGACTCGTCAACGTAGCGAGCCGTACGGACGCGTCCCAGAACGTCACCCTTCTTGTTGTGCTCAATCAGGACTGGCTTTGGGAACTTGCCTTCTTCAGGAATCCACTGGTGAGAAGCATCTTGCATCCGGTCTGGACGATAGAACCGGTGATTGCTATTCACAATGCCAGAATGAGTCGCCGCCACCTTGACCAACAGGCTCTTGCCCGTGTCCGAGGTAGCGTCTTTACATTCAAATAGATTCCGCTTGTTTTCCATGACTTCCTTGGGCTTGAAAGTCCAGAAGTCATGCATGCGTAGACGAGGCATTATAGGTCCTTAGAACCTAAGTAGGGCCCATTGCTGGGCCCTATCAATTAGGCGTGAACTTCGGTGGAGCAGACAATGTAGCGAACGACAGGTGCTACAGTCGACAGAGCAGAGTTAATCTGCTGACGGTCGAATGGTAGGTCGTCATCCGTAACCACGGTGCTGGTTGGAACGTTGTTCGTCTTCGGAGGAGCAATCTGAACAACTGCGGTGGTGTTGCCAGTGAAATCAGCAACGCCAACCGAGATTCCTTCCGGAACCGTGCTTCCGGCAGCCTGCTTACGGAAGGTTCCGTGTACTGGAGTTGGAGAATCATCAAGCACAAACGGGCTGATGAAACCGGCTACCAGATAGCTGGCAGACGAATCCAAGGTTGCGGAAGCGGACGGCTTATCGCTGGATTCACCAGCAGCCGCACGGTTTCCCGATGGGAATGCGGTGGCTGCGGAGGTATTGGCTCCAGTGTAAATAGCAACGGCGAAAGCGAACTTGGCGCCACTGGTCAGGGTAACTGTAACAGCGGTGGCAGCGGAGGCATTGGTGCAAGCCCAAAGCTCACCATCCACATCGTTAGCAGTGCGCGAGAACGGAGCGTAGTGTCCCAGTTCATAGCTGAGGGTATCGTACGACTTTCCACCGGATAGCTTGGTGTAAGTGTTGGTGCCATCAGTAACGCTGGAAACGGTCGCTACTTTGCCACGAACCGCTACGAATACAAGCACAGCGTCGCCACTGCCGATGGTAATCGAAGCTGCCTTCGAAGTGACGGTAGCGTCTAGGTTTACTGCGCCGGCAGTTCCATTAGTCTTAGGTGCAACGGCCATGGTGAATCTCCTTTATTACTTTTTATCTGGCAGCTGGTTCGCTGGCTTAGGCAAATAGGTCTTCGGGGTCGTATTAAGGACCGTGCGAGGATTAGCTATCGCTTGGTCGAGTGGGACCTGAACACCCTTTTTCTCATGGACTGTCACAGGCAGAGGGCTATTCCACTTCTGTTCCTTCATCGGATTCTTCTCCATCCCAGGCTTCGACCAGGACCGCCAACATCTCTGGGTCGGTCGTTTGGGCTATCATTGCCTTTAGGGCAGGTAACCCCTGTCTTACCTGTTTAGTATAGTCATTTGTCGGGTCTTCCGGGTCCTCCGGATGGTCGGTCTCGAATTGAGCAATTATCTTCTCAACCACCTCCGCAGATACCTCTGGCCACTTACGGCTACCCGGTTCGTTAGATAGGTTGGCCAGCGCCGAAGTCAGCTCATCTGACAGCAGATGCTGGAACTCTTCGCGTGACGATTTAGCACGGTGCGGTCCGGCATTTACTTTGTGCTGGTTAGAAGGCTGCGACTTGGTCTTACCACTTTTCATGGTAGGGGTCGCTTTCTTAACCGTGCCGGATGGACGAGCTCCTTGGACGGCTGCCAGTTTTGCCTTGGCATGGGTCAGCTTGGTGCTGGCCTCAGCTTTGGCTACATGGGCTTCCATCTTCTTATGCTCAAGCTTGTGCTGCATCTGCATTTCGTTGACCTTATGACCAGTTAACTTCTCCTGGTGTTCGGCCTGCATAGGCAGCAGTTTCTCTTGGGCCTTGACTTCGGCGTTGGCCTTTGCTTCCGCGGTAACAATTACCAGGTCACGTATGTGCTCCCAGTAATGTGTCAGCTTCTTGTCAGCCTTGCTCATAGGAGGACGCTTCAACATCTTACGAGCCTCAGGCTCGGTGATAAGATGAGCATTGTATAGGTTGTAAATGTGCGTCTGTTCCTTAACAAGGTTGTCCAAGTCGACTTCGTGGAAAACAAGCTTGGTTGTGGCGACCGCCTTCTGGACGGAGACCGAGTAGTTGGCCTCCATGAACCACTCTTTGAAGAAGTTCAGTCGCATAATGTCCCCGAAGGACTCCATATCCGCTTTGACATAGTCCTTTAGGTTCTGTGAAATGTTATCGGCCGTGGCACGAGTACCATCCTGGCCTTCACCCATGTCGATACTGGAAACGCCGAGTCCAGTAAACACACGGGCTTTGAGGTGAGCCAAGAATTCCTTGGTCTCAAGTGAGCGGCCCTCTGCTCCAACTACATCGACTTCCACTCGGGAGTCGCTGACGAACACGCCTTCCTTAGGCATCGTTTCAATCTGGTAACGAACGGTATCGATTTCCGATTCTCCGTTCGGGCCATACCAGCAAGGAGCATCATCCGTTCCAATCTTCACGTGGAAGAATGGGAACAGATGATTAACGAACAAGAGTTCGATATTCTCCTCAAAGCGACGTAGAGCCCAGATGTCATCGCGTACGCCGACTGTGCGAGGCGTGCCATATACGTGTCCAGGCTTTACATCCCACTTAAGGTGAATGATTTCTTCGAGGGTATAGTCTACCCAAGGCGCTCCCGTGTCAAAGAAACGGCGCCAGTGCTTAATCTGACCTTTCTCGAAATAAGGAAGTATTGTGTGAGCCGGAATCAGTTGATAGAACGCAACGGGGGTTTTGTTCTCGTTGTCCGGCCGGCCGCCCTTGCCATTGTTTTTAACACCAGAGGACAGCTTCTCATCACGAACCTTGCGGAGGAAGCAGTTGGAGCAGAGGAGCAAGTTGAACAGAATCTTCTTGAAGAAAGAGTTGGTTGGTTCGTTGGTTACATACTCAAGAGTGTTCAGCCGCTTGTAGATGTAGTCTACATTCGTCTTTCCCTGTTCGACGTCCTGGTCCAGGTCGGTATTGATTTCGTACCCGTTACGGAACATCAGTGAGAGTTTGCGGTTTACGGCCTGCTTGACGAAAGCTTCCGTGTCATAGATAACGAACGGCTCAAGCATGTCATACTCCGGACGGAGTATGCCGTTGAACATATTGTAAGTGCCAACATAGTCGGCATTCTTACGAACTTTGGACTTGGCTTCCTTTGGGTCGAAAATCTTGGACGCGTCTTTGGCATCCTTGCCAGTAAGAAGACGGTCCCACACACCAGGCACTTCCCAATAATTCATACGGACTTCGATGTTGTCCGTTACTGCGTGCTTGAACCCAAAGTCAGTCTTCGCCTTGAGCTGGGGCACACGAATATTAGTGCGGCCTTCCTTAAAGCTGGTTACACGGTCTTCCAGCCGGATAGCCTGTAGCTCTTTCGGCGTCAATACTGTTTTCTTGGCCATTGGAATCCTTACGTGGTCTGAATACTTCCCTTGGTCGTGTGAATCTTAGCGCGACTCAATACCCTATTAACCGGTTCCGAGGTAGGGGGCATATCTGGTGCGTTTACAACAACTTGGTTAGAACTTGTCGTAAAGGTAGTACTCGAGCCCGTCTGTAGACTGGTTAGTATGCTGTTTACCGCGGTCTGTTTCACTTGAACTGAGGCCGCCGGAGCTACGGTATTAGCCTTATAAGCAGCGATTACAGCATTGGCTGCGTTAATCAAGGACATAGTGGCCTTGATGGAACACATAATAGAGTTCGTATCGTCATGGTTCTTGAGGCGGCGCTCCATAAGCTGACGGAAGCTGAGGTCTATACCCGCGGAGCCGGCATCAATCTTGTTCAGAGCCCAGTCAAGCTTCTCACCCAGGGTCTGTAATCCACCTGACAGCTTGCCTATACCAGGCACAGTTAGAGGCTTAGAAGGCTCTCCACCAGAGGCAATCTTCGAGTATGGATTGGTCTGAGCGCACGGATTGCTAACTGAAATACCAACCATAGCGCCACTCTTTACTCTTCCTAGAGTAGCCGCGGCGTTCTGTACTGAACCAAGAATGCCACTCAATGAGCCAAGTCCAGACTTCAGCGGGGCGGCCGCCAAATGAGCAACCATATCTCCGGTATGGAGCATTCCAGTAACTTCACTGGCCAGACGGACGAATGAGTAGTTAGCTACATCGCCAACCAGGTTCGACATACTGGTCTTGTGAGCGAACGAAACCAGAGCCATTAGGCAGCCGACGATTCTCAGCATATTGCCTAGGTCTTGGTCCAGATAAGTAATAAGAACATTGCTGATGTCAGCATCTACCGTTCCTACTGAAGCCATCGACTGGTATACCACGGAGTAGGACTGAGAGAAGTGCTGAGTAACATACTGCTCGTAGTCGGCCAGGTCTGGCGACAGGTCTAGATTAGAGGCTTTGATTGGAGCCTGGTTTGGATTCGACAGGTCTGTTGGTGTGGCGTAGGTAGCCGGGTATTGATTGAGAGAATCCTTCCAAGACTGGAATACGATAGAGTCTCCCTTTAGAGATGGCAGAAGTAAAGGCAACCAATTATCGTATGAAGGAGAGTTGACCAGGTGCTGGGAGATAGTTCCTACTACCTGCATCAGGTCAGCAATCTCGAATGGATTGGCGAGTACAGAAGAGTC
>Ga0335069_10014749_pt1 | contig 10933 bp, 7 predicted proteins | sample Lox_Sample_11_FD_206714 | JGI IMG/M metagenome (GOLD analysis project Ga0335069, IMG submission 206714) | Soil microbial communities from Loxahatchee National Wildlife Refuge, Florida, United States - Lox_Sample_1.1 | ecosystem: Environmental > Terrestrial > Soil > Wetlands | place: USA: Florida... | reverse complement strand
GAGGGAAACCGGCCGACATCGGGAATGAGGATTCCGTGCTCGTCCCAGACATATTTGCGGGCATCGACGGTGGCGGCAAAGGGATCCCGCATGTACCAGCCCTCGTCGATCACCGAGTACTGCCAGCCGTACTGGCGGAGGGAGGCCAGGACGGCGGTGTTAGCGCGGAAGTCGGCCTCATTGATGGTGAGCCCGTAGGCGTCCCAGCTATTCCAGCCGAGCGGAGGAGTGGAAGCGACAGGCTGAGCGGAGGCCGAAGCGAATGCGAAGACAAGAGCTGTGACGGACAGAACGAGTGGAAACATGTGGAAACGTATACCACAAACCCAATACTCTGGAACGGGGCGGGTTAGTCTTGTGCTTACCATCGGACTTCTGGCTGCAAATCAAGTGATGCAACTCACTTTCAACTGTGCCTATAATGCTGTCGAATAAATCTAAACAGCTGCAAGATGCCTCTCCCCGACACCTGCAACTGAGGAGACTACTATGCTGAAGTCGTTCTTGCTCTTCATGGCGGTTGTCTTGCTTGCTTTTACTTCCGCCTCGGTTCCCGCCCAGGATAAGGGCGCCGGGAAGTCTGTTCCTGACATGCACGCCAAGGCAAAGAAGCTATATGACCTCGACTGCGCGCTGTGTCATGGAGCCACCGGGGACGGCAAGACCGATCTAGCCAAGGATATGCAGCTCAATCTCATGGACTGGACTGACCCGAAGGCGCTGGCCGGCATCTCGGACCAAGCGATGTTCGATGCCATTCGCAAGGGCAAAGGAAAGATGCCGCCAGAGGATTCGAGCCGCGCCAAGGACGATGAGGTGAAGGCTCTCGTGGCTTACATCCGACAGTTGGCGAAGGACCACCCAACACCGGAAGCTGCACCGGACGCGCAGCCGGCGACAACACCCGCGGCCGCACCGGCAACTGCGCCAGCGACACCTCCTGCGCCGAGCCGCTAGAGCGATGGCCGCGTAATCTGCGCTATCCCGCCCTTGCGCTCCGCCATGGCAGACCGCAAGGGCAGGGCGGCCGATCCTCTCCTGTTCATTTCATCTCCCATCCCAAAGTTGTTCCTGCTCATGCGATAAGCTGATGCGGGAGATCAAGAATGGTGTTCCCGATCCTGAAGCGTGCCGCGCTCGCCTGTCTCGCGCTGACGCTGGCGTTGCCAGCAATTTGCCAACGGGCGCAGCCTCTTGCCGGTAGCAATGCTGCTCTGCCGCTGGTTCACACTGAGAATGGAGCCAACTCCGCGGAGGCACAGAAGGCCCACTATGTCGTGCTCGTGTCGCTGGATGGGTTTCGCTGGGACTATGCACGCCGTGACGGTGCGGCGCATTTGCTTGCGCTCGGCAAGAAAGGCGTGTGGGCTCCGGAGGGAATGCTTCCGAGCTATCCCTCGCTGACCTTTCCCAACCACTTCAGCATTGTGACCGGATTGTATCCCGAGCATCACGGGTTGGTTGCGAACAGCTTTTTCGATGAGACGAAGCAGGCCCGGTATTCGATGTCGGACACGAAGACTGTGACCGACGGGAGCTGGTACAGCGGCGTGCCGCTGTGGAGCCTCGGAGAAAGCCAGGGCATGCGCACGGCGTGCCTCTTCTGGCCGGGCTCAGAGGCCGAGATCGCGGGGCACCGGCCGTCGTGGTATGCCATCTTCGACTCGAAGACGCAGGCAAGCAGCGAGGTGGAGCAGGCGCGCATCGATGATGCGGTCGCGCTGCTGCACCTGCCTGCAGACCAACGGCCTCACCTGATCACGATCTATTTTTCAGAACCGGATCACGCGGGGCACGAGTTTGGTCCGGATGCACCACAGACCAAGGCTGCAGTGCTGAAGGTGGATGGCCTGGTTGGGAAGCTGAAGACTGCACTTGATGCAACGAAGCTGCCCATCGACCTGGTCGTGGTGAGCGATCACGGGATGGTGAAGGTGCAGGACGGGTGGATCACGCTCGACAAGATGGCCGATCTGAGCGGATTTGAGACGGTGGGTGCGCTGCTCTACGGAAAGACTGAAGAGGATCGCATCAGGGTCTATGACCAGCTAAAGAAGGCGTCGTCGCAGTTTTTTGTGTACCGGCGGAAGGATATTCCGGCAGGGCTGGATTACAACCAGAATCCGCGCGAGGGCGACCCCATCGTGGTTGCGACGGGACCATACGCGATTCGAGCCCACGGACCGCCGGAGGGCAAGGCGGATACGCCGCCGAATGCGGGGATGCACGGGTTTGATCCACGCAGGGTGACGGAGATGAAGGCGAGCTTTTTCGCCGCGGGGCCCGACATAGTGGCGGGAAAGACGGTTGCGCCTTTTGAGAACGTGAACCTGTATCCGTGGATTGCGCACATACTGGGCCTGCACGCGCCGAAGACAGACGGAAGCCTGAATGTGCTGGCTGGAACGCTTCGGGACGGAGGCGAGGAGGCCGCAGATCCATCGAATCTGGGGCCTGAAAAGAAATGAACGCAGTTCTGGGCATTGACGGAGGCGGCACCCGCACGCGGGCTTCCATTGCTGACGGGGAACGTGTGCTTGCGTTTGGCGAGGCCGGTTCGATCAAGCGTCTGCGCGTGGGCGCCGAGGTGGCTGAAGCAAATCTGCGTACGCTGCTCAAGGACGTTTTTGCGCAGGCGGGTATCAAGGGAGTGAAGGCGGCTTCAGCGGGGGTTGCCAGTTCGTCGATGCCAGGCGTGTCGGAGTGGATCACGGCTGTGTTCCAAGATTTTGGTGTTGAACGATCCGAGATTGTCGGCGACGAGGTGATCGCTCTTGATGGTGCATTCAAGGGCGGGCCGGGGATCCTGATCATTGCGGGAACGGGCTCGAATTGCGTTGGGCGTGCGCCGGATGGAAGCCGCGAGAGCGCAGGAGGCTGGAGTTCGCGATTGGGAGACGAAGGCTCTGGATACTGGATCGGGCTGCACGCGATTCGCCGCGCGCTAGCGGCATATGACCGCGAAGAGCCGACGCGCATTCTGGAGACGGTAGGACGCATCTGGGGTACGAGCACGCTGGATGAGCTGGTGAATATCGGCGACAGCACGCCGGGGCCGGACTTTGCCGCGCTCGCTCCGGCGATCAGCCAACTGGCAGAAGAAGGAGATGCCGTGGCTGCGGGAATCATGAAGCAGGCTGCGGCCGATCTGGCGGACACGGTCTTGCTGGTTAGAAGAAAACTTCGCCGCAAGCACAATCTGACCGCGGAACTGCCGGTTGCGTGGATTGGGAGCGTGATCGGGAAGGCGCGCCTGGTTCGTGAGCCGTTTTTTGCGGCACTTCGCACGGCTGCACCCGAGATGCCGATTCGCGAGGAGGAAGTGGCGGGAATTGAAGGAGCGGTGTGGAGAGCCCAACAGATGGCGAAGGCCGCAGGCTGATTCCCACCCATGACTTCGTCATGGATGGGGCACCCGCGCAATGAATGTGGTGCATCTACCCGCGGCTAAAGCAGAGCGTGGACGGGCCACATGTTTGTCCCTCCCACCCATGACTTCGTCATGGATGAGGCACTCCACTCTAGTTTGCCTGTTTGCCGCCAATGATGGAGGCGACGAGCCTGCCCTGCGCATCGATGGCAACGAGGTTCGCTGATTTGCCGACGGCGACCGCGCCGGCACGGTGAGCGAGGCCAGTCATGGCGGCTGGATTTGCGGAGAGCAGGCGCAGGGCCTGATGGACCGTTGCGCCGGTGAACGCGATGAAGTTGGCCAGCGCGCGATCGAGCGTGAGGACGCTCCCAGCCAGGACGCCTCGTGCGGTAGCACGGCCCTCTTTGACCTGCACAGCAAATCCGCCGAGCGTGTATTCGCCATCGGGCATTCCGGCAGCACTCATGGCGTCGGTGACGAGGATGGCGCGTTCCGGGCCCTTTGCAGTCCACCATAGCTTCACGATCTCGGGCTGCGTGTGGATGCCGTCGCAGATGAGCTCGGCGTAGAGCGCGTCGCTGGTGAGGACGGTGCCCAGGATTCCGGGTTCGCGGTGATCGAGAGCGCGCATGGCGTTGAATGTATGCGTGGCGCTGACCGCTCCGGCATCGATGGCGGAGCGAGTTTCTGCGGCTGTAGCGTTGGAATGGCCGACGGAGACACGAACGCCGCGCGCTGTTGCATGGGTGGTGAGTTCGGCGGCTCCTGGAAGCTCGGGCGCGAGCGTCATGAGGCGCACATGGCCGTGCGCGGCATCGATCAAGCGATCAAAAGTGGCGATGCTGGGAGCAAGCAGATGTTCGGCTGGCTGAACGCCGCGCTTCTCATGCGAAAGGAAGGGACCCTCGAGATGGATTCCCAATGGGCGCGCGCGACCGGGATCGGCGAGCTTGGCGCAGTGGTTGGCGAGGCCCTCCAGCGAGCGGAGAGTGGAGTCGAGCGGAGCAGTGACGGTTGTGGCGAGATAAGCTGCAGTTCCCCGCGAGGCAAGAAAATGACCTATCGTATCGAGCGCCTGCGGTGTGGCCTCCATGACATCGTGGCCAGCGGCACCGTGAATGTGCACGTCGAAGAATGCCGGACCAAGCGTGGCGCCGGGGAAATCGAGAGTGCGGGCGCTGGGCGGAACCTCTGCGGAGTTGCGCGATGCGATGCTGCGAACCTGGCCGTCCTCAATCACAACGAGTGGGTGGTCGTGAAGGTGCGATCCGTCCCAGAGCCGCTCGGCTGTGATGATGGTTTCCATAGCGATGATTATTGCAGGCGACGGCGGGCTGTGACAGGGAGAGCGCGCAAGGATGTAACGGGCGTGTAACGCCGCCGATCGCCGGCATTTGCTATTGTTTTTCCATGCGCATACGGGCTCTTCTCATTGCCGCTGCGGCCTGCAACATCGCGGTCGAGTTTGTTTCAGGACAAACCATCGATCTGCCCACCAGTAAACAACTCATCGAGCCCGTCCCGGGCAGCCCGCAGATGCTGAACAGTCTGCCCATGTCGATCGCTGTTTCAGGCGACAACCGCTACGTGGTGACAGTGAACGCGGGCTATGGAACAGCGGAGTCGAAGGGGGAGCAGTCGCTTGCTGTCTACGATACGCAGACAGGAAGGGTGACCGATTTTCCCGATGTGCGCACGCCGGAACGTGCGAGGCAGACCCTGTATTCGGGACTGGCTTTCAGCCGCGATGGGAGCCGCGTTTTTGCAAGCATCGGTTCCCTGACCGATCCGCTGGGCACGACGCCGCCTTTGAACGGAATCAGCGACACGGGAAGCGGCGTGGTGGTGTACCGCTTCAACGAAGGCAGCCTGGAGCCGGACCACATCATTCGTTTGCCGCTCGAGCAACTCGCGCCGGGACGCAAAACAAAGCTGCTTGGGGACGCGGAGGGGGACAAGGGAGTGCCGTTCCCCGCGGCCATCGCAGTAACGGTCTCAGGAGGAGCCGAGAAGCTGCTTGTTGCCGAGAATCTTTCGGACGATGTACTGCTGCTGGATCCGGCAACGGGAACGATCGAGCACCGCTTTGACCTTTCAGAGAGCAACTCTGTGCCTGGGACCTATCCGATTGCTTTGCAGCTTGCGCAGGATGGAAAGCGCGCGTTTGTCGCGCTGTGGAACGCTTCGGAGATTGTTGAGCTCGATCTCGAGAAGAATGCGGTGGGCCGGAAGCTTACTCTGCTGAAGCCTGCCAAGGAGATTGCGCCGGGAACGCATCCCTGTGCATTCGCGCTGTCGCCCGATGGCAAAACTCTGTATGTGGCGCTGGCCAACCGCGATGCTGTTGCCGCAGTCAATGTAGGCGAGGGACGGTTCTCGGTGAAGGGATACTTTGACACGCGGCTGCCAGGGCAAAGCTATTTTGGCGCGGAGCCGGTTGCGGTTGCGCTGAATGCGGACGGAAGCAGGCTCTACGTCGCGAATATGGCGACCGATGCGGTGGCGGTGATTGCGACGCGCAAACTGACGGCAAAAACTGCGCAGAAGGGAATGGTGGAACCGGACGGATTTGTGCCGACGGAGTGGATGCCGATGTCGATGGCCTTCGTGCAATCTGAGTCGAGCGGAAGACTTTACGTAGCGACGGCCAAGGGGAAAGGGGCGGGTCCAAATGCGAAGCCGCCCACCGGAACGGGGACGCAGTCTGAGAACGACATCGCGAAGAGAAGTATATACATTCCGACGCTGCTGCACGGCTCGCTTGCCGTGCTGAATACGGCGGAAATGGAAAGGGACCTCGCAGACCTTACAGCATCGGTACTCGCATCGAACCGCATGAAGGCTGCGGCGGAGAAGGTCACGTTTGCCAATGGAAGCGCGGACCGAGTCAAGCACGTGATCTACATCATCAAGGAGAACCGGACTTACGACCAGGTATTTGGAGATCTGAAAGACGGCGGCCAGGCGGTGGGGAATGGCGATGCGAGCCTGACGATGTATGGAGAGAAGATAACGCCCAACCTGCACAAACTTGCGCTGCAATTTGGAGTGCTGGACAACTTCTACGACTCAGGCGAAGTGTCGGGCGACGGGCACGTGTGGTCGAATGCCGCGATTGGAACGGACTACCTGGAGAAGACGTGGCAGCAGGCGTATCGCGGCGGGCAGCGTACTTACGACTTTGAGGGCGTGGTTGCCGAGGGATTGCCACTCGAACAGAAAATCCCCGATGTGAATGAACCGGCAAGCGGGTACCTGTGGGGGGATCTCGCCTCGCATGGCAAGACGTATTACCACTTTGGCGAATATATCGCGACGGTCTTCTGCAACGAGGTGAAGACAGCCAATCCGCAGCAGGGTCCTGTTCTGCCCGGGCAGACGTGCGCACGCAAGTCGGTTGAGCCGGGAGAGCCGCTGCCGAAGGAATGGGGTGGCGGCGTGAACAAGTGGCCGTGGGCGATTCCGCTGATTGCTTCAAACACGGCCACGAAGCCTGAGCTTGCGGGTCACTTCGCACCGGAGGCCCCGGACTTTGAACTGAGCGTGCCAGATCAGATTCGCGTGGAGGTTTTCCTGCGGCACCTGAAGCAGTGGGTTGGGGACAAAGAGAAGGGCAAGGACACGATGCCGAATTTCGTGATGCTGCGGCTGCCCGATGACCATACGGCGGGAACGCGGCCGGGCTCGCCTTCTCCGAAGGCGTCGGTTGCCGACAACGACCTTGCGGTGGGTCGGGCGGTGGACGCGATTTCACATTCGCCATTCTGGGACGATACGGCGTTTTTCATCCTGGAGGATGATGCGCAGGCGGGAGCCGATCACGTGGACGCACATCGCAGCATTGCATTGGTGATCAGCAAGTATTCCCCGCATGGGACGGGAGGCGCGCCGTATGTGGACAGCCGGTTCTATTCAACGGTGAGCGTCATCCGCACAATGGAATCGCTACTGGGGTTGCCGCCGATGAACAACAACGACGCATTCTGTTCGCTGATTTCGACGCTGTTTACGGGGCCGGGCGATCAGCCGGCGTACGCGGCGGACTATGCGAATCGCGACAACGGGCTGATTTACGTCGCGAACAAGAAGACTGCGCCGGGGGCAGAGGAGAGCATGAAGATGGACTTCAGGCACGCCGACCGCGCCGATACGCAGAAGCTGAATGTGATTCTGTGGAAGGACGCGATGGGCAATGCTCCCGTGCCGGCGATGCTGACGCAGCGCAAGGCGAAGCAGAAGAAGGATGATGACGACTGAATCTGTTTCTTGCCGCAAGGATGCACTGCGGATATTTCGACTGCGCCCACAGGCGGTGACATTCTGTTACAGAAGACTTATATAGTGTTCCGAGTCGGTGGTTTCCGACCCTTGACTTCGTCAAGGATGGGCCTCCAGTTTTGACACGCGTGGCAGAGTTGGGTTCGTCGTTTCCCACCCATGACGCGATGCGTCATGGATGGGGCACCTGCGATCGTTGTGATCGAAGCAAAAGAACAACCGCAGATCCTTCGCCTTGCTTACCCATCGCGCTCTCGCGCGACGGGTCCCAAGCGCGTGCCGCTCATTATGGCACAAGATTTTTACGGAGCTGTTTGCGGCACGACTGATCGTGCCCTTTCAAATCACAAAGCAACGGCAAATTCCTCGCTGCGCTGGCTTTCTCTTTGTGAGGGCAGAGCCTGTGGAACTCAACTGACCCGTGTATGGTTGTATGCGGCGGGAAACTGTGCTGCAAGGGGGGACTGTGCAGATCTGGAATCGGAGGAATTTTCTTAGAGTCGCCGGGGCGGCGTCAGCGGCGGCGATGGCGGGCGCGGCATCGGCAAAAGAGATTGGAGGGAAGCGCGTGCATGCGCTCGTGGCGCAGGAAGAACCTGCGAAGCCGGTCGCGGCGAACGATCACATTCAGATCGCGCTGATCGGAGCGGGCGGCCAGGGCATGAACGATACAAAGGCAGCGGTGCAGGTGCCCGGGGTGAAGCTGGTTGCCGTCGCCGATTGCTATAACGGGCGGCTCGAGCGCAGCAAGGAACTGTGGGGCGACGACATCTTCACGACGCGGGATTACAACGAGATTCTCGCGCGCAAAGATATCGATGCCGTCATCGTGGGAACGCCCGATCACTGGCACAAGCAGGCGTCGGTAGATGCGATGAAGGCCGGCAAAGATGTGTATTGCGAGAAGCCGATGATCCATGTGTACGCCGATGGGCCGGAGATGATCGAGGCGGCACGCGCTAACAAACGGATCATTCAGATCGGCAGCCAGAGAGTGAGTTCGCTGCTCTATGCGAAGGCCAGGGACCTGCTGGCATCGGGCGCGATCGGAAAGCTGAACATGGTGACTGCGCACTGGGACCGGAACTCGTCGATGGGCGCGTGGAACTACACGGTTCCACCGGATGCATCGCCGGAGACCTGCGACTGGCCGCGATTTCTGGGAAATGCTCCGAAGATCCCGTTCAGCGCGGAGCAGTTCTTCCAGTGGCGCAAGTGGAAGGCATATGGAAGCGGTGTGGCGGGCGACCTGTTTGTGCACCTTTTCAGCGGTACGCATTTTGTGACCGGGGCACATGGACCGACGCAGGGTATGGCAACAGGCGCGCTGCGCTACTGGAACGACGGTCGCAATGTGCTGGATGTGATGCTGGGGCTTTTCGACTACAAGGAGGGTTTCAACCTGAGCCTGCGGGTGAATTTTGTGGATGGCGGCGAGGAGAGTGAGAGCCTCATCTTTACAGGCGACGAAGGCTCGATGGAGATTGGATGGACGTGGGTTGCGGTGAACCGCGTGCCTCGCGAGAAGGAGCCGGGCCTGACGGTCGATACTTTCCCGAAGGCGATGCAGGAGAAGATTATCGCGGAGTACGACAGGAAATATCCGCGCAAGCATCCGGAAGGGCAGCCGCCGGTGGGTTACGAGAAGTATGTTGCGCCGCCGGAATACAGCGACCTGTATGACCACTTCAAGAACCTCTTCGGCTCGGTGCGCACGCGCAAGCCGGTGTTGGAAGATGCAGTCTTTGGATATCGTGCGGCGGGCGCGGCCTTGCTGAGCAATCTCAGCGTGGAGCGTGGCGACGTGGTGAAGTGGGATCCGGAGGCGATGAAGCTGGTGTGAAGCGTCACCCCAGGTGGACTCCCACCCTTCCGCGATGAGGCTGCGGAAGGATTGGGCACCCCGGCGGTTCTCTTTGCACCCGAAGGTTCTTCTTCAATCCCCCCGGGGACGCGAAAACGCCGCGTCTTGGGACGGGGACCCGGATCAAAGAGGGAGTAGCAGTAGGGGATCGGGCACCCGCAGACGGCAGGTAGAATCTGGGAATGACGAAGCGGATCGGTGTGCATCTGGGGACGGCGGGCGGGGCATCCAGCGCCGTGTTAAGGGCGCGGGAGATCGGGGCGAACACGTTCCAGATATTTTCTTCGAGCCCGCGGATGTGGCGGGCGCCGAAGGTCGATCCGGCACAGGCGGAGCGGATGCGCACGTTGCGCAAGAAACATGACGTCGGGCCGCTGGTGATTCACACAAGCTATCTCGTCAATGTGTGCAGCCAGACGGCGGATTTTCGCGAGAAGAGCGTGGTTGCTTTCCGCGGAGAGATTGAGCGTGCACTCGCGTTCGGGGCCGAGTACCTGGTGCTGCATCCGGGATCGTGGAAGGGGCTCACACGCGAGGAAGGTTTGAGGCTGGCGGCCGAGTCGATTGCGCGCGCGATTGACGGTCTCGCCTGGCAGGGAACGGAGTTCGAGATCCTGATCGAGAACACTGCAGGTGCGGAATGTTCGCTGGGCGGGAACTTTGAGCAGGTGGCCGAGCTGGTCGAGCGGCTGAAGACACATGCGCCGGTTGGCGTGTGCCTCGATACGTGCCACACGCACGTCTCCGGCTACGACATCGTGAGTGAAGAGGGCTATGCGGCAACGATGAAACAAGTAAGCTCGACGATGGGATTCAAGTCGGTCAAGGTGTGGCATTGCAACGATGCCAAGGCCGCGCGAGGTTCGAGGCTCGACCGGCACGAGCATATCGGGCAGGGGAACATCGGAGTGGAGCCGTTTCGCCGGCTGCTGAACGATTCCCGGTTTGCCAAGTGCGCCTTCATCGCAGAGACGCCGGTGGACGAGCCGGGCGATGAGGAAAGAAATGTGCGGGTGCTGAAGAGCCTGATTCAGGCTGCGTAGGTTTGCATGTCCACAAGCGGAAAACCCCGTAGTCAGAGGATCAGGAAATGCTCTATCGTCTTGTGCAGAGGAGCTTTCGCATGAAGAACAGCGGTAGGTATCTTCTCCTCATCCTGATGACCATGCCGTTCCTGCCACTTGCAAGCGCACAGACAGAGCCCAGGATGGATTATGCCCCGAAACCCCCGGGAAGCCCGTCGCGGGTGCTGCTTGATAACTGGAACGGAATTGGCCGAAAGCTGATTGCAATGGCCGAGGACTTTCCCGAGGACAAGTACGACTTCAAGCCGACCCCGGCTCAGCGGTCGTTTGCCGAACAACTGCTGCACGCCGCCGGCGCGAATTACTTCTTCATCAACCCGGTGAAGGGTGTCA
>Ga0335069_10014745_pt1 | contig 10935 bp, 9 predicted proteins | sample Lox_Sample_11_FD_206714 | JGI IMG/M metagenome (GOLD analysis project Ga0335069, IMG submission 206714) | Soil microbial communities from Loxahatchee National Wildlife Refuge, Florida, United States - Lox_Sample_1.1 | ecosystem: Environmental > Terrestrial > Soil > Wetlands | place: USA: Florida... | reverse complement strand
GTCTTCCTGAAGGCGGGGCAGCGGGACGCCGGGCCCGGATGGCAGTGCCTGCGGTCCCTGTGGGGCGACGTCACCGGCCGGCTGGGCTTCGACCGGCCTGTCCTGACCCTCGCCGCGCCGCCGCATCTCCCGGCGGGATACGTCGTTCCCGAGGCCGGGCCGGGGCTGCTGGCGGCCGCGGAACGCGCCGGAGCGTCGGTCTGGCAGGCGTCCGCCTGGGCCGGCCATGAGATCTTCGGGCTCACCGTCATGATGGCGCCGCCCCGCGACCGGGACTGCCCGGGCGCGTGGACCGACCTGGAGCAGGCCTGGGCGCAGGCCGTGGCGGGCCGGGCCCGCGACGGGCTGCTCGGCGAGACGCGGATTTTCCTCGCCCTGCTCGCCCGCCCGCCCGGTGCCGGACCGCTCCGCGACGCCGCCCCCGGCCTGGTCCGCGCGGCGGCGCCGGAACCGTGCAACCCCGGCTGGTGGCGGCGCTGGGACACCGTCCCGCTCGGCGCGCGGACCGCCGCGCCGGGCGAGATCCTGGTATGGGAGATCGGGCCGGAGGCGCGTGATGCGCGGATCGTGCGCCGGCTGGCCGCCGTCGCCCCGGCGGAATCCGAACGCCAGGCGGACGAGTTCGTGTGGACGGCCGGCGACGGGACGCAGACCCCGCTGGCCAGGCACCTGATGCACGCGGCCACGCTCCGCTATCAGATCAGGGTCTTCGACGACGGCATGCGCTCGCGCCGGCCGCGGGACGACCGCGAAGCGGCGATCGCGTGGCGGGCCAGGCTGGACGCGATGCGCCGCGCCGTCGGGCTCATCGAGGAGGACATGAGGACGGCGCTGACCCTGCCGGCGGGCGGCGCGCCGGGCGCCACGGCGGCCGGGCCGCTGACCGAGGACCGGGACCTGGCCAGGTGGTTCGGGCAGCGGCTCGGCCATGAGATCACCCAGCTGGACGCGGCGGCCGGGCAGGCCCGGCCGGCCGGGCGCCTTCCCGCCGGGGAGAGGCCGGCCCGCGCCGGGCGGCCGCGCGCCGGGAGGCCGCGGGCCGCGGGCGCGGGAGAGCCGTGGGTGGTCGTCTTCACCGCGCTCGGGGTCGAGTACGAGGCGATCAGGGACTACCTGGACGGCCCGGTCTGGCAGCACACCGAACGCGGCACCTTGTACGAGGTCGGCCCGCTGCCCGGGGTCCGCGGGTCCTGGCACGTCGCGCTCACCCAGACCGGGCCGGGAAGCACCACGGCCGCGGTGCAGCTCGAGCGGGCCGTCCCGGTGTTCGCGCCCGAGGTCGCCCTGTTCCTCGGGGTCGCGGGCGGGCGCAGGGACGTCGCCCGCGGGGACGTGGTCGTGGCGGAGACGATCTACGACTACGAGCAGGGCAAGTCGACGCTGGCGGGATACCAGCCGCGGATCAGGACCCACGCGCCCGCCCACCGGCTGCTGCAGCGGGCCCAGCTGGTCGCGCGGGAGAACCGGTGGCAGCGGCGGATCCGGCCGGAATGCCCCGACCCGCGGCCGGCCGCGTTCGTCAAGCCCATCGTGACCGGCGGCAAGGTGATCGCGCACGACCGGTCGGAGGTGGCCCTCCTGCTGGACCGGTACGCCGGCGACGCGCTGGCCGTGGAGACCGAAGGGCACGGCTTCCTGGCCGGCGCCTACCTCAACCGGGAGGTGGAGGCGCTGGTGATCCGCGGCATCTCCGATCTGCTGGCGGGCAAGGACGAGGCCAGCGACGGGTACTGGCAGCCGGTCGCCAGCCGGCACGCCGCGGCGTTCGCCGTCGAGCTCCTGGACAGCCTCGGCGCCAGCCGGACCGAGCCGGCCTGAGCGCCCGGCCGCGCCCCGCACCGGGACGGGCGTCTCGGATCACCCCTTAATGTCCTATTGACATGAACTCGCGGCCGTTGTTATTGTCAGTTTGACATTAAGGCGAGCCAGGCTGGCGCCGTGGCGTACGACCGGCCACCGGGCAGGGCCTTAGGTCACCGGCTGCCGACGTAGATGCCGGCCTGCCGGGTATCCGATCGCGCGCGCAGGCGCCGTGCGGGGCCGGCCAGCCCCCGCTCCACCGCTCGGCCGGGCGGTGGGAACGCGAGCGCCTCGTCCATCCGAGATTCCTCCCGCGTTCATCCGAAAGGAAAAGGGTCATGCGCGCACTCCTGCGTCGTTCCCTGGCGCCGCTGATCGTGGCGGCTGCCGTCTTCTCCGCGGTCGCCCCGGCGCCCTTCGCCTCCGCCGCGGCCGTTCACCAGGTCAAGTTCATCCCCAGGGCCTGCCCGGCGGGCACCAACTGGGACAACGCCACCCAGTCCTGTGTTCCCTGAGCACCGGGCAGAGCTGCGGCAGGCGGCCGCAGCAGGCTGAGGCCGGCAGGCCGGCGTCAGCTGCGGCGGGGGGGCCGGCGGGCCCGTGCCACGGGCCCGCCGGCTGCCGGCCGCCCGGCGTCCCGCCGGTAGAGATTCGGTAGAACGGTTCACCAAGCTGGTACTGACGATCGCGTCAACAGCTCTGCCTGCGGCGGAGGCGTCAGCGGGTGCCACCAGGACCCGCCCCTCCGTACGGTGGCCCGGGGGGGGAAGGGGCCAGCAACACGGATACCGGTACATGAGCGCCGGCCCGGCATGAAGCGGGCAGCGTCGCCGTCGCCTTCAGGTAAGCATCGACAGCCGGCCCTGCGGAAAAGCGGATACAACATCGATTACGAGAGGCCCGATATGGATCTGTCCGTATTTCTTACCGCGGCGGGCGCAGGGCGGCAGGAGACCGGCGACTTGGCCGTCATCAGCACCTGGCTGTCCATGGACGAGGTCGAGGCGATCAGCGCGATCAGGGCGCGGGTCGAGTCGGTCCCGGCCGCCGACATAGACCGGCTCGAGCTGGTCCTGCTGACCATGGCATCCACCCATTTCGACCCGGCGGTGAGAGCCCGGCTGGTCAAGTTCTACGCCATGTTCAAGATCGTCGAACTGCTGCGCTTCGAGAAGTTCCGGGGATTCCCGGCTGACATCGACGGCACGGTCCGGGCGTTCGATCCCAACTGATGATCCCGCCCGGGCCCGTTTTCTCGACGGTGCGGAGCCGCCGCGAATACATCGTGCGTATGACGAGCGAGGCAGATGGGGTGATGCCTGCTCGCCGGCTGGAACTGGCCGCCGATCAAGCGGATGAGCTTGCGGTCGCGCTCGCGGACGGGGCCATCCGCCGCGCCCTGGCCCGGATCACCGAGGCCGACGCCGTCATCGGCGAGCACCTGCGCCAGACGGTGCACACCGGCGTGCGCTGCTCCCACTGGCCCTCGCCGCGTACAGCAGGTCGCCGGCGCCGTCCTGGCCGAGCGCGCTGCGGGCCACGTACTCGCCGCCGCCGAGCGTGGCGCCCCACAGGCCCCAGTCGGCCGCCGCCGCGGTCGGCCTGCCGTCCAGCACCAGCGGCGGCAGGTTCTGCCGGACGCTGTAAACCCGCTCGCCGGGCGCGGGCACGCCGTGGCCCCACACCCCGATCCTGGCCCGGCCGGAGCGGTCGATCACCAGGCTGGCCAGGCCCCGGCGCAGCGGGCTGGCCACGTGCCCTTCCTGCTCGTACCCGCCCGCGCCCGCGGACAGCTTGAACCCGCCGTTGAACGCGGCCAGCAGGCGGCCGCGCTCGGCGCCGCGCACCACCGGGCCGGCCCGGCCCCGGCCCGCCGCGTACCCGGGGTCCTCGCTGCCGTCGTGCAGGACGTAGGTCACCGGGCCGGAGAAGGCCGCCACGGTCACCACGGATCCGTCCGCGGTCCGCGTCCGGGTCACCGTCACCCGCGGCGGCGCGGGCGGCGCCGTCTCCTGGCTGGCTGCCGGCCGGGCGGTGGGGATCACGCGGGTGGTAGCCGGGGTGCCGGAAGGGCTCGCCGGGGGCGTGGCGGCGGACGGCGAGGTGCAGGCGGCGACGGCGAGCAGGCCGGCCAGCCAGACGGTGGTCCAGAGCCTGCGCATCGTCCTCCCGCGACCGGATGGGCGCATACTATTCGGTCACTATGGCAAGCCGCACCGTCAGGCTCACCGGCTGGGGCCGGATCGCGCCGTCCCGGGCCGAACTGGCCGAGCCCGCCACCATCGCCGCCGCCGCCCGGCTGCTCGAGACCGCGCCGGCCGCCCGCGGGACGATCGCCCGCGGGCTGGGCCGCAGCTACAACAACGCCGCGCAGTGCGACGGCGGGGTGGTGATCTCCACCGCCCGGCTGAACCGGATCCTCGAGCTGGACCCGGCGACCGGGCTGGCCGCCTGCGAGGCCGGCGTCAGCCTGGAACAGCTCATGGTCGCCGGGCTGCCGGCCGGCTGGTTCGTGCCGGTCACCCCGGGCACCCGGCAGGTGACCGTCGGCGGCGCCATCGCGGCCGATGTGCACGGCAAGAACCACCCCGTGGCCGGCAGCTTCGCCCGGCACGTGCGGTCGCTCGACATCCTGCTGCCCGGCGGCGAGCTGCGCACGGTGACCGGGCAGTCCGATCCCGCGCTGTTCTGGGCCACGGCCGGCGGCATGGGCCTGACCGGGCTCATCGTCCGGGCCGTGGTCCAGCTGAAGCAGGTGGCCACCTCGCGGGTCCAGGTGGACACCGTGCGCACCGCCGACATCGACGAGACGATGGCGGTGCTGGCCGAGCACGACCGGACGTTCGGCTACACGGTGGCCTGGTCCGACAGCCTGGCCCGGGGGGCCAGCCTGGGCCGTTCGGTGGTCACCAGCGGCGACTTCGCCGAGCGGGCCGACCTGCCCCCCGGGGCGAACCCGCTCGCGTTCCGGCCGGGCGCCCGCTTCGGGGTGCCGCCCGGGTTCCCCCCCGGCCTGATCAACCGGTACACGGTGGCGCTGGCCAATGAGGCGTGGTACCGCAAGGCGCCCCGCTCCCGGCAGGGTGAGCTGCAGAGCGTCGGGGCGTTCTTCCATCCGCTCGACGGGATCAGGAACTGGAACCGGGTCTACGGTCCTGGCGGCTTCCGGCAGTACCAGTACGTCCTGCCGTTCGGCCAGGAGGCCGCGGTGCGCCGCTCGTTCGAGCTGGTCAGCCGGGCCCGCGCCGCCTCCTTCGTGACCGTGCTCAAGCGGTTCGGCGCGGGCGACCCCGGGCTGCTCTCCTTCCCGGTGCCCGGCTGGACGCTCGCGCTCGACGTCCCCGCGCGCACCCGGGGGCTGGCCGGGCTGCTCGGCTCGCTCGACCGGCTGGTCGTCGAGGCGGGCGGCCGCGTGTACCTGGCCAAGGACTCGCGGGTGCCGCCCGAGGTGCTGGCCGAGATGTACCCGCGGCTGGCGGAGTTCAGGAAGCTGCGGGCCGAGTTCGACCCGGCCGGGATCCTCGCCTCGGACCTGTCCCGCCGGCTCGGCCTGTGACGGCGGCCCGCCTGTCCCGGCGGCCCGGTCGGTGACGGTGCCGCTGACCTAGCCGGGCCAACCCGATATCTGCGGACGGCCCGTATATTCCCTGGGCAATAGCTGAATACCTATTTAGCCGGAATACCCGTCAGGCGGCCGCTGCGCGCGGGCCGCGGCCGGCGTATTCGTGACGTGCTGCAATCGATTTCGCGCTCCGCTGCAATCGATCAACATCCCTGCTGACCTGGGCTTGTGGCGTACGTTAATAGCGGGACTCGGCCTGCGATGAAAAGTTTCATGGACCAAAATTTGCATTCCTGCCCGCCTTCTTCACGCCGCAGGTAAAGTCAGCACCGGCCCGGTTTCGCGGCGGACCGCGGATCAGGACACCGCGAGACCGCGAGCGGACTTTTTTGTCCACTTCCGGGGAGGAGGCGCGTTATGCGAGACAGTGTTGTCTCGGGCCTGCGTAACGCGAGTGATCCCGGCGCGAATGCCACACACCGGTTTTTCAGCCGGGCGGTCCGGCACGCCGATGAGGATGAGCTGCTGGCCCGGGTGCTCATCACCAGCTGGAGCCTGATCAGCGGCCGCACCCTGCGGGCCGGGGTGACGCCGCAGTCGCTCACCGAGGACGAGCTGATCACCTTCTGGGCCGATGACAAGATCGCGGCGCCGGGCCGCGCGGGCGCCGGATGGCAGCGGCAGGCTCCCTTACCGCCGGCCAGCGGGACTGGCTGCGGGTCCGGTCCTACCTGCAGGAGCACCGCTACGACCTGGCGGTCGACGCGGCCGGGGACTACCCGGCCGGCCGCCGGGTCGCCGGGACCCCGCTGCTCGCCGCCCCGGGCTGGCAGCCCGCCGAGCCCGTCCCGCTGCGGGAAATCCAGCTGGAGTTCACCCCGGACGCGCCGCCGATCGCGGACGTGGCGGATCTGGACGGGCCTGCCTCCGGACCGGTGAACGGCCCGGTGCCGGCCCTGCCCGAGCGGCCGGACGGGACCCGCTACCTCCGCTACTCGGACGTGCTGCGGGACCTGGCCGCCCCGGCCCTGTTCGAGAACCGTCCCACCTACCGGCTGACCGAGGCGGAGCTGACCCGGGGGGCGTCCCGGCTGGCGTTCACCCGCGGCCGCTACTTCGACGGCATCGACACCGGCGAGGCGGCCGCGCACGAATACGCGGCCGCGCGGCTCGGCGCCCCTGGCCCGCGCGCCCGCCTCGCGGACCCGTGCGACCTGCGCCGCCGGCCCGCCAACCTGGCCGTGAGCACGCTGACGCTCCGGCTCGACCGGGCCGCCGGGCGCGCGTCGTTCCTGATGCACTGGCGGGATCCGGCCAAGGTGGGCCACGCGGGCGGGCTGTACCAGGTGATCCCGGTGGGCATATTCCAGCCCGCAGGCGAGGCCTCCTGGCACGAGCGCGAGGATTTCTCGCTGTGGCGGTGCATGGTCCGCGAGTTCGCCGAGGAACTCGGCGGGCACCCGGAGGAGTACGGGGCCGGCCCGGCCGGCTACGATTCCTGGCCGTTCGCCCGGCGGATGACCCGTGCGCTCGACCGCGGCCAGATCCGCGTGTGGTGCCTGGGCCTCGGCACCGACCCGCTGACCTACGCCACCGACCTGCTCACGGTGGCGGTGATCGACAGCGACGTGTTCGACGGCCTGTTCGGCCCGGGCCCGCGGGACAACGCCGAGGGCAGTGTGCTCGCGGCCCGGGAGTTCGCCGCCCACGTCATCGACCGCACCGTGACCCGCGACCCGGTGCAGGCGGCCGGCGCGGCCGTGCTGCGGCTGGCCTGGCGGCACCGCGAGACGCTGGCCGGCTGACGTCCGCCGGCCCGTCCCTGGTGACCCGTGACCTAGTGGCCGGATCCCGACTGCTCGAAGACCAGCTGGGCCTTGGCCATCCACTCCTCCCGGCCGGTTATCCGCATGTAGATCAGCGCCGCGATCGTCACCGCCACGATGACGAAGAACACCAGCAGGCCCCAGAAGACCGGCCCGCTGCTGGTGAACGGCGAGAAGTACGACTTCCAGACCACGACGACGCCGGCCGCCGAGGCGATCACCGGCACGACCACGTGCAGGATCGGGTTGAACTGAGCCCGGCCCTCGGTCAGGTAGTACTTCACCACCCCGATGTTGGCCAGGATGTACATCAGCACCAGGCCGATCGTGATCGCGTTGGCCCAGGTGATGAACACGTTCGAGGCGCCCCAGATGAGGATGCAGACGAACCCGAGGACCTGGACGGCGACTTCCAGGTGAATCGAGTTGACCGGCGTCTTCCGCACCGGGTTCACCTTCCCCAGGGCGGTGGGGAGCACGCCGGAACGGCCCATGCCGTACCAGGTCCTGGTGCCGCCGTTGAAGCAGGCGATCGACACGGCGATCGCCGAGTTCACCAGGGCGAAGAGCAGGAAGACCCAGGCTCCGGCCCAGACCCGCTGGGCGAGCGTGGCCACCGGCCACGCGGCCGCGGTGGGGATGGTGCCGACCTTGTGCACGCCGATGCCGTTCAGGTATCCCCAGGTGACGAACACGAAGTAGATCATCAGGATGATGACCGAGCCGACCAGCCCGATCGGCACGTTACGCTTGGGGTTCTTGCTCTCCTCGGCCATCGGGCCGGTGGATTCCCAGCCGCTGAACGCGAAGATCGAGAACACCACCCCGAGGAACAGGTTGCTCGACAGGTGGAAGTTGCCGGGGTTCAGCGGCGCCCAGCTGAACCCGCCCGGGCCTGTCGACACCAGGCCGCTGATCGCCAGCGCCACCATGATCAGGATCTCGATACTGCCGGTGATGATCAGCGCCTTCTCCGACAGCGCGATCCCCTGGTAGGCGAAGAAGATCACCAGCGCGATGCCGGCGATGACCCAGATCCACCATTTGATGTCGACGCCGTAATACGCCTTGATGTTCGGCTCGAGAACGGTAGCCGCGAGATAGGACAGCGTGAGCACGCCGACCGGCGGCAGCCAGACCGAGAACAGCACCCCGGCGAAGAATCCCGCCCGCGGGTGGAAGGTGCGCGCGATCCAGGTGTACCAGCCGCCGGCCGACGGGAACACCTTGGCCAGCTGGGCGGCGTTCAGTGCCTGCATGCCCAGCAGCACGCCGCCGAACAGGAACGCCCACGGCGTGGACAGCCCCGCGTAGGTCACGATGAACACGAACGACGCGAGGATCGCGAAGGACGGCGCGATCGTCGCGATCCCCTGCATCAGTATCCCCGGGAGCCCGATCGCGTTCTCCTGCAGGCCCGTCTTGATGGTCCCCTGGCTCGACTTGAGATCCTCGACTGCCACCGTGAGTCTCCTTCCCGTCGCCCGCCGGAAGCGGATCCGCTACGGACCCGCTTCGGGCGGAGCATTCGCTCACGTGCTGGGCATCTGCTCTAATCGGAGTATCGACCTGCGGATTAGCTCTTGGCAAGGCCCCAGCCGCGGCGCCTGCCCGGGCCTAGCGCGCCGGCCCGGCCAGGCCGTGATGGCCGGGACCGCGCGGGATGATCGGCCAGATGTCGACGACCACGTCGTCGCGGACGACGTGGTAGGCGTCGTACCAGTTCACGGTGCTCGGCGAGTACCCGGGCACCAGGGCGACGGGGTCGCCGACCCGCAGCGGCGACCCGCCGGGAGCGGCGAAGATGCCGTGCTCCTCGTCGAACCGGGCGACCTGGAGGTCATGGCCGGCAATGGTCACGTCCGCCGGGTCGGCGACCGACTTGTTGCCCGCGTCGACGATCACCTTGCCGCTCTGCCGGCCGATGACGGTCGCCTGGATCGTGAGCGAGTGCTCGAAGCCAGGCACCATCCGGCCATGGAAGTTGTCCATGACCACGTACGTGCCGGCCTGGATCTCCGTGAGGCCGGGAAAGGCCGCCGTCCATTTCCAGGTGGCGATCCCGCCGGCCGACCGGACCTTGCAGGGGATGCCGTCCGCCTCCAGCAGATCGGCCACCCCGGTGAAGAACGTCATCGCCTCGCGCTGGCGCTCGTGCCGAAGGTCGCTGTCGGGTGTCAGCGAGCAGTGGCCCTCGTACCCGGTGATGCCCTCGAAGCGCAGGCCGGGCAGTTCCGTCACCTGCCGGGCCAGGGCCAGGCCTTCCCGCGCGGTATCGACCCCGCAGCGGTCCATGCCGGTGTCGACCTCGACCATGATGCCGAGCGTCGCCCCCGCCGCGACGGCCGCCGCCGAATGCGCCGCGGCGTTCGCCGCCTCGTCCACGGCGACGAGGATCCGGTGGTCCCTGGCCAGTTCGGCCAGCATCCGCAGCTTGGCCGGATGGGCCACGGTGTTGACCACGAACAGGTCGTCCATCCCGGCGGCGGCGAGCACGGCCGCCTCCCACACGGTGGCCATGGACAGCCCGCCCGCGCCCGCTTCCAGCTGCCGGCGGGCCAGGTCCGGGCTCTTGTGCGTCTTGTAGTGCGGGCGGATCGCGGCCTTCCCCAGCTGTCTCAGCTCGCCCGCCATCCGGTCGATGTTGCGCTGCGCCGCGTCGACATCGAGCACCAGCGCGGGGGTGATCAGCTCATCGCGCCGCTGGCCGATGGCCGCCGCGTACTCCTGCCTGGCCCGCTCGTAAGCCTGGGACAAGATCCGTGCCGAGTCTGGCATCGATTACCTCCTGTGTTCCTGGTCAGGCCGTGTTCTGGTCAGGCCGTGTTCTGGTCAGGCCGCGGCGTGCTCCCGGTCAGCCACGGCCGGCCCGAGGCAGCGGATGACGCGGACGGCTTCGGTTCCCGCCCGCACCCGGATCGGCAGGCCGGCCGGCAGGGCGAAGGTCGGCCCGGCGCCGGCGCCCGTGTAGCCGATCATGTCGAGAGCCAGTTCCCAGCCCAGGCCCATCGTGGCCCCGGCGTCGTCGGTCCCGTCGGTCTCCGGGATCACGATGTGGTGGCTGGGTTCCTGGACCTCGATGAACGAGATCCGCGGCCCGAGGCAGTGCGGCACGCCCGGGTGCGCCACGTAGACCTCGCCCGGGTGAACCTCGGTCCGGTGCAGCGTGCCCCGGATGCTCCGGTTGTCATGCCGTCGCAGGAGGCCGGTGATGGGCCCGTAGCGCCCGGCGAACCGCGCGCCGACCATCTCCTCGGGCAGCGCCGCGATGATCTCGCCGAGCGTGACCGGGCCGATGCCGGGCACCTCGACCGGGCTCATGCCCTGCGGACGGCCGTCCGGATCGTCGTTGCCGGCCCGGGTGCAGGAGCCCACCCAGTCCTCGGACCACCAGTCGTCGGGCCGCTCCGGCATGCCCCGGAAGGCCCTGGTCAGTGAGCCGCCCGGGTAGAAGCGGTGCAGCGGGTGGTAGCCGAGCGGCAGCGGGCGCCGGACCGCCTCCCGCAGCCGGTCCAGCCGCCCCGGCATCGGCCCCGTCATCGGCTGTGCCATCGCGGGCCCGCCTACAGTTCCGCGTTCACGATGAAGCCGCCGTCGGCCAGCAACGTCGCGCAGGTCACGTAGCTGGCATCGTCGGAGAGCAGGTAGGCGATCGTGGCCGCGAGTTCCTCGGGCTCGGCCCCCCGGTGCAGGGCGATGCGCTCGTGGTAGTACTTCATGGCGGCCGGGTCGTCCATCAGCGGCGCG
>Ga0335069_10014744_pt1 | contig 10935 bp, 8 predicted proteins | sample Lox_Sample_11_FD_206714 | JGI IMG/M metagenome (GOLD analysis project Ga0335069, IMG submission 206714) | Soil microbial communities from Loxahatchee National Wildlife Refuge, Florida, United States - Lox_Sample_1.1 | ecosystem: Environmental > Terrestrial > Soil > Wetlands | place: USA: Florida... | reverse complement strand
CGCGCGGGTCTCGGCGGACGTGGTCTGCTCGCGCATCTGTGTCAGGATCGCGATCGTCATCTCGGGGCCGTGCTGGCGCGCCTCGAGGAGCGCGGCGAAGCGCGCGACCAGCGGCGGCGCGTCGGGCAGCCCGGCCGCGAGACGGATGTCCTCCGCCGCCCCCGCGAAGTCCTGCTTGAAGAGGTAGCGGACGACGCCCAGGTAGTAGCGCAGCGTCCACGATTTCGGGAACACGCGGATGCCCTTCTGGAGCAGCCGGATTCCCTCGTCGACCTCGCCGGCGTCCCACGGCAGCACGAGCCCGGCGAAGCGGTAGACGTGCTCGGCGCGCGGATCGAGGTCGGTCACGAGGTCGCACATCCGTGCCAGCCACGGATAGACGTGATCGCCCTGGTAGTGCTCGCCGAAGTAGCTGATCGTGCGGAACCAGATCAGGTTCGCGAGCACGTTGTCGTAGCCCAGCACCAGCGGGCGCAGCAGGCGGGCGTCCGGCAGGTAGACGAGCTCGGCCGCGGCATCGTGGCGCTCGGGAATGCGGTCGAGCCGAACGGCGGTCGCCGCCGTCAGCATGGCCAGCAACCCGAACGTCGCCACCCCGACGACTCGGCCCTCTGGCAGTGCAACGCGCATGGGCTACCCCTCCTGGTTAACGAGGAGTCCCGTGACTCTCCAGCACCGCGACCCCACGCCGTTGGGCCGCCGTGCTTGACACTCGGACTATTCCACTTCCGCAGTCAGGTACGGCGCGCCCGCGGGGCGCTCGTAGGGCCAGGGCTCGGCCCCGACGGCCGCGATCAGCGCGCGCACGAACGCGTCCTGGCGCTTCCGCGCAGCCGGCACCGGCACGCCGTGGTGCAGCACCGCGAACGTCACGGTCCCGTACTTCTGCGTGCGCAGCACGCCGGCCAAGGCCGACGCGCCCTGCGACCCGAAGGTCCCGGTCTTGCCCACGATGGTGCCGGGGAGCGGCGGATCGCCGGCCGGCCGCTCCTCGAGCGTCCCGGGATCCATCCGCGACACCGGCAGCACGTCGGTGAGCGACTTCCCATGCTCGTGCAGGCAGGCGGCGAGCGCGTCGAGCAGCGCGACCACGACGCGCGGGCTCAGCCGGTTGTGCTCGCCCGCGCCGGCACCGTTGTCGATCACGATCTCGCCGCGCCACGCGGCCGGCACGTGCGCGCGCGCCGTCGCCTCGACCACCGCCGGCCCGCCGATCGCGGGCGCGACCAGGTGGAAGACGTTGTTCGAGTAGTCGTTCAACCACTTCACGATGTGCAGCAGCGGCGCGGAGCGATGGGTGACGAGCGGCGTCGGCGCGGCCTGTCCGCCGACCGGGTGATCCCGCAGCGCCAGCGCCACGTCGGGCAGCGCGGGCGGGCAGGCCGTGTCGTGCGTGGCGACCGCGGGCCAGGCCGCAGCGCCGTCGCGCCCCGCGAACGTGCGCGCCAGCCGACGGCCGTCGGGATCTGGCTGCCAGTCGAAGAGCAACGGCCCGTGCACCTCAAGGCCGCCGTCGACCTTGCGGAGCCCCAGCCGGTGCAACCGGCAGAGCACCAGGAACGCCCCCTCGGAGACGAAGAACGGGTCGCGCCCGCTCTCGACGACCAGATCGCCCGTCAGGGTCCCGTCGTGGACGGGGCCGCGCGCGAGCACCCGGGTCTCGAACCGATAGTCCGCCCCGAGGCGCTCGAGGAGCGCGAGCGTCGTGGCGACCTTCGTGACCGACGCCGGATGGACGGCTCGATCCTCGGCCTGCGCCGCCAGCACGGTGCCGTCCTCGGCGCGGACGAACACCCCCTGCCCGGCGCCGACGTGGGTGCGCGCCAGCCCCTGCAACGGCGGATCGCCCGCGAGTCCCGGCCGCGCGGCGGCGAGCACGAGCCCGAGCAGGAGCAGGACCGACGGGAACGCACGCACGCCGCCGCCGTGTAGCGCATCGGAGGGCAGCGTGCACGAGCCCCCCTCTCAGAGCAGCCTGCGGATCCGCTCGTAGCCCTCCTTGATCTCCTGGGCGACGTCCCCGAGCTTCTCCTTGACGCCCCCCACCGCCCCGCTGGCCTCGCGGCCGATCACCTGGGCCCGTCCCTTCAGGTGCTCGAGCTGCTTCTCGAGCTGCTCCCACTGGGTGCGGGCGTCGGCCTTCAGCAGGTGCAGCTTGACGTGCAGGGCATCGCGCTGGGTCTCCAGCTCCCGGACCAGTCGGTCGAGTTCCTCACGGGTCTGCGTCATCGGACCTCCTCACCGCCGATCCTCCCCCCATCGGGGGCGGAGGTGAAGCCCCTTTCCGCCAAGAACGCACCGCGCCACGTCGGGCTTGGACCGTCGGGGGACCATCTGGTAGTCGACAGGACCGAAGGAGACTCCGTTCATGGCAAGGCCCGCGCGCGACTATCACGTGATCTCGTCCGACTCGCACACCGTCGAGCCCCCCGATCTGTGGGAGAAGTGGCTCGAAAAGAAGTACCTCGACACCGCCCCGAAGCTCGTCGACGACGGCGCCGGCGGGCATGCCTGGATCTACATGGGCGCCACGACCGCAGAGCCGCTCGGGCTCGTCACGTGCGTCGGCACGCACCCCGAGGAGCTCAAGTGGACGGGCGCCCGCTACGGCTCGACCATCCACCCGTCCTGCTACGACGGCGCCGAGCGGCTCAAGGTCATGGACATCGACGGCGTCGACGCCGAGATGCTCTACCCGCCGCAACGCGCGATGCTGACCTTCATGAAGAACAAGGACACCGGCGCGCACCTGGCGGGCATCCAGGCCTACAACCGCTGGCTGAAGGACGGCTTCTGCGCGCCCGACCCGGATCGGCTGATCGGCATCTTCCAGATGCCGAACGTCGGGATCGACACGTCGGTGTCGGAGCTGAAGCGCGCGAAGAAGGAAGGCTACCGCGGCGTGGCGCTGTCGGCGTGGCCGTCGGGCGGGGACAACCTGCGCGCCGAGGACGATCCGTTCTGGGCGACGGCCGCCGACCTCGACATGCCGGTCAGCATCCACCTCCTGCTGGCGGCGCAGCAGCAGAAGATGGGCGCGTCGAACAAGGGCAGCGTCGCGATCGGGGCGTCGGCGTTCATGTACACGATGCCGCTCATGGTCGAGCTGATCTTCCAGGGCGTGTTCGACCGCTTTCCGAAGCTCCGGATCGCGTTCGTCGAGGTCGGCGCCGGCTGGATCCCGCACTTCCTCGAGATGGTCGACGACCGCTACTGGCGGAACCGCCACTGGACCAAGACCAACACCAAGAAGGTCCCGAGCCAGTACTTCAAGGATCACATGCTGGCGACGTTCATCGCCGACCGGAACGGGATCTCCGTGCGGCACCAGGTGGGCGTCGACAACATGTCGTGGTCGACCGACTTCCCGCACCACGGTAACGACTGGCCCTACTCGCGCAAGCTCATCGACAGCCTGTTCGTCGACGTCGCGGACGAGGAGCGCCGGAAGATCATCTGCACGAACGCCGCGAGGTTCTGGGGGCTCATGAGCTGAGGCCGGTTGCGGGGGCGCGGGAGTGCCCTCGCGGGGCCGAGCGCGCGGCTGACCGTGCCGCGCCAGCTTCCGCTCGCAAGACAGCGCCGCGCACCTCGTCGGCCCCGCGAGGGCACTCCCGCGCCCCCGATGCACTGCCGCCGCTTCCGTGGAGGGTGGGGGTTCTCAGGGGCGCGGGCGGAAGCGCGGCACGGAGAGGCCGGGGGCCATGTCTTCCCAGACCACCTCGAGCGCCATCCCGATTGCGACGGTGGACGGGTCGACGTCCACCACGTTCGAGGCGAGCTTCGGGCCCTCCTCCAGCGCGACGACGGCGACCACGTAGGGCACCGGCAGGCCGGGGACGTACGGCCGGTGCACGATCGTATAGGTGTAGACGGTCCCGCGTCCGCTCGCCTCCTGCCAACCCTGGTCGAACGAGCGGCAGACGGGACAGAGCGGGCCCGGCGGCAGCCGCACGCGCCCGCAGGCGTTGCAGCGCTGGAGGAGCAGCCGGTGCTCCGCCGCGGCCTGCCACCACGGCAGCGTCTCGCGGTCGACGGCCGGCGTCGGCATCGCGTCGGGGAACCAACGCCGGCCGCTCATCGTCGCCCCAGGAGCAGCGCGCTGGTGGGTACGCCCGCCGCGCTCGTGACCAGACAGACCTCCGCACCGTCGACCTGACAGGTCGACTCGCCGCGGAGCTGCCGCACGCCCTCGACGACGTGGTTGAGTCCGTGGATGTACGCCTCCGACAGGCTGCCGCCGTGCGTGTTCGCCGGCAGCGCGCCGCCCCGCCACGCGAGCGCGCCCCCGGCGACGAACGGCCCGGCCTCTCCCGGCGCGCAGAAGCCGAAGTCCTCGAGCGTCAGCAGCACGAGGCCGCTGAAGTGGTCGTAGAGCTGCGCCACGTCGACGTCGGCGGGGCCGAGGCCGGCCTCGGCCCACAGCCGGCGTGCGACGCCGGTGCCGCCGCCGGTCGTGAACAGGTCGTCGTCGATGTTGACGTGGGCGAACGGGCCCCAGCCGTACGAGTACGGCATCCCCTGCGCGCTCGCCAGCAGCTCGACCACGGGCTTGCCCGTGTCGCGCGCCCGCTCCGCGGTCGTGACGACGACCGCACACGCGCCGTCGCTCTCAAGGCAGCAGTCGAGGAGGCGGAACGGGTCGGCGATCATCGGCGAGGCCTGGTGGTCGGCGAGCGTCATCGGCTTCCCGCCCATGACCGCGCGCGGGTTCCGGGCCGCGTGCGCGCGGAACGTGACCGCGACGTGGCCGAGCTGCGCGGGCGTCGTGCCGTAGCGGTGCATGTGCCGGCGCATCGGGAGCGCGTAGGCGATCGGGGCGTTCAACATGCCGAACGGGAACATGAAGCCCAGCGCCGCATCGAGCGCGGACGACGCCCGGCGCAGCGCGGGCGCCCCTTCGGCGTCGGCCCGTGCGCCCGGCCCCTGGCCGAAGCGATGGAACTGCCCCTGGCAGAGCGCGCGGAAGGCGACCACCACCTCCGCCTGCCCGGACTCGACGGCCAGCGCCGCGTTGGCCACCGCCGCGCAGCCGCCCCCGCCGCCCGGCAGCCACACCATGCTCGCGTGCCGCAGCTCCGGCAGCCCCAGGTCGACGGCCAGGAACGCCGGCTCGTTGCGGTCGCCCGCGAACGACGTGAGTCCGTCGACGTCGTCGACGGCGAGGCCGGCGTCGGCAACCGCGGCCAGGATGGCCTCGAGCGCCAGCCGGCGCTCGCTCTTGTCGGTAATGCCGCCCCAGCGCGCGTAGCATGACTCCCCCACTCCGGCCAGGCACGCGCGGCGGGGGGGCATGTCCGGGACGATGCCCCACATCGCCCCCGGACGGCAATCGCCGGCGGTCGGACCCGAATTCGTCTTGACGCTCGCCCGGACTGTCCTAGAGTGCGCGCGTGGCATACGCGCACAGCGAGCGGTTGTCCGCACTCGACGCGAGCTTCCTCGCCTTGGAGGACGCGAACTGCCACATGCACATCGGCGCCGTTGCGACCTTCGATGCGACGCCGCTCCTCGGCCCGGACGGCCACCTCAACATCGAGCGCATCCGCGCACTGATGGAGGCCGGCATCCATCGGGTGCCGCGCTACCGGCAACGGCTCGCGTGGCCGCCGCTGCTGCGCCACCCGGTGTGGATCGACGACGCACGCTTCAACCTGCACTACCACCTGCGCCACACGCATCTCCCGCCGCCGGGCGACGACCGGCTGCTGAAGCGCCTCGCCGGGCGGATCATGTCGCAGCAGCTCGACCGCGGCAAGCCGCTCTGGGAGATGTGGGTCATCGAGGGCCTCACGGGCAACCGCTTCGCGATCGTGACCAAGGTCCATCACTGCATGATCGACGGCGTCGGCAGCGTCGAGCTGACCGGTCTGATCATGCGGCCGACGCCCGATCACGATCCCCACCTGGACGGCCCGCCGCCCCGCTGGATACCGCGCCCCGAGCCGCCCCCGCTGGCGCTCCTGCGCGACGAGGTCGTGCGGCGCGCGCTCGCCCCCTGCACGGCGGCGGTCGCGGCCGTGCGCGCGGTCGGCGCGCCACGCGCCGCGGTGCAGACGCTCGCCGACCGGCTGGGCGGCGTCGGCGAGGCCGTGCTCGCCGGGCTGCGCTCGGCGTCGCCGACGCCGCTCAACGCCGCCATCGGCCCGCACCGCCGCTTCGACTGGGCCGAGATCGACCTGGGCCTCGTGAAGGAGATCCGGACGAAGCTCGGCGGCACCGTCAACGACGTCGTACTGGCGGTGCTGACCGGCGCGCTCCGGCGCTTCCTCCACCGGCGGGGCGAGCAGACCGACGCGCTCGACTTCCGCGCCATGCTGCCGGTGAACGTCCGGACCGTCGACGCGCAACGCGATCTCGGCAACCGCGTCGCGATGATCGTCGCGCGCCTGCCGCTCGCCGAGCGGAGCCCGCGCGCGCGGCTCGAGCAGGTGACGACGGCGACGCGCGCGCTCAAGGGCTCGCGACAGGCGATCGGCATGCAGACCATCGAGGAGCTGAGCGACCAGTCGTTCACCACGCTGTTCACCCAGTTCTCGCGCCTGGCCGCGCTCGCCCGTCCGTTCAACGTCGTCGTGACGAACGTGCCCGGCCCGCAGTTCCCGGTCTTCATCGAGGGGGCGCGCATGCTCGCGTGCTACCCGCTGGTCCCGCTGTTCCGGAACCAGGCGCTCGGCGTCGCGCTGCTCAGCTACAACGGCAAGATATACTGGGGCTTCAACGCGGACTGGGACGTGCTCCCCGACCTCCACGACCTGGTCGCCAACGTCGAGCCGGAGTTCGAGGCGCTGCTCGGCGAGGCGGGCGTGTCGACCCCGGTGCGCTACGGGCGGGGCAACGGGGCGGACCCGTCGCACCCGGAAGCCTGACCCGAGCGCGTCGTGGGGGCGTCGGCGCCGGGGTTGCATCACGACCGCCCCGCATGGACGATCGAAGCGTGACGTCGGCACCCACGGCGCGCCCCCGTCTCCGGGGCGTGCTCCATCAGTACGCGTTCCTGGCCTCGCTCGTGACCGGCCCGCTGCTCGCATCGTTCGCGTCGAGCGGCCGCGCCTTCCTCGCCGCCGTGCTGTACGCCGCGAGCCTCTCCTCGCTGTTCGGCGTGAGCGCGCTCTATCACCGCGTGACCTGGTCGGTGCGGGCGCGGCGCTGGATGGGCCGGCTCGACCACGCGATGATCTACGTGCTGATCGCGGGCTCGTTCGCGCCGGTGGGCATGCTGGTGCTCTCGGGGCGGCTCGCCGTGATCCTGACCGCGCTCATCTGGGGCGGCGCCGCGTGCGGAATCGGGCTCCACGTCCTCTGGCTCGACGCCCCCAAGTGGCTGACGGCCGTGGTCTACGTGGTGTTGGGCTGGACCGGGACGATCGCGGTGCCACAGCTGACCGCGCACATCGGTTGGATCGCGACCGGGCTCTTCGTCCTGGGGGGTCTCCTGTATTCGATCGGCGCCGCCGTCTACGCGTTCCGGCGCCCCGACCCGATCCCGACCGTGTTCGGGTACCACGAGGTCTTCCACGCGCTCGTCATCGTCGCGGCGGCGACGCACTACGCGGCGATGGCGCTCTACATCGTCCCGTCGGTTTGACGGCGGTCGCTTGCCAGACGCCCCCCGACCGCGGCAGGTAGACCGCGGGGGGTCGCATGCGGAGATGGCTCGGGATCGCGCTGGCCGTGGTCGTGCTCGCCGTGGGCGGCGCGCTCGGCTGGGTCCTGGTGAGCGCCAACCGTCTCGCCGAGCACTACCGGCCGGACATCGAGCGGGCGGCGAGCGGCGTGCTCGGCGCGCCGGTCCACCTGGGCAAGCTCCGCGTGGCGCTGCTGCCGAGCGCCCATGTCGCGGTCAGCGAGGTCGCGGTCGACGACGGCGGTTTCTCGCTCGCCGACGTCCGCCTGAGCCTCCGGCTGCTGCCGCTCCTGCGCGGCGCGCTCGCGATCGACACGCTGTCGCTCGAGGCGCCGCATCTCACGCTGGTGCGCGACGCCCGCGGCGTCGGGCTGGTCGGCCTGCCGCGGCCGGGGTCCAGGCCGGCGGCGCCGGGCGGCGCGGCGTCGGCGCGGGTGGTCGTGCCGCCCGCGCTGGGGCTCGATCTCCGCCGCTTCGAGCTTCGCCACGGCACGGTCGAGCTGCGGGACGAGATCCGGAAGTCGCAGCTCACGCTCGAGGACCTGACCGTCGACGCCGCCCTCGCGGTCGACGCGTCGACCGTCGAGCTGCCGCGCTTCCGCACCGCCGCGACGCTCGCGGGCGGCGGTCCGCTCACCGTCGACGGGCAGGGTCTCACCTTCGACCTCGCCAAGGGCACGCTCGAGGTCCCGACGGTCACCGTCGAGGTCGCGAAAAGCCGGATCGTGGTCAAAGGCCGGATCGAGACCGCCACCGGGGTCGGCAACGCCGCCCTCAGCTCCGACCGGCTCGACCTCGAGCAGGCGGCGCCGCTGATGGCGCTGGTGACGCCCGAGATCGCTCGACTCGGGCTGCGCGGCACGGTCGCCCCCGATCTCACGGTCGCGTTCTCGTCGGGCTGGGCCTACCAGACCAGCGGGTCGATCCGCCTCGCCGACCTGGCGCTCGACGCCGGCACGATGGCGGTGCGAGGGCTGCACGGGCGGCTCGACCTCGCCGCAACGCCGACCGGCGCCACCATCGGCAGCCGCGACCTCGGGCTCGAGGTCGGCGGGGCGCCGATCGCCGTGACGCTCGCCAGCGAGCTGGCCGGCGACACCGCGACGTTCAAGGAGCTGGTCGCCACCGGGCTCGGCGGAACGACGCGCGTCACCGGGAGCTACGGCCTCGCGACCCGGCACTTCACCGCCGACGTCGGCGCCGAGGGGCTCGACCTGGCCGCGATGCAGCACGCGAGGGATCCGCGCACCCCGCCGCGCGTGACCGGCACCGTCGCGCGCTTCCAGAGCCGGCTCGCCGGCACCGCCGACACGCACCCGGAGCGCTCGGTCACGGGGACCGGCACCGTGCTGGTGAAGGACGGCCGCGTGCCGGGCGTCAACGTGGCCGGCGAGGTCGTGAAGAAGATCGGGTCCTTGCCGCTCCTGTCGGCGGTCCGCATGCCCGCCGAGGTGAAGAGCGTCACCGAGTCGCCGGATACCGTCATCACGAGCCTCACCGCCGACTTCACGGTCGGCGGCGCGGCGCTCCAGCTCCAGCGCACGCTGGTGACGAGCCCGTCGTTCTCGTTCGACGGCGGCGGGCGGGTCGGCTTCGACTCCGACCTGGACCTCCAGGGGACGCTCCGCCTCAGCTCCGCGATCTCGAACGCGCTGGTCTCGGGCGTGCGGGAGCTGCGCGTCGGGCTCGATCCAAACGGGCAGATCAGCGTCCCGCTCACCATTCGCGGCACGCCGCCCAAGGTCGTCGTGGTCCCCGACGTCACCAAGCTGCTCGGCTCGGGCCTCGAGAACGCCGCCGGCGGACTGCTGAAGGGGCTCGGCAACCTGTTCAAGCACCGCTGACCGCCGTCGCGCCGATTGCGCCGACGCTCCCGACCCGCGTAGGAATGCGGACCCGTGAGCGCGAGCGGCAGCGGCACGAGGTCCGTCGCGACGTTCGTCTGCGCCGTGGCCCTCGTGGCGCTCGCCGCGATGGTCGTCGCGGGCTCGTACCTGCAGCAGTTCTCCGCGTTCGAGCGGTACGACGACGAGGGCTACCTGATGCTGAGCGTGCGTCACGTCCTCGACGGCCACCGCCTCTACGACGATATCCGCGTCACCTACGGCCCCTTCTACTACGCCGTCCGGTGGCTCCTGCACGGGCCGCTCCACGTCCCGCTCTCGCACGACGGCGTCCGTCTGACCGCGCTCGCCGCGCGGCTGCTCACGGCCGGCCTCGCCGCGGCCGTCGTACACTCCACGACCCGACACGTGGGTCTCGCCGCGCTCGCGTTGCTCCTCGTCACCATCCACATGAACGTGGTCGCCCGCGAGCCGGGCCACCCACAGGAGCTCGCCGCCGTACTCGGCATGGGCACGCTGCTCGGGGCTCGTCACCTGACGCCGTCACGCGCGCTGCGCGTCGTCGGCGTGCTCGGCCTGCTCACCGCCGCCACGGCCATGCTGAAGCTCAATCTCGGCCTGTTCGCCGGGCTGGCGATCTGGCTCGCGGTGCTCGCGAGCCTCCCGCGTCGCCGCGAGACCGTGCTCGTCTGGCGGCTCTCCGTCGTGCTGGCGGCGGGCCTTCCGCTCGCGCTCGCGCACCAGCACCTCGCGGAACCGTGGTGCCTGCAGCTCATCGGCTGCGCGACCGCGAGCGTGGTGGGCGTCGCGGCGCTGGCGGCCCCACGGGCCGATGGCGAGTTGCGACGCGCGCACCTGGTCGTGCTCGTGCTCGCGGTCCTCGCCGGCGTGGCGGCGATCGTGCTTCCGGTCCTCCTGAGGCACGCGTCGCTCGCCATGGCCTACGACCGCGTCGCCGAGGGCGCGCGCCTGATGACGCAGTTCTTCGTGCTCAAGTTCCTGGAGCCCACGGGCGCGATCGCGGCGGCGGCGACCGGCACGCTCCTGGCGGCGGTCGCGGGGCGCGGCACGGCGTCCGCGCGCCGACGGGCGGCGGGATGGGCGCTCGTCAAGGCCGTGGTCGGCGTCACCAGCGTCGTGACGGTCGTGATCAACCTCCCGGAGGCGCTGATCGGCCTCGCGGCGCCGTTCGCATGGCTGGTGCTGGTGCCGACCGGCGGACGCGGCTGGACGCCGGCGGAGCGAAGCTTCCGGCTGGTCCTGGCGTGGCTCGCGGTCCTCGAGCCGCTCCAGGTGTATCCGGTGGCGGGGTCGCAACGCTTCGTCGGCGGGCTCGCGCTCGTCGTGTGCGGGCTGGTCGAGCTGGGCGACGCCTTCGATCGGCTCGCCGAGAGACGGTCTCCCGACGCCGTCCGACGGCTGACGGCGCCGGCACTGCTCGCCGCGACGCTGCTGCTCGCCCGC
>Ga0335069_10014743_pt1 | contig 10936 bp, 11 predicted proteins | sample Lox_Sample_11_FD_206714 | JGI IMG/M metagenome (GOLD analysis project Ga0335069, IMG submission 206714) | Soil microbial communities from Loxahatchee National Wildlife Refuge, Florida, United States - Lox_Sample_1.1 | ecosystem: Environmental > Terrestrial > Soil > Wetlands | place: USA... | reverse complement strand
AGTATCGCGGCGGTGCAACTCGGCGGTGGACTGTTGGTGACTTTTGCCGGATGGCGAATCCTGAACACCAGCGATTTCGGCGACAAGCAGATCGAGAAGCCTCCCACCAGCCAGGCGATTCTCTCGCAAGCTTTCTATCCGCTGACCATGCCGTTGACTGTCGGACCGGGATCGATTGCTGTTGCCCTGACGCTCGGCAGCAATCTGCATACGGAGAAAAGCCTTCAGCTCGTTTTCGGCGGGCTGACTGCCGTTATCGGGATCGTTGCTGTCGGTCTCGTCATCTTTCTGTGCTACTGGTTTTCCGAAGGGCTGCAACGGCTGCTCGGCCCAACCGGAACCAGCATCCTGATACGCTTGTCGGCCTTCCTTGTGCTTTGCATTGGCATCCAGATCATGTTCAACGGGCTGGAAGCGTTCGCCCGTATCTTAAAAAGTGCGGTGACTTAGGCTAAAGTACCGCCCGCTGACAATCCGAAGCAGCACTGCCTGTCATAAAATACTTTGTGATGCAGTCTGGCCCTCGCTCTGCCTTTTTCCTGACATCCGTTCTGCTGGTTCTGTCACTCTTTGCCGCATGTTCCCATCAGCCGCCCGCTAAGCGCTACGCTTTGCAAGGTCGTGTCGTGGGGGTTGATGCTGGCGCACAGCAGCTTACGATTGCGCATGATGCGATCCCTGGATTGATGGAAGCGATGACTATGCCCTACATCGTCGGCAAGGACGATACCTGGGTGTTTCGCGCGATCGCTCCAGGCGACGAGGTCCACGCGACGCTGGTGGTCAGCGATCATCCCGAGTTGCAGGAGATCAGCTTCAGCAAGGGCACTAACAGCGTAGGCGATGGCAGTTCGCAGCTACGGATTCCTCAGACGGGCGACGTCGTTCCCGATTTCACGCTGACGAACCAGAACGGAAAGACAATCCACTTCAAGCAGTTTCTTGGCAGGCCGCTACTTTTGACCTTTATTTATACGCGTTGTCCTTTCCCGGATTACTGCCTGCGCATGAGCCACAACTTCGAGCAAGTGTTGACGAACCTGCAGAAGGACCCGAAGACATTCGCCGACGCGCAACTGTTGAGCATCAGCATCGATCCCGAGCACGACAAGCCGGAGGAGTTACGCAGCTATGGCGAGGCTTACGTCGGCCGAATGGATCCGAAGTTCCAGCATTGGCAGTTTGCCTCCGGCTCGCCCGAGCAGGTGCGCAAAGCGGCCGACTTCTTCGGTCTCGCCTACAACAAGAAGAATGGACAGATCCTCCACAGCCTCAGCACAGTCCTGATCGGCCCAGATGGCAAGGTGCAGAAGGTCTATACCGGAAACGAATGGACGCCGGACGAGGTTGCCCGGGACTTTACTGCGGCAACGGCCGGAGGATGATGGGAAAGATTGTGTGCCTATTCCGGCCATCTATTGGCCAAGGTGCGCAGTCGCGTGAACTGGAACAACTGCCCCGCCCTAGCCAAAAGATGGCTAGAACGGGGCACCCATGCATTATCAATACGCGGCACTAAAAGGAAGGATTTTCGTTTTCATGACGCTATCGGCACCGTGCCACGATGAGCGTCATATCGTCTGCCTGCTCGCCCTGGCTGAAGCGTTGCACTTCGGCGACGATTCCATCGAGTATCTCGTTCGCACCTTTGCAGCGGTGGGCCTTCATTTCTGCGATCAGGCGATCTTCCCCAAACTCCTCCGCATCTTCACCGGGCGCGGCTTCGGAAATCCCATCGGTATAAATCAGCAGCACGTCATCTGCGGCGAGTTTCTTCTCCGCTACCGTGCAGTCCCATTCTTCAAAAAGCCCCAGCACGGTGGCGGTCGAGTCTAATTGATCCACGCTGCCGCCTGCTCTCAGCAGAAAGGGAGGATTGTGACCGCAGTTGACGTAGCGCAGGGTGCGGCTCTCGTCGTCGTACATGGAAAAGAACATCGTGGCGTAGTTGTTCGATTCGGTGTTCTTGTAGAAGAGATAGTTCACCGAGCGCAGCAGTCGCGGCAGGTCCTCCAGCGCCAGCGCGTATTGCCCGCGCAGACTCGCCTGAAGATTGGCCATGAGCAACGCACTGGAAATTCCCTTGCCCGAGATATCGGCCAGCACCAGCCCGAGTTTGCCCGAGCCGAAGTCGAGAAAGTCGTAGTAGTCTCCGCCGACGGCTCGAGTCTGAATACATTTGCCGGCGCATTCCAGCGTCGGGAGTTTGGGCGCGTCCTGCGGCAGCAACCGTGACTGCACCTGGCGCGCGATCTGCATCTCCTGCTGGCTGCGCCGCTCGGCATCCATGCGTTGCGCCATTGCCTCGGCAATCGAGATGCTGCGCATGGCAATTCCTGCCTGGCTGGCGACCGAGGCCAGCAACCGCTTATCGCGTGCCGAATACGGTTCTTCCGACAGCCTTGGTCCCAGCGCGATCAACCCTTGCAGTTCGCCGTCTGCCGGGCCTCCAATCGGCACCAGACATTCCGGACGAACCGGCTCGAGACCGGTTCCCCGCAGGCTGTCTGGATCCAGTTCCAGCGGCGCGCCAGCCCGCGCTACCTTCTGCAATACGGGCTCGCCGGCGGAGAGCGTCATCTCTTCCTCCGGCAGATGGCCTGCATACGACCGAAGCTGTCTTTCCGCCGAAAGCAAATAGATCACCAGTGGCATGGGATGCAAGGCATCGCGGATCTGCTCGTGCAGCAACATGGCCAGCGACTTGCGATCATGGACCGCCAGGGTGGTGGCGGCGAGGTTCTGCAGGATCTGCTGTGCGTCATAGGCGCTGCGAAAGAAGGCGCGATCCAGCCGCGTCCTCACTTGCCGATGCACTTGTGTAGCGCCCGAGAACAGCAGCACGCCCAGCGTCGCGCCAATCGGTATCGCAGCCTTCGGCCCTGCCATGAATCGCTTGGAGAACGCCTCACCAAACCAAAGCGTAATGGCAATGGACACCACGAAAATCAGGATGGCGAATCCGCGCTCCACCAGCAGATAACGCGCACTACGCCGCAGCAGCACGGGGACGTCCATCACCCGGTGCTTCACCACCGCATAAGCAAACGACAACGGCAAGAGAGAGAGCAACACCGCCTGGGTGAAGACCATCCAAAAGGGCTTGTCAACCTTGCGCAGGTCATAGTTGAGGGCGATCAGCACGGGAGGAATCACGCCCACGAGCGTTCCCCAGAGCATCACCTTCAGCTTCCGCCGCTCCTCGACCTGAGCAGCCTGGGCCGCATTCAGCAGCAGCGAGATGATGCCCAGAAGAAGCGCGCCGTAAGAAACGACAAGGTTCAGCACGTTGATCGAAGGCTGGCCAAGCAGGTGAAGCACAAACGGCAGCGGCTCCATACGCCCTTGAGGGATGTTGCCGAACTTCAACGGAACCAAAACGACCGGGAACGCCCATTTGAGCCATGGCAGTTTGCGATCAATGGGCGAGCGGCTGGGAAAAACAGCGAAGAAGAAATAAAAGAACGCCGGGAACAAGCTCTTGACGACGAGATCGTAGCCGAACAAAAACTGCCGCACCAGCTGGCCATGCGCAAGCGAAAAATCCGGAGCGGGAGAAACTGCGATGAAGCCGGCGAACATAAGCGCCAGCGCCCAGGCGTTTCGGTCCTCCACTCGCAGGAACAGCACCGCCATACCAACAAAGAGAAAAGGCAAGGGGTAGAGGAGCAGCACCCGCCGGGCACTCCGCTGCGCCAGAGACATATCGCCGGTATCGACCGGGCGGCGAAACACCGGCGAGAGCGTCAGCGGCGCGGGCTCGCCCGGGCGGCGAATCGTCAGGCGAACGGTCTCTCCGGGGTGTGAACTCTCCCAGATGTCATTCAGGACCATGAGACAACTGTTGGGGGACGCGGTGCTCTGGCCGTTGATACCAACAATCAAATCGTCGGGGCGCAGACCCGCTTGCTGTGCAGGGCTGTCGCGCCACACGTCCCGCACGCGCAGTCCCGCGGGCGTGGGGTCGGTGTCAATGCCGACTTCGACCGGCGCAGGTGGACGAATATTGTAGTAAATCCAGCCGGCGCTGTAGAGCGCGGTCACGGCGGCAAATAGGACAGCCAGCGTCAGCAGCAACGGGCGGGCCTTCGGACTTGATGGAGTCGCCGACGTAGTTGCCGGGGTTAACGTCTCAGTGCTCATGCATCAAGCCTAGTTTAGTCCATCCCGGAGTTTACGGATTGCATCCTCCTTAACGTTGTGCAGCATGAGGAGGCATATATGCCGGAGAAAGAAACACTGGAACGCGCGCGTGAGGATGCGCAAGAGGGCAAGGCGCCGAGCACGCAGGCCGGCGAATTCGTCAAGGAAGAGATGGACCATATCCGCGAAGGCAAACACGGAGCGCGATCGACGAAACAGGCGATTGCCATCGGGTTGTCGAAGGCGCGACGCGCGGGCGTAAAGCTGCCGGCGCCGAAGAAGGGCACAACGTCGGAGACGACGCGCCAGAAGGCGGAGCGCGATCTCAGCAAAGGACGCCGTCCGGCGAAGAAGAAGTCGGCGAAGCGCTCACGTGCCGTGGAACGCGCGCTGAAGCGCGAGGGGCACTCGGCAGCGTCGCACAAGGCGCTATCCAGGCAGGCTCACCAGGCGGCACGAAAACGCAGCAGCACGTCACGCAGCCAGGCCGCAAAAAAGGCGGCGCGGACGCGGCAGAGGGAACGGGGTTGATGCGCGTTGTCGGACGATTCAGCGATCAGCGCGTGTATAATTTTCGTGCACGCGCCCGTAGCTCAGCTGGATAGAGCGGATGCCTCCGGAGCATCAGGTCGGGAGTTCGAATCTCTCCGGGCGCGCCATTGCGAAGCGCTGCATCGTCGGCATCTCGAAAGCAGCAGCAACTCGCTCAGCCACCCTTCTCAATGTTCGGCACCGCCCGAGCTACCTTCTTCTTGCTGCTGATCATTTGTGAGCCGGTGAACACGCCTTCGGAGTCGCCGGCCACCTCCGTAGAGCCGTTCACGTTGTCCGCCAAAACTTTCACGCCTTTTGCATCCTGAAACTCGATGGAGCCGTGAAAGGTTGCCGGTTGCGAGGAATCATTCCTGACTACGAGTTTCCAGGAGCAGAGTGAATACGGGCCGTCGGCCTTGGTAACCCGGGTTTCCAACGAGACGATGTGCCAATCATGGCTGTTGAGTGCCGTAGGAGCCGTCTGCGCCTGTGATTGCGGTTGCGTTGCATACCAAGCGGCGTGGCTCACGTTACGCCAGACGATCTCGCCGTAAGGAAGATCGAGGACCATACCCAGATATCCGGCCGCAGCCGCGATCACCAGGATCGTCACGCCGATGTTGAGCCTGTTTCTGGCAAGCAGCAGGACGCCGCAAATCATTCCTACAACGGCAAGTGGAGGGAAGAAGATCAGGCCAAGGAGCGCAGAGACACACCCAATCGTAATGAAAGAGTTCATGAGGTGGTCAGTTACCTCTCAGGGTTCGCAGCGTTCTTGTCGCTCCCCTTTGATGACAACGCACCGACAACACCAACGTATTACTGTAGCAGGCCAGTGTAGGCATTTAAAGCGACAGGTTCAATAGCACTTTAGCGATGGTGCCCGAGGGCCAGTGAAAGGGGGCAGCGTCGGGCACTTTGGACAGCGGGCCGCTATGTTAGCACACTGCCGCCATTCGCGGTCGTGACCCGCCATGTGAGCACCATCACCGACTCTGCGGCGGCGGGCTGCCTATGCTTGCGGTAGCTGATGTCGGAAACCAGCCCCAGCCACGTCAATCCCTGGATCGTGACCGTCTCCGTAATGCTGGCGACGTTCATGGAAATCCTCGACACGACCGTCGTGAACGTGTCGGTGCCGCATATGGCCGGCAACCTGGGCGCGACCGTTGACGAGGGCACATGGGTCGTCACCTCATACCTGGTTTCCAATGCCATCATCCTGCCGATGGCGGGGTGGCTGGCCTCGCGCTTTGGGCGCCGCCGCATGCTGATGCTATGCGTCGCCGGCTTCAGCATTACCTCGGTCCTTTGCGGCATGGCAACCAGCCTCGGCGCGCTTATCTTTTTTCGCGTGTTGCAAGGACTGAGCGGCGGCGGCCTGCAACCGCTCTCGCAGTCGGTACTGCTGGAAACATTCCCGCCGAAAAGGCATGGCACGGCAATGGCTGCTTTCGGCCTGGGCATTATCTTCGCGCCCATCATTGGGCCGACGCTCGGCGGCTGGATCACCGACAACTACACGTGGCGCTGGATCTTCTACATCAACTTGCCGGTCGGCATTATCTCGCTGCTGATGATCAGTCAGTTCGTCATTGACCCGCCCTATCTCCGCAAGCGCCTCTCCAGCGGCATCGATTTGTGGGGCATCGGCTTTCTCGCGCTGGGCTTCGGCATGTTGCAGATCGTGCTCGACAAAGGACAGGAAAAAGACTGGTTCGGCAGCAAGGAGATTCGCGTCGGGGCGGCGCTGTGTGTCATCGGCCTGGTCGGCATGGTGATTCGCGACCTGACCACGGAGCACCCGATTGTCGATCTCCGGGCACTGAAGGACCGCACTTTCGCCGCGGGTACCTTGCTCATGACGATGCTGGGATTCGTGCTCTACGCCTCGCTCATGCTGCTGCCGATCTACTTGCAGACGCTGCTGAATTATCCCGCGTTCCAGTCGGGACTGGCGTTGTCGCCGCGCGGTATCGGAGCGCTGGTGATGACGCCTATCAGCGGCCAGCTCACCAATCGGCTTGATCCGCGCAAATTGCTGCTGGTTGGAATCGTCACCGGCGGCTACACCATGTTCCAGCTTTCGCACCTGAATCTGAACGCGGGCTACTGGGATATTTTCTGGCCGCAGATCATCCAGGGAGCGGCGATGGCGTTCCTCTTCGTGCCGCTGATGGCGACCAGCATGTCGGGCATCAGCCGAGAGAAGATGGGCAATGCCACCAGCATCTACAACCTGATGCGCAATATCGGCGGCAGCTTCGGCATCGCCATCATGACCACCTTCCTGGCACGACGCTCGCAGGTGCACCAGAACCAGCTCATCGGCCATATCACTCCGTCCGACATTCGTACCCAGCACATGCTGCGCGGACTACAGGGCTGGTTCCGGGTACACGGTCCGATGAGCCCTCACGACGCCATGCACAAGGCATATGGGGCGGTGTATCTCATGGTGCAACAACAGTCGGCCATGCTGTCGTTCGTCGAGGCGTTCTGGATTATGGGCATCATGTTCTGGGCGATGGCTCCGCTGTTGCTGCTGCTGAGGAATGCGCGCGACCTGCATCCGCACAAGGAAACACCCTCACGCAAGAGCCGCGCGGCAAGAGTAGCGGAGCCTGAACTCGAACTTGTTGAGGCCGGAAGTCCACATTGATTTCTTGCTACTGATGCACTAAGCGAGCCCAATTAACGTGTAGCTACATTGTAGCTACAATCGGAGGGCTGGGATGGACTTCGATTGGGATGACGCGTTCATATTGCCGAACACGGAATCACGATGGGCGAGGCCGAACAGGTTATTCAAAACCTCCCTCTCGACGTGACCTTACAAAATCGTGCCGGCGACAGCGCGTTGTCCAGGTAGGCAAGACCGACCAACATCGACTCCTGGTCGTAGTCAGCACCTGGCGCAGGGGCAGGGTGCGGGTGGTCACTGCGTTTCCGGCCAATGCACGGATGAGAAAATTCTATCGAATGCAAAAAGGGACAAGCTGATGCCCCGAAAACTTAAGGTTCCCGCCTTTAAGAAAGAAGCGAACGAGGCACGGTGGTGGGATTCACATCAGAATGAGATTGCGGAGGAACTTGAACGCGCGTCGGGAGAAGGTCGTTTGGGAAGGGGAACCGTTGCGCGCCAGGGGGCAACTCCCACGACAACGATTCGGCTTGACCCCGACGATGTTGCTCGGGCCAAGATGCTGGCGCACCGCAAGGGCCTGCGCTATCAGACCTACCTCAAGATGCTGATCCGCGAAGCCCTGGTCAGAGAGGGGCGGAAGTTGGCCTAGGAGTGTCTATTTGATCGCGTACACCTCCACAAATCCTTGCCGTATGATGGCCACGCGATGGCCGTCGGGCGAGAGCGACGGCCGGGTGAGATTGCCCACGTAGGGCCGTGGGTCCCATTGCAGCTTGAAGCGCGACTTGCGGGATTTAAGATCCAGTACATTCACTCGCTCCATGTTGAATGGCCGCTGAAAATCGAGGAAGGCGAGCACTGAACCTATTCCCTTGTATCCGGCATTGTGAAGACAAAAGCGGGAGCCAGACGCCGTGGTGGAAATCTCGGTAAGATACGGCCCTTCCTGCCCTCCCACGCGGAACGAAATCTTCCCGTCGACGCTCACGATCGTCATCGTCTTCTCAAACTGCAAAGCTGCGATCGTATTCGCATCAAGGAAACGGGCATTGGGCCACACGTCGGTACCGATGCCGTCCAAAACCAATTCCGGCTCAGGGTGGTCTGCGAGCTTCACGAACAGCTGGCCCTTTTGCCCGTAGAGCACTCCATCGTCGCCTGGGACAACCCTGGGTTCGTTCTCGGCGAACGACTGCAACTCCGTCAGCCTCGCGCCCTCCAGGATCTTCTGCTCCCATCGCCCATGCCCGCCCACAGCGATCCGCGTTCCCTGTGGAGAAAGGTAAAGCGGCCCGCGCGTCTCGACCGGTTGCCCGCACTCCAGTGACTGCGAGCAGATCTGCACCCCTTCCCGATTCAGCAGAATGAAGCTGCCGTTCCCCGCCGATTGGACAGAATCCCGGGATTTTTCGACTGGCATTTCGATGGAATTCAGCAACGTCCGGCGCGTGATGTCGAACAGCAGCAGCTTGGACTCGGGCAGATCCGAAGGCATTTCGTCATCGGCGCCGAAGGTTCGGGTATTAACGGTGACCAGCAGCAGGTCGTTGGAAAGGAAGGTGACGTCGCTGAAGCTCCCGACCATGCGCCCGAGCGTTTGTGTCGGAAAGCCAAAAGGCCGCAGATCGCGGCGAAAGACGGGCGTCGGCCCGGGGGTCACGCGACAAGCGCTGACGGCCGCGACAAGCGCGAAAATAACGCCGGCAGACAGCCAGCGCCGGACCGCCTTCGGAGAGAGAACCATGGGTCGCGACGTAATACGGTATAGAAACCCAAGTCGCGACTTCAGGATTCATGCAAAAAGGAAAAGATTTGTAACGCAACTCTTTCCGTCGCGCACTTTCCGACATCAGATGCGAGCCGGAGGCATTCGTACACAAAATGCAGCCACTTTCCTCAGTGGCAACCCGGGAACTTCCAACTGGAGATGTCGGTGCTCCAGCCGGACGCGTGGCTCATGTAATACTCCGCGGTGAAGAAGAACGTACAGTTGTCCGATGGATCGACTACCATGGTGCTGTACTCTCCCCACGCGCTTGCTCCGGGCCCATGCCATTGACCGCAAACTGCTCGGGGGAAAGCGTGCCATGGGCATCGGTGTATTTCCGTCCCGCTACGGCAATCGACGGATACATGCTCGAACTGGAGATGCTGTAGCCCAGCAGAATGTCCTGCACGTTGTCGCGCGCGATCGATCCCATCCAGCGATAGTTCTCATCCGCCGGTGATCCCACGTAAGTTCCCTCTGGAACACCGACATCGAAGGACCGCTACCGTCTTGTGTGCGGCGGTGAACTCGGACCACTGTATGCCGATCTGCCCGGTCGAGGATTCCACATCAAAGTCGACCAGCCAATGCTGCAACGGAGGCGGAATTGGCGGAGTGGAGGTGACACTCGCCGATGGCCGATCCTCCCAGTAGGCGAAGCCTTACATCAGGCGATCGCCAAGCGAGTCCAGCCGGTTGCTGGCACCCTCCTGGGGAATGCAGTCGCCTCCATAGTTGCCATTGCACGAAGGGGTATAAGGCGCGATCGCGATAAACTGCGAGTTGTTGAGCCCTGTCATCGTGGCATCGCCGCTGGCCCAATTGTTGATGTGCATGGATATACGGAGAGATGCGAGTTATCCACTGCGCCGACACTGCCGATAAAAAACTCGTCTTCGGTGGCCGGAGGGCCGACCGGCGAATCGGTGTCGGCCGGTAGTAAGCTGCTCTCATTCGCCGTCAGCTGGAAGCAAATCTGTTCCGCGGAAGCGTCACCCGCCAGCAGCTTTGCCCGGTCATAACCACACATCACGGGACCGACGTAACCGGTGCCGCCCGGCCCGAAGTTATTCCAGGTTTGAAAATAGCCATCATTTGGTCCGCCGTTGGACCACACTCCCCATTTGGAATAGTCGGGAAAGCCGTTTTGCGCGACGGGAAACTGGTAGGCATACCAAAGATTGTCGGCGAACGTCGCCGTTTGCGAGATGGCAATGCATACTGCGTACGGTGACGTGAACACGTTCTGCGTGAGCACCCATCGCTGCGCGGCACGATCAAACTTCACCAGCAGCTGCCCATTATCGGCATTGCGATTGGCGCACAAGGTTCCCGGCAACAGGTTATGCCAGACCGTATTGCCAGAGGCAAAATCCTGCCCATTCAAGCGGAATGATGGCTCCTGTGCTCTTGTCGAAATCAGCGTAGGCGCCGTTCGCTGACTGAACGACTTCCGTACCGCCGACCGCCCGCGTCGGATTGGGCGGCGCGCCACGGGCTGTGTAGTTCGGGAAGCCATTGCCCAAGCCCAGCACGTGATAGCCAGGATTGAACTCGCTGTCGGGCGCATTCTGCTTTGCTCCCAGGCACGGAGACTGTAGTGCTCTGCCGGCGCTGCGGAAGAGACGCGCCCCGCGGCAAAGGCAGTTGCATGACCCAGGATTGCCTGCGACGAATTGGCTTGGGCGTGGAGCGGCATCCCACAAAGTAAGAGGCTGCCGGCCAACGTCATCAGAGCGCGCAAGAATCTTGTCATTCTCATGAGATTTCCTCCAATCGCGCCCCGGTCGACGTACTTTGGGCAGAAATTTTAGTCCCGCCCCGGTACCCCGCACAATACGCGT
>Ga0335069_10014742_pt1 | contig 10936 bp, 9 predicted proteins | sample Lox_Sample_11_FD_206714 | JGI IMG/M metagenome (GOLD analysis project Ga0335069, IMG submission 206714) | Soil microbial communities from Loxahatchee National Wildlife Refuge, Florida, United States - Lox_Sample_1.1 | ecosystem: Environmental > Terrestrial > Soil > Wetlands | place: USA: Florida... | reverse complement strand
CCTATGACGCTTACCTGCGGGGCCGGCACCTCTGGCTGCAAAGGACCCCAGGCGCAATTGCCAGTGCCATCGGCTATTTCCAGCAAGCTGTGCGTGAAGACCCAGGCTTCGCGCTCGCCTATTCCGGACTGGCCGATTGCTATTGGATTGGATGGGGGGCCAAGGTGGATTTTCCACTCGCCGAGCAGTACGCTCGCAAGGCTATCTCGCTTCAGCCAGACCTGGCCGAGGGACACACCTCGTTAGGAGCTCTCTTTCTGTATGAGCACCGGATGGCCGACGCGCAGAAAGAGTTGCGCCGCGCAATTGAGTTGAATCCGAATTATGCAATGGCCCACCACTACTACGCCCTCTACTTGCTAAGCATGGGCGTTGCGGCTGATGCTCTTGCGGAAAATGAGCGGGCCCGGCAATTAGACCCTTTCACCATACCAATTAACGCCGCGCGTACCGGGATTCTGATCGGCTTGCGCCAGTACGACCGCGCCTTGGAGCAGGCCGGCCGGTTTGCGGAGCTTTTCCCTCAGTCGCCGGTCCCCTATTCCTTATTCGCACGGATTTACTGGATTCAGGGGATGGTCCCAGAGGCCATCGCAGAAGGAAGAAAACTGGCGGCGTTGCAGAACTCCGCTCAGCGAGAGCACGATCAGGACGCGATCACCGCCGCATTTAACAAGTCCGGCATTCGCGGTGCTCGCCTCAAGGCGGCTCAACTTATGGAGCTACGGCATGACCGAGGCTTGATAGACTCCGCATTTGTGTATGGGACTCTGCAGGATGGCCCTAAGGTACTGGAGTGCCTGGAGCGGGCGCGGGTCCAGGGTGAGGAAAACGTTCATCTTTTGGTTAAGACCGCACCCGAGTTCGATTTCCTACATGACGACCCGCGCTATCAGGAGATGCTTCGTAGGCTCGACCTGGCGCAAGCGTCAACAGGTAATTCTGGTCATTGACGGCCGCATCACAAGCCTGACGACCGCGGGACATGCATAGGTCGTAGCGACGGACCGGCGCCAGGCGAAAACGGCCGCACCTTCGACTGCGCTCACGGCGGCCTATGGGTGACCGTGAGGGAATCCTGGCAGGGTTAAAGGCGCCTGTTCGTGGACTTCCCAATCGGGCATAGAATCTGGTCATGGCCAAGAAAATCGACGCCACACTCGAACTGCTCAAGCGGGTGCCGATTTTCTCCGGCCTTTCGGAGGAGGAGTTTGCTTTCATTACGCCGCGGCTGGTGGCGCGGCGGTTGCAAGCGGGCGAGCTGATCTTTAGCGAAGGTGATGCGTGCGGCGGCCTGTACGTCATTGAACGCGGCCATGTGCGCATCTTCAAGACTTCCGCGGGTGGGCGCGAGCAAGTGTTGACGGTCGATGGGCCGGGAACCTCGATTGCCGAATTACCCGTATTTGACGGCGGGAATTACCCCGCATCGGCGCAAGCCGTGAATGAGTGCAACCTGTACTTTTTCAGCAGTCACGACTTTCAGGAGCTATGCCTGAAGCATCCGCAGGTCGCGCTGAAGGTGCTTCGAGTATTGGGCGGACGTTTGCGGCACCTGGTGGACGTGATCGAGGATCTGTCGTTCAGGACGGTGCGCCATCGCCTGATCGCGTTGCTGGTGCGAATGGCGAAATCGGAAGGCACGCGCGACAAGAATGCGGTGACGATGCTGCTTGCTGCCAACAACGGCGAGATCGCCTCACAGATCGGAACAGTTCGTGAGCTGGTTTCACGGAACCTGAGCCGGCTGCAAGTGGAAGGATTGATCGAGCTCGAAAATCGGCGACTGCAGATTCCCTCGCTGGAGCGGCTGGAGGCGGAGTTGGAGACGTCGGAAGGGTAGGCAGTGGTTTGAATGCCAAAGGAGTTGGGCAACACGGCTGAAGGGTTTGCAAAAATCCTGTGGTCGGTAGGCCGCGCGAACCAAAGTTGCGGTTCCGTCAATGTCGTGTTCCTGCGGCACTCGAATCGAATCTCCACTTCACCCGGCGATGAGGCGCCGGACTACGATTGTTCCGCCCGGCGGGCTGGCATTTGCGTTGACCAACCGCGTCCATCTCCCACAGAAACTTCCGTGTGCGAGTTTCGTAACAGCCCCTGAAACCGCGGGCTTTCGCCTGTTGTCCCACCGTGTGGGACTGCTGTGTCGAGTGGAGTGAGGACGCTGGGCAAGGGGCAGAGTTTTCGCGGTAGACACGAAACGATCCACACCAGCTGAAAAGCGCTTGTGTGGGGCAGCCGGCACCGCGTAACGAGACGTGGGGCCAAAGTTTCTCGAATAGGCGCTCCGGGTGACGAACCCATCCGCTACTTGGCGGTCTTGGCGAAGGGGCGGCCGGCCTCACTGGGGACGGTGTCGTCGTCGGCCCAGGCTGGCGATTCTTCACGCTCGGCGGCAGGAATCGTCTGCAGCAGGCGGACGCAGCGGTTCCAGCGCAGGACGGCCTCTTCATTGTCGGCGGGCTTGGCGCGCTCGGCGGCCTCGAAGTGCCGCATCGCGTCCTCAAAGAGGGGCACCCAGACCTGCGATGGGCGACCGATGCGAGCCTGCGCCTTGGCGCGCCGCTCGGACAGAATGCCCAGGTAGTACTCACGCTTGTAGGAATCGGTGAGGGCGCGGAAGGCGGATTCAGCCTGGGCGTAGCGATCTGAGGTTGCGCCACGAAACTGGTCGGTGATGGCCAGCCCCAGGAGACGCAACGCTGCCTGATTTTCCGGGTCGGCGGCGAGAATGTCCTGACAGATCGACTCGGATTCCTCCGGTTCATTGAGGAAGCGATAGAGCTGAGCCTTGGCAAGGGCTTCTTCAATCCCGCTCTTGGCGATGGTCTTGAGCTTGTATTCCATTGGTCCTCCTGCGATGACGGAGCTGTGCTAGGCGATAGTCCAAAGCAGATAGGCTGCCACTATGGTACCGACGATAGCCCCGCCGTAGCAGAGCGTAAAGATAATTTCGTTGAGGTGCTTGACGCGGAGACCGTCGTACAAGGTGTAACGAAACCGATGAGCCCAGTGGAACAACGACAACGAGCAAAGTAGGAAGAGATAAAGACGTGCCCAAGGCAGACTGACCAACGCCATCAGATGCTGATACGACGGTTGCGGTATCCATCCAAGTGGTATGGCGACGAAGAAAAGGAACAACTGGATGGGGATGAGCAGCGCGGCGACGACTCCGCCGGCGCTGAACAAGACCCAGAAGAAAGCTTCGTCGGATTGTTTCGCCATAACGAGACCTACGTCCTTCTTACTTACGCCAAAGACCAAATCATCACGAACCAGTACACGGCTGCCGAGATCACGACCCACATCACATAGCTGGGCGCCGCGACCAGCGCAGCCGGCACACGTTTGCCCCCGAGCCGAACCGGCATGGCGCTGGGAGCAAGATTGAACCAGGTGATTGTGTGAAAGAGCACGAAAAGAATACACACAAGGTTGAGCGCGATCATCCAGGGCGAAGCAAGTGTCGCTTGAAAAGCAGCGTAGGCTTGGGGGCCAGCCTTGAGGGCGCTCAACTGAAAGAGCGTTTCAACAACGAAGATTGCCACGAAAACGCTGCTCAACTCGCGCAGAATGAACTTTAGGTACTGGCGCTGGCCGATCCACCAGTAAACCGACACCGGACGGCGGTACCAGCGCGGATGGAACTCGGAGTAATGAACCGGACGGGTGTGCGATTCGGCCGTCATTTGGCGCCCGCTCCCTTCGGCATGACAAATGACTTCAACCATTCGAGAACTGCAGTGAGCTTGTATTGCTGGATCGCACCCGCCGGATCGACGTGCTTGGGACAGACGCGCGTGCACTCTCCGACAAAGGTGCAGCCCCAGATGCCGTCGGGGTGCGCGAGCAGGGCGATGCGATCCGCGGAACCCTGATCGCGCGAGTCCATGTTGTATCGCTGGGCGAGCGCGAGAGCAGCAGGACCAACAAAAATGGGGTCGAGCCCCACCACCGGACACGCCGCGTAGCACAACGTACAGTTGATGCACATGCTGAACTGCTTGTAGCGATCGACCTGCTCGGGCGTCTGCAGAAATTCTCCTTCGGAAAGCGGTGGCTGATTAGGATGAATCAGCCAGGGCTTGACCTTCTTGAGCTTGGAGAGGAAGTCGCTGAGTTCAGTGACAAGATCGTGAACGACCGGAAAGTAGCGGAGCGGTTCCACACGAATTTTGCCGCCGTGTTTGGCGTAGTCAGCCAGGAAGGTCGCGCAAGTCAGCTTGGGCTCGCCGTTCACCATCATGCCGCAACTGCCGCAGATGCCCATGCGGCACGACCAGCGGTAGGTAAGCGAACCGTCTTCCTTGTCTTTAATGTGATTGAGTGCGTCGAGCACGACCCATTCCTTGTGCACGGGCACGTCAAAGTTCTGGAAGTGCGGCGCTGCATCGCGTTCGGGCGAGTAGCGTGCAATTTCGAGGGTGATGGTGTCTGCCATATCAGTTGGTGCTCGCTTGGTTCTCCCCTGCCGGCTTGGATGTCTTTTGCCCGTACACCCGCTCGCCCGGAGGCCAGCGGGTAATGGTCACCGGGAGGTACTCGACCCGAGGCGAGCCGTCTGGGTTGCGAACCACCAGGGAATGAGCGAGGAACTTTGTGTCGTCTCTCGCTGGGTAATCGGTGCGTTGATGCGCGCCGCGCGACTCCGTGCGATAGAGCGCGCACTGCACCATGGTTTCGGCTACATCGAGCATGAAGCCGAGTTCCAACGCGGACTCCAGCTCAGTGTTGAATGTGCGGCTGTGATCATCAAGCTGGACGTCGCGAAACCGGTCCTGCAGCTCGCGCAGCTTGGCGGCGCCTTCCTCCAACAACTTCTGCTCGCGGTAGATGCCGGCACACTTCTCCATGGTGGACTGCATCTCGGTGCGAATGGTTGCGATGCGCTCACGGCCACCGCTCTTGTGGAGCAATCCCGCTTCCAGACGGTGGCGCTCATCACCGGCCAGGGCGTGCGCAGCGCCATTCGGTGAAGAACATTCTGCAGCATAGGCTGCCGCAGCCCGGCCCGCCCGCGCACCGAATACGAGGCACTCCGGCAGCGAGTTGGACCCGAGCCGGTTTGCGCCGTTGATGCTGACGCACGCGGCCTCACCCGCAGCAAACAGTCCTTCGAGCGGCGTGGCTCCGTCGATGTCGGTGCTCACGCCGCCCATCATGTAGTGCACCACCGGCCGCACCGGGATCATCTCCTTCACCGGATCGACGTTCTGGTACTTCAAACACAGTTCGCGGACAAACGGCAGCTTGGAGTTAATCAGTTTTTCGCCGAGGTGGCGCAGGTCGAGGTGGACAACCGATCCGTACTGCGTGGGAATGGTGCGCCCCTTGTGCTCCTCGTGGACGAAAGCCTGCGAGAGGCGATCGCGGGGGCCCAACTCCATCGAGCGCAAGACGGGTTTCGCTTCCGGCGTACCGAGGTTGTAGTCCTGCAGGTAGCGGTAGCCGTCTTTGTTGACCAGGTAGCCGCCTTCGGATCGCGCCGCCTCGGTGATGAGAATGCCGGTGAACGGCAAGCCCGTCGGGTGGTACTGAATGAACTCCATGTCCTTGAGCGGAGCGCCGGCGCGGTAGGCCAGCGCCATGCCGTCACCGTTCTTGATGGCTGCGTTGGTGGTGAAAGGGAAGATGCGGCCGCAACCGCCGGTGCAAATGATCACCGCCTTCGCCAAGATCGCTTGAATCCTGCCCGACATCAGCTCGATGGCTACCACGCCCTGCACGCGACCGTCGTCCACCAGAAGCCGCGTCACAAACCACTCGTCATAACGCGTGACCGGATCGTACTTGAGCGTGGTCTGAAACAGCGTGTGCAGCATGTGGAAGCCGGTCTTGTCGGCGGCAAACCACGTGCGCATCTTCTTCATGCCGCCGAACGCGCGCACCGCGATGTGTCCGTCAGGCTCGCGGTTCCACGGACAGCCCCAGCGTTCCAGTTGCAGCAGTTCTTGCGGAGCTTCTTTGACGAAGGTTTCCACGGCGTCCTGATCGCTCAGCCAATCGCCGCCCGAGATGGTGTCGTAAGCGTGCTCGTCGAGCGAGTCGTCGGGCTTGGCGACCCCGGCCGCGCCGCCCTCGGCCGAAACCGTGTGGCTGCGCATGGGGTACACCTTCGATACCACGGCGATGCTGAGTTTCGGATTGACCTCAGCGACAGCGATGGCCGCGCGTAGCCCCGCGCCTCCTCCTCCCACGAGAAGAACGTCGTGCGATGTAGTGTCCATTGGGCCCCAGGGGCGCGGACGATCTGGTTACGTGTACCGGGCTCCGCGCCCGAGTGCCCGACATTCTCTACCATCGGGACGCGAGAAGGCAAACAAAAAGGATGAGGGCCTCTGCGTCGCGTCCGGGGGAAGCACCACGCTGTAGCTGGGGTGGAGGCAGCGGCGGGCCGCCAAATATGCGCCACCGGGAGGTGAGGACCACCCGCGCAGATGACAGACAGAATAGGCGGAAGCATCCCACGTCGCATGGTGAACGAGTGGTGGAAGCACCACGCTTTAGCGTGGTGAAACGATCGCTGTGGTTGTTGTGGCTTTAGCCATGGCGGGACTGGATCTGTCCGCCCTTGCCGGGCCTCAAAAGAAAAACGCCCTCAAATCTCGTATGGAGAGTGAGGATGTTTGAGGGCGTCGCTATGTTGTCACCAGTATTGTCGAACGAGCGCAGTGTCCGCGTCGGTGACGGCGGTCACGGGTAGATGTTCTGTCCGAAACGGCCCTCGGGTGTAGTGAGCTTCAGCTCCGGTTCTGAACCCACGTTAGGCCAAAAGAGGGCCGAACGTGGGGCACCGTGCTGGATCTTGGTACCCGGGCCACCAGCCCAAGCCGGTGCTGTCGCGGTTGGCGGCGGACTTTACGGGTTGGGAGAACGACGCGCAGAAGTTTGAAGCACAGGTGGAGGACGTGATTCGGGCGCTGCGTGCGGATGAGGGCGGAAGGGAGCGGGCGCCGGAGGCGAGGTTGTAGCTCTTTTCTTGCGAATGGCAAAGAGCGGCGGGCCGGTTCCCGTTCTACGGTCAGGGAGTGAAACGTAGGCGGAGCCGGAGAGAGCTCCCGAGGCGAAGCTCTGTCTTTTTCTGGCGAATAGCGACCAGCGACCTATCCACTAACCACTTGCTCTAATCACACTCCTCCGTGACCCACGTCCTAGCGACACCCTCCCATTCCCCCTAGACTGCTGCACTAGAGGCGCGGGGAGTTGCCGTCCCATAGATGGCAACCAGACAACCAACCTGCTCCCAGAAGGTGCTTCGACCCATGACGGGTCCTGATTGCTCTCGTGCTCTACCCCGTTTTCTCGCCTGCACCTCGGTTCGCCACCGAAAATCCCCGCCTAACTCCTTTGTTAAGACGATTTTGCCTCTAACTCCTACGCGTAGACGAATTTGCGGGGACAAAATCTCTATCTCCAATAGAATGAGGAATTTGCACAGAGTGGGGGTGGGGGGAGGGGGACCGTTGGTCCCGCGCCAGAACAACGTTCCGGTTAGAATGAACCAGGTGCCCAAGTATTTCGACAACCCGGCCGTCCGCATCGCGCCTCCCGGCGCGTGCGTTCCTCCGTCCGTGACGCTGGGGGACGTCGAAATCCGTCCCGCCACCGTTCTTGCGCCCATGGCCGGCATCACCGACACGGTTTTCCGGCGCTTCATTCGCAACCTCGGCGGATGCGGTCTCATGATGACCGAGTTCACCTCTGCCGACGGCCTCACCCGCCATCGCGACAAGAAAGCCCAGCGTTACCTCACCTTCTACGGCAACGAGCATCCCATCTCCGCGCAGCTCTTTGGCAGCGACCCAAAGACCCTCGCGGACGCCGCCCGCGTCATTCAGGACATGGGCTTCGACCTCGTCGATCTCAATCTCGGCTGTCCGGCGCGCAAGGTCGTCACCTGCAACGGAGGCTCCGGCCTGCTGCGCAACCTGCCGCTCATCCGCACGATCTTTGAGTCGGTGCGCGCCGCCGTGACCATCCCATTCACCGTGAAATTCCGCGCCGGATGGAACGACAGGGAAGTCGTCCACGTCGAGCTCGCCAAAATGGCCGAAGCCTGCGGACTCGCCGCCGTCGCCCTGCACGCACGTACGCGCGAGCAGGGCTACAGCGGCCAGGCGCGCTGGGAGTGGATCGCCTCCCTCAAAAACGCGGTGAAGATTCCCGTCATCGGCAACGGCGACATTCGCTCGCCCGAAGACGCCGCCGCCATGAATGCCGAGACCGGATGCGACGCCGTCATGATTGGCCGCAGCGCCGCTTCAAATCCCTGGATTTTTCGCCAGATCGACCAGTACACGGCAACCGGCCGCTACGATACGCCGAGCGAAGCTGACCGGTACGAAATGATCCGCACGTATTTCACGATGTTGGCGGAAGAAAAGACCATCGGCGCGCCCGGCAAGATGAAGCAGTTCGCCTCCTGGTTCACCCATGGCGTCCCTCACGGAGCCCAGCTCCGCAAGTCCATCTACGAGTCCCACAATGAGGTAGAGATTCTCGATGCCGTGGATCGCTTCTTCGAGGCGCTGCTAGACGGCAAACTCCACGTGGCGCCGGAATCGGCCAGCACCAACCCGGTCGAGCCCGTCGCAATTTCGTCTTAGACGACAACCGCTTTTGCTTTTCTGCCTTCGGTTCACGGTTCTAAGCTAACGATTCAGTCTCCCGGCTCTCCTGCGGCTGGCGCTCCAATCAATTCTCCCCCAGCGGCTTTGTGTCTGCCGTGCCACACAACAGGCTCGATCGGTCCAGTAACTGGTCCCCAGAACAAGGCAGCGAGCAGTTCGAACCCGGCAGTGATATAAAACGCCAGCGCGAAGTGCCCCGTTCGCTCGAGCACGAGGCCGGTTACTACCGGTACCACCGCGCCCGAGAGATTACCGAACCCGTTCTGAAATCCCACCCAACGCCCGGCTGCTTCAGGCCCAGCCAACCGTTGCGAGATGGCGTAAATGTTCGACGAACTCACTCCGAAGCAAGCCATCGCGCCCAGTAAAAGCACCACGCTTACCGTGGGTGGCGCCGTGGGACAAAGCGCCAGCAGGATCGCCACACCAACCGGAGCACTCGCCGCGAACGCCTTGCGTGCCTTGGTGGGCGAAGCTCCAGCCATAATCCATCGGTCGGCCAGCCATCCAGAAGCCGCGGCGCAACCTGCCGACAACAGGTATCCCGAGCCTCCAATCTTCGCCATCGTCTGCATTGAAAAATGCAGTTCGCGGACGAGGTAATACGGCATCCAAGTCAACAGAAAATAGTTGGCATAATTGCCGCACCACAGGCCGCAACATGTACCCAAAGCCGAGCGCAGGCGCAGGAACTCCCACAGGCTTGGCCCGCCGGCAGCGCCGCTCGCCACCGGCTTCGTCTTCGGCATCCAACGAATCCACGCCGGCACCCATAGCAGGCTGGCCAGTCCCAGCACCACAAAGAATGGACGCCAACCGAATCGCGCCATCATCGTTCCGCCCAGCAGCAGGCCCAGCCCCGGCCCCAGCGATATCCCCGCGATCACTACCGCATTCGCTACGCCACGGTGCTCTTCCGGATAGTTCAGAGCGATAATCTTGGAGTTTGCCGGGAAGATCACCGCTTCGCTGATGCCAAGCACGAACCTAAGCACCACCAGCACTGCAAAAATGTGTGCCAGGCCGGTCGCCGCCGTCGCCAGCGACCACAGGCTGAAACATGCCGCGAACAGCCAGTACACGTTTAGCCGGTCCACCAGCCAGCCGTACACCGGCTGCAGGGCTGCATAGGTCCAGAAAAAAGCCGAGAGCAGAAAGCCCAGCCGTGCCGGATTCACGCCCAGCTCGTCTTTTAGCAGCGGAGCGGCAATGGAAAGGTTGCCGCGGTCGATGTAGTTGATGAAGACCGCGACTCCCAGTAGAGCAATCATCCCCACCAGGGCACGTGGCAGCTTGCTTGGATACACTTGGTTTTCGAGCGGCATGGCGTCAGCGTATTGTGCCCATGAAGCTCGCGCACTGCAACGCTTTTCTCAATCCTGAACCTCTGCGGGCATGGTTCAGGTCCACTCTTGTTCTTGGGGCTGCAATTTTCAGCCGATATTCATCAACCCGTCCCACTCCCCTTGACGATTGACAGGAGTCGGCATATCGTCTTGTCATCGATTGACAGGAGGCTTGGGTGGGGACGCCGACAGACCTGTTGCAAGGAACTCTCGACGTCTTAGTGCTCAAAACCATTGAGCTCCAACCGTTGCACGGCTGGGGAATCGCGCAGCGCATCCGCCAGATTTCCAACGATGTGCTCCAGGTCAACCAGGGCGCGCTGTATCCCGCATTGCATCGCCTCGAACAGCAGGGGTGGATCAAAGCTAAATGGGGAGAATCGCAGAACAACCGTCGCGCCAAGTACTATTCGCTCACGCGGGCCGGTGAAAGGTACCTGCAGCGGCAGCACGCCCAATGGAGGCGCCTGTCGGGCGCCATCAACCTGGTGTTGGAGACCACCTGAGGCGAGCCACACATGCGCTGGTACCACATCATGTCGCTGCGGTTTCGCTCCCTGTTTCGCAAACGGCAAGCCGACCGGGAACTTGACGACGAACTGCAGTTCCATCTGCAATCGCAAATCGACGAAAACCTCGCGAAAGGCAGTTCCCCACAAGCAGCCTACTACGCCGCCCTGCGCTCCGTCGGCCCAGTGACGCAGATCAAAGAGGAATGCCGCGACATGCGCCGGGTCAACTTCTTCGACAACTTCCTGCAAGACCTGCGCTTCGGTTTCCGGATGCTGGTGCGCAATCCCGCTTTTTCCCTCATGGCGATCCTTTGCCTCACCCTCGGGATCGGCGCCAACGCCGCTGTGTTCAGTTGGATCGAAGGTCTCCTGTTGCGTCCTTTCCCGGCCGTCACCCATCAGGATCGGCTGGTCGTGATCGCGGGCATCAACCGCGCGGCCGGCG
>Ga0335069_10014740_pt1 | contig 10938 bp, 10 predicted proteins | sample Lox_Sample_11_FD_206714 | JGI IMG/M metagenome (GOLD analysis project Ga0335069, IMG submission 206714) | Soil microbial communities from Loxahatchee National Wildlife Refuge, Florida, United States - Lox_Sample_1.1 | ecosystem: Environmental > Terrestrial > Soil > Wetlands | place: USA... | reverse complement strand
ATCACGCTTGAGAGCGCGGCCGCCACGGGTTTCAGCGACTCCTTCGGGTCGCGTCCCTTGGGCCTGCCGAAATGCGCAAGCAGGATGACCTTGCCGCCCTTGTCGGAGATTTCATTGATCGTCGGTGCCACGCGCTCGAGCCGCGTGGCGTCTGTGACGCGACCGCCTTCGGTGGGCACGTTGAGGTCGACGCGCAGCAACACGCGCTTGTCCTTGAGGTCGACGTCATCGAGGGTGCGGAATTGTTTTGTCATGGACTAACTCTGCGCAGTCGTTCCGGGGCGATGCGAAGCATCGAACCCGGAACCTCGAGATTCCGGGTCTGGTCCTTCGGACCATCCCGGAATGACGGTGCAACCAGTTCTTACAGCTTCTTCGACATTGCGACCGCGGTGTCGGCCATGCGGTTCGAGAAGCCCCATTCATTATCGTACCACGCCATCACCCGCACCAGATTGCCGTTCATCACCTTGGTCTGGTCCATGTGGAATGTCGACGAATGCGGGTCATGGTTGAAGTCGATCGAGACGTTGGGCTGCGTGGTGTAGCCGAGGATGCCCTTGAGCTGCTGCTCGGCGGCGCGCTTCATCGCCTCGTTGATCTCCTTTGGATCCGTGTTGCGCTTGGCGACGATCTTCAAATCGACGACGGAGACGTTCGGCGTCGGCACGCGGATCGCAACGCCGTCGAGCTTGCCCTTGAGTTCCGGGAGTACCAACCCGATCGCCTTGGCGGCACCGGTCGAGGTCGGGATCATCGACATTGCCGCCGCGCGGCCGCGATAGAGGTCCTTGTGCAGGGTGTCGAGCGTCGGCTGGTCGCCGGTATAGGCGTGGATCGTGGTCATGAAGCCGGTCTCGATGCCGACCGTGTCGTTCAGGACTTTTGCGACCGGCGCGAGGCAGTTGGTGGTGCAGGAGCCGTTGGAGACGACCAGATGATCCTTGGTCAGCGTGTCGTGGTTGACGCCGTAGACGATGGTCGCGTCAGCGCCGTCGGCGGGGGCGGAGACCAGCACGCGTTTTGCGCCGGCGGTCAGATGCGCTGCGGCCTTCTCCTTGGCGGTGAAGATGCCGGTGCATTCCATCGCGATGTCGATGCCGAGCTCCTTCCACGGCAGCTTTGCGGGATCGCGCTCGGCGGTGACCTTGATCTTGCCGTTGCCAAGCGAGATCGTATCGCCTTCGACCGTCACCGTGCCGGGGAAGCGGCCGTGCACCGAGTCGAAGCGCAACAGATGCGCGTTGGTCTCGACCGGGCCGAGATCGTTGATCGCGACCACTTCGATATCCGTGCGGCCGGACTCGGCGATGGCCCGCAGGATGTTGCGGCCGATGCGGCCAAACCCGTTGATTGCGACGCGGACTGCCATCTCTCGTCTCCTTCAAAGGCTAGTGTCCCGCGCAGGACAGCCACATCCTCCACGGGTTTTTGTTCCGGCCGCCCGGTTCTGCCGGGCGGGAGCGTAGAATATGGCTCTTTCGTAATCCTTTTTTTGCGCTGCGACAACCGTCAGCCCAGGCGCTTCAGTACTGCGTTAACCGTGGCCTCTGCGGTAATGCCAAAATGCCTGAAAAGGTCCTTGGCCGGTGCGCTGGCGCCGAAGCCGTGCATGCCGATAAAAACGCCATCCTGCCCGATCACGGCGTCCCAGCCCCAGCGCACCGCGGCCTCGATTGCGACCTTGACCGGGGCTTGGCCGATGATCGCCTTCTGCCGCTCGGTCGGCTGCGCCAGCAGCAATTCCAGCGACGGCACCGAGACAACCCGCGAGGCGATGCCGCGTTCGGCGAGCTCTTTCTGCGCGGCGACCGCGATTTCGACCTCGGAGCCCGACGCAAACAGCGAGGCTTTGGCCTCTCCCTTGGCGGCGATCAGCTCATAGGCGCCGTGGCTGCACGGATTTTCGGCAGGCGCGGACGTGCGAAGCTGCGGCAGGTTCTGGCGGGTCAGCGCCAGCACCGTCGGGCCGTTGGTGCGGTTCAGCGCGAGCTCCCAGCACTCGGCGACCTCGACCGCGTCGCAGGGCCGGAACACGCGCATGTTGGGCATGGCGCGCAAGCTCGCCAGATGCTCGACCGGCTGGTGGGTCGGGCCGTCCTCGCCGAGCCCGATCGAATCATGGGTCATGACGTAGATGACGCTCGCGCCCATCAGTGCCGCGAGCCGCATCGCCGGCCGCGCGTAGTCGGTGAAAACCAAGAACGTCGCGCCGTTCGGAGCAAAGCCGCCGTGCAGGAAAATGCCGTTCATGCAGGCAGCCATGCCGTGCTCGCGGACGCCGTAATGGATGAAGCGCCCCTTGGGCGTCTTGGCGGAAAAATTCACCGCCGTCTTTGCCTTGTTGTTGTTGGAGCCGGTGAGGTCGGCCGAGCCCGCCAAAAACTCCATCGGCATGGCGGCTGCGATGGCTTCGATCGCGGCTTCCGAGGACTTTCGGGTTGCGACGTTGAGCGGCGAGGCGAGCAGCGCGGTCTTGTGGACCTTCAGCGCTTTCGCAAGCGAGGCCGGGCGCTCGTGCCGCAGCCGCCGCTCGAATTCGGCGCGCCGGCGCGGGCCCATTTCCGCCAGTCGCGTCTCCCAATCCTTCCGCGCGGCGGCACCGCGCTGGCCGGCCTCGCGCCAGGCTCTCAGCACATCATCGGGCACCGAGAACGGTTCGAGCGAAATGCCGAGCTTTTCCTTGGCGCCCTTCAATTCCTCGGCGCCCAGCGCCTCGCCATGGGCCTTGTTGGTGCCGGCCTTGTTGGGCGCGCCATAGCCGATCGTGGTCTTGCAGGCGATCAGCGACGGCTTGCCCGCCTTTTGCGCCCGCGCGATCGCGGCGGCGACGGCCTTCTGGTCCATGCCGTCGATCCGCTCGGCCGCCCAGCCCGCGGACTTGAAGCGCTTCACCTGGTCGACCGAATCGGCAAGCGACGTGGGCCCGTCGATCGAGATGCCGTTGTCGTCGTAGAGCACGATCAGCTTCGACAGCCGCCAGTGGCCCGCGAGCGCGATCGCCTCCTGCGACACGCCCTCCATCAGGTCGCCGTCGGAGACGAGCACGTAGGTATGGTGATCGACGATCTTCTTGCCGAACTCGGCAGCCAACATCCTTTCGGCGAGCGCCATGCCGATGGAGGTCGCAATGCCCTGTCCGAGCGGGCCGGTGGTGGTCTCGACGCCTTTGGTGTGGAAATTTTCCGGGTGCCCCGGCGTCTTCGATCCCAGTTGGCGGAAGCGCTTGATCTCCTCCAGCGTCATGTCCGGATTGCCGGTGAGGTACAATAGCGCATAGAGCAGCATCGAGCCGTGGCCGGCCGAGAGCACGAATCGGTCGCGGTCCGGCCAGTCCGGACGGTCGGCGTCGAACTTCAGGAATTGCGTGAACAGCACGGTCGCGATGTCGGCCGTGCCCATTGGCAGGCCGGGATGACCGGACTTCGCCTGCTCGACGGCGTCCATCGCAAGCGCGCGGATAGCGTTGGCCATACGGGTGTGGTCGACCTGCGTCATGATAAGAAATCCGCTTGGAGAATGAGGTGCTTGGTTGACGGTGCGCCGCGGCGGTGGCGCGGTTCAGGTGGGTTTCGTCCGATGTTTGGGGTGCTTAGCAACCGTGGTTCCGTGAGTCCAACGCCTTCTCAGGATCAAAAGTTGCTTAGCAGTGCATAGTTTCGCCGCGGCGTTGCGCGCAAGCCTGCGGACACGTAAGCTTCTCGCCATAAGCGTTTGCCGCGTCGCGGCTTTTGGTGCCAGGCAAAATGCTCGTGTCCTTGACGAATGTGCGTATACTTTAGATGAACGATCGTCCCGCCAACCTGAGCGGCCACGCGGAACAGCCCGCCGCCGATATCGATGGTGCCACGCGCAGGCTTATGGCGGCGCTGGATGCGCTGGAAAGCGCGGTCGAGCGGCGGCGCGAGGCCGACCGCGACGAGGATGAGCTTGCAACCCGCATCCAGGCGCTTGGTGCCGATCGCTCGCGGCTTGCGGACGAGCTCGACGGCAGCCTTGTGAAAACGCGTCGGCTCGAGCGCGCCAATCGCGAGATCGCCGAACGGCTCGATGCCGCGATCGGCACCATCCGCGCCGTGCTGGGCACCGCCCAGGTCGCCGCAGCGATGGCCGAGGACGACGAAGACGCGGAGACCGAAGCCGAAGCCGAGGAAGAGGAAGAAGAAGAGGCAGAGGAAAGCTGATGAGCCACATCAACGTCACCATCAACGGCCGGCAATATCGCATGGCCTGCGAGGAGGGGCAGGAGGTGCGCCTGCTCAAGCTTGCCGAAAACCTCGAATCCCGCGTCGACATGCTGCGCGGAAAATTCGGCGAGATCGGCGATGCCAGGCTCACCGTGATGGCGGCGCTCACCGTCTGCGACGAATTGCTCGATGCCAACGCGCGCATCATCAAGCTGGAGCAGGAGCTGCACTCCCTGCGTGACGTCCGAATCGCCGCCACAGACCGCGCCAAGGCGACCCAGGCTGCGGTCGCAAACGCGCTCAATGCCGCAGCCGAGCGGATCGAGAGGACCACGCAGATCCTCAACCGCACGGTGGGCGGCGGGGTAGCGATCGGGTAAGGCGACGACGCCCCGAAGTGCAAATGGCAGGAAACCACTTGGCACGAAACCACTTGGCAGGAAACGATGCCGCGCTACTATTTCCGTCTCACTGATGGAGCTCAGGTTCTGGACAATCACCAGGGCGTCGATCTGGCGGGCGATGCCGCCGCGCGCGAGGATGCGGTGGCGCTGGCACGCGATCTGAAGCAGGGTGCTGCGATGCCGGGATGGGACTGGGGCGGCTGGTTCGTCAGGATTGTCGATGAAGACGGCCGCAAGATCGATGAAATCCCGATTGCGGATGCTTGACGCTGCGAGCTGAAGCGTTTCGATCTTGGTCACACGCCAAGTCGCCCGTCTTCATCGAGCTGGCGGGCGCGATTTGGACGCTCACGCCTTGAGGGTGATTTCGCAAAGAAGCCCCTGCGGCTGCCAGTCAAAATGCGCTTTGCCGCCCAATTGGCCGATGGTTCCCTCGATGAGGCGACTGCCAAAGCCTCGTCGTTCCGGCGCTGTTACCCTTGGTCCACCGAATTCGGTCCAGCGGAGCGCCAGCTCTCCATCCGCGCAGCGTGACCACGTCAACCGGATCCGGCCGTTTGTGTCAGACAGCGCTCCATACTTGGAAGCATTGGTGGCCAACTCATGCAAGACCACGGCGACCGCCTGCGCGGCGCCTGGCTCCAACACGGTCTCCGCGCCTTCCAGGTGCACGCGTGCGGCCCGCTCGTCGAGATAGGGAGCAAGCTCCTGCCTTGCGATCGCCGAGACTTCGGCACCGATCCACCGCGTTTCAACAAACAGCGAGTGAACATTTGACATCGCCTGGATGCGGCCGCTGATCACGCGCTTCAAGCCGTCGGGAGTATCGGACTGGGAAAGATTGACGATTGCCTGTGCGTTCGAGAGGATGTTCTTGCTTCGATGTTCGGCCTCGCGAGCAAGAATGCCGATCTGCTCCCGATTTCGTTTCTGCTCGGTAATATCTCTTGCAATCTTCGATGCTCCGACAGTCTTTCCTTCCGAGTTTTTCACGGGAGAAACGGTCAAGGAAATATTGACAAGACCGCCATGCTTGCGTTGCCGGACGGTTTCAAAATGATCGATCCGCTCTCCGCGCCTGATACGAGTAAGAATCTCGCGTTCTTCGTCGAGCCGGTCGTGCGGAATGATCATGGTGATGGGCTGGCCGATCGCCTCTTCCGCCGTGTAATTGAAGAGGCGCTCCGCCGCTCTGTTCCAGCTGCTGATGATGCCGTCGAGGTTCTTGCTGACAATCGCATCATCGCTGGATTCGACTACGGAGCTGATCCAGCGCAGCCTTTGCTCACTTTCGCGAAGCGCCGTTTCGGCCTGCTTGCGGTCGGTGACGTCGATGCCGGTCGGATGCAGGAACATGACCGACCCCGACGGATCCCGAATGGGGTTCATCGCGAAATCCACGATCCGCTCGCGTCCATCGCCCAGCCAGTATGGAAGCTCCTCGCGAAAAACGACGCCCGCCGCCGCCTGATCCGTGGCAAATCGAATCCGTGCTTTGACCTCCTCCGAGCCCCTCCACCACGGCGTCTCCCAGAAAGGCTTGCCCAGAACCTGCTCTCGCGTGTAGCCACACCATTCGAGCGACAGATTGTTCGCCTCACGCAGGAAGCCCTGCAAGTCCGTGATGCCGGCGAAAATGCCGGACTGGTTGAAAAGTGCCTCGAACTTGGCCGCCGACGCCGAAAGCTCTCGCACCAAGCTCGCCTGCCGAACGGCGAGCGCCCTGATCTCCGTGACATCGCGATTGACTTCGAGAACGGTGCCGTCATCCAGCAATTGCATCCGGCTGTCGACGACGACTTCGTGACCGTCTTTGCAGGTCTGTCGCAGCTCGCCGGACCAGGACCGGCTCTTCCTGAGCCGGGAAATCAGTTCTGCGATGTCGATCGGAAACCTTGTTTGCAGGAGCGCATGGCTGACGCGACCCAGCGCCTCTTCGGCACGAAATCCGTAAAGCCGTTCGGCTCCGGCGTTCCAGTCCTCAATTCCTCCGTCAAGCTGCCAGACCAGAATGGGCTCGTAGGACAGGCTGAGGAGATCGACCGCGCGTGCGACGCGCGCCGAGCGCGCTTTTGACCGGACCGATTGCTCCTTCATCTTTTGCTCCGCACATCAGCGATCATCACGACAGATGCCGTGGATCAGGCGCTCAAACGATCTAGGGCGGGAGCCGGAGCCTTCCCGTTTACGCCATCCCCGAAGCGGACGCGATAATCTACAGCTGTTGGACGCCGGGTGTCGAGGTCGCCGCAGACGCGCAGTCGCGAAAGAACCAGCTACGGGACGGCCGATGCGGTCGGAACGAGGCCGGACGTGACGTCCGATTTGGGGTCGAAACCGAAGAACGCGCTTTGAGCACAATGGGTCTGCTGCGCTCGCGGAAGCGACTTCCTGTCCGGCCGCTTACGAGCGCATGCCTGATGTGCTTTCAGAGCTTTCGCAGGTCGCGAAGTTTATCATCGGGGCGGCGCGGAGCCTGTCATCGGGCGCGCATTGCCGCGACCCGGCGGCTCACGTGTGCTTGGTCTCCGGCCGCCTCGGGTCAGCACACCAGCCAGGTCAGGTGAACGACGTGGCGCGCGTTCCAGTTGAGACGTGCAATCAGGCCGTCAATACGCGCGCGCGCCGGATCCCTGATAGAAGCGGCACCGCGCCGCTTTACGCGTCCCTCGATATACGGCCCATGCAAAACGTCGGTCTGGTACTCGTGAACCAGAACCGCAATCGCAGTTGCCGCGAAAACAAATCCCACGATCCCCAAAATGTCCATGTGAGCCCCCCGCTCGTTCATTGGATGGTCCGTTATAGCGCGGGAATTTTAAGGTTGCGGGCGCGGAGAAGCGCGCAATCGAACGATCGCGTTAGAGGTTCGCTAACCATGCGCTGCGGCAAGGCGCATATCGGGCACAGCGGTCGCGCGCTCCTGGCTCATTCGACCGATACGCGAATGACGCCCGCTCGCATCATGCCGAGCGCACGCGCCGCGGGCACCGAGAGATCGATGACCCGGCCGCGCACGAACGGGCCGCGGTCGTTGACGCGGCACTGGAGCGAATGCCCGGCATGGCTGACGGTGACAATGCCTCCCATGGGCCTCGTGCGGTGCGTGCGGATCATGCCGCATTCGCGCGACCCGTTGCCTCGCGATGACGGCGGGCTATTTGACATTCGAATGGGAAAGCCAGGATGGAACGTGTAATGGACCAGCTCCGATGAACCGCGCCGCGATACACGCAACCGTCGCTGCGATCTGCCTTGTCCTGGCCGTGCTCGGCTGGCGAGAACGTTCGCAACTGCAATTGTGGCTGGCCCGGCAGGGGGCTGACCCCAATCCGGAACATCCGGTGATTGCGATGCTCGGTGACTCGCTTGTCGAAAGCGTGAACTGGCGTCTGCTCCTGCATTGCAAGGGGATCGGCAATTTCGGCGCGCGTGGCGATACCACGGCGCAAATGCTTGCGCGTTTGCCTCATATCCTGGAGATGAAGCCAAAGCTGTTGATGGTCATGGGCGGAACGAACGATGCGCTGCTTGGGATCGCGCCAGAAAAGACACTCGCAAATCTCGCTGCGATCGAGGCCCGGGCGACAGGGAACGGCACGGCGTATATCTCTTTTTCGCCGCCGCCTCTGCCTGTCGGGGCCGACGCGCTCGCTCCCGTCAGGGCCGCGGCGTCGATCGCGATCCCGTTTGATCAGGGCGATCTGTCGAAGGACCGCATCCATCTCAAAGCCAGCGGTTACGCCAAATGGCGCGACGCCGCCGTGCCGATGGTGTCGAAGTATTGCGGATCGTAGGGTGGGCAAAGCGCAAGCGTGCCCACCATTCGCGATGAACGCTGTCGAGAGACGGTGGACACGGCGCAAAGGCACCTTTGCCCACCCTGCCGCTGGATTGCTTCGCGGAGCCTGTCGTCGGGCGCGCATTCGCGCGACCCGTTGGCTCGCAATGACGGGGCTGGCTGTTTGGAATATACTTCAGGTCCGCAAACGAATCATCGCCATCAAATGCCGTCCGCACCGACGATCCAGACTCCGCCAGCCATTGCGACCAAAGCCTTCAAAGATGCCGCCGCAGCCGTTGCCCGCGTCGAAGAGATCTACGAGCGCAACACGCAATTCTTGCGCGATCGCTTCGACGCCTATGTCGGCGGCAAGGCACCCGCGACGCGGGTGCGCGCCTGCTATCCTTTCGTGCGGATCACGACCGCAACCTATGCGCGGCTCGATTCCCGCCTCTCCTATGGCTTCGTCGCAGGTCCCGGCGTGCATGAGACCAGCGTCACGCGGCCGGATATCTTCCGCACCTATCTCACCGAGCAGATCCGGCTCTTGATCGAAAACCACGGCGTGCCGGTCGAGATCGGCGAATCGCGCGAGCCGATCCCGATTCATTTCGCCTATCGGCGCGATATCAACATCGAAGCGGCGATGACCAATAACGATGACTCGGTCCTCACGCGGCTCCTGCGTGACGTGTTCGATACGCCCGATCTGGCCGCGATGGACGATGCGATCGCCGACGGCACGTTCGAGCTCAGGGCAGGGGCGCCCGAGCCGCTGGCGCTGTTCCGCGCGGCGCGCGTCGATTACTCGCTGCGGCGGCTCTATCACTACACCGGCACCGATCCCGAGCACTTCCAGAATTTCGTGATCTTCACCAACTACCAGTTCTACGTCGATGCCTTCGTGCAGCTCTGCCGGCAGCGCCTGGCCTCGGGCGAGATCGCTGCCGATGCCTTTGTCGCACCCGGCAACGTGATCACGCGCAATGCGCGGCTGGGTGGCGGCACGATCGGCACGGCACCGGAGCGCCTGCCGCAAATGCCGGCCTTCCATCTCGTCGCGCCCGGCGACAAAGGCATCACCCTGATCAATATCGGCACCGGGCCATCCAACGCGCGCAACGTCACCGACCATGTCGCCGTGCTGCGGCCGCATGCCTGGCTGATGCTCGGGCACTGCGCGGGCCTCAGAAAGACGCAGCGGCTCGGCGACTACGTTTTGGCGCATGGTTATGTTCGCGAGGACCACGTGCTCGATCACGAACTGCCGTTATGGGTGCCGATCCCCGCACTCGCCGAAATGCAGGTTGCGATCGAGGAAGCGGTCGGCGAGGTCACCGGGCTTTCGGGCTTCGAACTCAAGCGCTTGATGCGCACCGGAACGGTTGCGAGCGTCGACAACCGCAATTGGGAGATCAGCGGGCCACAGGTCATCAGGCGCCTGTCGCAATCGCGCGCGATCGCACTCGACATGGAGTCGGCGGCGATCGCCGCCAACGGCTATCGCTTCCGCGTGCCCTACGGCACCCTGCTTTGTGTCTCCGACAAGCCGCTACACGGCGAGATCAAGCTTGCCGGCATGGCCAGCGAATTCTACCGCCAGCGCGTCGGCCAGCATCTCGAGATCGGCCTCAAGGCGCTGGAGCGGCTGAAGCACCAGGAATCGGAGCGGCTGCATTCGCGCAAGCTTAGAAGCTTTGCGGAGGTCGCGTTTCAGTAGGGCGAGCTGGAATGCGGAGACTGCGTCATTGCGAGGACCGCAAGCGACGCCGCCGGTTTTTTGCGCTCACGGCTTGAACCACCCGGGCGCACGCCCTCACAAAGCCCTTTGAGGCTCGCATCAAAGGGAGACCCGTCTTGCCCAACTCGCCATTCCAGAAACTCACCGTCGCGGAAGTCACCGAGCGCCTGCATCGTGCGCGGCAAAGCCGAGGCTGCGGGGCTGGAAGGACGCCGGCCACGTCAAGGTCGCGCTGCCCGTCAGCTCGTGGCTCGACGAGGTTCGCCCTGAATTCAGAGCGGAATTCTTCAGGCCCGATGGCGGCATGATCTGTGGAAACGGCAACGTCGAGCTGGTACAGGCCCTGCTCAAGGGGCGCGAAATCCTGCGCTGATGGGCGACCGGCCGTGCGGGCACGAGAAGCGGGGGATGCGCCTCCAACCCCGCTGGCTAACCGCCCGCTTCATTGCTACATTGGTTCTCGCGAGGCTGTGTCGCGCGTCAGGAGCCATATATCCCCGGGGCCTTATCGATCCTTTAGGGAACTGTCCCTGGCCGGGTCCGTGGACCCGGACATATGGTGCCCACCTACTTTCGTAGGGAACTCCGGGATCGAGTGCTTCAACGGCGTCCGCGGCTTCGCGCTTTTGCTTGCTTGGTTTGTGCCTGTCGAATTGCGTCGCCGACACGCTTGCGGTTCAATTCAGTCTCGGTGTCATGCCCCGCGAAAGCGGGGCATCCAGTACGCCGCGCTGTCGAGGTTCATGCACTGGCGTCTCTGGAATACTGGATCGCCCGCCCCAGTGCGCAAGTGCGCACAAGGCGGGCGATGACGGCAGCGAG
>Ga0335069_10014739_pt1 | contig 10938 bp, 7 predicted proteins | sample Lox_Sample_11_FD_206714 | JGI IMG/M metagenome (GOLD analysis project Ga0335069, IMG submission 206714) | Soil microbial communities from Loxahatchee National Wildlife Refuge, Florida, United States - Lox_Sample_1.1 | ecosystem: Environmental > Terrestrial > Soil > Wetlands | place: USA: Florida... | reverse complement strand
CCGGGAATTGCATCTGCCCGGACGGATCACGACGCTCCCGTGCGAGTACCGTGAAAAGGAGCTTTCACGCTTCTTCGCGGCTTGCAAAATGGGGGAGAGCGTTTTGTTCTCGACATTCCTGATGACCGGCCTCAGAGAACAGGAAGTAGTCCATCTGATATGGACCGACATCAACTTTGAATTACGTGTGGTGCGGGTGACAGCCAAACCGGCCATGGCATTCTATCCCAAACGATGGGAGGAGCGCGAGGTGCCGATCACCGCTCAACTGGCGGAACTATTGCGAAACCACCCGAAGCGTACGGACAGCCAGTTCGTTTTTCCGTCGCGCACGGGAAATCGGGAGCAGCACATGCTTGATCGATGCAAGGCGGTTGCGGCCAGGGCGGAACTCGACGCTGCCAGATTCGATTTGAAGACGTTCAGATCGACGTATGCGACCCGAATGTTGCGAGCCGGATTCGATGTTCGAACGGTCCAACACTGGATGGGTCACAAGTCGCTTGAGACGACAATGCGCTACCTAGTTCCGGCGACCGACGTGCACAAACGTCTCGATGAACTTGAGGTGCCGGGACTGTCGATGCCGGGAGTCGAGCCTTAAGGGAAACAGCAAAGGTCATGATCGGTGATCGCGGCGATTCCAGCCGCAAAGTTCGCTCTTTCCTGGACCAAGAGGCAGATGTTCTCGGATTTTTCTCTAACCCGTCGGCCGCGAAACGAGATTCGAGTGGATTCGTTCGATCGTGCCATCGACCTATCGCCCGGAGGCATTGCTGCGAAGCGTAACCGCTGGACTTTACGGGGTTCTCTGCAACAGGCGACCGGTGAACTCAGGTCATCACGGCTTGATTGCGCAATAACGAGGGCAGGAATTCTCGGAATTTCCTTCGCCCACGTGAACGCGGGGCACGTCTACACGATCGAATTCGAACGAGCCGGGGGATAGAGCTTCTATTTCACAAAAGCTTCGCCCTCGGGCGTGCGCCGCCAGGCGAAATACTGATCGAGAACCCTGAGGGCATCGGCACTGGGGACCGGTCCTGTGTGAGGCGTCTGGGCGAAGTACATCAGGGTGGGATTGGCATCGCTGAACGCAGGCCACTGAGGGACTCCTTCGCCGTTGGGATCTCCCCGCTTGGCGAAATTTGTCCAATAGGTGGCCATCGCCTCGGAAATTGCCAGGTCCGACTTCGTGGTTTGCGGGTTCGCCGGGTCCAGATGTTCGAAGACGTAGCGAACCTCCGCGCCATGCCCTGACCCGTAACCGGCCCGGGGCGATCCGGCCGGGTACTCCGGATGTTGATCGAAGCAGTAGAAGTAGACCTTCGATTTGCTCGTCTTGGCCTGAAGCCGAGCCCAGACCCAGGTGTGCCAACCGAACATCGCGTCGCGCGTCAGGTCGCGCGCGGTCGTGGCGACGGTGCCGGAACCCGGCGGATACGCGGCGATGAGTTTGTCGGCGAATGGGCCATAGCGCGCCTTCACCGCTGCAATGTAGTCCTCCGGTGTTCGCGGCGGTGAGAAGCTCTGGCCCTCGTCGGAATTGTAGCCCACCAGGATGGGAGTGTCGTTGTAGCGTTTGGCTTCGTAGAGCTTGTACTGGTCATCGGGAATCACCCATCCGTCGATAATCGGCCACGCCATGCCTTGGCCTCGGCCGCCACCGGGAAGCTTGTCCGCGGCAATTTTGCGCAGATCCGCGATGGATGCGGCTCCCGTGGTTTTGGCATACGCCTCGCCGGAACGCTCCGCATCGGCCAGCCGCTTCAGGTTCTCACCCGGCAGGGTTGCGGGCCGCGGCGGCCCGAACGAGCCGCCGCTTTCCGAGATGGCCCCCTGGAACAAACCCTTCGCCAGCGGCGATGCGCAGAGCATGCTCACCGCGATGCCCCCGGCCGATTCGCCGAAGATGGTCACGCGATGAGGATCTCCTCCGAAGACCGCGATATTCCGCTGCACCCATTGGAGGCCCGCAATCATATCCAGCAGTCCGTAGTTTCCGGACGCGTGGTGCTTGTTTTCCGCGCTCAGCTCCGGATGGACGAAGAATCCCATCTGCCCCACGCGGTAAGCGACGCTCACCAGCACTACACCCTTCTTAGCGAGATTCTCGCCGCTGTAGTTCGGCTCGGAAGTGGCGCCGGCATTGAATCCGCCGCCATAAATCCAAACCAGAACGGGAACGCGGTCGCGCGCCGATTTCGCGGGCGTCCAAACGTTCAGGTATAGGCAGTCCTCGCTTGTCTCGACGCCCGGAGCGCCCCTTCCGCCCTGGTAACACCGCGGGCCGAACTTATCTGCTTGCTTTACGCCCTCCCATTTGGAGGCAAGCTGCGGCGCGCGCCAGCGCAGATCGCCTACCGGCGGCGCCGCGAACGGGATGCCGCGGTAGACGGTCAATCCGCTTTCCGAAATCCCCTGCAGCAGTCCGCCTTCGACTTTCACCGGCGCGGGCGACTGCGCGGCGCAAATCCCGGCTGCCAGAGTCGCGAGAAGAATCGGCTTCATCATGCCAGTGCCTCCTTTCGTGACGAGCTACTTCACATAGCCTTTCTCTTTGTAATAGCGCGCGGCGCCGGGGTGCAGCGGAACTTCGTACCCGTTCCACACCGTGTGGATGTTGTACGAGAACGCCATGTGATTCCATTGCAGGAGCGCCTGCTGTTCGTCCATCGCCTTGGCGACGGCGTAAGCGAAATCGTCCGGCATGTCGTCGCGCCCGTAAATGACCGTGCCGTGCGTACCACGGTGGCAATCGGCCGCTCGATGCCGCGGTACAGTCCAACCGGAATGATACCGCGTTCCTGTTCGCCATCCTTCGCCAGTTTCGCCAGCAACTCGTCCGGCAGTTCGATGAAGCGCAAGTCGAACTTCTGGCTGATCTGCGTCCAAATACGCCACTCCGGCGCCGTGGTCATGGGGCCGCCTCCGCCGATGGCGATATCGAACTTCTCCGCGCCTTCCGGCGAGTTGCCGATGCGGCCGCCGGCTTCCTCAATCGCCTGCCTGGTGAGCCCGAAATACGACAAGATACTCGCCGCGCCGCCGCCAATCCCCGCGCTCAGAATGCGTACCGGCCATTTCTTGGTCTTGATCTGCGCCAGATCCGTTATCCCTGTCTCCGCCTTGGCCGCCACCAACGTGTAGCTGGGATCCTGAATGTTGGCGATCAAGCGCAGATTCGTCATCGGCTTGTCCCGGGCGTAAGGACCCGCTCCCTTGTAGGCTTGCCGCAGAAACTGGATCGCGGTCGCGCCGAAATCCACGGGTCCCAAACCGGGCACGTTCCTCGGCGCCAAAATCTCGGGCACGGCCGGATCGGGGCGGTACGGAGGCGGCGTTCGCCCTTCGCTCACGATTCGTGTCGAATCCGCGGCGTTGCAGTTATAGCAAATCTGCACGTCGTAGCCATAGGGCTTCATGGCGGCTTGCACCACCTCGGCCATGGCCCCCCACGGACACAGTCGGCACGCTCCCCCGAATACCGGCCTCTTCTCTTTAATGCTGTTCGACGTCTTGCGCGCGCCCTCGTCATGGGCGCCGCTCTAAGCGCCGGCGGACCCCGCCGCGGCGAGTAGAGCTGCGATCAAGTATGCGGATGAAAAGCGGATTCTGGACACGATCTCTCCACGGCTACGCGTCATAGCCCAGGATACGGCGGACCCAGATATTGCGGTACCATGCCGGACCGGAGTGTCCCTGCAACTGCAAGGGAAGTTCGGGCGGGTGCGGCGTGTAAGCCGCCAGCGGTTCGTGAGACGTCGAGCCCAGGAATTGCGCTCGATTGTGCACCATCACACCGTTGAAGAATAACGTGCAGAACGCGGGCTTGACCAGTTTGTCGCCGTCGAACCGGGGCGCCTCGAAGACAAAATCGAACGTGTTCCATTGCCCTTCCGGCATGCAGGGATTCACCATCGGTGGATACACGCCGTACATGGCGCCAGCGCCGCCATCCGCGTAGGTCGGGTTATCATAGCTGGAGAGCACTTGCACTTCGTAGCGCCCCATAAAGATGATGCCGCTGTTGCCGCGCTGCTGCCCGACGCGCATGGGGTCGTTCACCGGCGGAGTCATCCATTCCACGTGGAGTTGAATGTCGCCGAAGCTCTCCTTAGTAACGATGCCGCCACGCATCTCCGCATGGCCGTCCACGATTTTCCATTGCGGTTCGGTGGACTGCGGTTGGGGCGACTGCGCTCCGGGTTGCGCCCCCCGGCGCCCACGGCCGGCGAAAATGACGGCGTTCCACTTCGAGAGGTCCTTGCCATCGAATAGCACGATGGCGTCAGATGGCGCAGACGGCGTGGGAATCGGAAGGCCCGGCGTCACCTTGCGCGGCTGAGGGCGCGCGTGGTCATGAACCAGCCATTTCTGGTCGGGCAACGGGGAGCCGACCGGACTGCCGTCAAACGGACCTCGTCCCGGGGGATACTGCACCGCGCCTTGCGGGCTGCCCGGGCCTCTTCCCGCCGAAGTCCCTTGCTGCGCGTCCTGCTGCGTCTGAGCAATGGCCGCTGTCGTGGCATACACCGGCAGGTAGCCGGCAATCTGTTTCGCGAATGATCTGCGATTCACCGTGGGTGTCCCTTCTCTAACTGAGAATATTGTCACTGTGCCGTCAAATCAAGGGTGTCTCGCAGGAATGGCCGGCTTTCCCCAACCCGCCGGAGTTGGTTTGAATTCCAATTTACGTCGCGCTATAGTTCCTGCTGAAATGCCCGAGAGCTCGTGCAACAACAGAAAGTGGGACATCGCATGATTCCAGATCGAAGCAGCGCCGGATTCGCCCTGTTGGCTCTCGCCCTCATGTCAATCTTCGCTCTCGATGCTCAGCAGGCCGGCAACGCGCCGCCAACGGGGAAGATCCTCGCCGAAGCCGACTGCTCGGCGGCGAAGCTCGGCTCGGAGATTCCGGTGAACGCCATAGGCGAGCCGGTCTCAGCCGTAACCCTGAGCGCGCCGCAGTGGCATGTGGAAACAGGGGACTCTCCGGCGTATTGCAGTGTAGAAGGGAGTATGGCGCCGGTGGACAAGAGTCCCACGGCGCGGCCCATCCGTTTCGCGGTCGCGTTGCCGGCATCGTGGTCGCGCCGCGGCGCACAACTGGGTGGGGGCGGAATGAACGGGATGATCCCGATGTTGACCGGCGGAATCGGGCGCGGCCGGCCCACGCTGCCGGCGCAGGGCTTCGCCACATACGGCAGCGATTCCGGCCACCAAACAGGCGGCTTCGGCATGCGTGGCGGAGGCCTGGGAATGCGAGGCGCGCCGGGGCGCGGAGCTCCGAATCCCGCCGCGGACCAATGGGCACTCAATGACGAGGCCATCGCGAATCTGGGCTATATGCAGCTCAAGAAGACGCATGACGCCGCCATGGTTCTGATGGAGCGTGCCTACGGCGAGCGTCCGCGGTACAACTATTTCTTCGGCACCTCACAGGGCGGCCGCGAAGCCCTGACAGTGGCACAGCGTTACCCCGCCGATTACGACGGCATCGCCGCCGAAGTCCCGATCGTCAACTTCTCCACCCTGATGCTTGCGCCGGAGCTGATCCGCATCCAGGAAAGGCCGCTCGCCAATTGGGTAACGCCCGCCAAGGTCAATGCCGTCCGCGGAGAGTTCATGCGCCAATGCGACAAGCTCGACGGACTTGCCGATGGCGTGATCAACAACTACATGGCCTGCCGCGCCATCTTCGACGTGAGGCAGGGCCCTCCGAACCGCAACCCCTGGGCAGCCAAGCGCTGTCCCAATAACGTGGACCCTAACCCACAGGACACCAGCGCCGCGGCCTGCCTGACCGACGGTCAGATCGCCACGTTGGAGATGGTTTACTCGTCATACGTTTTCGCGACGCCGCTGGTCAATGGCGTCCGGAGCTTCGGCATGTGGCTGCCCAATGCGGATCCCTCCGGGAGCGGCCTGATCGCAGGCGTGCGCTATCGCGGTCAGGAGGGCGCGGCGGAGAATGCCCCGATGCATAGCCATCTCGGCGCGCTCGGTGTGACTGGTTTTCTCATGCGGGACGTGACGGCGAACCCTATGGACTACGTCGAAGGCGGCCCGCTCAACCAGCGCCGCGTACAACTCTCGGCGATGCTTGATTCCACCAATCCGGATCTGACAGCCTTCCGAAAACGCGGCGGCAAGCTGATCGTAGTGATCGGGACCAACGACGCGCTGGCGTCGCCTGGCGCCCAGTTGGCTTACTACCAGTCAGTCCTCGACAAAATGGGCCGCGCCGCGGTAGATTCTTTCGCTCGCTTCTTCGTGCTGCCTCAGACCGGCCACGGGCTGAGCGGGACGGCATACAACACCGATGGAGACGGCAAGCCGGTTGCGGTGCAGCCCATCCCGAACACCTACGACCGCCTCGGGTTGATTATGGACTGGGTGGAGAATGGCAAATCGCCGGGGAAATCGGTGACTGTGACGGCGGGCGATCGCAGCATGCCGATGTGCTCGTATCCGGAATACCCGAAGTATTCCAGTGGTCCGGCGGGATCGGCAGGTTCGTACGCCTGCGCGGCCCAGTGAGGTTCCAGCCGCGAAAGGTCCGAATGCGAACCGATACGCGAATGATTTGTGCGTTGTCTCTGCTGTGGCTTGTCATTGCCGGGCACGCAGCCGAACCCGGCTCCGAAGTTTCGGTGACCGGCGGGAAGATCCGCGGTATCCAGCCGAGCTCGCGCGGACGGGCGGTGTTCAAAGGCATCCCGTTTGCGCAGCCGCCGGTGGGCGAGCTTCGTTGGCGGGAGCCCGTCCCGGTGCGACCGTGGAGAGGAATCCGCGATGCGACCGGGTTCGGGCACACATGTGTTCAGGGTGGCGCCCTCGGGGCGGACAGTAGCGAGGACTGTCTGTATCTGAATGTCTGGGTGCCGGAGTGGCCGGCGAAATCGCGAAAGGCGGTGATGGTTTGGATTCATGGCGGAGGCAATTTCGCCGGCGCCGGTTCGGAACCGGTATTCGATGGCGAGAGCCTGGCGCGCCATGGCGTGGTTGTCGTGACGATGAATTACCGGCTCGGCATATTCGGCTTCTTTGCACATCCCGAACTGTTCTGGCGCTGCGCTGGGTGCATGAAAACATCGCCAGTTTCGGCGGCGACCCTGGCAACGTCACGATGTTCGGTGAATCAGCAGGGTCGCTCGACGTCAACGTACTGATGACCTCGCCATTGAGCCAGGGGTTGTTCTGCCGCGCGATTGGAGAGAGCGGACCGGTGGTTGCTCCGCCGCCGCTCGCCGAAGGTGAAGGCCTGCGCCGGAACGTTTGCGACCTCTATTCAGAAAAGGTGAAGCGCGAGTCGGGAAAGTAGACGGATTAGCGAATCGATCGAACGCGCACCGCCCTCAATTACGTTTCCTGGAATACCGGTTTGGCGCGCCGGGGGTGGGAACGCTCGCGGCGACCTGCGCCCCGGCATCATGCGCCTTGGTCAGCGCAGCGGTGAGCGTGATGCCGCTGCCGGCGACCTGCGCGCTTAATGCGTGCGCAAACTCCAGCGGGGCGGCGACGGTGATTGTAGGCCCGCCGCCACGGCCGCCTCTGCCGCCTCCGGCGACGGAGGCGATTACAGCGGTCTCCTGGTTCGCTCCATTGTCGATCGTGATATTCTGGCCGGCGGAAAAGCCCATCGATCCCGCGACAGGAATGACGGTTGCTCCGGCGGTGGTTGCGGTTCCGACCATGGTGGCGCCAGGTGTACCAACCGTCGCAATCACGGCTGTCTCGCGGTTCGCACCCGTATCAATGATGATCGCCTGACCGGCGCTGAAGTCCGCGACGCCGGCGACTTTTATGTTGGTCGTTCCGGTAGCCGAAGGGGCCTGCAATGTAGTGACGGTCTGTAGCAGGAAGTCGGTGCAGTTGCTGTCGGCGTCCGCGCCGTCCGGGAAGCGCCCTACGCTTCTATCGCTCGCCTCGGCCGGACCTCCACGCCCTCCGAAACGGCCGCCCGCTGGCGCTACGACGATGCAGCCGCCCTTGCCTTGGTCACCCTCGAGAACCGCTAACTCGGGACTGGCGATGGTCCCGTTGCCGCTCGAGTTACTCTGCTGGGACCCGTAGACGATGGCATCGACAACCGCCACGCCGCCGGCGTCGATCAGCGCAATGGAGCCGGCGCTGGGGGAGAGAGATCCTCCGAACCACTGGTTTGGCGCCGGAGGACCCTGGTAACCAGCTGCCGCTGGATGCGCGTTGCCCACCGGAGTGCCGTAGTCGTGGCTCCGGGCCACTGGGGCGTCGAGCGTGATACCGGCGCCCAAAGCTTGCAGGGCGTCCCCGCTCCTATGCGGGAAGCGCGTAGCGGGCGAGAAACTGATGCCCGTGCCCACGTCGGACACGTCGATGCCGGATCTGTGATCGAACTTGAGCGGGGAGGCGAGGTCAACGCCCGTGCCGTCCGCACCGCTGGACCCAATGTTTGCGACCTTGACGAGTTCTTTGCGCGCGCCGGCGCCCACGGTCAACGTGTCGCCGGCGGTCATGTTCAAGCCGGCCGCGACCTTGATGTTGGTCGCCCCTGCGCGCGCCGCGGCCGCGAGTGTGGTTTGCGTAGCCGCCTTGCCGGCCGCGGTGACCGTGAGGATTTCGTAATTGCCGCCGATGTCGATGCCGATCTTCTGGCCGGCGTCGAAGCCGGCGGGGTTCGTGACAGGCAGATTCGTAGAGCCGGCAGGGAATGTGAGCCACGGCCCGGTGGACACGGGAATGAATACCGTCGTCAAGGGCGCAGCCGGCGTCCCGACGCTTTTCACAGTGCGAGCCTCGCCGTCGATTTCGATCCTTTGGCCGGCTCCGAAGCCGGCGGCACTCCGGACGTGAATCACGGTGTCTCCAGCGTGCGCGGGGGCGGCGAGGCCTGAGGCAGCCAGTCCGAGCAGGTAGAACCCGTGGCTCGCTAACTTCGTTCCGGCCGGGATCGTCGCCAGCTTCACAGGGGCCCACTGGCTTTGTGTTTGGATCAGGGTCCAGTTGGAGATATCGACGGTCGAGGAAGAGGCGTTGTAAAGTTCGATGAACTGGTTGGTCGCATCGCCTCCCGCGCTGAAGCGAACCTCGTTGATCTTCACCGGGTAGACGTTCCGAACCCTGGCGGTGGCCGTGTCTGAGTGCGTGCTGCGGGCGGCGGGGTTCGTCCACTCCGCCTTGGCCGTCAGGAAACCGCCGCCGGTGCGCTCCGGCGAGGTCACTTTGAAGGTCGCGTTGACGCCGGCGCCGGGCGCGACCGGCGCGGCGAACGTCTTGGCCGCGTCGGCGGTCCAACCCGCGGGTAAGACCAGGCTCAACTTCACGCCGTTCGCAGGAGCGCCGGTGGTATTTGTGAAGGTCCCAGTGACCTCCTGGGTGGAGCGCGGCGTGAACGTTGCCACCCGCGACAGGCTTACCCGCTCGACATCGTAGCGGGCGGCGACGATGTTGGCCTGCACGGCGTCGGTCGTCGCTTCGGCGGGATATCCAGCGGTGATGACGCCCTCGTAGAACGTGCCGGATGAACCGTTGCCGTTGTCGCCGCCGGTGCCCAGCAGGATGGCACCCTGCTTGTGCATCGGATAATACGCGCTGTTGGTTCGTGAGCCGGGGCGGACACCGCTGTAGAAAGTCGTCAGGCCACCCTTCTGCGCATTGCCGCCGCGGAGATCCCACTTGTTCCCGCCGCCGCCATCGACCACGGCGGTCACGAACCGCCAGGAATCGACGGTCGGATCCGCCGCGTTCTGCTTCGCATCGTACCCGGAGAACAGGCCGGCTTCCATGTCGGACATGATCCACGGGCCGGGGCCGTCTCCCCTACCCCACGCCGTCGACGTGCCGAAATAGGTGGTTTCCATCGTGCCCGTGCCCACGGCTCGACCGTTCGTCGAGGCATTGCCGTAATCAAAGCAGCAGCCGCTATCGTAGTGTGTACCGTCAATGACGTAGTAGATGCCCTCCGGCTCGTCGTCGACGGCGATGCCGCCGGCATCGTTGTTGCGGAACCCCATGCCGGGCATGATGAAGACGCCGTAAGCTTTGTGACCGCCAATCGTGACTGGCGCCATGTTGGCAATCGGCTGGGTGTCAAAGCCGCCCTTCGCCGGGCCGCGAAACGACGGTCCGGGAGGCGCCTGGTAAAGGTGGTTGCTCTTGCCGGACTGGTCGTAGATGAGGTTGATGACGCAGATCGTATGTACGCAGAAGGCGTCCTGCGCGGCCGCGTCTGCATATCCGCCCGCGATCAGAGCGATATCCAGAGTTTTGCCATCCGACTGGCGCTTCACCTGGTAGAGCGGCCCGTTGTAGGACGAGGACAATGCGCGTGTGGTGCTGTGAGCCGCGACGCAAGGATCGCCCGCGGCCACGTAGATGTCACACGGGCCTGCCGGCCGGGACGGAGAGCCATTACGCCCCGCCCCGGTCTGTTGAGCCATCGACAACACGGCGCCAATCACGGCGAGCGTCGGAGTGAGCATTGCCAACGGATGAATTCTCGATCTCATATTTCTCCAGGAATTCTCGACGCCGTACGCGGTCGGTTCCTATATTGGCACGCATTGTAACCGCTTGCGGAGACGATCGCAAAAGGCGCCAGTCCGATCTCTCGCACACGCGGGGCACAGCGCTTGAAGTGCGACATACAGCGCGTTATAGTCTAGGACTCAGCGCCCGCAACCGGTTACGAGGATGACCCTTGGCGCCACCGGTTTCATAAGGGAGGAAGAAGCGTGTTCCGGAAATGCCGGCTGCTATGGCTGTTGCTGGGAACACCCGCTGTGTTCGCGCAACCGGCCGGCCGCGTGGATCTTGGCCGGCTGCAGACAGGCGCTACGGTCTCCTTCACTCGTCCCACGGTTGGCGCCTGGGGTATCCAAATCTCAGGATCCGCGGCGCCACGCATCGGGCAAGTGGAACCCGCGAAGCTGGAAATCTGCCGGGCAGACGACG
>Ga0335069_10014738_pt1 | contig 10938 bp, 12 predicted proteins | sample Lox_Sample_11_FD_206714 | JGI IMG/M metagenome (GOLD analysis project Ga0335069, IMG submission 206714) | Soil microbial communities from Loxahatchee National Wildlife Refuge, Florida, United States - Lox_Sample_1.1 | ecosystem: Environmental > Terrestrial > Soil > Wetlands | place: USA... | reverse complement strand
CGCTTCGACCATCTTCTGCATCTGACCATTGAAGGTCGCGCTCAACTGCTTGGCTTGGGTCTTCGTCAGTCCCAGTCCATGAAACTGCTGCTTCCAGAAGTTTGTCCACTCGGGAGCATTCTTGTCTTCGCCATCGAATTCATACTGGCTTGCTTCTTTGGGACGGCCCAGTGCGTCGTAGTACAGCGCCTTGTCCTCGTCACTCGCGTTATCCGGCAGTTTGGGAACGTAGTCTTTCAGGCTCTCTTCAGTTGTTTTGAGTTTGTTCTTCAGTTCAAGGTGAGATTTTGCAAATTCGCCCACTGTCTTAAATGGGACAAACTCTTCATTCTTCTGAAGTTCTCCGGGAAGACCCGCTCGCCATCCCAAGGATTCCGTCTGTTGCTCGGTTGCCGCTGTCTCCACTGTAGCTGTCTCAGGCATTTACTTTTTCCTTTCTTAAACTTACACCCTATGTCAATCCTTCGTCTCCACGCTTCGCGGATTCTTCATCGCGCTATGCATCGGAGGCTTTGGGGAGTTTGGGTATTCGAGACCTTTGCTGGCCTCAACGCGACGACGAAGACGCTTCCAGATGTCGAATTTCTTCCGACGCCTGACCATCACGTCCTCGTCGTCATGTAGAGCTGCGTTCGATGCTTTCCCGGCCATTCCACTCCTCCGGATTATGTTGCGACGATGCCTTTCACGCCGTTGGTAGCCGTGCCGCCGCTGACGAAAATCTGTGCCTTGCTGGTCGCATCGCCTACCGCAGTGCAGTTGAAGAACCCGCACCCGGAATCGAAACATACGATGCCACCGACATTGGCAACCAGTTTGCATACCGCCGCCAGAACCGTGCCGTTGACTGCGGCCATCACGTTGCACCGCTTGAACAGTGTGAAGCGATCCAACGCAGAAGCAGCCGCCCCGAAGAGGATGTACTGCAACCCGTCGCTCGACCAGATCGGGAAGGTGCAATCCTCGAAGATGGTGCGGGGGATGTTTCCCTTGATTTCGACGCTGGCATTGATATTGGTGCGAACTACCGTGTCAATTCCAACGTTGCAGTGGGAGAAGAAATTCTCGCCCGCTGTAATCAGAAGGTTTCTCGACCCGGTATCGGTAGCACCCACCGAATCTCCCATGCCTTCAAAGTCGCAGTTGAGGAAAGCATTCCGCATCCCGGATACGGTCATGCAGATTTCCGCCGCGATGCCGGTCTGACCGGCGCTGGCTCCCTGGAAGAAGCTGAGGTTCTGGAACAGGCAACCATTCCCGCTGACAGTGAAGAAGTTGGCTGTCACGGTCAACCCCGTGGTTGTCGGGAAGGCGATTCTTGCCCGCTGGGAAAGAGCGGCAGGAGAACACATCCCGACCAGGTGAGCGGCATCCTTCGCCCAAGTGAAGGTGGTGACACGGGCCGAACCCGTGGAGGCTCCGTTCCCGATCAGCACCAGAACATCGTTGTGACCGCTGACCAGCAGGGAGTACCCCTGCGCCAAGGTCTTGACGGCATTCGTAGCCGCCCTTCCTGCGTTGCTGTCACTGCCGTTCACCGGGTCGCAGTAATAGATATTTCCCGTGGTGAGTGTGGGAGGCAGGAACAGCAAGGGTCCGTCCTGTCCGTCGTAGACGACACCAGCGAGTTTTCCGTCGTATCTGAAAAGCGGCATTGGAATCTCCTATGATTAAGGGGTTAGGGTTGATGGTTAACGATCAAGTTGATCGCTGTCTTCTTTGACCAGGCCCAACTGCCGATAGAGTACATCCAAACTTCCTGCCATACGACAAATTGTTAGAGCGAGGTTCCGCTCGCCGAGCGCAGCCGTATCTTCCGGATGAATGGGATCGAAGAGATGTCCCAGTTCGGCAATGTCGCCCAGAACTTTCTGTCCTTCCGGAGTCGCAAAGACGTTGCGATACCTCTGCTGCATCGCCTTGGTATCTTCCGGGGTCACTGTTGCTCTCCGCTTCCGAGCAATGCCCGCAACGGGCTTTCGGGTTGCACGGTCTTACTGGCTGCCGCCGCTGCCTTCGCCGTGGTCAACGCCAGTTCTGCCTGTTGCTGTGCCTGCTGTGCCTGCATCCTCTGCTGGCGGATCATCGCTACCATCTTCGGGTCTCGGTAACACGAGACCGGGAATCCCACCGAATCCATCGCCTCACGCGCCATCTGGTCGGTGTCCACCACATCCAAAGCGGCAGGGTTGATCTGTGCGATCTGCGTAAGAAGATTGGCTCCGGTGGTAATGCTTCTGACTTTGGTGAGACGGGTCTGCGCCTGTGCCAGCGGGCCAAGATACTGTACTTCCACCGGACCATGCTGCTCGGAAAGCAGAATCGCGGGAGGCTCGGGAATCCTGCCTGCGCCGGCCTCGATCTGGTAAACCCGCTCGATGAGGGGATCGAAGGCTTCCGACTGAAGATTCCCGACTCTCGTTCCGAGAATCGCGGCCTTCTCGCCCTGCAACTCCATCACCTGCTCCACCACCATGCGCTCGCTATGACCTTGGTTCGCTAACTGCGACATCATCATAAAAACGTCGGTGTGGAAGTGCTGGTTGATGATCTGCCGTACCCGGTCTTGAAACTCGATGTTGAAGGGAAGGCTCTGTACCCCGGTGTGCATCGGTTGCGGCATCCTTGCCCGAATGTCTCCCCGGTTGGATTCCATGTAGGTGATCCCGTTGGGACCACGCTGAATCGCTCCCCGAAGATCTGAATAGGCTACCAAGGGAGGTTCCGCCGCTCTCTGGGCGGTAATCAGGTTGGTTCTTCCCATCTGATTCGCCTGCGCGATGGAGACAAAGGCATCGTGTGCCGGACCCCTGCCGTAGACCTCATCCGAGTTCACCCGCCAGCGCCAGGTGATGATCGGCATCGAGTCGTACCCGCCCTCGCTCAGTGTGCTCAGTCCTTTCAGGCTGCCATCGCGGTCATAATTTTCTTGGCTGTTGCGTACCAGAATCTTTCCGCCCTTGCGGTAGACCCACACTGACTCCCACTTCTTTCCCTTGGCATCAATACGCCACGGCTCGTAATCCTCACGCGGATAGATGGCGTGGAGAACTTCACGCTCCGAGTGCATATTGTTTTCGTAATCGCGCTTGAAGTTCGGGTCGGCTTCTTTCATCGTGTCGAAACCGAACTTCTCCGACAACTGCCGCAGCGTCATCCGGTATACGCGATAGTTGGTGTCCACCCGCCCGTACTGGTTGGTGGCGATGAAGCATTCCCGGAAGTGTGGAACGATAAAGTTAATCGCTCCGCGAGCAATATCTTCTTCGATCAATAAATGCGCTGTGCCTGTGGTCGCGCCGTCGCTGACGAACTCTGTCGATACATCGTAGAAGTTAGAGCGGTTGAATGCGGAGTATAGAACCGTTTGGCAGTCCTGTAGCCATCTTTGAACCTGCGGGTATTCATCTACCCTGCGACCATTCCATGCTCTCATTCCCGAAGTACGAGGAAAGTTAAACGTCCCCGGTAACTCCAGAGCGAACCACGGCTGATTGCGAGAACACAGGTAGCCCACCATGCCGTCGACTAGCATATTGCGGGCAAGCATGGCGCTGTCGTCGTAGACGTACTGCCCGGTGGGTTGTCCCGGCCATAGGTCCTTGTCGGTGATGAACCGTCTTCCGTGATTAACGTAAGCGATAATGTTGTCGATCTGCGGTTCCCAGAACAGTCGTTGCTCGGCGAGCACGAGAAGATATTTCTGGCAGTCCTTCGCTTTCTCATCGTCGGTGCGTTTGCCAAGTTTGGAAGGGGGTGCTCCGGATTGCGCGAAGTTGTCAGGCGTGGAAACAGTAGGGTAGGGCATACTTATACCTGTCCCAACAAATTCATAAACTCTGCCATACGAACACTAGGTCTTCCAGCAATAACAGTTTCCGCCTCATTAAAAGACTTCAGTCCTATGTTTTTGATCCTTACAATCTTCGTCCTTGGGCAGTTCAGATAGTCTTTTTTGGTATGGATGCCAGAATCATGTAAAGACTGGTAGGTTCTAAAAGACACCGGGAAACAACAAATTTTGGCGTCATCTCCGGCATTTTCAAGATACTGAGGGAATTTTTCTTGAATTTTCCGTTTGTGATTTTCTCTCATGCACACCTGCCGAACCCTCTCTCGGCTAATGTGGAATCGATCCCCAATTTCACTGAGCGAAAGGGAAGAGTCGTTACGGGCTTTAATAATTTCTTCGTCCCTAATCTTCAGCCTTTGTTTCGCAGTGACAGGAGGTGGGCTATTGGGATACATCAAGTTAACGTCTCTGTTATTCATCCTAACCTCCCAGCGTCGATTTCTGTCCGTTCACTGCCGGGGTGATTCCCATGGGACTCGTTAAAATCGTGGACGCCATCCCTCTGCGCTTCAACAAGGCCGCTGCCTGCGCCTGTGCTGCGGCATCCTGGTACTTGGATTGGTCGACTTGCGTTGCAACGGGAGCAGGAGCAGAGGGAGCTTTGGGACGGTCAGCGATGGCGGCTATGGTTGTCGCTGCACCGATGCCAGCGGCGATTAAAGGGATAAAGGGCAAAATCGGTGCGATCTCTCTACCTCCTCATACTCGCGTAAATAGTACCACCACATGCAAGCGTTTTTACCTCCTCATCGACAATCCGATATACAGAGGATTTCCCGCTTCGCTGTTTTTTTCTTTGTTCAGTATGAGAGCGGCGAGGTCCGCATCAATCTCCGGACGGGGAGGACGGTAGACTGGTTGCTCGAGAGCCGTGTATCTTACGCAGTCACAGAAGTCCTTGTACGCCTCTTCCGGCTTGTCGGTTCCTTCCTTCCACATATAGTTGAACATGTCCTGAATCGGTCCCCGATCTCCCTTGCATCCCATCTCCGCGAACATCATGCCGGGATACGATTTGTCTTTGACCACGGAGTAGTGCATTCCAAGATATTCTTTCACCCGCTTGTGGCCGAGTTCGATATTGCCGGGAGCGGAGTGCGAAAGCACGATTCGCTTGATCCCAGCCTTCGCCAACTCCTCTTCCCACGTCGTCTCTTCTTCCTGCGTGCGAATGGATTTTGATCCGAACTTGGCATCAAGAATCACCATCTCGGGTTCGCGGTAATTGTTTTCTGCTCTCCGGACTCTCACCTGCCTGACGATGGCGTCGATATTCCCTGAAGCCAAAAGATAGCCGTAGAAGTAAATCCGGTTCGCGGCCTTGTTGTTGATCGTGATCTCTTCCGGGGAGACAGCTCCAAACAACCACCTTGTCGGTCTCGCATCGTGCGGGTCCACAATCTCGATTCGCATCCAGTCATTCGGAATCCGGAAGTCAGGAACGATATGAATGTCACGACTGAGTTCTTTGTAGACCAGACCGGAGAGATGCTTCCACTTCCCGTTCTCACGAGCTTCCCGTTCGTCGGGGTCGGTGATCTTCTTCAGGTAATTTTCAATGCCAGCTCGCGGAAGGAACCCCATCACCCTGCCGCACTTGGGACATTTGTTTACCGGACGGACTTCACCGGGCTTCAGGTTTTCCGGCTTATTCTCTTCAATCGTCACGTCGCACTGCTTACACCAGTCCTGACAGTTGTCCCAAGTTGATCCCCGAAATACGGCAATCTCCGGATCAGTTCCCCCGTTGTTGTAGGCATTCAAGGAAAGCAGGTCGTAGATGTACGCCTCTTTCAACGGGGTCATGGTGTACCACGAAGGCCCGTTGGTCGACATCAAACCACGGGTAGCAGCATTCAGGATTGCCTGTGGAGGAGGTTCGTCAAAGTGAATCCAGTCCAAGACCACGCCTTCGTAGCTCTCGGCTGGCTGAACGTAAGAACGGAAGTGAATCGTCGACCCACAAGCATTCCCGTTGGTGTCAAAGGTCAGCGTCAGGCTCTTGATGGAACCATCGGAATACCGGCTGATCTGGGGAGCACAGTATTTGGGAATCAGGTTGATGAACTCAGGCTCGATTCTCTGCGATAGCGTCTGCCCTGCGACCTCGCATCCCACCATCCCGTTGTTGGGAACTCTGACCGAAACCTTGAAGTCGGGATCATCATCCTTGAGCCACGGACGGTATCCCATCGCGTGCGCTAAATCTTCCGCGACCCCGATTGTGGTGTTGTGGTGAATCAACCCCGCCGCGTAGTAGTTGTGAAAGAACGGTACTTCAAAATCGTAAACTTCTTGGAGTGGGGCAATAGGGGTGATAGACTCTACATAGTTACCAAATGAGAGAGGCGGTACCCATGAAGAAGCGCCACTACCTGACTCCATCTGATCTTGTAAAAATCCGGTACATGATTGAAGTTGAGGGCCTTCAGCAATGGAAGGTTGCGGAGCTAATCGGAGTCCACCAAGGAACCATAGAGAAAGTCGTAAAACGACTTGGCCTAACCACGCAGAGAACCGGTCCCCGGTCCGGAGACGGCCATACCAACTGGAAGGGCGGCCGCGTAGTTCGTTCAGGATACGTGTACAGATACGCCCCCAACCATCCAAACAGAACAAAGCAGGGATATGTCTTAGAGCATCGCCTTGCCATGGAAAAGAAACTTGGCCGACTTCTCCTGCCGAAAGAAGTTGTCCATCATGTAGACGGAAACCGTTTGAACAACGATCCAGATAACTTGATGGTGTTCGGTTCAAATGGGAAGCACTTACGCTATGAACTGGAATGGCGAGTTCCGAATTGGACTCCCGAAGGAAAGCAGAAAATCCTTGATGCAGTACGGAGGCGTATCGATAAATCTCGTCTACGCAAAGTATCAGGTGATGGTCAGCCACCTCGACCCAGCGACCATTCGACATCGTGATCCGGTAGCACTGATGCAGGCCCGGCTTCTTAAACGGAGCCGAGCCCTGCGCCACAACTATCCTCTCACCGTCCCACGCATAAACCTCGAACGGCTTTCCCGTAGCATATAAATCACCCATCGGGACCGGACCATTTACAGTGTCAATGAGGGTGGTAATAGTTGCACATTTTCCCACTTGGTTGCCGCTTTCAAACATCCGCGTTCGCGGCATTCGGCCAAACTGGTTCTTGACGCGGACGAACGGTTCCTGCGCCCGGTTCATTTTCAGAAATAACAGCCTGACAGCTTCCCGCACCGACTTCTTGACCTTCTCTAGAGTTGCCGGGTCTTTGGGGTCATACCCTTCGAGGACATCGGGAATCTTCGGCGAGGCAGGAGGTTTCTTCATGCTTTCATAATGTACGCCAGCCGATAGTAAGCAGGCTCGGTTGCAATCGAAGCCTGCGTGCCGGTAAATGTCGGCTGGGTCACGGTATGGTCAGCCGGTTGCGTGACCGAATGTGTCAAGGTCGCACTCGGGTTTCCACTGGTCACTGCGTTGTTGGTCAGCGTCACCCCAGCACCCGAAGCCGTAGGTACACCCGCAGGCCAAGCGATCGTCGGCTGCGTCATCGCTCCATTGGTCAGCGTCGTTCCACTATGCGTTGGAACGGAAGCCGGCCACGCCGTAATCGAACCCAACGGAGTCAGCGATCCTGTCGCTGTCGAGCCACTGATGGTCGTGGAACTCTGATTCCCTGTATTGACACTGGTAGTACCAGAAGCCAGCGTGGTTCCACCCAAACTTTTAGGGACGTAGTTCCCACTTCCGGCGGTTTCGGCAACCGTTACCAAAGCCAACGTGTGAGTGTGAGTGGGTGCAGTTAACGTCCCCGCAGCCAGAGCAGGAACGGTAGTAGCCGAACCTGTGAAAGTCGGATACGACCCTGCCGGCCAAGCAATCGAGCCTTGAGAATTGACGGATACGTTCGACGCTGCCCCGGAAGCGGTAGGAACACCAGCCGGCCACGAAATAGTAGGCTGGGTAAACACGTTGACAGCCACGTTCGAGGTCACAGAATGCGTGTGGCTGGCATGATCGGCTACCGCAGTCCCACTATGAGCAGATACTGCTGCCCCGGTATTTGTCCCCTGTGGAGTATAAGAAACACTTGCCGCCCCGCCTGTGTCCCCAGGATTGACTCCCGCCGCCCAGCCCTTTATGAACTTGTCTCTGAGATCAGGAGTGCCATTATTCCCATCGCAGAGATGCCAGCCCGAAGGAACATTTGATAGAAGCCCCGCCCACATCACAATCACACCTGAAGGAATCGAAGCATCGGAACCCGCTGGACCGGTGAGACCTTGAATCCCCTGCAGACCCTGCGCCCCAGTATCACCCTTTGGTCCAGTCGCTCCCGTATCGCCTTTCGGCCCCTGCGGACCAGTCGGACCCGGAGTCCCAACCCCAGTCGGTCCCGGAGGTCCAGGCGGCCCTTGCGCCCCTGCTCGCTTGAACTTCATCGCATCACCTTCCCGCACTTAGTGAAACAACAACTCCCTGCCAATCTTCATCCCCTATTTCTATTGGGTAAGCATGCTTCCCGATACGATCAGTATTCCATCGCTCGTCGGCTGACTCCTTCGTATCGAAGATGGCATACTGGCCATCACGATAAAAGTTCACCCACAACGTTCTTCGCTTCATTTTTCACCCCTCAGAATCTTCCCGCACTTCACGCACTGCCGAAGTGTCCCATATTCAGAACACAGTTTCCACGAGTGACGGCAGAACAGCCGACGAAGAGAAATCAGGAGTGAGTGCATCACGCAGCCTCGCACTTCACGCAGTCGGGATCGTTGTCGTAGTGGCACCAAGGATCTTCTTTCGTCCCGGCATTAAGATTGCACGTCCACTTCCGCCCGCACTTGCGACACTTGTGCTCGTGACGATGCGGATCTTTCGCTTTGTCCTTGTTTCCCTGAATCTTCTCGTATGTCTCCGTCCACTGCTCAATCGTGAACTGATGCACCTTCATGTGCTCACTGAACGGCACCAGCGCGGGAACCTCTGCCGTGGAATGAAATTCCGTCCCACACTGCCTACCATTAGAAAGCAAAACCTTGCACACCCGATGATTCGAAAGTTTCCCCAACTTTCCTAAATCCATTACCGGCCTCCCCTGCGGATGTACTCCCGCATCTCTCGCGGCGTCATCTCCGACTTAGGCTTGTCCATGAACGATTTGTACTTAGGCGGCTCGCTCTCGACTTCTTCCGTAATGGTAGTCACAGTATCGACACTCGACGTAGGCGGGACAGACTTCTCCGTCTTCGTGACACCCGACTTCGGTGTCGAAATCTTCTCTTCCCCAGATTTCTTCTTCTGTAAGCACTTATCCACCACCACTTCCTTCAACGTCATCCCAGTCAGTGCCGCCTCAGACTTTAACTCCTTCCACAACTCTTCCGGAAAATCCCTCAAATTCAAATTCATGTTACACACGTTACATCTGTTCCATTGCTTACGTCAAGAAGAATGTTACAGAGGTTACAAATGTTACAGAAAAACGCTTTAGCAGGAAAAATCGCGAGGGGGGATGATACACAGTCAGGCCCGGCCCTGGTCAAAGGGGGGCATGGGGGTCATGGAAAGCATGCTTCCTAGAATCAATCACTTGCGCCGATTCTACAGAATGGGAGCGGATTGCTTGCGGATTCACTGCGAATCTTATTGGTCCCGCTCACGGATGAGCTTGGCTAGGTCAACAATAGCCATCACATTGATAGCAGTAGGTTTACCTGTCTCTAGGCACTCTTTATCGTAGAGGATAGCTGCAGCTGTGACCAGTGATGCCGGAGAGGATTTCTGCAGCTGCCTGTCTGTTATAGATCCTAGCATTCTCATCTGCAGGCCAGCGAAGACATCGGCGCGGGATGCTTTGAACTGGTCGAGTTGATCGGGAGAATACTTCGAGAGGAATTTCTGCAAGACTTTGTGAACATTAGCTTCCGAGCATTTGACGTGACGGGCGATTGCGGCATTGGAGAGGTTTGGTTGCTCTAATTTCAACTGACAAATAAGAGGAGAGAGCCCGCGTTTCACTTTGGAACGGTTCTTAACTTTCGGTTCAAGGATTTCAGGTTCCAACGGTTGCACGAGGTAAAGGTTAGCACTGAGAGTCAAGAGGAGCAATCCCCGCAGTGGATTGGAAGCGAATCCGAAGAGAAAACCCTCCCGCGAAGGAGGGTTAGTTCGTCTCAACTGAGACGGTGGGTACTTCCACTCCCGTTAGTAGGAGTTGACATTTTTCACCCTGCACGAATCGGCAATGTACTGAGCAGTTGCGATGAAGCGAGGAGTTGCGGGGAAATCCGGTCCTTCAAGAGACATCAAGTCCAGAACATAAAACCTTGCCTGTGTGCTGGTGAGTGATTGATATAAATCCCAAAGTGTTTTCATACTCTCTAGCCTCTCCTAATAGGCTGATCGCAGATTACGCGCATAAAGGTAACTTGTCAAGATTACTAATGGCCATTGACCACTGGTACAGTGTAATCTATACTGCTCCGCATGAAACCACCTAAATGCAGGTACCTTGCCGATCTTTACGATATTAAAGCGATGGAAGAACACTTCTGGAATCAGATTGAGATTTCTAGTTCTGGGTGCTGGGAATGGCGCGGATATACGACAAAAAAAGGATACGGGAATTACCCATATAAGGGAACTATGACAGGAGTGCATCGCCTTGTGTTCTTCCGATTCAATGGATTTTGGCCAGTCTCAACTGATCACTTGTGCCGCAACAAACGTTGCGTCAATCCTGACCATTTAGAAGCTGTAACAATTGCAGAGAATCGAAAGCGAGTTCCTGCGCGAGAGTTCTGTTTGCACGGACATCAGATGAGCAAGGAAAACACTTACACCTTTCAAGACAGGCACGGCATTACGCGAAAATCTTGCCGCGAATGTAGACGCATTCAAACGAAGAACTGGTTTGAAAATAAGGGCGGGAGAGATTGGTATAGAAAATACCGACAGTCATACAGACGGCCAAAGTAACGTTACCATTTCGAGGTTTCGCTGTTTCTTCGTTGTCCACCTGGACGATGCCGGCCATTGGCCTGATTCCCGCCGCGTCTGATACCTCCGTGATCTTCCATTACTCGCGGAAT
>Ga0335069_10014737_pt1 | contig 10938 bp, 7 predicted proteins | sample Lox_Sample_11_FD_206714 | JGI IMG/M metagenome (GOLD analysis project Ga0335069, IMG submission 206714) | Soil microbial communities from Loxahatchee National Wildlife Refuge, Florida, United States - Lox_Sample_1.1 | ecosystem: Environmental > Terrestrial > Soil > Wetlands | place: USA: Florida... | reverse complement strand
CCGTTGGGACCATTTCCAGTTTCTCAGGGGGTCCTTCGCAGCCAAGCAGGGTGGACAGTGCGAGGTGTTCACTTTGCGCCACAGACTCCAATCCGATCGGGAATCTGGTTACATCGATCCCCGCAAGTGGTTGCTGCAGGGGTGATGCGCTCTCGCGCAGACGTACCTCCCGACAGACGCGGCTCGGCTGACCGCGATCCGTCATTCGATGGGCTTCGAGGGATCGCGGCGCTTTGGGTGTTTGCGACCCATGCTGCGTATTGGAGCCTCCTCCCACGCGTCCTCAATTTCCGCGGGGCGGGGAGAGGCGGAGTAATCTTATTTTTTTTCCTCAGTGCCTTCTTACTCAGCGGTCCGTTCTTCGCCGAGTCGAGCAAAGCCCTCACCTGGCGCGCGTGGATTCAGTATGGGTCGCGGAGAGTGTTTCGCATCGTTCCCCTCTACTATCTCGTCGTGCTCGTTCTATGGGTCCGCCGCCTCAACCCGTTCAATGGACTCGACCAGGGGGCGACCACGTCGCTCTTGATCCAACACCTCACGTTTCAGAAGGGGATGTCGGTGTTTTGGAGCATCATCTCGGAGGTGAGATTCTACATCGTCCTGCCCATCTTCCTCATCTTCACAGCGATTGTCCGCGAGAAGCTCACGCTTGGAGGACTCCCCGTGCTGTTGATCGGGGCGTGCTGGTTGGCGTGCGTCGCCTCCGGGCTTGTCCAGAACGAATATTTCCTACACCTCGGCATCGACACGCACACGCCTGTGTTCCTGTTGGGTGCCCTGACCGCTCTCGTCGTCGACGAACTACCTCCCGACTCTGTTACCCGACGGCAACGATGGACGTTCGAATGCTTGGCATGGATTGCGGCCCTCGCATTCGTGTGCAACGCGATTCCGGCCTTGTACAACAGCATCACGACCGGGAGCTCGATCTCCAATTACTCAGGCGGCAGCGGGGTCTACGAGTCCGACGGCATCTACGAGGCATTCTGGGCACAGAGGATCACCTGGATAGGCTTGCCGCTTGGGCTGCTCTTCTTCTCGTACCCGAGGGGAACGGGCCACATGAAGCGGGTGTTGTCCGTAGGACCTCTGACGTGGGTAGGTCGGGTGAGCTTTGGTCTGTACTTGATCCATGTGACTGTGATTGAGCAACTTCGTCCCCCCTTGATCCCGCTTTCGCCGACGACGCGGCTGATTGTCGACTTGGGGTTGTCCTTGGGAGTCGCATGCGTGTTTTTCGTGCTGCTCGAGGATCCTCTGATCAAGTTGGGCCGGCGACGTACCTCAAGGCTCTTGGCCGCTCGCGACGATCCTCGATCGAAGGCGACTGGCGATTCTGGATGAAGTGAAGGCGCAGTTGGCTTCTGTGCTCGATTGCAGTATGCAGCCTCCGCGGTGGATCGCCGGGCGTGTTGTTGACGTTGAGAACGACCGCTTCGCGCGGTGAACCGACATCGTGGCAAAGGAGATGAAGATGAAATACCTCGCTACCATCCTGCTGGTGACTGCGTGTGCCGGAGCTGCGTATGCGGACGGCGCCGCCACCTACGGCGCCAAGTGCAAAGTCTGCCACGGCGCCGCCGGTGAGGGATCGAAGATGGCCCCCGACCCAATCAAGGGCAAGGCCGAGGCGGACATACTCAAGGCAATCAACGACGGCAAAGGCAAGATGAAGGCAGTGAAGATCGACGACGCCGCAGACGTTGCGAAGTTCGTCGCCGGGCTCAAATAGCGTCGATCCGTTCACAAACGGCCGCGGACTACGCGGCTGACCTCGCGGGATGCCGGCGGCTGATGGCCGCCAATTCCCGGCGAGCGGTCGATCGCGCAGGCGCGCGTCGCAGGATGTAACTGAGTCCGTGGCGAGGTCTCTTGCTGGGTACCACTCCCACATCTGCGAACGTGGTTGCCGGGCACGAGCGTTCGTGCTTCCCATCGTTCGCTGGCACTATCCTTGGTCCACACGTAGCTGGTGAGGCAGGTGCCGCCCGTCGATTCTTCGGGAGGCAGTGAATGACAAGCGCTCCGCGTGAATTCTCGACCGTCGAAGCGTGCGTTGAATACGCGCTCGCCACCGTCGGCAAGGAGATCGTGTTGGGCGCACCCCTCGGACTCGGCAAGCCCAACCAGTTGGTGAACGCCTTCTTTCGGCGCGCGCGCGAAGATTCGAGGATCCGCCTGACCATTTTTACCGGCCTCTCGCTGGAAAAGCCGAAACCGGCAAGCGAGCTGGAAGCTCGCTTGCTCGAACCCTACCTGGCACGACACTTCGGCGACTACTGCGAACTCGACTACATGGCGGCAATCCGGAACAGCTCGCTCCCCGCCAACGTGCGGGTGCACGAGTTCTATTTCCGCGCCGGATCGATGAATGGAATCGCCTCGGCCCAGCGCAGCTACATGTCGACGAACTACACGTTCGTCGCTCGCGATCTCGTCGAGCGCGGCGTCAACGTGCTCGTGCAATTGGTTGCGGAGAAGGAGATCGACGGGCGGTGCAAGCTGAGTCTCTCCGGAAACACCGACGTTACGCTCGACCTGATCCCAATGCTCGCGCCGCTGCGTGCGCGCGGCCGACCGATCGTCACGATCGCGCAAGTCCATGCTGATCTGCCCTTCATGTATCACCGGGCGATGGTCGAGCCTGATTCATTCGATGTCATCGTGCGCAACGCCACCTACAACACCACGTTGTTCGCGACGCCGAATCTCGCAGTGAGTACGGCGGACTTTGCCATCGGGTTGCACGCGAGCATGCTGATAAAGGACGGGGGCACGCTACAGATCGGGATCGGGTCGCTGGGCGACGCCGTCGTCTATGCCTGCCAGCTCCGCCACCAGTCGAACGACGCGTACCGCACGATCGCCGCGGAATTCGGTGTCGACGAGCCGCTCGTCGAATCGATTGGCGCCCTGGCGCCATTCGAAGAGGGGCTTTACGGCTGCAGTGAGATGTTCGTGAGCGGCTTCCTGCACCTGATGCGCTGCGGCGTGCTCAAACGAGAAGTGTTCGACGAGCCGCGCATTCAGCGGCTCCTCAACGAGGGACGCCTCTCGCCGACGATCGACGAGCAGACCCTTTCAACTCTGGTGTCGGCGGGTCTGGTCGCGGCACGTCTGACCGGGGATGATGTCGAGTTCTTGCGGCGCTGGGGAATTTTCAAGCCGGCCGTTCGATTCAACGACGGCTTTCTTGTCGTTGATGGCGATCGCATTCGCGCCGACCTGAACGACGAAGAAGCCTATCGACTCATCTGCCGTTCCGCGCTGGGCAGCGCGCTAGCCAACGGGATCGTCATGCACGGAGGATTCTTCCTTGGCCCGACAGAGTTCTACCAGGCCCTGCGTGACATGCCGCGCACCGAGGCGCAGCGCATCGCCATGGACAGCGTGCGGCGGATCAATCGGCTCGACGCCCCCGAGCTTCAATCCTTGCAACGCCGGCACGCCCGCTTCATCAACACGGGCATGATGGTGACGCTTGGCGGCAGCGTAGTGTCGGATGGACTCGACAATGGGCAGGTGGTGAGCGGTGTCGGCGGACAATACAATTTCGTGGCGCAAGCCCACGAGCTGCCCGACGGTCGATCCATCATCTGCCTGCGCGCGACCCGCGGCGGCGGTCAGCGGACGGCGTCGAACATCGTCGCCAGATACGGCCATTGCACCATTCCCCGGCACCTGCGAGACCTCGTGGTTACCGAGTACGGTGTCGCCGATCTGCGCGCCCGCAGCGACGAGGAGATCATTCAGGCCTTGCTCAACATTGCCGACTCGCGCTTTCAGGACGAGCTGCTCGATGCGGCCAAGCGGGCCGGGAAGATCGATCCAAACTACCGGATTCCGGAGCCCTACCGGAACAATGTTCCGGGACGGGTGAGCCGATTGATCGAGCGTTGGCGCCGCGCCGGATACTTCCCGTCCTTCCCGTTTGGGACGGACTTTACCGACGAGGAGATCGCCATCGCCGATAGTTTGCGAAGACTCAAGAGCCTCATGGATGAGCCCCGCAGCCTGATTCGGAAGCTGGTCCGTTCGTTCACGCACGGTGTCAACGAAGCCGAGGCGGCACCGTATCTCGAACGCATTGCTCTCGCCCATCCTCAGAGCGCCAAGGAGGTTGTCCTGCGCCATCTGCTCCTTTTGGAGCTGGAGGAACTCGGCTATCTGCGGCCTCTCTGATCCCGAGGCCGGTCCTCATCTGCTCGCCGAATTGGCGCCTCTTGTCGATTCGACGTTTCCGGCAGCGCAATTTACGTCAAGCGACACCCATTTTCGTATAGCATATGCGCTGGCGGCTTCAGTGATGGATCAACACCCGCTGGTACCGCCCTTGCAGCAAACTTCGCTGGATAGGGAACTCCGGATCGCGCGCTGCGAAGCGAAGAGGGTCCCAGGCGGAGGATCTGCATGAAGGCTTCTGTCTCTTCGAAGGGATTTACGCTGCTCGAACTGCTGGTCGTGGTGGCCATCGTTGGGATTTTGTCAGCGATTGCGATTCCGATCTACCGGACCTATCGAGCGAGGGGATTCAACGCGCGCATTCAGATGGACGTACGCAATGCCGCGACCGCCGAGGAAGCTTACTTCATCAACGCCCAGAGTTATCTGACGAGCGGCAACTGTAACCCGCTTCTCGGGATGGTCGTCTCCGCCGGTGTAAACTGTACATTGGCGACTGGCACTGGAAGCCCGAGCTACAAGGTCACCGCGACCCATCCGTTGGCGTCGTACGGCAATTGTACGTACGACAGCGGAGCATTGCCCCATCTAGGTTGTTCCTAGTCGCCCCATCCCCGCATCGCCCGTCGCAGGGAGAATCAGCGCCCCCCCACTTGGATCACCACGATCCGATGAGGTATCGTGCGGCCTTCAAGTACAGAGGAGGTCGCGATGAGGTGTCCAGGCTGTGGCGGCGTCCAGCAGGATCGACTGGTTCAGGTTCGGCGACCGATTTGTCTTGCGCTCTACCTCGTCGGTGCGCTGCTGGCGTGGCAGTGGGGTGGTGGATTCCTACACGACTTGGCGGAGGGACTGCAGCGCAGTCTCTTACCCCTGTGGAAGGCCGTCGCGCCCGCGGCCGTGCTGCTTGCCGCGACGCTCGCGTCGTTCGTTCGGTTCCGCCAACTCGTGTGCGACACCTGCGAGATCGCGGCTCCCGCATGGTTGCTGCGTCCCCTCGGGGCTGACCGATCGGCGGTGGTGATTTCGGGCCCGACCCGTCGCAAGGTGCTGCGGGTACTTGGTGGCGTGGGCACCGGCGCGGCGGCAGCCGCCGGCGGTCTGGCCGTGGCGGTTGGACGCAATCGCGGGTGGCTCCCGGTGGCGCACGATTTCTTCATGACCCAGGTGGAGAACATCGCGCCACGGCCCCGGTCGGAGTGGCGCGATGCGCAGATTCGCAGCTACCGCCGGCTGGGTCGAACCAACGCGATGGTCTCCGATATCTCGCTTGGTTCGGGGCGGATCAACGATGTGCAGGTGGCGCGCTACGCGATCGAGCGCGGCATTACTTACTTCGACACCGCGCCCGACTACTCCGACAGTCTCTCGGAACGCGTGCTCGGCGAGGCCATGAAGGGGCACCGCGACAAACTTTTCCTTGCGACCAAGTTCTGCGTCCGCGACGGCCACCTTCCCAACGATACGCCGGTACCGAAAATCATCGAAGCAGTTGAGGCGAGTCTGACCCGATTGCAGACCGACCATGTCGACCTGATTCACATTCATTCGTGCGATCGGATCGATCGGCTGATGGCACCCAACATTCATGAGGCCTTCGACCGCCTGAAGGAGGAGGGCAAGGTGCGGTTTCTCGGCGTGAGCACGCATACGCCGAATCTCGAAGCAGTCGCCAACACGGCGATCGATTCGGGTCGTTTCGACGTGATGATGCTCGCCTATCATTTCGGCATGTGGGCGAGCTTTGGCGCGATCCTCGACAAAGCCAAGGCACACGATGTCGGCGTCGTCGCGATGAAGACGCTGAAGGGCGCGAAGCACACGAACCTCGCCGGCTTCCGCAACGAAGCCGACAGCTACGCGCAAGCGGCATTTCGTTGGGTGTTGTCCAATCCCGCCGTGGCCTGTCTGGTGATCTCGATCTACGAACAGCGGCAGGTGGACGAATATGTGTTTGCGTCGGGAACGGCGCTGCGACCGACCGATGTCGCGCTACTGCAACGCTACGATCAATTGGTGAGCGGCGACTATTGCCAGCCCCATTGCGGCGCGTGCTTGGATTCGTGCACCTACAATCTGCCGATCAACGACATCCTGCGCTACCGGATGTACTTCAAGGACTACCATTGGGAGAGCGAAGGTCTGCGCCGGTACGCGGCGCTTGAGCGCGATGCCTCGGCCTGTCTCGGTTGCGCGGCGCCGTGTGCCGGCCGGTGTCCGATCGACGTGCCGATCCGCGAGCAGATGCTCGACGCGCATCGATGGCTCAAGGCGTGACCTCACCCGCGCCCTGTGACGAGCGAGGACCAGCGCATGATCACCGTCCATCACCTGAACAACTCGCGCTCACAGCGCGTGCTGTGGCTGCTCGAAGAGCTCGGGCTCGACTACGAGATCAAGCGCTACGAGCGCGATACAGAGACGATGCTGGCACCCGCCGCGTTGCGCTCGGTGCACCCGCTGGGCAAGTCACCGGTCATCACCGACGGGTCGCTCACGCTCGCTGAATCCGGTGCGATCATCGAGTATCTGGTTGAGCGCTACGGGAACGGCCGGTTGATCCCGCCTGCGGGCACGGCCGAGCGGCTGCGCTACACGTACTGGCTGCACTATGCGGAAGGCTCGGCGATGCCGCCGCTGCTGTTGAAGCTGGTCTTCGATCGACTCGAAAGCGCGCCGATGCCGTTCTTCATTCGTCCCATCGCGCGAGCGATTGCGGGCCGTGCGAAAAGTTCGTTCATCGAGCCGCAAATCAAGTTGCACTTCGATTTCATCGAGGGGGAGCTCGCAAAGACCGCGTGGTTTGCGGGGCACGAGTTCACCGCCGCCGACATCCAGATGAGCTTCCCGCTGGAAGCCGCGCAGGCGCGTGCCGGGCTGGACGCGGCGCGCCCCAAGCTGACCGCGTTTCTCGATCGCATTCACGCCCGGCCCGCCTATCAGCGTGCGTTGGAGCGTGGTGGCCCGTACGAGTTGCTCCGCTAGCTCGGTTGCGTGAGAGGGTGGTGCTACGCACCCCGCTTCTCAATTTTGGCCCACGCGTCCTTGAGCCCGACGATACGATTGAACACCAGCGCTCCAGGCTGGGAGCGCTTCGTGTCGGTGCAGAAGTAACCCTGCCGTTCGAATTGTACCCGACCGCCTGATGCCAGGTTGACCAGCGCGGGCTCGAGTTTGCAACCACGAAGAATCTCCAGCGACGCGGGATTGATCGCGTCGAGAAAATTCTCTTCGCGATCGGGAAACTCGACGCGAAAGAGCCGGTCGTACAAACGAACCTCGGCGTCGATCGCATGCGCCGCCGACACCCAGTGCAGCGTGCTCTTGACCTTGCGCCCGTCGGGCGCGTCGCCGCCGCGCGTCGCGGGATCGTAGGTGCAGTGGATCTCCGTAATCTCGCCGGTGCTCGGGTCCTTCACGACGCGCTGGCAGGTGATGAAGTAGGCGTAACGTAGCCGCACCTCTTTCCCGGGTGAGAGGCGGAAGTATTTCGGCGGCGGCACCTCACGAAAATCGTCTTGCTCGATGTACAGCACTTTGGAAAACGGCACGCTGCGAGTGCCGGCAGATGGATCCTCGGGGTTGTTGACCGCGTCGAGCTGCTCGACGTGATCGGCCGGGTAGTTGTCGATGACGACCTTGAGCGGTTTGAGCACGGCCATCGCTCGTGGCGCGCGGCGGTTCAGATCTTCGCGAATGCAATGCTCGAGCATGGCGACATCCACCGTGCTGTTGGCTTTGGCGACGCCGATCCGATCGCAGAAGGTGCGAATCGATTCGGGCGTATAACCGCGCCGGCGATAGCCCGCGATGGTCGGCATGCGCGGATCGTCCCAGCCGTCGACGTGTCCGTCGCGGACGAGTTGCAGCAGCTTGCGCTTGCTCAGGACCGTGTAGGTGAGATTCAAGCGCGCGAACTCGATTTGTTGGGGATGGCAGGGCACGTCGAGCTGGTCGAGAAACCAATCGTAGAGCGGGCGGTGATCCTCGAACTCCAGCGTGCAAATCGAATGCGTGATCCTCTCGATGGCATCGGAGAGTCCGTGCGCAAAATCGTACATCGGATAGATACACCAGGTGTCGCCGGTGCGATGATGCGAGGCTTTCTTGATGCGATAGAGGGCCGGATCGCGCATGTTGACGTTGCCCGAGGCCATGTCGATCTTCGCCCGCAGCACGCACGTGCCTTCATCGAGATCACCCCGCCGCATCTGCTCGAAGAGTGCGAGGTTCTCCTCAACCGAGCGGTCGCGAAACGGACTGTTGCGGCCAGGCTCGGTGAGGGTGCCGCGATAGGCGCGGGTTTCCTCCGGGCTGAGGTGGCAGACGTAGGCCTTGCCCTTCGTGATCAATTCGATCGCAAACTCATTCAGGCGCTGGAAGTAGTCGGACGCGAAGAACCGTTTGTCGCCCCAATCGAAGCCCAACCAACGCACGTCCTCCTGAATCGAGTCAACGTACTCCACGTCTTCCTTGGCCGGGTTGGTGTCGTCGAAACGAAGGTGGCAGACCCCGCCGAACTCTTGGGCAATGCCGAAGTTGAGGCAGATCGACTTGGCGTGGCCGATATGCAGGTAGCCGTTCGGCTCCGGCGGAAAGCGCGTGCACACGGACCGATGCTTGCCGCTCTTCAGATCGGCGCTGACGATCTGACGAATGAAATCGCCCCCGCCCACCGACGGCGTCGCTTGCGCCTTCTCGCTCTCAATCATGTGATCCCGTTCTCCATTCCAATGGGTCCCGATGGATAACAGCTTTCCTGGCGCATGCAACGGGCGGTGGGACCCAGCGACCCGCAGGCCGGCGGTCGCCGCATGGCCGATGTGGACCAGATGAGCCACTTCATGTGTACCAAGCGTTACTGTGACCCCTCACCCTCGGGCAAGCCTCGTGCCGGACGCCTTGGCGGATACCCAAGAGACCCGCTCGGGGCGCCGAGCGTCACTATGCGCACGAATTGGTAAGCGCGTTTTGTCATCTTCGTGCCGTCGGCACGAAGCTAACCTCGGCTTGGACGGAATCAGCTAGGGCATAGGCCTTGCAGCCGGGCGCAGCGCGGTCAGTATGATCGCCCGCCTGGTCTTTTGGCGGACATGTAATCGCATGTGCGGCGCCGGCCGTAGGGAGGACGAAATGAGGAACTTCAGAACGATCACGCTGTGGGTCGCCACCGCGGTTGTTGCGCTGACCACCGTGCTCGCACGCCCACTCTTGGCGGTGGACGCGAGGCTGGCCGGAGACACCCTGACGATCGCAGGGAAAACGACCAACAGCGGCGCCAAGACGGCGATCGTTCTGCAAGGGATCGGGACCAAGCCGACCCCCGCACCGATTCAGCGCGCATTCTTCAAGTTCGATCTCTCCGGAATCGGCTCCACCACGACCTCCAAAGCGATCTTCACTTTCTATGTCAACAAAATCGCCAAGAACGGTGGCGGCACGTTCGAGCTGCATGCCGTCAACACGGATTGGGATGAAGCCACCCTGATCGGAACGACCGCGGTTGATATCGACTCGGTCGTGCAAGCCAGCGGCTCCATCACGGCGGGGCAGCAGTTCATTTCCGTCGATATTACCGCCTTGGTGGCGGATTGGCTCGATGGTTCGAAGCCGAATTACGGACTGGTGCTCGTTCCGTCGTCGAACGCGCTCTCGGCGACGTTGGATACTAAGGAAAGCACCGGCACCTCACATCCGGCGACTCTCGACGTGAGCGTAGACGGTGGCGGTGGTGGCTCGACTGGTCCCACCGGAGCGACTGGGCCAACTGGGCCTGCCGGCGCGACCGGCGCAACCGGGCCGCAAGGAATGTCGGGTGCGGTTGGAGCGACCGGCGCAACCGGCCCTGCCGGCGTTACGGGGAATGAGGGCGCCACCGGTCCGACTGGACCGCAAGGGCCGGCAGGCGAGACGGGTGCGACTGGCCCGCAAGGCTCTGTCGGTGCAACCGGCGCCACCGGGCCGCAAGGAGCAACGGGCGCGCAGGGATTGACCTGGCAAGGCTCGTTCAGTGATAGCAACGGCTACAATCACAACGACGCCGTTCAGTTCACCAACGGCTCTAGCTACATCTGCGCGAATGCCGATGGCTGTGGGGCGAGTGCCTCGCCAGTCGATAATCCCGATTGGCAATTGCTCGCGCGCGTCGGCGACACCGGCGCAACGGGCTCAACCGGCAGTACCGGTTCCGTTGGGCCGACTGGATCCACCGGCGCAACTGGACCGACGGGACCATTCGGCGCAACCGGGGCAACCGGACAGACAGGCCCGGTCGGTTCGCAAGGACCCGTGGGCGATACCGGTCCGATTGGTGAAACCGGTGCGACCGGTCCAGTGGGCTCGAGCGGAGCGCAAGGCCTGACAGGCGCAACCGGAGCCGTAGGGCCGACCGGTCCTACCGGCGCCACCGGCCCACAGGGTCTCACGTGGCTCGGCAACTTCAGCGATAGCATGGCCTACAACTTCGGCGATGCGACGCACTTCACCGACGGCTCCAGCTACATCTGCGCGAACGAGAGCGGGTGCGGGGCGAGCGATGGTCCGGCGGGCAATCCGGATTGGAATCCGCTCGCGCAAGTTGGAAACGTCGGGGCAACTGGTCCGCAGGGCGTCGCTGGCGCTACCGGCTCGACCGGACCCACGGGGGCGACCGGCGCGGTTGGTCCGACCGGCGCAACCGGATTGACTGGTCTCACTGGTTCCACCGGACCAATCGGCGCGACCGGTCCGCAAGGGATCGCGGGTGACGTCGGTGCA
>Ga0335069_10014736_pt1 | contig 10938 bp, 8 predicted proteins | sample Lox_Sample_11_FD_206714 | JGI IMG/M metagenome (GOLD analysis project Ga0335069, IMG submission 206714) | Soil microbial communities from Loxahatchee National Wildlife Refuge, Florida, United States - Lox_Sample_1.1 | ecosystem: Environmental > Terrestrial > Soil > Wetlands | place: USA: Florida... | reverse complement strand
ATGTGCCGACTCCCTTGAAAATAGTGTGTCACTATTGTTTCCGGCAGATGCCGGGCAGAGTTCCACGATCTACACCTACGCAGGGATTGACGCGGCGAAGGTTCGAAGCGTTTGGTCTGTGGCCGATCTTTTTCCTATCGCGGAACCCGCCGGGGAAACGGATCGTAGTCAGCGTAAACATGATGTTCGATCGGGGCGCGCATTCGGGGAAGGGACTGGACGCGCGCGAGGTTGAATTGTTCCGCTCCTATCAGGATCGGGCGTGACGGATGCGCTGGGCTATGACATCGATCGGGACCGGACGGGCGGATGTTCGATGGGTCCTCGGCCGCGCAGGCCGGGAGTTCCGCCCGATCCGTTTTACAAGACTTTCGTGGGATTGAAGGATGCCAAGCCGACGACGCTGCCGCATGAGTATGCGCATCACTTCACGCTGGATACTCGCGGCAACCCCACGGTGGCGGGGAACGTGTGGGCGGATCTGCGCAATGATTATTGGCTCTGGCGGCAGAGGCACGGGGCAGCGATCGAGGAGTTTCGCAGGTGCGCGGGGTCGGAGTGGGCGCGGGTAGAAGGGTGAGGTTTTAGCTGGAGGGCTTGGCTATTCGTTTCTAAGCATCACTGTGACGACCACTCGCTCGCCACGAACAGTGATCACCCTGACATTCGTTGAGCCTGGTCTTAAGATCTCGGCTTCGACAACGGACGGCGGGATGCCTCGCGGATCGATTTTTTGAAGCGCTCGGGCGAGGCATGTGTTATATGCTTCAGTTCCAGGTGTAAATCCCAATTCCGTTAAACGCTCGGCAGCCCTCGTTCGCAATTCGGCTCGAATTTGAGGCGTGTCGGGCGCCATTCGCTCCAAGGCGTGTTCCGTGTACCATCGCCCATTGATTTTCATCCCGCCTCTGGGCGGCAGGTCGTAAATGGGATCCGTCAAGGACGCGGAAGGCGGCCGCACGCGAGCGTTCGCTCCGGCAGCCGCGCTTAGAACTCGAGCGAGTACGACCGCGATCAGCAGATCGACACCCGCACGGATTCTGCTGAGCTTCTCTCCCGTGAACGCTTCCTGACCCGTAACCACTTCATAGGCGCGTTCCGCGATAAAGAGCGGAGGAATAACATCCCGAGTGAGGCGGTACAAGGCTAACTCGTATTGAATGGTAGCCGGATGCGTGCACACGTAGTGCGCTACAATCCGTCGCCGATTTTCGTAATTGACGAACTGATTCATTGCGCCCGCGCCATCCCCAAAGTACTTCTTGCCCTTTTCTTTATCCTCCGCGGTTAGATTCGTAAGGTTGGTGAGCCCCCTTCCGATTCTAAGTGCCGGCGGTACATCCGACGAGGTAAAAAAATCGAAGTAGGCAACCTCTTCGGGGTCGAGATAGCGGGCCATGAGCAACTTGTTTTGCTGGCTCCACCATTGAGCGGTCTCACCAGGCTTGGGGTGATCGGCGATTCCATCAATAACGTTTGCCATTGGAGAGTTCTCCCGAATCTTGGCGGCTCCGCTGCCGTCCTATTGATCCAGTGTGAAGTTTACGTCGATCTCTGTTGCTACTTCGACAAGATTGCCGTTGACCGTAGTCGTTTGATATTGCCACTGTTTCGCTGCCTCCAGGGCCGCCGGAACGAGCAAAGAACTACCGGAGATCAAGCTCAGGTTTGTGACCGTCCCGTCTTTTCCGATAACCGCCGAGAACTTGACCGCGCCCTGAATACGACTGGTCTTCGCGATCGGGGGATAAATGGGCGTGACGCGGCGAATTAATTTGGTTGCCTGCACGGTACCGGCGACACGAATGCGCTGCATCGATGCGTCTGCAGGTTTGGGCGGCGGGGGAGGAGGAGGTGGCGGCGCGGCCGCAGTTCCAGTAAAGGCACCCGCGGGAATTCCGCCGACGACGCCACCGGGAATGCCTCCCAACACCAGCGAGCTTGATGAATCTTCCTGACGCAGATACACAACCAACACGACACCGTTCGTGGCCTTTCTCTGAATGTAGGAAAGGTGATCGTCGAGTTCTTCGAGATTGCGGTCAACCTCGGCCCTTACTTCGGTAGTCAAAGGGCTTCCGACGTGCGCGGCCAGGCGTGTCTGCGCGTCGCGACATAGCTCCATCGGCAGGAGCGGGCATTCGGTGGAAAGAATATTCGGAGCGGGGTCATCAGCTTTGCCGGCCGAGCTCGGAACGTTTCTCGGGGGTGTTTTATCGAGTGTAAAGAGGACGCGGAATTCTACACTCCGGGCGGCGGGCGCATCGGAGGCAAAGTGGTCATCCAGAATCGACTTCAAGGCAGCGGCGCGCAGCTCCATGGGACCGGAGACCACCTGGGCGTCGATGACATGGCCTTTGGCGTCTAGTGTCGTCTTAATAACAACGGTCCCTTCGACTCCGGCCTTTCGAGCCGCTTCCGGATACACGGCGGTGGATCCGTGCAGCAGGCGAAGTCCGCCAGATTCCAGACGGGTGACGCCGCGAGGCGCCGTACCCTGAGCATCGAGCGTCGCGGCGCTCAAGACAAGAACTCCGAAGACTGCAATCAGACGAGCCGCCTGGATTTGCATATAGTTTCCCTTGGTGTTTCGTTGCCTCTATACGCGCAGAATTCGGTGAGCTCGGCTCAACTACTTCGCCTGACGCTGACGCGACGGGCTTTGCCCTGGTCGAATGACCCGCAGTAGCCCCGTTTTAATATCGGTTACGTAAAGATTGCCCCCGGGGTCGAAAGCCAACCCACGCGGGTCTCCTAGTCCTGCCTCGATGGCTGCTCCGCCGTCTCCGGACGCGCTTTGGTCGCCGTTGCCGGCGGCTACTGTGAGCACTCCAGTCTTCAGATCTAACCGCCTCACGCGCGCGGCAGTGGGATCTGTAATGTACAGGGCGCCGTCTGGACCCATTGTGAGCTGGGATATTGAAAGAAGACCATCGCTGACCACAGTGGAAATAACCCCCCGATACACTCGCCGCACACGGCGGTTTCCGGTGTCGGCGATGTAAAGGCTGCCATCCGGCCCGAGTTCGAGTCCGATAGGATCGTTCAAGGAAGCGCGTTCGGCCGGACCGCCATCGCCGGAAAAGCCTCTTACTCCGTTGCCTGCCAACAATTGAATCGTGCCATCAGGAGCAATCTTGCGGACTCGCTGGTTACTCGTGTCAGCGACATATACATTTCCTGAAGCGTCAAGGCAAACTTCGATCGGCTGATTCAAGGCAGCTTGGACTGCGGGCCCGCCGTCACCTGAGTATTCGGCTCTTCCGTTGCCGGCAAGCGTTCTCAGAATGCCGTCGGGGGTGATTTGCCGGATTCGATTGCTCCCCCTCTCCACGAAAATCAGTGTCCCGTCAGGCCGAACGCGGATGCCCCGCGGCTCCGCGACCATCGTTTGCTTCGCAAGTACGCCCTCGCCTCTGTAGACGCCGTGACCATTTCCAGCGATCCTGGTCACGGTTCCGTTACGGTCGATACGGTAGATCCGGTTGCCATTGGCGTCCGATAGAAAAATTTCTCCCGCGCCGTCAAACGCCAAATGTGATGGGACTTGGAAAGAGGCTTGGCGCGCCGGCGTACCGTCCGCAGTGGCTCGCCAGTTTCCCGTGCCCGCCGCGATCGAGAATCGCCCGTCGGAAGCGATTCGATAGATGTGACCCTGATCGGGGCTGGAAACGAGGAGGCCGTTATCGTCTGACGCAAGTGACATTTCGTCGAACGACGCGGCAGTGGCTGGTCCGCCCATTCCAGATGGTTCCCAGTTTGACGGACCGGTACCACCGACCGGCGAAGCGCTTCCGTTACGCACCACAAACACTTGGCGCCGGCAAGGGTCAGCCAAATAGACCTCGTCCTTCTTGTTTACGGTTACACCGGTAGGACATACCAGAGGGCCGGCGACCGTGGAGATACGGCCGTCCAAGGCGATCTTTCTCACCCTGCGGTTGTCCCTGTCCGCGACGTAGAGATTCCCGGCATGATCTAACGCGAGCTGCTCGGGATGGAAAAGCGACGCCTGGACAGCCGGCCCACCGTCACCGGCGAATCGCCCCTGTCCGTCACCGGCGACCGTGCGAAGCCGGCCTTGAGCGTCCACGCGCCGCACGCGGTTATTTTCCCATTCGGAAAACAGCACGCTGCCATCCGCGGCCACGGCGATGCCAGTGACACTGGCCACAGCAGAACCGGCGGCCACAGATCCATCCGGCGAAAATCCTCTGCGGTCCGAGCCTGCAATCGTGGTCACTTCACCGCTCGGCAGGAGTTTCCTCAACCGCTGGCCGTTTTCGCCGAAGTAAATTACCCCGGATGAGTCGATTGCCAGCGAGTAAGGATTGGATGGGCGATTTCGCGGCACCGAAACCGGCCCTGCCAGGACGTGCAGAATGCCACGCTGATCGATCTTGACGATCGCGTGAGTCCGATGATCAGCGGCGTAGATGTTTCCGTCGTTATCGACAGCAACCCCGAAGGAGCTGCCCAAGGCGACCTGAAGCGCAGGCAAGCCGTCGGCTGCAAACTTCCATTCCCGCCCGGCCACGGTTGTAATGACCGCCGCGCCGGTAATCGCTTGCTGGTTGGGACCGGCATGATCCGCGCCAGCGCCGCCGCCATCTGCTCTTGAGACCGTTTCTTTTGACACAGCCTCGGTTTTCCGACCGCTACGTTTGTCCGAATGCTGGCTAACGCTGTCGGACTGAGGTCCAGTAGTAACTGAGATACCGGTTTTGGAAGCGGTGTTTTCGCCGCCCACATTGCCAGCCTCACTACCAGCCGCGACAGTGGCTTTTCCCTTGGGGGATCCGGACACCGAATCCGGGTGATCCTTTTGACGCATCGTCCAATAGCCGACTGCTCCCACAACGACGATCGCAAGGACCGCTGCCGCGGCCCACATGCGAGCGCCGCGTTGATTCGGTTGCTTGGACTCGATCGACAGCGGGGATTCGACGAGCCCGCTGTCGATCATCTTCAGGGCATATCCCAGATCGGCTGCGGACTGAAAGCGATTCGCCGGCTCTTTTGCGAGGCAGCGCTGGAGTAGCTGAACAAGACCGCGGGGGACTCCCGCAGGCAGCGGCTCCGGCTCCGAACTGGTGATCGCATGCATGATACCGATTGCATTGTCCGAGGTGAACGCGCGCTTCCCGGAGACCAGCTCATACAGCACGCTTCCGAAGCTGAAGATGTCGGAGCGCTGATCCACCGGCTGCATCTTTACTTGTTCGGGGGACATATAGCTCGGAGTGCCTAAGAGCACACCGGGCTGAGTCAACAATTGCGTTTCGCCGCTCGCCACGACCCCGCTTACCAGCACGCTCTTGGCGAGTCCGAAGTCGAGGACCTTTACGTGGCCCTGCTTCGTGAGCATGATGTTTTCTGGTTTCAGGTCCCGATGCACGACGCCGGTTGCATGCGCCGCTGCAATGGCCTCAGCCAATTCCATCCCGATGGCGAGGCTCCTGCGCACAGGAACGGGCCCCTGGTCGATCAGTTCTCGCAGCGAGGTTCCCTCGACTAATTCCGAGACGATGTAGGTCGCGCCGGAATCGGAGCCGACGTCGTAAATGGAAACTATGTTCGGGTGGTTGAGCGATCCGGCAGCTTTTGCTTCCTGCTCGAAGCGAGCACGGAAATGCGGGTCCTGCGCGAACTCGGGAAGGAGGACCTTGATGGCCACAGTGCGCTGCAAGCGCGTGTCGCGCGCACGATAAACTCGACCCATTCCGCCCGTGCCAAGCGGCCCGAGAATCTCGTACGGCCCCAGACGGGCCGGGGGCGGAGTCGATCCCAAATTTCCCTCTCGCGGAGTCATGACTGCAGGGTTGGTATTGGCGCTAAGTGTACCAGATGATGCGCGGCGACGCCTCCGCGGTCATCAGTGATCGGATAGACTGGACGGAACCTCTCATGTCACGTCTAACCGTGGGCGAGAAGCTCGGCCCCTATGAGATTCTTGCGCCCATCGGTGCGGGCGGAATGGGCGAGGTGTATCGGGCTCGCGACGCGCGGCTCAACCGCGACGTCGCCATCAAAGTCTCGGCCGAGCGATTCAGCGAGCGCTTCGAACGTGAGGCCCGAGCCATCGCATCACTAAACCAGGCCAACGTCTGCTCCCTGTACGACGTCGGCCCCAACTACCTGGTGATGGAGCTGGTGGAGGGCCAGACGCTGGCGGAGCGGATCAAGCAAGGTCCGATTCCTCTGGACGAAGCGCTGGCGATCGCCAAACAGATCGCCGATGCTCTGGAAGCCGCGCACGAAAAGGGCATCACGCATCGCGATCTTAAGCCCGGCAACATCATCGTCACTCGGGACGGCGTGGTGAAGGTGCTGGATTTCGGGCTCGCGAAGACCGGCGGGGCATCCGCGGCACAATCGGACAATTCGCCCACCGTGACGATGGGACCGACGCAGGCGGGCGTGATTCTGGGGACGGCCGCGTACATGGCTCCCGAACAGGCTCGCGGCAAAGAGGTCGACAGGCGCGCCGACATTTGGGCTTTTGGCGTGGTGCTGTATGAGATGCTCACGGGACGGAAGTTGTTCCGGGGCGAGGATCTTTCAGAAACATTCGCCTCCGTAATAAAGGAGGAGCCGAAGCTGGATCAAGCGCCCGCGCAAGTTCGGCGTCTGCTGAAGCGGTGTCTCGCAAAAGATCCGAAGCAGAGATTGCAGGCCATCGGCGACTGGCGCTGGTTCTTGGACGATCCGGTTGCTTCCGCTCCTGCGGTAACGCAGGAATCCGGGTCGCGGACGTGGCAAGTGATCGCGGGAGTGGCCGTTCTGGTTGCCGCGGGAGTCGCCGTTTGGGCGTTCTGGTTCAAGAGTCAGCCGCCGGCGTTGACCGCCCGGTTCGAAGTTGCCTTGCCCGAAAACGTGACCTTCAGCCAGTACGTTTCGGTTTCGCCAGACGGACACAAACTCGCCTTCAACGCGACCGGCGAGAAGGGCGGCCTGTGGATTCGCGATCTGGATGCGCTGGAATGGCGCGCGTTGCCGAATACACAAGGAGCGGTCAGTCCATTCTGGTCGCCGGACAGTAAGTATTTGGGCTTCGGCCTGGGAAGCCAGCTCAAGAAGATCGACATGAGCGGCGGTCCTCCCCAAACGCTTTGCGACCTGCCGGGCATCGACATAGGGTCGGGTAGTTGGAACAGCGACGGCATGATCGTTTTCGGCGGACGCGGCCAAGGAAGCTTGTGGAGAGTTTCGCAGGCTGGAGGCATCGCGACGGCGATCACGGGAGTGGACCGAACTCGCGGAGAAACGTTCCACGCGCTGCCGTCTTTTCTGCCGGACGGCAAGCACTTTATCTATCTTCGGCTTGGGTCGGAGGAAGTGAGGGGAATCTATGCCGGGGCGCTGGACGCGAAGCCCAGCGATCAATCGAAGCAGCGCCTGCTGGCCTCGCAGTACGCGGCTTCCTATGTGAACGGCTACGTCTTCTTCATGCGCGAGAACACGCTTATGGCGCAGCCGTTCGATGTGTCCAAGCTGCAATTCACGGGCGATCCGGTCCCCGTGGTGGAGCGGGTGGCCACCACGCAAGCGATCGGCGTGTTCTCGGTTTCTCCGAGCGGCACGCTGGCTTATCGCACCGGAAGTGGCACCGGAAGCTATCAACTCACTTCCTTCGACCGGCAAGGCAATCGCTTGCGCACATTCGGCGATTTTGGTCCCGGTCAGGCAATCCGTATATCACCGGACGGAACTCACGGTGTAGTACGGGACGCGCCGACCAGCGTGGCTGGAGATCTCTGGACTTTCGATTTTGCGAGCGGCCGGAGAACGCGCCTGACGTTTCGTCAAAGCCCCGGCTCGCGTGGCGTATGGTCGCCTGACGGGACCCGAATCGCTTTCGGCGCGGGCACCATTATGGACACAATTTATGAAAAAGCCTCTTCCGGAGCGGGCGACGAAAAGGAACTTTTGAAGGATTCCGACAGGACTCATTCACCAACGGACTGGTCTCGAGATGGAAGATTCTTGCTGTTCGATCTTTCGAACACTCCCAGAACTCTGGTGGATATTTGGGTTCTGCCGCTGGAGCCAACGACCGACACGCCTGGAAAACCTGCTGCGCTGCTGGCGACTAATTACAACGAGGGCGATGCGACGTTCTCGCCGGACATGCACTGGATCGCCTACACCTCCGATGAGTCCGGGCGCGCCGAAGTATACGTACGGCCATTCCTAGCATCGGGGCCTTCCGGCGTCCCGGCGCTGGGTCCGGGAAAGTGGCAGGTTTCCAAAGACGGCGGCAACACACCGAAATGGCGAGCTGACGGGAAGGAGATTATTTTCCAGGCTCCTCCGAACGGTACGGTGAAAATGGCCGCCGAAGTCAAGGTAAATGGATCGGCGTTAGAGGTCGGGATTCCCCAGCGGCTGTTTCAGGCCCCCGTGGACATCGGTTGGGGAATTTCGCCGGACGCGAAACAGATACTGCTACAGCTGCCGCCGAGTGAACGAGTAGGACAGATTCCGATTACGGTGGTTCTGAATTGGCCGGCGCATTTGAAGAGGTGAGTGGGCGGCTACGGAGTATGATTTCGTAGACCTTCAGACGCGTGCCGCCTTCCATCACGAGTAGATAGTCATTTCCGTCATGTTGTGCGAGCCCTGAACTGACGGTATCGTGAACGGTCTCTTTCACAGCGCCGAGGAGTGCCCCGGTGCTTACGCTGTAGACGTTCTCACGCAAATCGGTGACGACCGGATTGCCCCAGAAATTGCGATGGAAATCGTTGCAGGTTTCGATCCGGTATAAGCCGTCGGGCGTGGACTCGCCAGCATGGCAAGGTGGGCCAGTAGGAAGGGTCTGGCTGTGCCGCGGCCGAAGACCATCCAGGAGCGACTGCAGAGAAGGTCCACAATCTTCATCCCGCGGAATCCAAGAGGCGCCGCTTAACGTTTCCGAGAAGTGGCAGGCAGCCGTTTTCGATAGGTTCGGAATGCTGAAGAAAGCCAGAGTGACTGTGCGATGGACCCCAGGTTCGCCGCGGATTACAGGTGTTCTCTTGCTTCCGTAGTCGGTCTGTTCTGCTACGAGGCGCCCAAGCCCGTCCGTGAAATACTCGAGAATTCCGGTTTGGCGGGCGCTGTTCTTCACTGCGAATTCATGTAGATCGATCACGGAAACCACTTGTTCGGGCGTTCCGCCAACGTCGCCTTCTTTTCCGGTAAATCCGGAGGCGATGCTGATCGCGAAATTACCGTCCGCTGTGGCCAGAACTGAAGCGGACAGCAATTGGAGTTTGCCGGAAGGGGCGATTCCGGGGACGTCGATCGTTTCGTCCGTGGGATGCTTGTCCCACCAATTTCGAATGCGCGTCAAACGCCACTTTCCGTCCTTCTTGGCAACGAGCGAGAGGACTTCGTTATCCGGCGTGACTGCAATTGCGAAGAGAACGTTGCGGTCGGGCGGCTCGTGAGTGTGATAGGTGGCCACCTGTTTGACCTGGGCATGAATCGGGCTGCTAATCGCCAGGGCGGTGGTCATGCTAAAGGCGAAGCGTACGAGGCTCATCGAGTGCGCCGACGCCGTGTCGTTTCTTCCGCGATCAGTTGAGCGGCCCGCGCCTCGGCCCTCTTCCGTTGAGCGGGACTTAGCTTCTTGATGATTTCCTTAACGTTTCGCGCCATGATTAGAGCCGTATTCTTTATACTGCCAGACGGCCTTGAAGAGCCGGTTTACGGTGAAGCCGGTTACTCTAAGCCTATGGATTGTCCCGAAGCCACTCCTTGATCGTTTCGGAAAGGTCGACGAACGTCAGCTTCTCAGGCTCACGATGCAGTGGTGCGCAGAGGCGTCGAAGATCATTGCGAAAACGTCCGTATCGCTCAACAATCAGCGCTCCGCCAGGCAAACCTTTGTGCTTGAGAGTGCCGCTGAGCCAGTTGCGGACCTCAACGATCGCCTTGTCTGGATCGCCTCCGTGGGAGTGAATGTCTTGCCCCGCGATATCCGAAATGTATTTCTGATAACGGTATTGCTCGGCTTCTAGAATCAAGCAAGCTTTGCGACTGTGAGTTCCACCGCCGAATCGTCTGCATCCGAGGAACATTCCCAGCTCGAACGGCATGTTGAATCGGGGTAGTCCGGTTCCGGGATCAAGAGTGACGTTCGAAATGTCGTGAATGCCGAGCGCACACTGCTCGATGATGCGTTCGATCTTGGTGAGGCGAACTGCACCGCTGTCATCAAGCTCAAGCGCGCACCGCGGGACAAATCCAAGATCATAAACGGCGAAGACAATTGCCTCGAGAATGGGCTTGAAGGCAGCGTCAAACGGACAGTTAATGAAGACGTGCGATCGCCGCACGAATCAGAGGCTATCCGCGAGAAGACGCTCGCGAACGATGGAGAACACGGCGCGCTGGATGTTCCCTCTTCCGATGCTGCTCCGATCGGGGAGTGAGGGTGGAGCGGGAATGCCTCGCCGCTCGATGGAAGCAACCCGGTCGTCTTTAGTGTGGACCACAACCTGGGCCGGAGCAGCTTTTAGCATGATCCTCCGGGCTGCGGCGATCGCGTCCGCACGTTTCCGGAAGTCACCTCCCTGCTTGGTGCCTTCACGTCGAACGGACCACCCACCGTTGTTGTGAAACACGTGAATCGTTCGGGCTCGGTGTTTCTTAGGCGCGGCAGCCATCGATTTAATTATACGGACTACGGGCGATCAAACTCGTAATGGCGATGAGGCCTTCGAGCGTCGGTGCCACGTTTCTTCTATTTGAAGTATAGCTGTCGTTACTTTGCCGGTGGAGCTGTATCAAAACTGTCCACCGTCATAAAGTCGACCCGGCCGCGTTCCTCTTCGAGGCGGAGGCCGAGTTGCGCAAGCCGGCTCTCGATAAAACCTCGAACCATCGGGTAGCCCACGCGAAGCGGTCCTACTGGGCGATCGGGGGGCCAAAACAGGATGCCTCCTAGAG
>Ga0335069_10014735_pt1 | contig 10940 bp, 9 predicted proteins | sample Lox_Sample_11_FD_206714 | JGI IMG/M metagenome (GOLD analysis project Ga0335069, IMG submission 206714) | Soil microbial communities from Loxahatchee National Wildlife Refuge, Florida, United States - Lox_Sample_1.1 | ecosystem: Environmental > Terrestrial > Soil > Wetlands | place: USA: Florida... | reverse complement strand
TTGTTCATGGTGATCAGATGGCGATCGTATGCCACGGACGGATCGACGTTTACGCCAGTTTCCATTACCAACGACCGTACCGGCGGGAGCGGGAACGGCGTGTCCTGGTAACCGTAGGACAAGTTCGCGTAATAGAAGTGCATCGTTTGTTGCTGCGTGCTGTTACTGACCGGGTTGGAATAGAAGGTGATGATCTGGGGATAAAACTTCATCGAATGATAGCTAGTCAGATACTGTGGGTGGTCCTCTAGCGCTCGCGTCAACCACCGGCTGCTGTGCGAATCCACCGGCAGGGTATCGACCGGAATGTTGAACGGGCTGTTGTTAGGCGATACCTGACACCCCCGGTCCTCATTCTGGGCACGCACCGACGGGGGAGCCGTATAATAGCCCGAGTTGCTCAGGTTTCCCACACCGCTCAAGGTCCAGGTAATTCCGGTGCCGCAATCTGCAGTGAAGGTATAGTTTCCGCCGGCCTGGACGGCAACCGGCACGCTCGGGATTATGTAACACCTCTGCGCGACAGCAACTTGGCAGGACAATACGCAAATCAGAGCGAACAATATGATTTGAGCTGCAGGAGGAGAATGCCGTTTGCTGTGCTTAGGCTGGGTGGCTTGTGAGAAGGAAGTGGCGCTACTGCTTGTGGGCTGGAAGAAGTGGAATCGCAAACACGGCAACGAATCACCGTGTTGAACAAAAGGGAGCTTCTGCATGTACGCCTCCGGCTATGTAACTTTTTCATCGCATGACCACCCTCCGGAGCCGAGTCGCGGTATAACGCCGCGAGTACTACGGCCCAGGGTTAAGGTCACCCAATGACTGGTCTAGGAATGACCTCAGTATCGCCGCTTGGAGGACTAAGGGGTTACTAGAAACACCTCTTCGGTGAAACGAAAGTAACTTCCTAATGGTTACTACGCTGGAGTTTTTCCGCGAGAGATGTGCGAGAGGAATAGGCGGGGGGCCTCTACGGCTCCTGCATATTCTGCTGCGCGCGTGTGAAGGCGTATTCGCTGATGTGGATGGTCCCCTGGAAGGGACGGTTGATGTCGGCGATGGCGATCAGGCACAGCGAGATCAGGAACGAAAAGGCGAAAACCTGCAGCCCGTGGAGTCGGATGCTCTGCGAGCCAAACATGCATGAGGAGAGAATGGTCAGCGCGCCTCCTACCAGCAGCACGCACCAGAGGACTCCGGGCAGGCGGGACTGGCTTTGCAGCACGCGTATGCGCCGGTGCTCGGTCAGGGAACTCAGCTCGGATAGCGCGTGGTCCTCGGCCGCCAGTTCGGTAGGAGATGCGGACTTGACGTTCATCAGCGTCTTCCACATTTTGCTGTTGATGGCCAGGGTTGCGTTCGGTATCTGTGCCTGCTGCATCTCCGGCCAGTCTTGCTGGACCGCGGCATCGGCATAAGCGCGCGCCAACGACTTCATCTGCGATTGGTAGGGTTCGGCCAGGCCGTTGGCGAGGCCGTAGATATTGACCAGCGCATCAGCTTCCAGGTCGACATTCAAGGTGGCATCGCCGAAGTTGGTCCACACGGTGTACAACATGAAGCCCAGAATCACCGCATACGTCGTGCCCAGAATGCTGAGTTGCCAGCCGATCAAATCGTTGTGATTGCGCCGGCTCTCCCACGGCCAGAACCGGTTCAGCAGGGCAACGAACACCAGCGCCGCAAGAATAGCCGCCGCGACGATGAAGAAGTCCTGATAGAAATTGAGCATAACGATGCTGGTGGCGAAGGGTTCCCTAGTGTACAGCAGCTTATGCACAGCCGAACCTCTTTTGACAGACAGAACCCTGGCCTTGCGCTTTGCCCGGAAATCTCAGGAGCGCGGCCCCCGTTTCATTTCCTGATTCACGCAACGCCCTTTTCATGCTTGACCTCGTCGTAGGAGCTCAAAAAGCCATCGATGTCTTTCTTCCGCAGATAATACGGCGTAGAGAGTCGCAGCTTGGAGGGCTCACCTCCGCGAATGCGGATCTTCTTCGTCTTCCACATCCAGTCTTCCAGTTGCATCCGTTGAATGGGCGGAACGTTTACCGTAGCGATAGCGCAGCGCAGCTTGGGATCGGGGGAAGTCCACGACTCGGCGCCGCGCTTGATCATCTCCGCCAGAATATAGTCGCACAGCTCGCGCTGGCGCTGTTCGATGCGGCCCATGCCGATCTCATTGGCGAGCTGGATGGCCGCACGCAGCCCATGTAGCGACGGCACGTTTGACGAGCCGATGCGCTGAAAACGTTCGGCGCGCAACGCCTTCTCATCCCAGCCCTCGGTGGCGATGGTACTCCACAAATAGTCCATCACCTCATTGCGTACGTAGAGGAAGCCCGAGCCTTTAGGCGCCTGCAGCCATTTATGCGGGCTGGAGCTGTACATGTCGCAGCCGATGTCATGAACATTGAGCTGCATCATGCCGGGGACGTGCGCGCCGTCAACCGCCGACAGGATCCCTTTCGATCGGGCCAGTGCACAGATTTCTTTCGCCGGAAGCACCACGCCGGTAACAGTGGTGATGTGGCTGAAAAAGATCACGCGGGTACGGGGCGTGATGGCGTCGCTGAACAGGTTCAGCACCTGCGGCGTGTTCTCGACCGGCTTAGGCAGTACGATCTTCTTCACGTGAATGCCGTAGCGCTTGGCCTTCAGCTGCCACGGCTGCTCGCCGCCGGGATGTTCCTGATCGGTCATCAGAACTTCGTCGCCGGGCTTCATCTCAATTCCGTTGGCGATGTAGTTGTTGGCCTCGGTGGCATTGCGCAGCAGCGCGATCTCGTCGCGGGTGCAGCCGACGAAGGCTGCCAGTGGATCGCGAAACTCATTCCACGGCCCATAGCCCCAGATGGGATAGTCTTCGGGATCGGTCTCGTCGAGTTTTTCCGTCGAGTCGTAGCCATCGAAGACGGCATGTAATACAGGCGCGGGACTCGAACCGACGGTGCCGTTGTTCAGGTAAATCTCGTCCTCAGGGATGAGGAACTGCTTTCGGAGCTCGATCCAATAGGCCTCGTCATTGTCGGCGTAGGCTTTGGGATTGGGCAGCGACGCGGGGACGTTCTGCAGTTGCGCGAGAAGATCATTGCGCAAGGCAAGCGCGGCGGCAAGGCCCGCACCGGCGGTAAGAAAGCGACGGCGGTCGAGCAAAACACCCTCCTCCACGAACGCGCCATCTTACAACACTTGTTGGTTGCGACCGCGACCGGGCATCCGCCTGCGGCTGTGGTCGGGACGATAGCTTGCGCAGTTGCACGAGATAAGGGTTACCCCTATCCTGCGGACATGAATGTCACGCTCTCCCTCGACGACAAATTGATCAAGGAAGCCCGCAAGATTGCGGTGGAAAAAGGAGACAACGCTAACCGGTCTCGTCCGCGAGTAGTTGAGGGACCTTGTCGGGCAAAACGCGGTTACCGCTCGCAGGCGTCGGGAACGGGAGGCCCTCGAACGAAGTTTTGCCCGTTTTCAGTTCAAGGTAACCGAGCGCAATTGGAAGCGCGGAGACTTACATGTCCGCTCCTGATTTTCTCCCCGATCCGGCTTGCAACCATCGATGCGGATACAGTGCGCCGTGCCGCGGAGGCTGCACATGGTCGAAGGCGGTTTGGAAGCGTTGTCGCTACACCCTGGCCAACCGATGGCCAGAATGTGGCACCCCAAGTTAGAGTGAACTGGAGCGAACGCGCTTGCGCCGAGATGGGGAATCGCGCCGAGCCGACAAGTGACAACTGACAACGGTCTTATGTCCGTACGCATCGACAAGTGGCTCTGGGCTGCGCGCTTCTTCAAGACGCGCTCGCTGGCGGCGCGTGCCTGCGAACTGGGCAGGATCGAATCCAACCATCAGCCTGCCAAGCCGGCGCGCGACGTGCACGTCGGCGACATGTTGCAGATCAAGACCGACGGCGGCGACTTTGAAGTGAAGGTGCTATTGCTCAGCGAGGTTCGTGGGCCGGCCGCGGTCGCGCATACGCTTTATGAAGAAACCGAGGCCAGCCATCAAGCCCGGCTAAAGGCTGCAGAAGAGCGCAAGTTGCTGAAAGACTTCACCCCTGCGCCTTCGGGCCGCCCCTCCAAACGCGATCGCCGCAGGATCATCCAATTCCGCGGTGGCCGCAGCTAATCGCTGTGAAAATCAACACCACTTCTCCACCTATAACGCGCATAGAAATTATCGATTGGACGCGGCCCCACCGGTTCGCACACTGTGGTGCAACGGAGACCGACCATGGGCCTCAGCACCGTTCCACTCTCCTCCGATCCGCGATGGCGCATGATCAGCGAGCCGACGTTTCTGATGTGCCCGCCCGAGTTGTACGACGTCCACTACGTGATCAACCCCTGGATGGAGGGCAACGTCAACCGCTCCTGCCGCAAGCAGGCGATGAAGCAGTGGGAGCAGTTGCATCGGGCCCTGGCAGAAGTGGCGCAGGTCGAGCTGGTCGATCCGCAGCCGGGATCGCCCGACATGGTGTTTACCGCCAACGCGGGGCTGGTGCATCGTGGCGTGGTGGCGCTCAGCAGCTTCTTGCATCCCGAGCGCCAGGGAGAAGAGCCGCACTTTCGCAAGTGGTTTGACGATTCCGGTTTCGGTGTCTGCGAGATGCCCCGGGCTACTCCCTTCGAAGGCGAGGGCGATGCACTATTCGCCGTCGATGGTTCGTGGCTCTGGGCAGGACACGGAATCCGCACGCGCCAGACAAGTCATCGCCGGCTGAGCGAGACCTGGGGCGTGCAAGTGGTCTCGCTGCGGCTGATCGATCCCCGCTTTTATCATCTCGACACCTGCTTTTGCCCGCTGTTTGGCGGCTACATCCTGTACTTTCCCGGCGCCTTCGATGCCGCGTCGCAGTCGCGGATCGAAGCGCATTATGCGGCGGACAAGCGCATTCCGCTATGCGAAGCTGACGCTCTTGGCTTTGCCTGCAATGCGATCAACGTCGGCCGGACAATCCTGCTCAATGAGGTGAGCAGGGAACTGCGCGACCGGCTGGAGTCACTCGGCTTCCGCGTGGTACAGGTGCTGCTGAGCGAGTTTCTGAAGGCAGGCGGCGCAGCCAAATGTCTGGCGCTGCGCATCAGCGAGATGGACGTTACGCATCCTCACGCAGCCGCGCACCCCTCCACCCGCATGCGCCGGCAATCTGACGACGGCCGTCCGGCGTGTATCGCGGGCTGATTCTGCGCTATAACAGTTGTCATGAAAAAAGTAGCTTTCGCATTGCTGATGGTCTTTCTGCTGTCGGCCTTCTCCTGGGCAGCCGACGTTTACAGTCAGGGCAAGATCATCAAGTGGGAAAACAGCACCTACGCTGCCAAGAAGAAGCAATCGAAGAACTGGGTGGTTTATCAGCTGCAGACTGACACCACCACCTACTCGATCGCGCGTGAAAAAGAGACCAAGCCGCAGATGCAGGCGGGCGAAACCGTCCGCTATGCGCTCAAGGGCAACAAGGTTAGCGTGATCGATGCCAACGGCAAGAAGCGCGAGTACCAGATCGTGGGCCAGAGCGCCGCTCAGAGCGCCGCGCCGGCACAGTAAGATATTGCTGTAACCACTTCGGCTGGGCGCGCCTGCACTCATCGCCATCGGTGGGTCACCGCAGCCGTTGACGAAGGCCCTATCTGACCCCGCCGCAGAATGCAGGCGTGGGGCGCCCTGCTTGGGCTAACACTTCCTTCCCAAAACAGTACAAGCCGATCACGCAAACCGTTTTTTCCCATCCCCCCGCCAGCGACCAGTGCCACAATTCGAGTGATGTCCCGCCCACTTAGTAGTTAGTTGTATTTCTTCCATCCCAGCCGCACCGTGGAGGGGCGACATGACCAGTCTTCGCCGCAGCATTTTTTCGGTATTTCTCATTCTTGCCTTGCTTCTGTTATGCCAACCACTTTTCAGTCAAACTCTGATAACCAACGTCTTCACGGGTACCAGCCCGATCGCGGTTGCAGTGAATCCCGCGACCAACATAATCTACGTCGTCAATCAGGACGACAACACCGTAGCGGTGATTGATGGATCAACGAACGAGGTCACGGCGACGATCACGGTAGGAAGCTATCCGGTGGCGGTGGCCGCCAATCCGGCGACCAATCGGATTTACGTGGCCAACTACGGCGATGACACGGTTACGCTAATCGACGCGTCACACAATAACGCCACCCATACCATCCAGGTCGGCAGCGGACCGGAGCAGATCGCGATCGATACCGTCCGGAACAAGATTTATGTCACCAACTACGATGACAACTCGGTTTCGGTCATCGACGGCGCGACCAACCTGACCTCCACCGCAACCGTGCGCAACGGACCTGAACGGCTGGCGGTCAACATGGTCACGAACCGGATCTTCGTCTGCAACTATGACGAGGACACGGTCAGCGTTATCAACGGTACAAACCTTCAGGCCAGCACGGTTCTCGTGGGCCACAACCCCAACAACATCGTGCTGAATCCCGTCACCAATAAGATCTACGTGACCAACTATGGGGACGACACCCTGTCGGTGATCGACGGCAGCACGAACCACGTTGTCGCGACCCTGCCGCTCAGCTCCACTCCCGAGGTGCTGGCCATCAATCCGGTCACGGCCCTGGTTTATGCCGGCAACGACGACGACACCCTAACCGTAGTCAACGGGTCGAACCAGGTTCTCGGCTCGATACCCCTGGGCGACACTCCCTATGCCGTAGCGGTCAACCCGGTAACCGACAAGATCTACCTCGCTACCGGCTATAGCGGACTGACCACCGTTGACGGCAACAGCAACACCGTGATGGGTACCATGACGCTCGGCAACAACGTCTGGGCGCTGGATATGAACCTGGGAACGAATCGTCTTTACGCCACGAACAAAGACGATGGCGACGTCTCCGTAGTGGCCGGCGTGAATGCCTCGCCGATGCAGTGGTACTCGGTTGCGCCGTGTCGCGTCTTTGACACCCGCCCGCCGCGTGGAAGCGGCCCGATTGCCGGCGGTACGTCGCAAACGATCCTCGTCCCGCAGTTGGGCAGCTGCAATATTCCTTCGACCGCCGCGGCTTATTCGCTGAATGTGACGGTTGTGCCGAGAGGCTCGCTGGGCTATCTGACCATCTGGCCTACTGGTGAGCCGCAGCCCCTGGTCTCCACCATGAACGCCTATGACGGCAGAGTGAAGGCCAACGCTGCGATCGTGCCGGCGGGCGCCAGTGGTGGCGTCGATGTGTACGTCACCAACACCACGGATGTGATTCTGGACATCGACGGCTATTTCGCTCCGGCGTCTATCAACAGCTATGAGTTCTATCCGTTGTCGCCGTGCCGCGTGCTGGATACCCGCAACACGCCCAACGGTCCGCTTGCCGGCCCGCGGATGGAAGCCGGTCAGATACGCGAGTTCCCCATCCTCTCCAGTACTTGTTTGCAGGGTGTCCACAACCCGCAGGCCTACTCCTTCAACGTCTCGGTTGTGCCCAATCCGGGAGGCCACCCACTGGGCTATCTGACCATCTGGCCTGCCGATCAGTCGCAACCGCTCGTCTCAACCCTCAACAATCCGACCGCCACCGTAATCGCTAACGGCGCGATTGTTCCCGCCTCGGCGACGAACGGCGACATCAAGATCTACACCTACGACAGCACCGATGTGTTTCTTGATATCAACGGGTACTTTGCCGCACCGGGCAGCGGCGGATTGTCGATGTATCCGCTGGCGCCATGCCGCGCGTTCGACACGCGCAATGGCCAGGGACAGCCGTTCCAGGGGACGCTCAGTTCACCGATCAACGTCACCGGCAGCGTCTGCGCACCGGCCGGCAACGCGAAAGCCTACATCTTCAACGCGACGGTGGTGCCGTACAACGGTGGCCCGATGGGATACCTGACGCTCTGGCCCCATGGCGAGCAGCAGATGCCTCTCGCGTCCACCCTCAACGCCTATGACGGATGGGTCGCCTCGAACATGGCGATCGTGCCTAACATGGACGGCTACATCAACGCGTATGCCGACGGGATGACACATTTGATCATGGACATCTCCGGGTACTTTGCTCCGCAGCAGGGGCAAGCCGGAGCTTCACCGCACGTCGCCAAGCGCGGGGCAAGGACCGGACACGCGCACAGGAAACTGCCGCGGAACTGGCAGCCCAAACAGTAGTTGAACTCGAACAGGGCGGGATGTCGGGCGGGGGCATGGGCCCCCGCTCATTTCGTTTTCAGCTTGGCCTTGATCCGGCGCGGGGTGCGAATGGGCGAGACCAGTATGCCGGACAAGTGCTCGACCTCGGTCACAACACGGTCGAGGTCGTCGATCAGTGGCTTCAGCCGGTGCGTCACGCCGCCCAGGCGATACTCGCGCACCAGGGCGCGGTAATACCAAAGCGTCTTGGCCTTGGGAACCGAGAAGCGCGCGAACGCGGCATCCCCGTCATATCTCAGATCGCGCAGCACGGCGCGCGCGTTGTAGAGCTTGTCGGCCGCCGAGACGAAGCGCGTCTCCGCGTCTTCGTGGCGCACGCGGCGTAAATAGCGCAGCTTCCGCTTCTCCCACGGTTCTTTCTTCTTCGCGTCTTCCACGTAGGAATCGGTGCAGCCGTCGACGATCTTGGCCACGCGCGCGCCGAAGATCTGTTCGATGATCTTCAGCATGGGGCGCCCGCCGTGGTCCTCGACCGCATCATGCAGCAGGGCGCCGATGGCCATGTCCTCGTCGCCGCCGTAGTCGAGCACGATAGACGCTACGCCCAGCAAGTGCGAGAGATATGGAATGCCGCTCTTCTTGCGGTCCTGATCGCGATGCACCTGCGCCGCGAACAGCAGCGCGTGATCAAAGCGCGTGGTGAGCGGGATGAACTTGCGATCGAAAGAGCTGTGGCGTTGGGTGGTCATAGCTGCGTCAGAATTTGTTCCAGACAGGATAGCGGAAAACGTGAACCGCAGGTAGACGATGTTGGGGTTGCGAAAAACAGTAGGACGACGTGCATTTACGACAAATACGAATGCGACTCTTTCGTCGCTGCAGCGACTGGGGCACCGCACTGTTCGCAGAACTTAGCCGACGGAGACACGCGATGGCCGTTGAGGCATCGCCTGCTCTCGTCCAAACTCTGTACCCGCGTGGCCGAGTACAGCACCGCGGCGGGAACTAAATAAAAGGTCATGAGCATGGCCGACATTACGCGGTCCCGATTGGCTGGGGAATTCATTCCACCCCCGTAAAGCCAAGGCAGGCCGAAAAATCCGAGCCAGGAGTATCCGGCGATGATCCCCACCGCGCGCCGCATCCAGGGAGGACAGCCGCGCAGGGCTGCCCGCCAAAGATCCTTTTGCTTGAAATCGCGGGTCAGGCGATTCATCACAAATATCGTGGGCAGAAAAACTACAAACACGCCGGGGAACAAGAACTTCAAATATTGCTGAAGCCCAAGCGGAATCCCGAACAGAGACGCTACGTGGCAAATCAGCGTTACCGTGAAGCCGCTCGCGGCGAGCAAGAACAGGGCGTAGAAGATCGCTCCCATAGCAGAAAACCTATGCTAATACGTCGCACCGGTTCAGCCGCAAGCTATAAAACTCGTCCCTGTGACGCCCGTCGTTGACCGTCGAAAATCGCGCATGGTACGGTACTTAGTTGCACCATCCTGATTCGCGCGTTCTGTGCGCCGAAGGAACCTGAATTGTCTCCGGAAACATCTGTCGCCACGTCGGTTCGCAAGACAGCTTTGAATGCCGTCCATCGCCAGATGGGCGCCAAAATGGTCGACTTCAACGGCTGGGACATGCCGGTCGAGTACCCCTCGGTCGGCGGCCTGATGAAAGAACACATCGCCGTGCGCACCGGGGTCGGCGTCTTTGACGTCAGCCACATGGGCGACATCCGCATCTCCGGCCCGCAGGCGCTCGAGGCGGTGCAGCACATCACCATGAACGACGCCGCAGGCATGGGCATCGGCCAGTGCCGCTACTCGGCCATGCTCTATCCCGAGGGGACGTTTGTCGATGACGTGATCGTACACCGCCTGGGCGAAGAGGACTACATGCTGGTGATCAATGCCGGCACGCGCGAGAAGGACGTCAACTGGGTTACCGAAAACACGCGGCAATTCAACGTGAAGGTCGAGAACTTGAGCGACGACTACACGCAGATTGCTATTCAGGGGCCGAAGGGCGTCGACACGCTGCAGAAACTCACTGACGCCGACCTGTCCAAAGTAAAGTTCTACTGGTTCACCCACGGCACGGTTTGCGGGTTGAAGAACATCCTGATTGCACGCACTGGCTACACCGCGGAAGACGGCTTCGAGATTTACGTGCCGACCGACGAAGAGACCAGCGCACGCGTGTGGAACGAAGTCCTCGAGGCGGGCAGGGAATTCGGCATCGTGCCCTGCGGCCTGGGCGCTCGCAACACGCTGCGGCTGGAAGGCAAGTTGCCGCTGTACGGGCACGAGATCTCGCAGGACATCAACGTCTGGGAGGCCGGCCTCGACCGCTTCCTGAAGATGGAGAAGGGCGAGTTCATCGGCCGCGATGCGCTGGTGCAGGCGAAAGCCGCGGGCATCAAACGCACGCTGGTTGGGCTGGAGTCGATCGAGCGCGGCATTCCGCGCGACGGCTATCCTGTGATGGATGTGGAGTGCAAAGAAATCGGCTACGTCACCAGCGGTTCGTATGCTCCGTTCCTGAAGAAAAACATCGCGCTGGCTTATGTGCCGATCGAACAATCGGAGATCGGCAACGAAGTGAACGTGCAGTGCAGGACTACGCCCGTCAGGTGCAAGGTTGTGCCAACACCGTTTTATAAGAGGCCAAAGAAGGGCTGAAGCCGTTGTGTGTTGTCAGTTGTCGGTTGTCAGTTGTCGGGTGGAGCACGCCTTCAGGGGTGCATCAAACCGGGTTTTTCTTCGACGGCTTTAGCCGCTGAGGTAAATGAATCGATTTACCTCAGGCG
>Ga0335069_10014734_pt1 | contig 10940 bp, 12 predicted proteins | sample Lox_Sample_11_FD_206714 | JGI IMG/M metagenome (GOLD analysis project Ga0335069, IMG submission 206714) | Soil microbial communities from Loxahatchee National Wildlife Refuge, Florida, United States - Lox_Sample_1.1 | ecosystem: Environmental > Terrestrial > Soil > Wetlands | place: USA... | reverse complement strand
TTCGCGCGGGTACAGCTCCAGGTCCACTCCGCGGAGGGCCCGAACGGCACCAAAGCTCTTGAAGATTCCCTTCATTTCGACCAGGGGGACGTCGCCCATCTTCTGTTTCCTTCCGATGCGCCAACGGCGGTTGACCGGCGGGGCCCGCGTCGGGCCCCGCCGTGCGCCATGCTCAGTTGACTTTCGTCGTGTCGGACTTGTAGCTGTCCGCGTTGGCCTTGGTCAGCATGATGACCCCGGTGTCCGTGACACTCGGCACCTTCTGCTTCCTGGCAAGCTTCAGGAGGTACTCCACCGCACGATAGCCCATCACGTACTGCTTCTGCACTACCACGCCGTCCACGACCCCGGCCCTGATGTAGTCCACGCTCTCCGGCAGGTCGTCGAACCCGACCACCCGGATCTTCCCCGCCTTGCCGGCTTCCTTGACCACCTTGCCGAGGGCCGGGGCTCCAAATCCTTCCGAACCGAACATGGCGTCGATGCCGGGGTTCGCAAGCAGCATGGCTTCCGCCGCCTGGATCCCCTTCTGCAGGTCACTGTCATCCGGCTGCATGTCGACCACCTTCATGCCCGGGAACTTGGAGATGGCGTTCTTGAACCCGTCCACGCGCGCCACGAGGTTCGGCTGGTCGAGGCGTCCCGTGAGGATGGCGATGGTAGCCTTGCCCCCGGTGATCTTGGCCATGTACTGCCCGGCGGTCTGCCCGGCCGCGTAGTTGGACGTGCCGGCGTAGGCGTCCCTCTGGCTGTTCGTCGAGTCTGTATCCACCAGCACCACCGGGATGCCGGCGGCTTTTGCGTCCGCGATGGGCTTTTTCATCGCCTCCGCGTTGAGCGCCATGGTCGCGATACCGTCTACCTTCTGGGCGATCGCGGTCTCCATGTACTTGATCATGTCGTCCAGGCTGAGCGCGGTCGGCCCGATGTAGTCGACGTTCGCGCCGAGCTTCGCGGCCGCGTCCTTCCACCCCTGCTCCACGACATCCCAATAGGGGTTGGCCATGAGTGGAGTCACGAACACGAAGTGCGGCGCGGCCCAGGCGCCCACCGAGACGACTGCCAGCACGGCCAGAACGGCCAGCCGCTTCCAATTCGATTTCATACGATTCTCTCCTCTCCTGAACAGGCTTTTCGCCCGCCGACTGTCGCGGACCGCATCGGAGCAGCGATCTGGCCCCCCACCTGCCCCGTCACCTCCTTTCCCGGCCCGTCACAACGCGGTGCGCAGCAGTCTACGGCGCTGAACCTGGTCCATGGTCACGGCGAGAATAATGATGACCCCGACGACCACCTGCTCGTAGTACGCCGGGATATGCAGCAGCACCAGGGCGCTCACCAGGATACCAGTGAGGATCGTGCCGATCAGCGTCCCCGGGATGGTGCCATAGCCCCCAAAAAGGCTGGTGCCCCCGATGATGGTGGAAGCGATGACCGTGAGCTCCAGCGAGATTCCGGCGCCCGGTTCGGCCGAGTTGAGGCGTCCAAGCATGAGAACTCCGGCGACGCCGGCGGTGACGCCGGTCAGGAGGAACACGCACAACCGGACGCGGTCCACGGCAATGCCGGTCACCCGGGCGGCCTCGGGGTTGCCGCCCACGGCACGCACCTCCCGGCCGAAGACGGTCCGCGTCAGCAGGAAGTGCGCGATCAGGGCAATGACCAGGAGCACGTAGACCGCGTTGGGCACCGGCCCGATCTTTCCCACCCCGATGTCCTGCAGCGCCTGCGGCATGGGGTAGATCGGCCGCCCCATGGTGATGACGTACACGAAACCCCGCCCGGCGTACATGGTGCCCAGGGTAACGATCAGCGAGGGTATGCCCAGGCGGACGGTCATGAAGCCGTTGAGGAACCCGAGCACCAGACCGGTGCAGATCCCGACCACGATCCCCACCGGGACCGACGCCCCGTGAACCAGCGCCCATCCGGTGGTGACGCTGGACAGCCCGAGAATGGACCCGACGGAGAGGTCGATCTCGCGGGCGGTCAGAACGAACGTCATACCCATCGCGACAATTGCGGTGAGCGAGACCGCGCGGGCCACGCTGATGAAGTTGTAGTAGCTGAAAAAAACGGGATTGATGATGCCCACGATCGCGATCAGCAGCAGCATCGGGAGGAGGATGGTCGATTCGCGGAACGCCATCAGCCTCCACACGAGCATTCCGAAAGGGCCGCGGCGGGGTGCCGCCCCAGCAGGGGGTGAGGCAGCTCCGGAAGGAAGTCCACTCGGTTGTTGCGGTTCACCTTTCTGCATGGAATCCCTGCCTCCTGTCGGACGAGCGCCGCTCTTCCGCCAGCGCGTTGCCGCCGCCCAAAAGACTCCCCAGCTTACCCCAGAGGACCTGCTACTTCCACTCCCCGATTTGCGACCGCGCCCGAGGCGTCCACACCCGCGTGCCCGTTCCATTGATCCGTTAAATCAATCACTTGACCAAATCTGCCAGGACCGGCAGGCTGGGGGCGAACGGGCGGAGGCCGAAGCAATCCATGAGCGCCAGGGCGACAAGGCTTGTGGGGAAACACCACCTGACCCGGCAGGGGGAGGCCCAGAAGCAGAGGCTGGTGGATGCGGCGTACGATATCATCGCCGAGCGCGGGTTCGAAGGGCTTCGCACGAGGGACGTGGCCATGCGCGCCGGGCTCAACATCTCCACGCTGCACTACTACTTCGGGTCCAAGGAGGACCTGGTCCGCAGCGTGGCCCGGCGCCTGCTCGCGGAGTTCAAGACACGCGGGGCCGCACGGGAAGGCGCGTCAGCCCCGCTGCCCGGGGCGCTGGACCGGCTGCATGACGCCGTGGCCGACCAGGACGCGCTGATCCGCGAGCACCCCGCCACGTACGTGGTGGTGAACGAGCTTTTCACCCGGTCACTGCGGGACGCCAAGCTGCGGCCCGTGGTGCAGGAACTGCTCGGTCGATGGGAGGAGCACTTCCGCGCGCTGGTGGAGGAAGGGATGCGGTCCGGGCAGATGGCCGCGGGTTCCGACGCGCTGGTGACGGCGCGCACCCTCCAGTGCCTCATGCTCGGCCGCAGCCTGCTCCTTCTCCTGAAGGGGGAGAACCTCCCCCGGGACGCGATGTTCGGCCAGCTCCTGCGCTGGCTGTCGGCAAGGCGGACGGATTGACCGCTCATCCGCGGCCATAGGGCCGCGGGCTCGGACTGAAAGAGGTACTCGAGGTGCGCAGACACATCGACTACAAGTGGATTGTCCTCAGCGTGACGACAATCGGGGCCCTGATGGCCGCCATCGACAGCACGATCGTGGTCCTGGCCCTTCCCCAGATGATGGAGAAGCTGCACGCGGACCTGGTGCACATGATCTGGGTGATCATGGGCTACATCCTCGTGAGCACGGTCCTGCTGCTGACCTTCGGGCGGATCGCGGACATGTTCGGCCGCGTGCGGCTGTACAACATCGGGTTCATCGTGTTCACCGTGGGCTCGGCGCTGTGCGGGCTCTCCCGGACGGCCAACCACCTCATCGTTTCGCGGCTGATCCAGGGCGCGGGCGCGGCGCTCATGATGGTCAACAGCCCCGCGATCATCACGGAGGTCTTCCCGCCGCACCAGCGCGGGCGTGCCCTGGGAATAAACGGGATCACGTTCGCCATCGGCGGTATCGCCGGCCCGCTCCTGGGCGGGCTCATCCTGTCCGTCGCGGACTGGCGCTGGGTCTTCTACATCAACGTGCCCATCGGCGTCATCGGCACGGTCTGGGGCTACATCGCCCTCAAGGAGAAGTCGGTCCGGGCGCGCGGGGAACGGTTCGACTTCCCCGGGGCAATCATGTTCAGCCTGGGGCTGATCGCGCTGCTGTTCGCGCTGACCATGGGCATCCAGCTGAGCTGGACCTCCGCGCCAATCCTGTTCCTGTTCGGCCTGTTCGCCGTGATGCTCGTGCTCTTCCTGGCGTGGGAGAGACGCGCCGCCCGGCCCGTGCTGGACCTTTCGTTGTTCCGCAACCGCGTGTACAGCTTCTCCGTGCTCTCTGCCATGCTCCAGTCCCTGGCAATGTTCGCCATGAACTTCCTCATCGTCTTCTACCTGCAGGCGGTGCGCGGCTACGACCCGCTCACCGCGGCACTGCTGCTCATCCCGTTCTCCATCGTGAGCGCGGTGGTAGGACCCCTGAGCGGCATCCTGGCGGACCGCATCGGCGCCAGGGTGCCGGCCACCGTGGGGCTGATCCTGCAGGCGGGTGCCCTGGTGTGGTTCATCGTCACGCTCACGCCGACCACGTCCTACGGGGCGATCGTGATCGGGCTCGTCATGCAGGGGCTCGGCGGAGGCCTGTTCTGGTCACCCAACACCAGCGCCGCCATGAACGGCGCGCCGCGCGACCGGCTGGGCATTGCCTCCGCGGGCCTCGCGACGCTGCGGCAGACCGGCATGGTGACCAGCTTCGCGCTGGCCCTCGCCGTGGCGGCGGGCAGCCTTCCCCGCGACGTGATGATGAATCTCTTCGTGGGAACCAACGTGACGCTGGGCTCGGGGCCCATGCGGGCATTCGTCGTGGGCATCCGGCATGCATTCGTGGTCTCCGTGGTTCTTTCCGTGGCCGCTGCCGGCATGTCGTTCATCCGGGGGGCGGAAAACCGGCGGGCGGAAGCGTCCGTGCCGGCACCCGTAGACGCCGTGGGCAGAAGCGCCACTTCATCCTCCAGGACATGAGGCGGGACGTGCCGCCGGCCATGCCGACGGGCTCCTCTAGGGCGAAGACAGGAGTCTCCCCGCCTGCGACGCCTCCCGTGGACCGGGCGCCGCTAACACATAGTTATTGAATCTTCACGAAGTATTCATTGACCTCGACGAGTCCCCGGGGCAAGCCTGGAGCATGCGGGCATCTTTGGCACTGTTCGGTTTCAATCGGCCGGCCCACACGCGGAACTGCCTGGAGAGCCTCACACGAAACCCCGAAGCAGCCGAGTCGCACTTGTACTGCTTCCTCGATGGACCCCGCACGCAGGAGGACGTCGCCAACGTCGAGTCGGTTCGCCGTATCCTGCGCGGAGCGACGGGTTTTGCCGGCGTCGACATCCTCGAGAGGCAGGGCAACTGGGGGCTTTCGCGGAACATCATCGACGGTATCACCCGGACTCTGCAGGAGCGCGAGCGCGTGATCGTCGTAGAGGACGACCTGGAAGTGTCCCCGGGGTTCCTCGCCTACATGAACCGCGCCCTGGTCGCGTACCGCGGTTCCCCGGCAGTTTTCAGCGTGTCCGCCTACAACTACCCGCGCACCCTGCTCCGCGTTCCGGCCTCCTACCCCTACGATGCGTTTTTTGTCACGCGGCACATGTGCTGGGGGTGGGCGACGTGGAGGGACCGCTGGGCGCGGGCCGACTGGCAGCTGAACGACTACGAGTCGCTGCAGGCGGAGGAATCATGGCGCCGATCCTTCGGCGAAGCGGGCCTGGACCTCCCCGGCATGCTGGAGGCCCAGCACAAGGGGCAGATTGATTCCTGGGCGATACGGTGGACCCATGCTCACTTCGCGAATCACGCCGTCTGCCTGGTGCCGGTCCAGTCCTTCGTGAACAACCTGGGCACGGACGGGTCCGGCACCCACATGAGGCCATCCGGGAGGTACTTCCACGACGAACTCCATGGCCGCGAGTCAATCCGACTCCCACCCATTGTGTATGTGGACCCCCTGATAGCCCGCCGGTTCAAGAGCGCCGAGCGGAGGAACCTCGCGGTCCGTGTCGCGGCCCACCTGCGAAAAGAAGCGCGGCACCTCCGACAGACGGGCTTGCGGAGGCTTGGCGCCGGGCTCAGTCGCCTCGGGTTCAGTCGCCTCGGGATCGGCGCGAGAGCCGCGGGGCAGACCGGCGGGACAGATCCGGTTCAGATCCGCAGCCACTCGCATTGACCGGATTCCGGTCGCAGGCGTCACCAGCCCACGGCTTCGTGCCCGGCCCGTTGAACAGGGACGGGCAGGCCCGATACCATGCACGGGGCATGGACAAGCAGACACGGGATGCCCTCAGGACGTTCCTGGTAGCCCTGGCGATCGCCTTCGTTGCGCTTCTCCTCATGTCGCTGATCCTCGGCTTGCTATGGTCGAAGGTACCACTGCCCCAGGTCGACCGCGGGGAATGACCGAAGCTGTCCGCCGCCCACGGGGCGCACGTCGGCTCCCAGCCCGGTCCCTGGACCCGGCGGCGAGCGCGGGACCCCGGCACGCGCTGGTCCCTACGCCCCGCCCAGCAGCTCGATGGTGCGCTCGTCCCGGCGCCCCTCGTAGAACTCATCCAGCACACGGGAGAAGACCGAGCCCGACCCCGCGGCGCGCTCGAACAGGGTCATGGAGGAGCGCAGCTTGAGATCGTCCGGGTACGGCATGATGGCGGACGCATTCCTGCTTTTCAGGGCGAGCAGAGCCTCGGTACACTGCACCAGGCGCGGTCCCAGGACGGGGTGTTCGAAATAGGCGCGGGCTTCCTTGATGCCGCTGATTCCATAGTGCTGGGAGGTTGGAGAGACTCCGAGGCCCCGCACCTGGGGGAAGATGAACCAGATCCAGTGGGAGCGTTTGCGGCCGGCCCGTATCTCTCCCAACGCCGTGGCGTACGACCCACTCTGCGCGCTGACGAAGCGCTCCAGCTCGAAGGGGTCCGGACCCGACATCCGCAATCCGGTCAGCCGACGGCGACCAGCTCCTCTTCGACGCTCACCAGGTCGGCAAGCTCGTGGCAGTCCAGGCTGTACTCATCGGCCCCGTCCCGCCAGATGCAGAACGCGGTGTTTCCCTCTATGTCATGGATCGTCATTGGGAAGCTGCCGCCCCTGAGGCGCACCAGGTCACCAGGCTTGAGTCCGTTCAACATTCGCGAGTCCCCCCCACGTTTTATCGGTAAATGCTATCACCCCGATAAGCGGTGGACAAGGCCACGGGGGCGGCGGTGGTCAGACCCTCCTGTCACCGCCGGCCACGGCGCGGCGTGGGCGCGATGGATCCTTCCCGTTGCTGGTCTTTCCATCGGTGGTCTTCCCATCGATGGTTCCGAACCACGGAATGACCGCGCTTACCCGTTCCTGGAAGGTCCGGTAGGCGCCGTACTTCGCCGCGCTCAAGCCCTCGGTGAAAGCGACCGATCCGGCAAAGACCGCAGCCAGGACCACACCACCTGCCAGGAACCAGGGAACGCCTCCCGAGACGCACCACGCCGCAAACGCCAGGCACCACCACTGGGCCAGCTCGCCAAAGTAGTTCGGGTGCCGGGAATGGCGGAAGAGGCCCGTCGCCGTGAAGCCCCTCGCGACGTCCGCCGTGAAGCGCGCGGGGAATGGCTTGCCCTCGGAGGCCAGGCGTTTGGCCCGGTGGAACCTCCACTGCTGCTCGTCCGCGGCCGTCTCCAGTCCAAGCATCCCGAGGAAGGCGGCGAGCAGGGCCGCGAACCCCGCGCTGCCGGCGATGGACGACGAAGCGGACCGCAGCAGCGCGTACATCGGGAGCGTGATCAGGGCGAGCACCCCGACCTGGAAGGCCGAGATGAACAGCAGGTTGAACGCCTGCCATGCCGCGAGGCTGGGGATGCGCTGGCGCAGGATGGGCCACCGGTAGTCTTCCGTCCCGGAGTAGCCGCCCTTGCGGGCGAAGTTGAACGTCAGCCGGGCGCCCCAGGCAGTGATGACCAGGGCAGCCGCCAGGACCTTCCAGCTGCCCCAGCCGCGGGCGGCGTAGTACCAGGCGAACGCGACGGGAGCCGTGCTCCACAACCGGTCCACCCACGAGTGGTCCCCGGTAACCAGGCTGGCCAGGAACGCCGCCAACGACAGCGCAGCGGCGGCAAGGCAGACCACGAGCAGGGGGTCTGCAGTCCCGACGAAGCGGCCGAGGGAAGCGGGACCGCCGCAGGCCACGGCCAGCACCGCCACGATGCACAGGCACGCAAAGAACGCGAAGGCGATCGTCCGTTTCATGAGAGGCATAGACTACTCGAAAGCGGCCTGGGACGAAAGCGCGCACCGACGATGTCCGTCCGACCGCCCGGGCGATCCCCGCCCGCTCGCCGCTGGTCAAACACGGCGGGAGGCTTCATGCTGGAGGCAGGGGGAAGCCATGCGCAGCAGCAGGAGCCAGCCACGGCAGCACGAGCCGACAGGGGCGAAAGCCCGCGCGTCACGGAGCGGAGTCAGCGGCGTTATCGCGCTGCCCGCGCCCTCGCGTTCCGGCGGCGGCAGCACCGTTTCCGCGCTCGGGAAGCGGCGGACCGTGCGGTCCTTCAGTGACCGCAAGCTGTCGCGCCAGGTGCTCTCCGACCTGCTTTGGTCGGCGCGCGGCGTCAACCGCAGGAACGGTCCATTCGGCGTTGCAGGCATCACGGCGGCCTCGGCGAGCAATTCACAGGAGGTCGAGGTGTACGTGGCGCTGGAGGAAGGGTTGTACCGCTACGACGCGACGTCCCACGCCCTGCAGCGTGTGGCCGAGGGCGACCACCGGGCGCTGGCCCTCGGGGAGCGCCAGGGGCCGGTGGGATCCCGCGCCCCGGTCCGGCTCGTGTTCGTGGCGGACCTGGAGAAGTACAAGAGCGCGGGGTTCCAGGAGCCTGGCCTGTGGGACGCCGAGGTCCAGAAGTCCTACTACTTCGTGGACACGGGATTGATCGCGGCCAACGTGTACCTGTTCGCCGCGTCCCGGGGCCTCGGGGCCTGGTTTCACAACTGCAACCGCGCGGGGTTCGCGGCCTTGATCGGCCTCCGGGACAGCCAGCGCGTACTTTTCGGGCAGACCGTCGGATACCCCGGGAAAGACTGACCGGCCGCGGACGGAAACCGGCGCGGGCACGGGCCCCCGCCCCACCCGGCGCCGACGAGCACGGGACGATTCCTCGATTGGTCGAACGGCCGAGCGTGCGGGTTTCCACGGTGCGGGTTTCCACGGTGCGGGTTTCCACGGGTTGCCGGGGAAGGCCGCTTCCGCTATCCTTGCGGCATTCACCAACCGCAGCACGCTCACCGGGCCCGCCACGGGCAAAGAAGGGATTGATATGCGCTACAACACGCTCGGTCACACCGGGGTCGAAGTGTCGGCCCTCGGCTTCGGGTGCATGAGGCTGCCAACGCTCGGCTCGGCCGACGCGATTGACGAGCCAGCCGCGACACGCCTGCTCCGCGATGCAATCGAGCAGGGTGTCACCTACGTCGACACGGCGTGGTTCTACCACGCGAAGTCCTTCGGGCAGGAGGGCCAGAGCGAGCCGTTCGTCGGCCGGGCGCTGGGCGGCGGCTGGCGGGAGAAAGTCAGCCTGGCGACAAAGCTCCCACAGCAGGTCATCCGCGCCCCCGAGGCCATGGAGACGCACCTCTCACGCCAGCTCGAACGCCTCCGCACGGATCACATCGACTTCTACCTGGTCCACGGAGTCGACGGGGAGTCCTGGGAACGCATGAAAGGCTTCGGGGTGCGCGAGTTCCTGGAGCGCGCGCGGCGCGACGGTCGGATCCGGTTTCCCGCCTTCTCGTTCCACGGGGGCGCGAAGGAGTTCCCGCGCATCGTCGACGACTACGACGGATGGGCCTTCGCTCAGATCCAGTACAACTACGTGGACACCGAGTTCCAGGCAGGGCTCGCGGGGCTGAGCTATGCGGCCGACAAGGGGCTGGGCATCGTGGTCATGGAGCCCCTGCGCGGGGGCAGCCTCGCCGCCAATCTCCCCGCCGGGATGCAGGCCGTGTTCCAGGGCAGACCGGAGGGCTGGAGCCCGGCCGAATGGGCGTTGCGGTTCGTGTGGGACCAGCCGGGGGTCAGCCTCCTGCTGTCGGGCATGAACTCGCCGGCGCAGCTCGCGGAAAATCTGCGCGTGGCCGGCGAGGCGCGGACCGGTGCTCTCACGCAGGAGCAGCGCGGCGTCTACGTGGCCGCGCGCGCGGCGCTTCGCTCCCGCGTCAAGGCCGACTGCACGGCCTGCCGCTACTGCCAGCCCTGCCCCGAGGGCGTGGAGATCCCCGAAGTGCTGGCCGCGCTCAACGCCGCTTCCATGTGGGACACGCGAAACCCATGGTCCGCCGGCTACACCCGCATCGCGGGCAAGCCGGACAAGTGCGTGGAGTGTGGCAAATGCGAGGAGATCTGCCCCCAGGGGCTCCCCATCCGCGCACTCCTGAAGGAAACCGCGAGGACCTTCGCTGCGTAGCGGGGCGCGTCCCTTCCACGCTGGTGGTCGCCACTGCCTTCCCGGGTGCTGCCCCTTTGTCGTTCCCGCCGCCTTCTACCGGTTCGAACGGAAGCGGCAGGGCCCGGCCGGACCATCTTCGAGGTAGGTGGCCGGGCCCAGGGCCGCAGGCGTCTCGCGTTGACGCCGTCGGCAAGGCGTGATATGATCATAGTCGACCATCCTGCTTAGGTATTCAAACGGCCGCATTGCCACGTTTCGCATGGAGAATCGTCGTCCGGAATCTGTCAGCCAGAGATGGAGTTGAGGATGAGCACGACGTGCGTTCTCTGCGGAACGACGGCCGAACACGGTGTCTGCCACGACCGCCTGGGGTTTTGCCAGCCTTGCGCGATGGCACTGCCGTCCTTCGAGGCCCTGCTCGAATCCCTGGACAGTCCCGCCGCCCTGTTGAGCCGGGACCTCGTCGTTCTCTCCGTCAACCGGCGCCTGTGCGGGATCACCCGTGACGGCTGCTCGAAGGCCATCGGCATGAAGATCGGCCTGGCGCTTGGCTGCGTCCATGCCGCGCGGGTCGGGGAGTGCGGGCAGACCGAGGCGTGCGTGGAATGCTGGCTGCGCAGGTCCGTGGACCTGGCGCGCATTTCCGGGGCGCAAATCCCCGGTATACCCTGGGACCTGTTCCCCCACGGCGGTCCTCGACGGCCTTACGCCATTTCCGCGGTGAAGACCCGGGAAGCGGTAGTCCTGACGCTGAAGCCGTCGGCCGCCTGATCCCCACGCCCCAGGGTCCCGTACCCGTGGGTCCGGCGCC
>Ga0335069_10014733_pt1 | contig 10940 bp, 11 predicted proteins | sample Lox_Sample_11_FD_206714 | JGI IMG/M metagenome (GOLD analysis project Ga0335069, IMG submission 206714) | Soil microbial communities from Loxahatchee National Wildlife Refuge, Florida, United States - Lox_Sample_1.1 | ecosystem: Environmental > Terrestrial > Soil > Wetlands | place: USA... | reverse complement strand
GCGCGACCCGTCATTGCGAGGAGCGTTTCTCAGTGACGAAGCAATCTCGCTAGATTGCTTCGCAAAAAGCGCTCGCAATGACGGGGGGATTGGATGTCACGGGGCCGGTGATCACTCACCGGCCCTTCTTTGTTTTTCATCCGGACACAAACGGATCGTCCCGCAGGTAGAATCTCCACAGGTGTTCTTTCCCGCTCGAAATCCCGATACGCTCCGAGCGCGCAAGGGGCGGCCGCGAGCCCCGGCGCTGCTCGCGCGCGATCCAGATCGTCCCCCCGCACAGATCCGCACCGTTCTCGGCCCTGGCGATCCCGAAGGCCTGGCAGAGCTTTCCCGGCCCGCTGCAGAGGTCGTGTATGTCCCGCTGCCGCCCGTCACCGGAGCGGAGACGCGTCATGACGTCGATCCCTGCAAGGGGCTCCACCGCGCGGATCAACACGGCCAGCCCGCTCCCCGGGCCGCCCGCGACCACGTTGCAGCAGAAGTGCATCCCGTACGTGAAATACACGTAGAGGTGACCGCCTCCCCTGAACATGACTTCGTTGCGGGGTGTCACACCGCGGTAGGCATGGCTTGCGGGATCGCGGCTTCCGAGGTAGGCCTCGACTTCGACGATGCGCCCGGCGAGCGTTCTGCCGCCGAGCCTGCGGAAGAGGTACGTTCCCGGGAGATCGCGCGCAACGGCGAGCGCTCCCCTGAGGTAGAACGAGCGCGGGAGGCGTACGGTGGGGGGGAGACGCCGGGGGTCGGGTCCGGGAGGAACTCTGTGCGCGCCCACCGCCGATCTACGAAAGGCTCCGCGTGAACTCGGAGGCGATCCTGTCAACATCTTCGGCGCTCAGCCCTGCGCCGTACGAGGAATTGTTCCGTGCGGCCTGTTGCGGGACTTCCTCTCTGCGTGCGCTTGCGGAGCCGGACGGCGGATGCAACGGCTTCGTCTCGTAGGCAAGCCGTTTGAAGTTCAGGAGGTGCTTTGCGCTGACGTTGTCGGAGACGATCGATCCGCCCCATGTGCCGGGGCCGAGCGTCATTGAAGGCTCGAGGCCGTTCGTGACGCCGACTGCGCCAAGCGCGGCCTGCGTGTTCACCAGTATGCGGAACGCCGGCTTTTCGAGCGCGAACTTCATGATGATGTCGTTGTCAGTCGAGTGGATGACGAGCGTGTGGCCGATCCCCCCGAACGAGAGGAGCTCGATGCACCGCTCGCAGGCGCTCCGCCAGCCGTCTTCCGTGTAGAAGGAGAGGACCGGGGAGAGCTTCTCGCGGGAGAGGGGATACTCGCGGCCGACGCCCTGCATTTCCGCGATAAGGACTGTCGTGCCGAGGGAAACTGTGAAGCCTGCTTTCCCCGCGATGTACACGGGCGACTTGCCCACCATCTCCGGGTTGATCGCCCCCCGGTCGTCAAACATGAGCCGTGAGAGACGCTCCTTTTCCTCGCCTGCCGCGAAATAGGCTCCCCGCCTGCGGCATTCCTCCATCACCTGTGCCTTGACGGGGGCGTCGCACACCAGCGCCGATTCCGTCGAACAGAGGACGCCCCAGTCGAACTGCTTGCCGGAGATGATGTCGGCCACCGCCTTTCCGACATCTGCGGTCCGCTCGATGAAGGCGGGGACGTTCCCCGAACCGACGCCGTAGGCAGGCTTTCCGGAGCTGTACGCGGCCCGCACCATGGGGTTGGATCCCGTGGCAAGTATGACGGCGGTGAGCTTGTGCCGCATCAACTCGTTCGTTCCCTCAATGGTCGGGGTGCTGACGACCGCCATCAGGTGCTTCGGCGCGCCCGCTTTTTCGGCCGCGTCCCTCACGACGTTCATGGCCTCGAGCGTGCAGCCGGAGGCACGGGGGTGGGGGCTCGCCACAATCGCGTTGCGCGACTTGACCGAGATGATTGCCTTGAACATCACCGTCGACGTCGGGTTGGTCGAGGGAATCAGCGCGGCGACAACACCCATCGGCTCCGCGATCGTGAGGACGCGCCGGACCTTGTCCTCGTCCACCACCCCCACGGTCTTCAGATTCCGGATCGATTCCCAGACCCGCCGCGTGGCAAACTCGTTCTTGGCCTTCTTGTCCTCCGGCTTGCCGAATCCCGTCTCTTCGCAGGCCATGCGTCCCAGCCGCGCTGCCTGGGCATACCCGGCCTCGACCATTGCCTCGACGATCCGGTCGACCTGCTGCTGTGAGTAGCCGTGGAACTCGAGCTGGGCGGCCTTCGCGGCCTGGAGCAGCTCCCGGACTTCCTGTATCGATGCGAGATCCTTGTCGAGTGCCATGATGTGTTCCCTCATCATGTCATTGCGAGCCGATTCTCAGGCGAAGCAATCTCGCGAGGTCGCCACGCTTCGCTCGCGACGACAAAAAACGTCGATTGCTTCGCAGAAAGCGCTCGCAATGACGGGTGTGTGTGCTCGCAATGACGGGTGTGTGTGACGAAGCAATCACTCCCCGGAGAACAGCGTCGGCTCGTTCCTCTTCCCCCTCTTCATCTTGAAGTGGGAGTAGCAGAGGTCAGTCGCCTCCCTGCCCCGCGGCGTCCGCTGGATAAACCCCTCCTGGATCAGGTAGGGCTCGTACACCTCTTCGATCGTCCCGGCTTCCTCGCCCACCGCAACGGCGAGCGTGCCCACGCCCACCGGACCGCCGCCGTACTTCTCGATGATCGCGAGGATGATCCTCTTGTCCATCTCGTCCAGCCCGTGCTCGTCGACCTCCAGCTCTCTCAGCGAGTGGGCGGCGACTTCCAGGGAGACCGCCCCGCCGTGAGCCGCGAGCGACTTGTCCGCTTCCGCGAAATCCCTGCACCGCCGGAGGAGCCTGTTGGCGATGCGGGGAGTGCCCCGGGAGCGCCGGGCAATCTCCCGGAGCCCGTCGTCCTCCGCGTCGATCCCGAGGATCCGCGAGGAGCGGGTGAGTATCCGTTCCAGGATATCCGGCGTATAGTAATCGAGCCTGTTGGTGATGCCGAACCTTCCGCGCAGGGGCGCCGTGAGGAGTCCCGCGCGCGTCGTGGCGCCGATCAGCGTGTATTTCGGGAGGGAGAGCTGGACGGTCCGCGCGCTCGGTCCCGAATCGATCATGATGTCGAGGCGGTAGTCCTCCATCGCCGAGTAAAGGTATTCTTCGACCACCGGGTTCAGCCGGTGGATCTCGTCGATGAAGAGGACGTCTCCTTCCTCCAGGTTTGTCAGCAGACCGGCCAGGTCGCCCGGCTTGTCCAGCACGGGGCCGGACGTGATCCGGATCTTGACCCCCATCTCGGCGGCGATGATGTGGGCGAGCGTCGTCTTGCCGAGGCCGGGGGGGCCCGTGAGGAGCACGTGGTCCAGCGTCTCCTTCCGCCCCCGCGCCGCATCGATGAACACGCGGAGGTTCTTCGTGATCTTCTCCTGGCCGAAGAAGTCCGAGAACCTCAGCGGGCGGAGGGCGCGGTCGAACTCTGCCTCCGCCTCGAGCCGTTCCGGCGATGTCTGGTCGTGTTTGCGCATCATGTGAACTTACACTCGCGGATGGTCAAACGCAATTGCCGGACTTACCGGGCGGCGTGACGGAGCGCGGCCTTGATGAGCGCTTCCACGCTGGCTTCGGCGTCGCGCGATTCCTGGACGGCTCCCCTGATCGCTTTCTCCGCGGCGGCGCGGTTGTACCCGAGCGAGGTCAGGGCGAGAAGCGCCTCGTTGCGCACCTGCGCGCCATCGCCGGCAAACGCGGCGGCGCCCACCCCGGTCCCTTCCGCGCGGGAAAGCCTGTCCCGCAGCTCCACCACCAGGCGGTCCGCGGTCTTGCGGCCCACGCCGGGGATGGCCGTGAGCGCGCCGGCGTTGCCCGTCAGGATGTGATTCTTCAGTTCGCCGGGCGAGATGCCGGAGAGGATGCCCTGGGCCATTTTCGGCCCGATCCCGCTGACGGCGATGAGCATGCGGAAGAGCTCCCGCTCCTCCTCGCTGAAGAATCCGTAGAGCTGGAGCGCGTCTTCCCGGACGTGGAGGTGCGTGAACACGGCCACGGGTCCCCCTTCGCTTCCCAGGCGCTCAAACGTGGAGAGGGGAATGCTGACGGCGAACGAGACGCCCCCAACATCCACGACGATCTCGGTGGGGGATTTGGCTGCAAGCGTGCCGCTCAGGCGGGCGATCACGGGATCACCCGTTCGGGGTGTGCCGCGACGTAGGTTGCCCAGCTCCTGTGCTTCACGGCGGACCCGGCGAGCCGGTGCATGTGGCAGATCGCGATTGCGAGGGCGTCCGAGGCGTCGAGCCCCATGTGTGTGTTGCCCAGTGCGAGGATCGAGCGGACCATGTAGCGGACCTGCGCCTTGGACGCGGTGCCGCTCCCCGTGACGGCTTTTTTCACCTCGCGCGGGGAGTACTCCGTGGACCCGAGGCCGTGCCTGACGGCGGCCAGCATCGCGGCCCCCCGGGCGTGCCCCAGCTTGAGTGCGGATTGCGCGTTCTTGCCGTAGAACGCGGACTCGATGGCGAACTCGTCCGGGCGGTGGCGGTCGATAACGGCGGAAAGCTCGTCGTGGATCTTCTGCAGCCTGCCGGCCATAGGGGTGCCCGCCCGGTTCCTGATCGCGCCGCATTCCAGCAGCGTCATGCGGCCGTTCCTGCGGGCCACCACGCCGAACCCGGTGACCAGCGTCCCCGGGTCGAGCCCGAGCACGACGAGCGATCCCGCGCCCGGAGCGATGCGCTCAGCCGTTGAGGGACGCGAGTTCCTTCTCATCGATATCGAAGTTCGCGTAGACGTTCTGGACGTCGTCGTGCTCCTCGATCGCCTCCATCAGCTTCATGAGCTGCTCGGCTTCCTTGCCGGTCACCTTGACGGTGTTCTGGGGGACCATCTGGAGCGCTGCGGCCTCTACCGTAATGCCCTTGTCCTCGATCGCCTTCCTGACTGCGTGGAAGGCATGGGGGGAGGTGGTCACGGTGAACTCGGTCTCGTCGCTCCCCAGGTCGTCCGCGCCGGCGTCGAGCACGATGCCCATCATGTCGTCCTCTGTCAGGGGCAGTTTCTGCCCGGTCCGCGGGACCGTGATGATCCCTTTCTTGCTGAACATCCACGCCACGCTCCCTGTCGTCCCCAGGTTCCCGTTGTTGCGGGAGAAGACGTGGCGCATCTCCGAGACGGCGCGGTTGTTGTTGTCCGTGACGACCTCGACAAGTATTGCCACGCCGCCGGGCCCGTATCCCTCAAACGTCACTTCCTCGTAGGCCACACCCGGGAGCTCCCCCGTGCCTTTCTGGATGGCCCGCTTGATGTTGTCTGCGGGCATGTTGGAAGCCTTGGCGGTCCCGATCGCCAGGCGGAGGCGCGGGTTCCCCTCGGGGTTCCCGCCGCCGTCGCGGGCGGCAATCGTGATTTCCTTGATGAGGCGTGTGAACAGGCGCCCGCGTGCGGCGTCGGTGGCCCCTTTCTTCCGCTTGATTGTTGCCCACTTGGAATGGCCTGACATGGTCGGTGTCTCCTTGAGCTCGTGTTACCGTAGGTCTTTGATTTTGAGTTGGGGAGGGGGCTCCGCCGGCCGCGTGCCGCCCGCGGGAACCCAGTCATTCTCCTCCACTGTGAACACGCACGCCAGATTCTTCCGCTCCCCCTGGACGCGCCCCAGGAGGTGCCCCAGCCCGAAGCCGATGGCATCGAACAGCGAGCCGTTCTGCCGGACTTTGAACCGCAGGTGGTTCTTGCCGACGACACGCGGCGTTCCCGCCACGTCGAGTCCGTGGGCGATGAACGTCGGGCGCATGTTCCCGGGCCCGAACGGCGCAAACTCCTTCAGGATCCTGACCGTCCGCGGCGTGAGGTCCGCGAGCGTGATCTCCGCGTCGATGCGGATCTCGGGGGTTTTCAGCTCTTCCGCCATCAGGTCGCTCACCGCGGCCATGAAGCGTTCCCGGAACTCATCGAGCCGCGTCAGCTCCACCGTGAGTCCCGCGGCGTACTTGTGCCCGCCGAACTGGATGATCGTGTCCTCGCAGCGCTTGAGTGCCTGGTAGACATCGAACCCCGACACGCTCCGCGCCGACCCCTTTGCCACGCCGTCGACGGTGGACATCATGATCGACGGCTTGTAGTATTTCTCCACCATGCGTGAGGCGACGATGCCCACCACGCCGGGGTGCCAGTGTTCCTGGTGGAGGACGATTGCCGGGTCGGTGGCCGTCGCCGCCTGGGCGTCGGCCAGCCGCTGCGCCTCGGCGAACGTATCCTCGTCGATCTTGCGGCGGTTCCTGTTCTCCTCCTCCAGCACCTGGGCCATCGCCATGGCCTCCGCGGGATCGGTGGAGGTCAGGAGCCGCACCGCCCGCATCGCGTCGCCCAGCCGTCCCACGGCGTTGATCCGGGGGGCGAGCACGAACACGATCTGCCCGGTGGTGATCGATCCGACGTTCATGCCGGCGCTCTCGATGAGCGCCTTGATGCCGGGCCGGGGTGCCGAGTTGATCATCTCCAGCCCCATCCGGCACATGACCCGGTTCTCGTCCACCAGCGGCACGATGTCCGCCGTGCTGGCCAGCGTCACGAAATCAAGGTATTGCAGCGCGTCCTCTTCGCGCCCCAGCCGGCGGCCGATCCCCTGCACGAGCTTGAACCCGACGCCGCACCCGCACAGGCTCTTGAACGGGTAGGGGTCGTTCGGCGTGATCGGATCGAGCACCGCGTAGCCGGGGGGAATGACGGGACCCGTCTCGTGGTGGTCGCAGATGATCACGTCCAGCCCGAGGCTTCGCGCATATTCCACCTGGTCCACCGCCGTGATCCCGCAGTCGACCGCAAGAAAGATCTTGACCCCTCCGGCATGGGCCCCGTCGATGCCCTGCCGGGATATGCCGTAGCCTTCCCGGATCCTGTCGGGGATGTAGTACCCGACGCTGGCGCCCGCGCTCTTGAGAAAGAGGTAGAGCATCGCGGCGCCGTTCGTGCCGTCGACGTCGTAATCGCCGAACACCAGGAACCGCTCCCCGGCGTTGATCCCTTCGACGATGCGCGTCACCGCCTGCTCCATGCCCCCCATCAGGAACGGGTCGTGGAGCAGCTCCGTTGACGGCCGGAAATAGGCCTTTGCCTTATCGTAGTCGTCGATGCCGCGGTGAACGAGAACCCTGGCGATAGGCTCGGGGACGTTGATCTCACGGGACAGGCGTGCAACGATGCCGGCGTCCGGCGGATCAACGACGATCCACCGGTGCTCCCTCACGGGTACATTCACACTGTCTCCCGGAACGAATTCCCGCGCCCCCGGCCGGCGGAAGATGCCGGCCGAAGAGCGCGGCGCAGGTCTGTAAGCCGAATTCTGTCTTTTCCGCCCCGACGGACGGAAGAGGCAGCCATTTCTCTGGGCCGCGGATTGCTCCTTGGCTCGAGCGACCTACCCGAGAGTGTCGCCCCGCAAGACGTCAAAGCGGGACGCCGAGACGAGCAGCCTCTCCTCTCTTATTTGGTCTTGCTCCGGATGGGGTTTTTCGTGCCCCCGCCATTGCTGGCGGGGCGGTGAGCTCTTACCTCGCCTTTGCACCCTTACCCTCGGGCCCGGCGCGCCGAAGCGCCCCGTGCCTCCGGGCGGTATGTTTTCTGTGACACTGTCCGTTCCCTCCCGCTTTGGCGGAAGGGCCCCCCGCTGTTCACGGGGCATCCTGCTCTGTGGAGTTCGGACTTTCCTCATGACGCGCGAACGCGGCACGCGGCTGCCCGACCTGCTTCTGTTGTTGGTTGTTGTTGGTTAGTGCTACACTCTGAGCGGGATCTTCTCGTCGATCCCGAGGTTCGCCAGCCGGTCCGCCTCCCGGTTCTGTTCCCGGGGGATGTGGCGGAGCTCGAACGGGAACGGCAGCGCCTTGAGGAGCTGCACAGTCTTCGCGTGATGCGTCTTCAGGGCGCTGTCCTTCACGCGGTACTGCCCCTTGAGCTGGCGCACCATCAGCTCGCTGTCCGAGTGAATGATCAGCCGCGCGCATTCCAGCGCGCGCGCATTCGCCAGCAGCGTTTCCAGGGCCGTGTACTCGGCAACGTTGTTCGTGCAGACGCCAATGAAGCCGTGCAGCGTGTACACCGGCTCCCCGCGCTCGTCCATCACGATGACGCCCACCCCCGCCTCCCCCGGGTTTCCCCGGGACGCACCGTCCGTGAAGGCGCGGAGGATCATGCCGCGGAGGTCTTCCCCACGGCGATGTCGTCCGAGACGATGATCCGGCCGCAATGCTCGCACAGGTACAGCTTGCTGTTCTGGCGCAGCTCCAGGAGCTTCTGGGGCGGCACCCGGTTGAAGCAGCCGCCGCAGGCGCCGCGGCGGACCGGCACCACGGCTTTCCCCTTCTTGGCCTTCCGGATCCTCTCGTACTGCGCGAGATCGGTCTTGGGCACCTTGTGGACGATCTTCTCCCGCTCGTGCCGCAGCCGTCCCTCCTCCTCCTCCGTCGTCTTGGTGACCTCCGCCAGGGCCGTCCGCTTCTCGCCGAGGGCTCCGTCCAGCTCGGCGATCCTGGCCTTCAGCCCCTCGATGTCGTTCCGCGCGAGCGTCGCCTTTCCCTCCAGCATCTCCATCTCCTTCTCCAGGCGGACGATCGTGTCCTGTGCGGCGTCCATCTCGCGTGTGAGCGCGTCGTACTCGCGGTTGTTGCGCACCGCGAACTGCTGTGTCTTGTACTTCTCCGACTTCTCCTTCAGCGCGATGATCTCGCTGTCGGCGTTGTCGCGCTGGGCGAACGCGGTTCGCATCTCGTTCTCCAGCGCGGCAAGCTGGGCCTTGAGCGCCGCCTCCTGCGTCTCGAGGTCGCCGATGCGGGCCGGGAGATCCCCCTTCAGCTCCTCGAGGTCGTCAAGGTTTGAATCGATCTGTTGCAGTGCATACAGTTGCCGTAGCTTCGCTTCCAATGACTGCTCCTTGGTGAGTATTACATACTGAACCTGACCGGGTTCGTCCCCTGCGACGAGGCGCGCACGGGGATACGGGCCCCCCGCGCCCGGATCCCGCTGCGCAGCCTGTCGACGACAGCGGCGACGACCGGAAACTCTGTTTCAAAATGACCTGCGTCCACGAGCGCGATGTCGCTTCCGGCCTCGTGGAACGAATGGTACCGCACGTCCGCCGTCACGAACGCGTCCGCCCCTGCGGCGACGGCGTCGGGGAGAAGGTCGCTCCCGCTCCCGCCGCAGACCGCCACGCGCCGCACCCGCCTGCGCGGATCACCGCTCCAGCGGAGCGCGCGGGCGTCGAGGGCTTTCCTGACCGCGCCGAGGAATGCCCGGAGCGGAACAGGATGCGGGAGCGTCCCCACGGCGCCCATGCCGTAGGCGGTGGAGATCGTCTCGAGCGGGTACACATCGCAGGCGACCTCTTCGTAGGGGTGCGCCCGCATCAGGGCCCCGACCACGCGGCGCGCCGCGCGCCGGGGCGCAACCATTTCCAGCCGCACTTCCCGTGCGTGCTCGAGCACGCCCTGTGTGCCGACGACGGGGTGCGTGCCTTTTCCGCCGCGGAATGTCCCCGTCCCCTCGGTACGAAACGAGCAGTTGTCGTACGCGCCGATCACTCCCGCGCCCGCGTCTGCCATGGCCGCGGCGACGGCGTCGGCGTGGGAGGGGGGGACGAACGTCACGATCTTGCTGTCGGTGCGGAATGAGCTCGTCAGAAATCCTTCCGTTGTCAGGCCCAGCGCCGCGGCCAGTGCGAAGCTCGTTCCCCCGCGCGTGAAGTCGAGATTGGTGTGCGCCGAATACAGCGCGATCCCTCTCCGTGACAGCGCCTCAAGCGTCCGCCCGGCGGCGGTCTGCGTCGTCATCGACCGCAGGGGGCGGAAGAGCAGCGGGTGGTGGCTGACGATGAGATTTGCGCCCGCGCCGGCCGCTTCCGCCACCACGCGCTCGGTGACATCCAGCGCCACCAGTATGCCGCGAACGCGGCGGTCCGGATCGCCGGCCTGGAGGCCCGGGTTGTCCCGCTCCCAGGCGATGTCGAGGGGCGCCCAGGCTTCCATGATTTCCTGTATGCCCCTCACTGTCACAGTGCTGTCACCCCTGAAAAATGAGTAGTCCCGCCTTCGGGGCGGGACTACGTTTGAACAGAATCCACGACTGCGGGAATATGGTTTTTGTCCGTGTATGGCTTCGGTTTGACCATGGGGTCCGTGCAGTCTTCGAATCAGGTGCCGTTTTTCAATATACGGAGACCGCTCCTGAGATGCAAGCCGTTCAGGATGTCTTCTCCTGCCCCCGGACCGGCGGCGGGACGCCCGCCCCGAAATCAATGTCCCTCAGCCGGGCGATCTCCCGTTCCACCAATCCCACATTCCTGTCCAGCCCCTCCACCATCTGCCGCTCATCCGGCGGAAGACTCTGTCTGAGAAGGATGTCCGTGCTGATCTTGATGGCGGCCAGCGGGTTGTTGAATTCGTGGCACACTGTGACGATCAGCTCCTTGATCGCGTTCGTCCTGTTTTTCGCGATCAGGTCCGCCTTTACCTGCTCGGCGATGCGCTTCTTGAGGTTAACGCGCTCCAGGATATTGACGATCGCGCGCGGGAGGACCGAGTCAACCGCCTCGTCTTTTACAAGGTAGTCCTCCACCCCGTATTTCATGGCCTCGACGGCGAGGCGGAAATCCCTGTTGGAAGTGAGGAAGATGATAGGGATTTCGATATTCTTTTCGCGGATCTTCCGGGTGACCTCCAGCCCGTTGTCCTCCGGGAGATGGTAGTCCATCAGAATGAGGTCGATTTCCGGGCTCTTTTCGAGCACCTCGAGGGCCCCCCGGCCGTTTTGCTTCCAGAGAATCTCGAACTTCCTCCCCTGGTATTTCGAGAGGAGGTGTTGCGCTACGGCCATGTAACTGGTGTCGTCGTCGACGAAGAGGACCCGTATCGGGGGAGGGGCGGACATGCATAGATGATAGCATTTCGACAGGCCAGATGCAACCGTGCCCGGAGGTCCCCCGGACG
>Ga0335069_10014732_pt1 | contig 10940 bp, 6 predicted proteins | sample Lox_Sample_11_FD_206714 | JGI IMG/M metagenome (GOLD analysis project Ga0335069, IMG submission 206714) | Soil microbial communities from Loxahatchee National Wildlife Refuge, Florida, United States - Lox_Sample_1.1 | ecosystem: Environmental > Terrestrial > Soil > Wetlands | place: USA: Florida... | reverse complement strand
CCACGAGGTGACGGTCGTAGTCGAAGACCTTCACGTTGCTCGAGTTGCGCAGGTAGTCGTAGCGGAGCGTCACCGAGAAGTGCTCCGTGAGCTGCCGCTCGAGCCGCGTGTCGACTTCGACGTAGTTATCGGTCCGATCGCTGTTCTTGAGCGAGTACTCGATCCCGCGAATCACGTTGTCGGGATTCGGGTAGGACGAGGGGTTGTCGAACGGCCGGTAGGCGTAGCGGACCTCGGAGTCGAGCACGAGCTTCCAGGGGAGCTGCTGGCGGACGCCCGCGTGCACCCCGATGCCCCACTGATCCCACTCGCGGCCCTCCGAGTTGTAGTACTCGTAGAAGGGGCCGCCGCGCAGGATCGTGCTCCCGCCCCGCAGCGGCACGTTCTGATCCACCCCGGCCACGAATCCCCAGCCGTCGCGGTCGCGGTAGTGCGTCTGGTTGCCGAACCCGGGCGGGCCGCAGCGCTCCTCGTGGTCGGGGCAGGGCGTGCCCGGCACTCCGATGCCGTTCGGATCGCCCTCGTTCTTGCGGAAGTTGTTGTAGGCGAAGCCCGAGTAGACGCGCGTCACGCCCCACTCGCCGAAGTCGTAGAACCACTGGGGCGTGAGGGAGTAGGTGCGCACGTACTGGTCGTAGCCGAGCCAGCCGTTGCCGAAGCCGGCCTCGAGGCGCAGCAGCGAGCGCTCGGAGAGCTGCCGGTCCACCCAGGTGCCCACCCCCGGGTAGTCGAGGTCGAAGTCGTGGGCCTCGATGTACGACGAGCCGTAGTAGAAGGCGCGCGCGCCGATCGCCCAGCCGTCGCTGCGCCACAGCTCGCTGCCGACGTCCGCCGACCACACGCCGCCGACGGACGACTTCGAGTTGATCTCGTCGGGCGTCGCGAGCCCGGCGCCGAGGTAGGCGACGTTCGAGTTCCACTCGAGGCCCGCCTCGAGGCGCACCCAGGGGCCCATGGCCGCGACGCTCGGGCGCGTCTTCTCGAGCTCGCGCTTGGCCGCCTCGGCCCAGGGCGTTCCGGGGTTCTGGTCGATCACGCGCTGCAGTGCGGCGCGCGCCTGCGCCTCGTCGTTGGAGGCGCGCCACGCGAGACCCGCGTAGTACGACGCCGCCGGCTCGAGCGAGGTCGGCCGCGCGCGACCTGCGCGCTCCAGGGCCTGCGCGGCGCCGCGCGTGTCGCGTCCCTGCTGGAGCTGCACCAGCGCCTCGTAGAAGTCGAGCTCGGGGCTGCTCGTCCCGGCGGCGCGCGCGTCGGCGAACGACCGCTCGGCGCCCGCCAGGTCGTTCTGATGGAAGCGCGCGATGCCGAGCTCGAGGTCGACGTCGGGGAGCTTCGGGTCGAGCGAGCGCGCGCGCTCGAGCGACGCAACCGCCTGCGGATAGCGCTCGAGGCGGATCTGGCAGCGGCCGGCGAGCATCGACGCGCGCGCGTCGAGCGGCGCGCGCGTCGCCATCTCGTCGAGCACGCGCAGCGCCTCGTCGCAGTGGCCCATCGCGGCGAGCCGCTCGGCGCGCGCCCGCGCGAGGTCGTCGGCCGCCCGCGCGGGCGGCGCCGACGCGAGCGCACCGAGCGCGGCGGGAAGCAGGAGCGCGGCGAGACGAGCAGTGCGGGCTAATCGCACCCGCGCTTCCTCGCCACGCGCACCAGGGCGACCAGGCCCGCTCCGAGCAGCACCATCGTGCCAGGCTCCGGCACGTAATCTCCTCCCACGATGCCGGAGACACCGAGCGGAGGCATCGTGTACGCCCCGTTCATCACCGGCATGGATCCGGCCACGATGTAGCGCACTCGCACCTGGACCGACTCCCCCGGGTCGAGCGTGCCGAGCGCGAGCGCTCCGTAGTAGCGCGTCACGCCGCTGCTCGTATAGCTCAGCACGGAGTAGAGGTCGTCGTCGAGCGCGACGTCGACCGCCGGATAGCCCGGCGCCGCGATCGTCTTGGTGAACAGCAGGAGCACGTCGTCGAGCGTCTCGTCCGTGGTGTTCTTCACCGTCCAGAGCGAGTCGGCCACGAACGGCACGGCGGTGGTGGGCGCCGTCGGCGTGCCGCCGTTGGTGAGGGGATTCTGGGAGTTGGCGGGGTCCTGCGGGTGCTGATAGACCGGCTGCTGCAGGGCCTGCGTGATGGAGAGGTCGTAGTTGCCGGCTCCCGCCGTGAGGAAGGAGACCGGCGCCGAGGCGGTGTAGTCGACCCCGTGGTCTCCGGGCCCCGTCAGACCGTAGACACCGAAGCCCTGGAAGTAGAGGGGATCGACCTGGAACGCGGGGCCCCCTGCCCCCCCGATGGTGATGGGCGTCGCACCCACCGGCGCAGCCGACACAGCGAGCAGCAGAAGCGCGGCAAGCACCGATCCGAACGGCGCGAGCCGAGACCCATCCTGGGCTCTCATCGAGATGATCCTCCGCACGAAGCGCCACCGCCCGGTGGCGCCCTGCTGTCCGTGAAGTGACCGGATCGAGGCCCGCGTGTCAGCGCAACCCCGCGTGCGACAAGGACCGAAGGCCCGACGACGGTGGATCGCCCCCCGGCTCGCGGAGGGTCGGTCGGGTCAGCTGGCCGGCTCGGAGTCCGTGGCCGGGAGCGGCGCGTCGTGGTCGCCGAGCGGCAGGTCCGGCGCCGTCGAGTGGGGGGACGTCACGAAGGCGAGGACGCCCGCCGCAGTGAGAAGCAGGCCGAGCCACTGGCGGGGCTGCGCCACCTCGCCGAGCAGGGCGAGGCTCGCGCCGAGCGAGAGCAGCGGCACGCTCGGCACCACGATCGCGGTCGAGCGCGCGAGGTCGAGTCGCTTGATCGTCTCGTACCAGAACAGCGTTCCGACGAACGAGAGCAGCGCCCCCTGCAGCACCAGGATCGGCGCGAGGCGCGCCAGCTCCGCCGGCGGCGGGAGACGACCGGCGCCGCCGCTCGCCGCCCACACGACCGCCAGGACCGCTCCGCCGAAGACGTAGCGCGCGCCGGTGAGCGCGCGCGCCGGGACGTCGGCGAGGCGGCGCAGCACGATCAGGTGCGAGACCTGCCAGCCGAGCGGCGTCGCGAGCAGGAGGCCGACCCCGAGCCACCCCGAGAAGCCGCTCGGGTTCAGCGCCAGGGCGATCCCGGCGACGATCGCCGCCACGGCGCCGAGGCGACGCGGCGTCAGTGGGTGGCCGAGGAACAGGCGCGCCAGCAGGAGCGAGTAGACCGACTCGATCTGCACGCAGAGCACCGTCTCGATGGCCGAGGTCCGGCGCGCGCCGGCGAAGAAGAGCAGCGACGTGAGCGCGGTGCCGAGCGCGCCCACTGCGATGAGCCGGGGCACGCGCCGGCGGTCGGTGAGCCAACCGAGCTCGCCGGTCGCGGCGAGGAGCAGCGCCGCGCAGGCGCCGGCGATCGCGCTCGTGGCGGTGGCGATGAAGAGCGGATCCGCACGCGCGGTCGTGAGCTTCGCGACGGCGGGGACGAAGGCGCCGTTCAGCGCGCACAGCGCCGCGAAGACGAGACCGACCCGCTCCTGGCGCACAGCCCCTCCTCCGCGAGGCGGCAGACGGTAGGATCTCCGTCGTGCGGATCGCCACCTGGAACATCAACGGGCTGCGCGCGCGGCAGGACCTGCTGCTGCACTGGCTGCGCGAGCGCCGCCCCGACCTGGTCGGCCTGCAGGAGCTGAAGCTCGAGGACACGCTCTTCCCGAGCGCGGAGCTCGAGAGCGCCGGCTACCGCGCCGCCGTGCTCGGACAGCGGAGCTGGAACGGCGTCGCGATCCTGGCGCGCGAGCCGCTCGAGGTGACCGAGCGCGGGCTCCCCAACCAGCACGAGCAGGGGGCTCGCCTGCTGTCGGCGCGCTGCGCCGGCATCGAGTTCACCACGATCTACGTGCCGAACGGAAAGCACGTCGGGCACCCGGACTTCCCGCGCAAGCTCGCCTGGCTCGACTCGCTGGCCGTCCACCTGGCGAGCCGAGAGCCGAGGAGCGATCGCGCCGTCCTGTGCGGCGACTTCAACCTGTGCCCGGGCCCGCTCGACAGCTGGAACGAGGAGGGTCTCGCCGGCAGGATCTTCCACACCGACGAGGAGCGCGCCCGCTTCCGCAAGCTGCTCGACGCCGGCTACGTCGACCTCTTCCGCGCGCACTTCCCCGATACGCAGGCGTTCTCGTGGTGGGACTATCGGGGCGGCGCCTTCCATCGCAAGCAGGGGCTTCGAATCGACCTGCTGCTCGCGAGCGGACCGCTCGCGACACGCGTCCGCGCGATCGAGATCGACCGCACCTACCGCAAGAAGGTCGACGGCATGACGCCGTCGGACCACGCGCCGGTCATCGCGGACCTGGATCTCGCGGCGCCGTGAGCGGAGCCTCGCCGCCCGCGCCGCGCGGCGGCCCCAGGTGCGGGTCGCGCCGGATGGCGGGGCCGCGCCAGAAGATCCTGCAGCGCGCCACCTCGAGGCCGCGCAGCTCGTCGACGCCGATCTCGCGCGTGTAGCACGAGCGCGGCACGACGAGGAAGACGCTCCCCACGGACCAGAGCGCGCAGACGCCGAGCAGCCAGGGTGCGGCGCGCGGCCGCCCTGCGATCGCGAGGCCGCCGGCGACGGCGACCGGCACCCCCAGCATGGAGAGCCCGCGCAGGAGATCGAGCGCGGTTCGCGTCGGGAACGGCGCGAGCCAGAGCTCGTTCAGGTAGAGCACGGCGAGCGCGGCGCAGAGGATCGCCAGCGCGCGATCGCGCGCCCAGAGCGGGCGCGCGCCGAGCAGCGCGAGCGCGAGCATCGGCGGGCTCGCGAGGGGCGCGATCACGTCCGCGACCTCGGCGCTGCTCCAGCTCGCCGTCGGCCGCAGGTTCTGCGACAGCATGAGCGCGCCGTCCGGGCTGCATCCCGCAGCCAGGTGCGCGGCGAAGAGCGGCGCGAAGCCGAGCGAGCCGGCGGCGAGCGCCACGAGCGCGCGCCGATCGCGGGCCGCGATCGCCCAGACGCCGCCGGCGAAGCCGAGGAAGAGCGCCGCGAGCGTGTGCACCCAGAAGGTCGCCGCGAGCGCGAGCGCGGCGCCGACGTAGCGCCTCCGGATGAGGCGACCCATTGCGAAGAAGGCGATCCCGAAGCCGGCCGCCTCGACCTTCGGGATGCACCACGAAAGAGAGAAGGCGTACGGCCAGAGGGCGGCAAGCGCGGCGGAGGCAGCCGGCAGCGCGGCCGCGCGCTGGAAGGACCGGAATCCCGCGATGTAGACCACCGCGGCCGCGAAGGCGAAGAGCTTCGTGTAGGCCGCCAGACCGACCGCGGGGGCCAGCAGGGCACCGAGCGCGTGGTAGACCGGCGGATAGACCGAGCGGAGCGCCGGCTCGGTCGCGAAGAGCTCGATCAGGCGAAGGTGCAGGAACAGGTCGGCGCCGCCCCAGAGGCCGGGGCGCTGCACGAGGAGCCAGGCATGCAGGGCGAGCGCGAGCGCGGCGCAGGCCCAGAACCATCGGTCGCCCGGGTCGCGCGGGCGCGCCTCCGCCTGTTCCACCGCGCTCCTCGCGATTGCAGCCAGCCCCCGAGCGGCGCCGCAGCGTAGCCCGCGCGGGCCCGCCCGATCGAGCCGCGCCTGGCCCGCCCCCTCCCTAGATGGCTGGCGTGGCAAATCTACCTGCGCGCAGGTAGATTGCGGCCGATGGCGAGCCAGCCCTCCCCGGAGCGCCGCGCCGGACCCATGCGCGAGGGATCGCAGCGCTCCTCCGAGGGACGGCTCGGCCCCCGCGCCGAGCGCACCCGCGCCGCCATCCTGCGGGCGGCCGAGGCCCTCTTCGCCGAGGGCGGCTTCGCATCGACTCGCCTCGAAGACGTCGCCAGCGCGGTCGGCATCCGCCGCGCCTCGCTCTTCTACTACTTCCGCGACAAGGTCGAGCTCTACGAGGCGGTGCTCGGCGACGTGCTCGGCGGTCTGCGCGAGCAGCTCGAGCCGGTGCTGCTCGGACCTGGCACGCTGGCGGAGCGCGCCGAGGCCGCCGTCTCCGCCTGGATCGACTTCATCTCGCTGCGCCCCGCGCTCGCGCGGCTCCTGCTGCGCGAGGTCGCCGACGGCAGCCCCACGCGCGAGCCGCCGCTGGCGCGGCAGATCCGGCCGTTCTTCGAGATGGTCGAGCGCGTCCTCGCGGCCAGCGCCGGCGATCCCCTGGTGCGCCGCGCACCGGTCGATCCGGTGAACCTCGCCAGCTCGATCGCCGGCTCGACGGTGTTCTTCGTCGCGGCGATGCCGACGCTGCTGCCCGGCCTGCACTTCGATCCGCTCGCGCCCGAGCGGCTCGAGGCCCACCGCCGCGAGATGCTCGGCATCACGCGCCGCCTGCTCGGATCGCGCGAGGCCGACAACGGGAGGGAGACGACATGACCGAGTCCCACTTCGACACCATGCGTCGCGCTTACGCCGAGGCCGCGAAGGAGACCGATCCCTTCGAGAGGTTCAACCGCGCGCAGGGCATGGGGCAGGTGCGCGACCCGTACGCCGGGCTGGCGGCCATGCGCGAGGCCACCCCGGTGCACAAGCTCGACCTGAAGGCGATCTTCGCGGGAGCGCGCCAGGCCGTCTCCGGGATGCCCGACACGATCTACACGGTGCTCAGCTACGACGGGGTCTGGGAGGTGCTGCGCGACGGCGCGAGATTCTCGTCCGCCGGCTACTCGCGCAGCATGGGGATCGTGATGGGACACACGATCCTCGAGATGGATGGCGAGGAGCACATCCGCTACCGCGGGCTGATCTCGAAGGCGTTCACGCGCCGCGCGCTCGAGCGCTGGGAGCGCGATCTCGTTCGACCCGTCATCTCGGAGTACGTCGACCGCTTCGCCGAGCGCGGCAGCGCGGACCTGGTGCGCGAGCTGACGTTTCCGTTCCCGGTGCGCGTCATCGCGGGCATGATGGGCATCCCGAAGGACCAGCTCGAACGCTTCCATCGGCTCGCCATCGAGCTGATCAGCGTCGGCGTCGACTGGGAAGGCGGCTTGCGCGCCTCGCGCGAGCTCGGCGAGCTCTTCACCGAAGTGATCCGGGAGCGGCGCCGCAAGCCGGAGGAGGACCTGATCAGCGTGCTCGCGCACGCCGAGCTCAACGGCCTGCGCCTCAGCGACGACGAGATCCTCGCCTTCCTGCGGCTGCTCGCGCCTGCCGGCGCCGAGACCACGTATCGCTCCTCGAGCAACCTGCTCTTCGGGCTGCTCTCGAGCCCGGACCAGCTCGACGCGCTGCGCCACGATCCCGCGCTGATGGCCCAGGCGATCGAGGAGGGGCTGCGCTGGGAGCCGCCGCTGCTCAACATCATGCGCACCGCCACCGTGGACACGGAGCTCTGCGGGGTCCCGATCCCCGCCGGCTCGGCGGTGTCGGTCAACCTGGGCGCCGCGAACCGTGACCCCTCGCGCTGGCCGGAGCCCGACCGCTTCGACCTGTTCCGCACGCCGAAGCCCCACATCGCGTTCGCGTTCGGGCAACACGTCTGTCTCGGCATGCACCTGGCGCGCATGGAGACGCGCGTGCTGCTCGAGACGCTCTTCGAGCGGCTGCCGGGGATGCGGCTCGACCCGAAGGCCGAGGACGTGCACATCACCGGGATGATCTTCCGCTCGCCGCTCGCGCTGCCCGTGGTCTTCGAGGCGGCGCGATGAGCGCGAGCTACGTCCTCGGCCTCGACGCGGGGGGCGGGAGCGGGCGCGCGCTGCTCGTCGACGTCGAGCGGGGTCCGGTGGCGAGCGCGCGCCGTCCCTGGCTCCACCCCGCGGCGCCCGGGACCTTCGGCCTGGGCATCGACCTCGACCTCGACGGGATCTGGGCGGCCTTCGCGAGCGCCACCCGCGAGGTGCTCGCGCGAGGCGGTGCGCGGCCGGAGCAGGTGATCGGCGTCGCCGCGACCGGCATGCGCTTCGCGTCGATCGTGCTCGACGGCCAGGAGCGCGTGCTGCTGGCCGCCTCGAACCGCGACGGCCGCGCGACCGGCTCCGCGATCGAGCTGGCGACCCAGCGCGGCGCAGCGCTTCAGCAGCGCACCGGCCACTGGCCGACGCCCATCTCGGCGCTCGCGCGCCTGCGCTGGATGGCGCGCGAGCAGCCCGCACAGGCGGCGCACGCCGCGCACCTCCTCGCGATCAGCGACTGGATCGCGCGGCGCCTCGGCGGCGCCATCGCGAGCGAGCCGACGCAGGCCAGCACCACCGGTCTGTTCGACGTCACCGCGCGCGCCTGGGCCGCGGGGCTCGCCGACGAGCTGGAGCTGCCGAGCCGGCTGCTGCCGGAGCTCGTCGAGCCGGGCACGCGCATCGGTACGCTCGGCGAGGAGGCCGCCGCCGCGCTCGGCCTGCGAGCCGGGACATCGATCGCCGCCGGCGGCGCCGACACGCAGTTCGGCCTCCTCGGCCTCGGCGCGCTGCACGCGGGCGATGCCGCCTTCGTCGCCGGCACCAGCGCGCCGCTCCAGCTCGTGGTCGAGCAGCCGCTGATCGACGCCGAGGTGCGCGCCTGGACCGAGTGCCACGTCGCTCCCGGGCGCTGGGTGCTCGAGTGCAACGCCGGCCCGCTCGGCGAGTCGCTCGCCTGGACGGCCGAGCTCCTCTTCGCCGACTCTGCCGACCCCGTCGCGCGCCTCTTCGCGGAGGCCGCGCGCTCGCAGCCCGGCGCGGCCGGCATGCTCGCGTGCTTCGGCGCGCCGGTCTCCGACGGCCGCGCGCTCGCGCTCCCGGTGGCGAACCTGTCCTTCTCGCCGATGCTCGCCGCCGACGACCCCGAGCGCCGCCGCCACGTCGCGCGCGCGGCGGTCGAGGCGGCCGCCTTCGCGCTGCGCGCGAACCTCGATCAGCTCACGAGCGTGTCCGGCGCGGCGCCGCGCTCGATCGCGCTCGGCGGCGGCCTCTCCCGGAGCGAGACCTGGCTCTCGATCGCCGCGGCGGCGCTCGGCCAGCCGCTGCGCCTCGCGCCCACGCAGGAGGCGAGCGCGCTCGGCGCGGCGATCTGCGCCGGCGTCGCCGCCGGCGCCTGGCCCGACCTCGATGCCGCCGCCGGTGCCGTGCTCGGCCCCGCCCGCTCGACCGATCCGGACGCCGGCACAGCGCAGCTCTACCAGCGCCTGCACCCGATCTGGCTTCGCCACGCGCTCGCGCGCAGCAGCGCGAATGCCGTGGCCTCCGAGCTGATGCTGCCCGAGGTGCTGCGCGCGCGCGGCGCCGAGCTCTCGGCGGCCACCGCCGCGCCGCGCCCGCGCATGCTCGCGACGGCCGATCTCGACGCCGACTCGCTCGCCGCGCTGCGCGCGCTCGGGCCGGTCGAGTACGCGAGCTTCCGCGAGGCGATGCGCCTGCTCGCCGGGCCGGCCCTGGTCGAGGCGCTCGAGGGCATCGAGGTCTTCGTGACCGAGATCGACGTGCTCGACGCCGCCTCGCTCGAGAAGCTGCCGGCGCTGCGCGCCGTCGCCACCTGCCGCGGCGACGCGGTCAACGTCGACATCGCCGCGTGTACCGCGCACGGGGTCCCGGTGCTGCACGCCCCCGGGCGGAACGCGGAGGCCGTGGCGGACCTCGCCGTCGGCTTCGCGCTGATGCTGCTGCGCAGGCTCCCGGAGGCCACCGCGTTCCTGCGCCAGCCCGGGATCGAGGCGGGCGACCTCGGCCGGATGGGCCAGGCCTTCGGCCGGCTGCGCGGGCGCGAGCTCGGCGGCAAGACGGTCGGCCTGGTCGGTCTCGGCGCGGTCGGCCGCGCCGTCGCGCGGCGGCTGCGCGGCTTCGGCGCTCGCGTGCTGGTCGCCGATCCCTTCGCGACGCGCGAGCAGGCGGCGCTCTCCGACGCCTCCCTGGTGTCGCTCGACGAGCTGCTCGAGCAGAGCGACGTGGTGAGCCTCCACGCGCCGCTGAACGCCGCCACGCGCGGCCTGCTCGGGATGCGCGAGCTCGCGCGGCTCAAGCCGGGGGCCCTCCTGGTGAACACCGCGCGCGCGGCGCTGGTCGACGAGGAGGCGCTGCGGGTGGGGCTCGGCAGCGGCCACATCGGCGGCGCGGCGATCGACGTGTTCGAGATCGAGCCGCCCGGCTCCGATCATCCCCTGCTGCAGCTCGAGAACGTGATCGCGACGCCCCACGTGGGCGGCAACACGGCCGAGGTGGGCGGCCACCAGGGCCGCATCGTGGCGGCAGACCTCTCGCGCCTGCTGCGCGGCGAGCGGCCGCACCACGTGCTGAACCCGGAGGTGCTCGAGCGCTTCGACTGGCGCGCCCCGCGCCCGATCCCCGACCGCGCCGCCCTCGACGCCCTCGACCAGCGCTCCGGCCCCGCCGTCTCCGACCTCCAGCGCGACGCGCAGGGCGCTCGCCGATCCACACCTCCCGTCGCATCAGAAGCAACCCGATCGCCTGAAGTATCGGCCAGCGCCCGCGAAGCGGGCGCGCGCAGCGAGGCGGAGCCGAGCGAAGTCGAAAGACGTGCTGCAGCTCAGCAACCCGCCCACGACACCATGCACCGCATCCTCGAGCGCTTCGTCGCCCGCACCGTCGCCGACGAGGGCCTGCAGCGCTTTGCCGCGGACCGCGACGTGACGCTCCACTTCACGCTGACCGATCTCGCGCTGGCGTTCTGGCTGCGGCTGCGCGGCGCCGCGAGCGGCGGTCTCGGAGCGCCGGACGCGCGGCCCGAGGTCGACCTGAAGCTCCGCGCCGACGTCCTGGATGGCATGTTCACCGGTCGCGTCAACCCGATGCAGGCTGCGATGAACGGCCGCCTCTCGTTCACCGGCGACGCGGCGAAGGCGATGACGCTGCAGCAGCTCCAGCCCGACCTCGCCCGCCACTACCGCGCGGCGCGCGAGGAGGTCGGAGACCCGGGCGACCTGTCCGCGCTCCCCGATCCCGCGGGCACGGCGAGCGCCCCGGCCCGCCCGGCGGGGCCCGGCGACGTCCGCGTCGAGCTGGTGCAGATCGTGAACGAGCTCTATGCGCAGGAGCTGATCA
>Ga0335069_10014731_pt1 | contig 10940 bp, 10 predicted proteins | sample Lox_Sample_11_FD_206714 | JGI IMG/M metagenome (GOLD analysis project Ga0335069, IMG submission 206714) | Soil microbial communities from Loxahatchee National Wildlife Refuge, Florida, United States - Lox_Sample_1.1 | ecosystem: Environmental > Terrestrial > Soil > Wetlands | place: USA... | reverse complement strand
TGGCCGAAGACCGCGTCGAAGTCCGCGAACAACAAGAGCCCTCTGCGCGACCGGGCATCCCGCGCGATGGTCCGTGCGAGCTCCGCGGGGTCGGCCGGCCCGTTCTGCGGGCAGACCGCGGAGTGCAGGGTGCTAGACCAGATTGCCATCTGTCCCCCGGCTTCGTCCGGCCGCCAGCTCGCTCTTCCGACCCGGCCGGCCAATCACTTGCCACAGCACCTCCACCAATCGCGACACGCGAAACGGCTTGTCCATGTAGTAGGCGGCGCCCAGGCGGAGCGCCTCGGCCTGCACCTCCGACCCGCCGAAGGCGGTGACGAGCACCACCGGCGTCTCGGGATGCATGCGGCGAAGATCCCGCAGGAGATCGAGTCCGTTCGCGCTCACCAGCTCCTTGTCCAGCACGACGGCATCGGGAAACCACTCCGCCACCAGCCGCAGGAGCTGATCGCCGGCCCCATGCTCGCGCACACGGAAGCCCTCGCGCGCGAGCGCATCGCTCAGGAGCGCGCGCATCTCCGCGTCGTCGTCGACGATCATCACCCGCGGTTGCACCAAGCCCGACCTCGCGGATCCTCGCTCGTCCATATGAGCCGTGGCTGTTGCAACGGGCAGACCAGACGGGCGTGGAGGCGCCGGCTCGCCGTACGTCGTGGGAAACGCGGGATTTTCTGGCGCGAGGGAATCACGCGGCGGATGCAGGCGACCACCGCGTGTGCGACAAGCTGTCGCAGCGGCGACAGGCTGTCACGGAGAATGCGCGGCTACAGATCCCTGAATCGGCGCTGGAGGGTTCTCACGGAGACGCCGAGGATCTTCGCGGCGGCGACCTTGTCGCCCTTCACCTCCTCGAGCACGCGCCGCACGTACTGCCCTTCCAGCTTGGCCAGGGTCGGGCGGAACGGCGAGCTCGCCTCTTCCAGCGTGAACTCGGTCCCGAGGTCGGCGCGCGTGATCCGGGGCCCCCGCGCGAGCACGACCGCGCGCTCGATCACGTTCTCCAGCTCGCGCACGTTGCCCGGCCAGCCATGACGCTCCATCCACCCGCGCGCCGTCTCGTCGAATCCCTCGATGGGCTTGCCGAGCCGGTCGGCCGTCTCCCTGAGGTAGTGCTCGGCGATCAGCATGATGTCCTCCGGCCGCTCGCGAAGCGAGGGCAGCCGGAGCGGGATCACCGCGAGACGATAGTAGAGGTCCTCGCGAAACTTGCCGTCCTTGACCAGCACGGGCAGGTCCTTGTTGGTGGCGGTCACGATGCGGAGGTCGAGCTGGACGGACGCCGTGCCGCCGAGCGGCCGGACGGCACGGTCCTGGAGCACGCGGAGGAGCTTGGCCTGCGTGGGCAGGGGCATGTCGCCCACCTCGTCCAGGAACAGCGTGCCGCCGCTGGCCGCGGCGAAGAGCCCCTCGCGGCGCCGGTCGGCGCCCGTGAAAGCGCCCTTCTCGTGCCCGAAGAGCTCGGATTCCAGCAGCGTCTCCGGCACCGCCGCGCAGTTCACCGCCACGAACCGTCCCGCGCGCCGCGGGCTGGCCCAGTGGATCGCCTGCGCCACCAGCTCCTTGCCGGTGCCGCTCTCGCCCAGCACCATGACGGAGGAGTCGCTCTCGGCGATGGCGCGGATCCGGCTCACGATCTCCTGCATCGCCGTCGAGCGGCCCAGGAGCCGGTCGAGGCCCTGCTGCCTCTCGACCTCGGTGCGCAACCGCTCGTTCTCCCGCCGCAGGCGACGATCTTCGAGCGCCCGGCCCACGGCCACGGTGACCTCGGCGAGCTTGAAGGGCTTGGCGAGATAGTCGTAGGCCCCCTGCCGCAGCGCTTCGATGGCCGTCTCGAGCGTGCCGAACGCCGTCATGAGGATCACGCGGGGCGCGGGCTGACAGCGGCCGGCCGCGGACAGGACGTCGAGCCCGCCCACCTCGTCCATCACGAGATCGGTGACGACCACGTCGAATTCCTGCGCCGCGAGCGCCTTCAGGGCGGCCCGCCCGCCCGTCGCGGCGACCACGTCCATGTCCTCGCTCTCCAGGTGACGTGCGAGCATGGCGCTCATGTCGGCATCGTCGTCGACGACGAGGATGCGGCGGCCGCTCACGCCAGCACCTCGTACTCGGGCAGCCAGACCACGAACGTCGAGCCCCGCCCGGGGTGGCTCCGGGCCACGATGCTGCCGCCGTGGTCGCGGATGATGTCGCGGCTGATCGCCAGGCCCAGCCCCGTGCCTTCCCCGACGGGCTTCGTCGTGTAGAAGGGCTCGAAGACCTGGGCGAGGGCCTCGCGCGGAATCCCCGCTCCGGTGTCCGTCACCTCCACCGCCACCCCGGCGCGGCCGTCGTTCGCGGCCGCCGCGGCAACGATGGTGATCTGCCCGTCAGTGGGCGTCGCCTCGACCGCGTTCATGAGGAGGTTGATGAAGACCTGCTGGAGCCGCCCGGGATCGCCCGCCACGTTGGGCAGGTCGGCCGGGATGCTCGTGGCCATGGAGATGCTGCGCTTGCGCACCACGTGCTCGAGCAGGGGAAGCATGCGGCCGATCAGCGTCTCCACGGACACGCGCTGTATCTCGAGCTTGCCCAGGCGCACCGTGTCGAGGAGCGAGCGCACGATGTTCGACACGCGGTCGATCTGGTGGATGATCCGCTCGAGGTCCTGGCGGCCCGGGTGCTCCGGCGGCAGCGAGCGCAGCACCATCTCGGCGCGCCCGGAGATGATGTTGAGGGGGGTGCCGACCTCGTGGGCGATGCCGGAGGCGAGCTTGCCCGCCACCGCCAGCGTCTCCGCCCGGCGAAGCTGCTGCTCGAGATCGAGCGCGTACTCCGCCTCCGTCACGAGGCGCTGCCGCGCCTCCTCGAGCTGCTCGGTCATGCGGTTGAACGCCTCGGCCAGCAGGCCCAGCTCGTCGTGGCGCTTCACGGGCAGCGGGGGCCCGCGCCGGCCTTCGCCGAGGGCGCGAATCGACTGCGCGAGGTTCGCCAACGGGCGCAGGACCTGCCGCTGCAGCACGAGCGCCATCAGGAGCGCCAGGGCCACGGTGAGGGAGCCGACCCGAACGACCACGTCGCGAATGGCCTGGCGCGCCATCAGCCGGGTGTCCGGCGCGACGAAGGCGATCTCGAGCGCGCGCCGGGTTGCCGCGGACGGCGGGCGCCCCTTCTGCACGGAGTACTGCACGGGCAGGATGAAGACCCACCAGTCGCCGCCGGCGCCCTGGGTTTCCACGAGGTCCTTGGCGCCCACGTCGATGGCGCGCGCCACGGCGGCGGCGCTGGCCGGGTGCGCCGTCACGCGCGAGCTCGAGGCCGCGAGGACGTGGCCGTCGCGGTCGAGGATGCGGATCTGGTCGATGGCATCCTGCCCCTCGGTCAGGTCGTTCAGCAGGTCGGCCAGCTCGTTCTGCGGGCGGCCGCGCACGGCCAGCGCGCTGTCCACCGCGATCTGGATCGTGCGGGCCATGCCTCCGGCGCGCTCCCGTTCCTCCTCCACGCGCGCCCGCGACTCCTGCTGCACGCGCAGCGCGCTGTACACGCCGATCACGAGGAGGAACGGCAGCATGAGGAGCAGGACCAGGCGGAGTCGCAGCTTCATGTTCGTCCGGGGCGATGATAACGCCGGGTCAGAGGCGCGAGCAATCGAGCGGCGCGCGGCACCCGCGCGGGTGGGCAGCCCCGAGCGGACAAGTTGTCGTCCCTGCGACAAGCTGTCGCGGCGCCGCGAACGGCTTGCCCGCCGGCCCGCTGCGCGCGGCGTCGCAACATCCGAGGATTGCACGATTCGCCGCAAGCCGCCGGGGGGAAAGCGGTTGGCCCCGGGGTTGCAGCGGCCACCACCGCCGAGCCCTGACGACCTCTCGTCCCGTTAATGAGGAGGTGGCGATGAGACGCTCTCACGGTCCGCTCCGACTCCTGCTGACGCTCCTGCTGGCTGCCGGGTTGACCACGCCGGCCGCCGCCGCCGACGGCCAGATGACCTGGGGTGTGCACGTCTCCCTGGCCCCCACGTGGTTCGATCCGGCCGAGGCGCCCGGGATCATCACGCCGTACATGATCTACTACGCCCTCCACGACGCCATGGTGAAGCCCATGCCGGGCCAGCCCGCGGCGCCGAGCCTGGCAGAGTCGTGGTCGGTGTCGAAGGACGGCCTCGTGTACGAGTTCGTCCTGCGCAAGGGCGTCAAGTTCCACAATGGCGACCCGGTCACCTCGGAAGACGTGAAGTTCTCCTTCGACCGCTATCGCGGCAGCGCGAAGAAGTCGCTCAAGGAGCGCGTGGTCGCCGTGGAGACTCCCGATGCCGAGCACGTGCGTTTCCGGCTCAAGGCGCCGTGGCCCGACTTCATCACGTTCTACACGGGCGCGAGCGGCGCGGGCTGGATCGTGCCCAAGAAGTACGTGGAGAAGGTGGGCGACGAAGGCTTCAAGAAGGCCCCCGTGGGCGCCGGCCCCTACAAGTTCGTCTCCTTCACGCCGGGCGTGGAGCTGGTGCTCGAAGCCTTCGATCAGTACTGGCGCAAGCCGCCCCAGGTCAAGCGGCTCGTCTTCAAGGTAATCCCGGACGAGGCCACGCGCCTGGCCGCTCTCAAGCGCGGCGAGGTGGACATCGTCTATTCCGTGCGCGGCGAGCTGGCCGAGGAGATGCAGCGGACGCCGGGGCTGACCCTGAAGCCCGCCGTGATCCAGGCGCCCTTCTGGGTCTACTTCGCCGACCAGTGGAATCCGAAGTCGCCGTGGCATGACCAGCGCGTGCGCATGGCCGCCAGCCTCGCCATCGACCGCCAGACCATCAACCAGGCCTTGACCCTCGGACACTCGAAGCTCACGGGCAGCATCATCCCGTACAACTTCGAATACTTCTGGCAGACACCAGCGCCCGCGTTCGATCTGGCCGGCGCCAAGAAGCTGCTCGCCCACGCCGGCTATCCGAACGGATTCGACGCGGGCGACTACTACTGCGACGCCTCCTACGCGAACCTCGCCGAGGTCGTCCAGAACAACCTGCAGGCCGCGGGCATCAAGGTCAACCTGGTCCCGCTCGAGCGCGCGGCCTTCTTCAAGGCCTACGCCGACAAGAAGCTCAAGAACCTCATCCAGGGTGCCAGCGGCGCCTTCGGGAACGCGGCCACGCGGCTCGAGGCGTTCGTGGTCACCGACGGTACCTACGTCTACGGAAGCTACCCGGACCTTGACGGTCTCTTCCGCGAGCAGGCTTCCGAGCTCGACACGCGCCGCCGCGAGGCGGTCCTCCAGAAGATCCAGCAGATCGTGCAGGAGCGGGCCATCTACGCGCCCATCTGGCAGCTCGCGTTCCTGAACGGCGTGGGCCCGCGCGTCGGAGAATCCGGGCTCGGGCTCATCCCCGGCCACGCCTACTCGGCGCCCTACGAGGACGTCACCCTGAAGGGGAAGTAGAGGAGGATCCGATGCCTTCCTGGATTCGCTCCCACCCCATGCTGCCCGCCCTGCTGCTCCTGGCCCTCGTCTCGGTGACGGCGGCCGTGCCGTCCACCGTCCAGGCCGCGGACACGCCGCGCCGGGGCGGCGTCCTCCTGGCCGTGATCGGCGCCGACCCGCCGAGCCTCGACCCGCACCAGGAGAGCACGTTCGCCAACATCGAGCTGGTGGCGCCGCTGTACAGCACGCTGCTCCAGCTCGACCCGTACCACTACCCGAAGATCATCGGCGACCTCGCCACGGACTGGAAGATCTCCCCTGACGGCCTCACCTACACTTTCAAGATCCGGCAGGGCGTCCGCTTCCACGACGGCTCGCCCCTCACCTCCGCCGACGTGAAGGCTTCCTACGACAAGATCATCTTCCCGCCCACCGGCGTGCGCAGCGTCAGGAAGAATGCCTACACGGCGGTCCAGCAGGTCGACGCGCCGGATCCGGCCACGGTGGTCTTCAAGCTCAAGTTCCCGTCGGCCTCCCTCCTCGACAACCTGGCTTCGCCGTGGAACGTGATCTTCCCGAAGAAGTACCTCGACAAGGACCCCAACTACTTCAAGACCAACGTGGTGGGCTCGGGGCCGTTCAAGTTCAAGGGCTACGCGCGCGGCTCCACCTTCGAAGGCGAGCGCAACCCTGACTACTTCATCAAGGACCGGCCGTACCTCGACGGCTACAAGTTCTTCATCAGCCCGGAGACCTCCGTGCGCGCCGCCGCCATCCGCTCCGGGCGCGCCTACATCGAGTTCCGCAACCTCCCCAACGCCGAGGTGGAGTCGATCAAGAAGCAGCTCGGCGACAAGATCGTCGTGCAGGAAACGCCGATGACCGGCCAGTGGGGCATCGCCATCAACAACTCCGTGAAGCCTTTCAACGACGTGCGCGTCCGCAAGGCGCTCACGCTGGGGATCGACCGCTACACGATGGGCAAGGTGCTGGCGCCGCTGACCGGCCTCAAGTTCGTGGGGGCCCTGATGCGACCGGGCTCGGACTGGGCGATGTCGCCGGCCGATCTCGAGAAGCTGCCGGGCTTCGGCCACGACATGGACAAGAACCGCGCGGAGGCGAAGCGGCTCCTCGCCGAGGCCGGGTACCCCAACGGCCTCAAGGTCGTGCTGAAGAACCGGAACGTGAAGCTGCCCTACCAGGACTTCGCGGTGTTCCTCATCCAGGAGTGGCGCAAGATCGGCGTCGAGGTGGAGCATCGCCCGCTGGAGACGGCCGCCTGGTTCTCCGACGGGCAGGACACGGGCAACTACGAGCTCATCGTGGCCCCGGCCGTGGAGTTCATGGACGAGCCCGACCAGTTCCTCGGCCGCTACGCCACGGGCAGCACGCAGAACTGGGGCCGCTTCTCCGACCCGCGCGTGGACGATCTCTTCTCGCGGCAGGCCCGCTCGCTCGATCCTGCCGAGCGCAAGCGGCTCATCAACGAGATGGAGAAGGTCGTGCTGGAGAACGCGTACTACATGCCGGGCCTCTGGTGGTCGCGCAACCTCGTGCAATGGGCCAAGGTGAAGAACTACGTGGCGCCGCCCAACCACTACACGAACCAGAAGCTCCAGGACGTGTGGCTCTCGGAGGATTGAGCGCCGCGCGGGCATGAAGACCTACATCCTCAAGCGGCTCTTCCTGATCGTCCCCACCCTGCTCGGGGTGGCCGCCGTGGTGTTCGTGATCATGCGCGTCATTCCCGGCGACGTCGCGCTGCTCATCCTGGGTGGCGACCAGGCCGGCCACATCGACAAGGCGCAGCTCGCGGCCATGCATCACCAGCTCGGCCTCGATCAGCCGATCATCGTGCAGTTCGGCCACTGGCTGTGGGGCGTGGTGCGCTTCGACTTCGGCACCTCGCTCTGGACGGGCCGGCCCGTCCTCGAGGAGCTCCTGGGGCGCCTGCCCCTGAGCCTCGAGCTGGCCATCCTGGCCACCATCGTCTCGGTCCTGCTGGCCATTCCCATGGGCATGCTGGCGGCCGCGCGCCAGGACACGTGGGTCGACTACGCGATCCGCATCGTCAGCATCGGCGGCCTCGCCATCCCGTCGTTCTGGGTGGGCATCCTGCTCATCCTGATGCTCGTCATCTACTTCGGGTGGGGGCCGCCGCTCGAGTTCACCTCGCCCTTCTCGAACCCGTGGGCCAACTTCCAGCAGATGGTGTGGCCCGTGGTGACGGTGGGCTACCGCTACGCCGCCGTCACCACCCGCATGACGCGATCGACCATGCTCGAGGTGATGCGCGACGACTACATCCGCACCGCGTGGGCCAAGGGCCTGCGGGAGCGCACGGTGCTGATTCGTCACGCCCTCAAGAACGCCATGCTGCCCGTGATCACGCTGGTCGGCACGGAGTTCGCCTTCCTCATCGGCGGCCTCGTCGTCACCGAGACCGTCTTCACCCTGAACGGCGTGGGCCGCTTCGTGGTGGACGCCGTGGCCCACCGCGACTATCCGGTGGTACAGGCCCTCGTCTTCCTGATCGCTCTGGGCTTCGTGCTCGTGAACCTCCTCATCGATCTCACCTATGCGTGGCTCGATCCGCGCATCCGCTACCGCTAGCCCGATGGCCGTCCAGTACCCCCTCGAGCGGACGGTCGTCGCGCCGCTCGTGCCGCAGCTCACCTGGGGCGACGAGATCTGGAGCTTCGTCCGCAAGAAGCCGCTGGGCGCCGCCGGCGCCGTCGTCATCGTGGGCATGATGGTGGTGGCTCTCTTCGCGCAGGTCCTGGCCCCGTACGACCCCTACACGCCCGACTACGGCGCCTCCTTCGCGCGTCCCAGCGCGGCGCACTGGTTCGGCACCGACGAGTTCGGGCGCGACGTGATGAGCCGCGTCATGTTCGGGGCGCGCATCGCGCTCTTCGTGGGCTTCGTGGCCTCGTTCGTGGGCTGCACGCTGGGAGCGCTGCTCGGCGTGATGAGCGCCTACTCGGGTGGCAAGGTGGACCTCTTCCTCGAGCGGGTAATGGACGTGCTGCTGGCCTTCCCGCTCCTGATCCTGGCCCTGGCCATCGCTTCCATCCTGGGCCCGGCCGTGCGGTTCGTGGTGGTGGCGATCTCCGTGCCGATCATCCCGCGCGCGGCGCGCGTGGTCCGCTCGGCGGCGCTGGCCGTGAAGGAGAACCAGTACGTGGAAGCCGCGGGCTCGCTCGGGGCCTCGCGCCGCCGCGTCATCCTCCAGCACATCCTGCCCAACGTGGCCGCGCCCTACATCATCATGCTCACCGCGCAGCTCGGCAGCGCCATCCTCACGGAAGCCGCGCTGAGCTACCTGGGCCTCGGCACCGCCGAGCCCACGCCGTCGTGGGGCCTCATGCTCTCGGGATCCGCCGCGTCGTACGCGGAGAAGGCGCCGTGGATCGCGCTCTTCCCCGGCATCGCGATCAGCCTGGCCGTGTTCGGCTTCAACCTGTTTGGCGATTCCCTGCGCGACGTCCTCGACCCGAAGCTGCGCAGGAAGGCCTAGGCCCGAGGACACGGCCATGTCCGTCGCCATCAAGATCACGATCTGGGCCGCGCTGTCCTTCCCGCTCTGGCTGCTCTTGTCGGCGGCGCTCGCGGAGGAGCACATCCCGTTGCCCCGCTTCTTCGGCGCGGTCTTCGCATGGGTGGCGGCGGGATTTCTCCTCGGATGGGCGCTGCCGCTCTTCGGTCATCACCTCGGGCTGCCGTGGGCCTTCGCACATCCTTAGGGGGCTGAACGCGGCCGGCTTCACGCGCGGCGCATGCGGCCCCACAGCACGAAGAGCAGGAGCAGCCCCACCACCACGGACACGACCGCCGCCCCGACGTCGCGGGCCACCAGGTTCAGCACCGTCGCGCCCATCATGACGATGAGAAGCCCGCCGGCGGCCAAGGGCGTCAACCCTGTCCGGATCCGGAACAGACCCGGGAGAATCAAGCCGAGCCCGCCCAGAGTTTCGGCCACGCCGATGAATCTCAGGAAGGAGCCGGGCATGGGCACCGGACCGGTCATCTTGTCGAGGGGCAGGATGAGCTTCATGCCGCCCGCGAACACGAAGAGGGCCCCGAGCAGCCACTGGACGATCCACAGCGCAATGGTCATGCACGCCTCGATCCGATCGGCCCCCGGAGGGGGAAGAGGACAGGGTGGGTCTACCCGCCGGCCATGGCCCCCACGACCAGCAGGGGCTCGGCACCCGCCCTGACCGCCTCGGGCAGCTTCGCATCGGGCAAGTCGTTGGACAGATCCTGCTCGCACGCGAAGAAGCGGATGAACGCGCGCCGCTCCCGCGTCTCGTGATCGCGAATCGTGCCGCGCAGCATCGGGTACATCGCCTCGAGGGCGTCGAGCACCGCCCGCTGCGTGACATCGCCCGCGACATCGACCTTCACCTCACCCTCCACCCGCGCCAGCGTCCGCAGATGGGCCGGGATGACCACCCGGATGGTGGTCATGGCAGCGTCTGCACTTCCACGGACACCACCGAGGGCAGATCCCGGACGATGGGCGACCAGCTGTCGCCGCCGTTCGGCGAGACATAGACCTGCCCGCCCGTGGTGCCGAAGTACACGCCGCACGGATCGAGCGCGTCCACGGCCATGGCGTCGCGGAGCACGTTGACGTAGCAGTGGCTCTGGGGCAGGCCGTTGGTCAGCGCCTCCCACTCGTGGCCGCCCGTGCGGCTCCGGTACACGCGCAGCTTGCCGTCCGGCGGGTAGTGCTCCGAGTCGCTCTTGATGGGCACCACGTAGATGGTCTCCGGCTCGTGCGCGTGGACGTCGATGGGGAAGCCGAAGTCCGTGGGCAGGTTGCCGCTGACCTCGCGCCACGACTCGCCGCCGTCGTCGCTGCGCATCACGTCCCAGTGCTTCTGCATGAAGAGCACGCCCGGGCGCGAGCGATGCAGCGCGATGCGGTGCACGCAGTGGCCCACCTCCGCCGTCGGGTTCGGGATCTGCTCCGAGTGAAGCCCGCTGTTGATGGGTCGCCACGTCTTGCCCGCATCGTCGCTCCGGAACGCGCCGGCGGCCGAGATCGCGATGAACATCCGATCGGGCCGGGTCGGATCGAGGAGAATCGTGTGCAGGCACATCCCGCCCGCGCCCGGCTGCCATACCGACGCCGAGGCGTGCGTGCGGAGACCAGGCAGCTCGTGCCAGGTCTGCCCGCCATCCAGCGTGCGGAAGAGCGCCGCGTCCTCCACCCCCGCGTAGACCATGTCCGGATCGGTCAGGGACGGCTCGAGATGCCAGACGCGCGCGAAGTCCCACGGATGCGGCGTGTTGTCGTACCAGAGATGGGTGCCCGTGGGGCCGTCGTACTTGAACAGGTTGCCCACGGGCTCCCAGGTCTGCCCGCCGTCGCTGGAGCGCTGGATCACCTGGCCGAACCAGCTGCTGGACTGCGAGGCGTAGAGCCGGTTGGGGTCCGCCGGCGAGCCCTTCAGGTGATAGATCTCCCAGCCGCCGAAATGCGGGCCGGTGACGTCCCAGCGATCGCGCTTGCCGTCTGAGGTCATCACAAACGCGCCCTTGCG
>Ga0335069_10014730_pt1 | contig 10941 bp, 5 predicted proteins | sample Lox_Sample_11_FD_206714 | JGI IMG/M metagenome (GOLD analysis project Ga0335069, IMG submission 206714) | Soil microbial communities from Loxahatchee National Wildlife Refuge, Florida, United States - Lox_Sample_1.1 | ecosystem: Environmental > Terrestrial > Soil > Wetlands | place: USA: Florida... | reverse complement strand
CCCCTTGATCCCCATAGCGACGCCGATGTCCGCTTTTTTCAGCGCTGGAGCGTCGTTGACGCCATCGCCGGTCATCGCGACGATCTGCCGGTTGGCCTGAATCGCCTTGACGAGTCTGAGCTTGTGTTCCGGGCTTGCGCGCGCGAAGACGTCGACCTCGGCCACGCATTCTTGCAGGGCGGCGTCATTCATCTCTTCGATTTCCGAGCCGGCGACAGCCGTCGTGCCGTCGCCAATATCGAGCATCTTCGCAACCGCGGCCGCCGTGATCTTGTGGTCACCAGTAATCATGGTCACGCGGATGCCGCCCCCGTGGCATTCCTTCACCGCCTCGATCGCCTCCTTCCGCGGCGGGTCGATGAGCCCCACCAGTCCCAGGAGCACGAGCGCTTTCGGCAGGTCCGCCGCCGTGAGGCTTCCCGCCTGAAGGCCGGGCGAGGGAAGCCATGCGAGACCAAGGACACGCTCGCCCTGCGCCGCAAGGCGGTCACCCTCGCGTGAGAAGCGCTCGCGGTCCAGCGGCGCGGTTCCCCCGTTGGCGTTTTGCTGGCGGTCGCAGTGATCGAGGATGACTTCGGGCGCGCCCTTGACGAGCAGCATCTCCGGGCCATTCACGGGACGATTGAGCGTCGCCATGAACTTATGTTCGGATTCGAACGGGATCGCGTCCACGCGCGGGGCCGCCGCTGTTTCCGCATCCCGGTCCATGCCGAGCTTGGTCGCAAAGGGATAGAGCGCGCCTTCGGTCGGATCGCCCTCGACCTTCCACTGGCCTTCCTCCTGAAAGAGCTCCGCATCGTTGCAGAGCATTGACACGAGGCCCATCAATTCGAGTACCTGCTCCTTGCCGACCCTGCTTCCGTCGCGGCGCACCTCGCCTTCGGGGGCGTAGCCGGACCCCGTCGCCTCGTAGGTCGATTCCGCGGTGACCACCGAGGTCACCATCATTTCCATGAGCGTCAGCGTGCCGGTCTTGTCGGAACAGATCCGCGAGACCGACCCCAGCGTCTCCACCGCCGGCAATCGGCGGACGATGGCGTTCCGCTGCGCCATTCTCTGCACGCCGATCGCGAGCGTGATCGTAATGAGCGCCGGCAAACCTTCGGGGATGAGCGACACTGTGATGCCGACCACCGCCTGGAACAACTCGACGAAGGTCATGTGGCCGAGCCAGTGCCCCCAGGAGAAGAGCAGCACGCTGACGACAACGATGGCCGCCGTGATGACGTAGCCGAACTTCTTGATCTGCCGCAGCAGCGGCGTTTCGAGCGGGCTCACGTCCGCAAGCATCTGATTGATACGGCCAAGCTCGGTCTCAGCGCCGGTCGCCACGACAAGGCCTGTCGCACGGCCGGAGACCACCATCGTGCCGGAGAACGCCATATTGTCGCGGTCCCCGACAGTCGCCTTCACGGCGACCGGCTCAGTCGTCTTCTCTGCCGGCACGGATTCTCCCGTGAGCGCCGCTTCCTCCGTGCGCAGGTTCTTCGCGTCAATCAGCCGTAGATCCGCAGGAATCTTATCGCCGGATTCCAAAAGCACGATGTCGCCCGGCACGAGGTCTTCGGCGGGCAGCATCCGCGTCTCTCCGCCGCGCACCGTCCGCGCCTCGGCCGACAGCATGTTGCGAATTGAATCCAGCGCCTTTTCCGCCCTGCCCTCCTGGATGAAGCCGAGCAGCGAATTCAAGATCACGACGGCGAAGATGATGGAGGCGTCGAGCCACAGGCTCAGCATCAGCTTGATGAAACCGGCGGCGAGCAGGACATAGATCAGAATATTGTTGAACTGCGACAGAAAGCGCACGAGCGGCCCGCGCTTCTTGCCTTCCGGCAGCTTGTTCGGCCCATAAGTTCGCAGGCGCACCGCGGCTTCGGCTGGATCGAGTCCACTGCCCGGATCAGTCTTGAGCCGCTTCTCGGCCTCCTCCGAGGAGACCGCGTGCCATGGCGGCGCGTCCTTCAGGGCTGCATTCGCTTCCATGCTCATTGCGCGCGTCCTTCCGTCAGCCCATCTTGAAAGATGGCGTCTCGTGCCCAAGCGCCCGTGCGGCGTTTGCTTATTCTCCCCGGCCAAGCAGATGAGCGGCAGAACGCCACACGTGATACGCGATTTCGTCGAACCTTCGTGCAGCGTCGATGCGGGCGAAGGCCTCTATGGCCGTAAGCTCGCCGGGAGCGACAGCCGCGAGGGTCTCGGCGCGATGCTTGCGCTGCATGGAGTCGAGCGCCTTCGCAGCGCTCTCGATCTCCCCCAACGCTGCTGCGGCTCCTGGAGAAGGACGCCATCCGATAGGTTCTGCGCGCTCGCTGAGCGCGGTTTCGCCGGTGATCGACTCGGCGACCGTCTGCCCCCAGCGCGCGACCGTTTTGCAAAGCTCGGCAGCGCGCAGATCGTCCGGCCCCCCTTTCGCGGGTGCGGGCGCGCCGCCCTCTCCCAGGATTTCCGTCAGGCGTGAGGCGTGCTCGAGTGCGTGGAGCGTGCTGGTCAACCGCTCGCTCTCCTCGCCGGACTCCGGGGGCGCCTTCAATTCCGAAAGAAATTCGCGGGCCTCATCCAGAGCGCCGGCGGATTCCTCCAGGTCGATCACGCCCTTGGCGCCGCCGGAAAGCGACGCAGCGATCGAGACGCACAAGGTCTCGAGCACATTCGCGACGGTCCGCCGGACCGCTTCGACCGCCACAATGGGAGTGACGAGCGCGGCCGGGTCGAGAGTGCGCCTGAGCGGCGATTCTCTTGCCGGAAGCAGACGCTCCACGACGCGCGTGAACCAGTCGACAGCCGGGAGAAGCACGGCGACGCCGACAACGTTGTAGGCCGTGTGATAAGCGGCGAGCAGCGTCAGGCCATCCACCGCGCTCTGCCAACGCCGCATCAACGGCATGGTCAGGGGAAAGGCCGCGAGGGCGATCAATGCGGCGATCAGCTTGAAGAGGATGTAAGCAAGCGCGAGTCGCTTCGCCGTCGCGCTCGCCCCGATCGCCGCCATCGCCGAACTGGTCGCAGTGCCGATATTCTGCCCGATGATCAGCGCGCAGCCCTGATCGAGCCCGATGGCGCCAGCGTCATAGGCGGCCAACGTCACCGCAATGGCCGCGGTCGACGATTGCATCACCGCGGTCATCGCGAGGCCCACGATGACGAGTTTCATAAGTCCGATCGATCCGGCTATCGCGCCAACGCCCGGCGCGCCGAGCACGGCCGGAAGGTCGGAGGGATGAAGACTCTCCGCAAGGCCGCCCATCCCCTGCTGAAGGGTCGTGAGGCCGTAAAGAACGAGTGCAAATCCCGCCAGCGCGCCGCCCGCCGCGGCGATGCGTCCGCCTCCCAGGAGCTTCGTCAGGGCGCCGACGAAGATCATCGGCAGCGCATAAGCCGACAGCGAAACCCTGAGCCCGATCAGGGCGACGAGCCAGCCGGTGCCGGTCGTCCCGACATTTGCGCCGAAGACGAGGCCCAGCCCCTGCGGAAAGGTGAGAAGTCCCGCACTCACGAGCCCGATCGTGGTCATCGTCGTGGCGCTCGACGATTGCACGAGCAGGGTCACAATCGCGCCCCAGAAGGCGCCCGACAAAGGCGTCGCCGCAGCCTTGCCGAGGACGGTTCGCAACGCCGAGCCGGCCAGCGCCTTGAGACCGTCTGTCATGACGGTCATGCCGAGCAGGAAGAGGCCAACTCCGCCCAGAACAACGATGAGGGTCGACATCTCTGTCAGACCTCTTTCTCATCGCGCTCGGTCATTGCTCTGCCATCAGCTGCTCGCGCGCAGCGGCGAGCGCTTTCTTCCCTTCGGCGGAGACCTTTGGATAGGCGAGGTCGAGCTTATCGACCTCCTCTACGATCGCCGCCGCTACGATCAGCCGGGTGAACCACTTGTTGTCGGCAGGAACGACATACCAGGGCGCCTTCTTGGAGGCGGTCGCCTGGATCGCTGCCTCGTAGGCGCGCATATAGTCGTCCCAGTAGCCGCGCTCACGAACGTCGGCGGCGGAGAATTTCCAGTTCTTGTCTGGCTTGTCCAGCCGATCGAGGAACCGCTTCTTCTGCTCCGCGGGGGAAAGGTTCAAATAGAATTTGAGAATGACGACTCCCTGGCGCGTCAGGTAGTCTTCGAAGCGCGCGATGTCCGCAAGCCGCTCGTCCCAGAGGGACTTGCCGATGAGGGAAGCAGGAATTTTCTGCGGGACCAGCAGGTCCTGGTGAACGCGGACGACGAGGACCTCCTCGTAGTAGGACCGGTTGAAGATCCCGATCCGGCCGCGCTCGGGAACCCTCGCCGAATAGCGCCACAGAAAGTCGTGCGACAACTGCTCGTCGGAGGGCTGCTTGAAGGAATGGACGTCGCATCCCTGCGGGTTCACCCGCGACATGACATGCTTGATCGTGCTGTCCTTTCCCGCCGCATCCATCGCCTGGAACACGATAAGCACTGACCAGGAATCCTGAGCGTAGAGCATGTCCTGCTCCATCGCCAACCATTCAGAACCGTGGTCGAGCAGTTCCGCGGCTTCTTTCTTGTCCATTTTGAGCCCGAGCGTATCGCCGGGGTCGTAATCCTTCAGCCGGAAGCCCTTGCCCGCCGTCACGCGAAAGGGATCGACATATTTCTGCAAGCTTTCGACGATGTCCTTGCGCGGCATCGATCATCCTCCCACCCGTCGCGAGGTCGGCCTGTCGGGACGCCTGCGGTTGGTGCGCATTCTGAGCCGAACGACGCCGATGTCCAGTCCGGCCCGGCTTGGCGGCGACCTATTGCGAACCGATTCGCTCTGGATAGTATGATGCAGGCGATGGGGTTCGGGGCTCCACCCGCTCAACGGGCTCACAGGAACGGCCAAACGGGAGGAAGGCATGCTCGGGCTGATGCAACAGCGTCCGCTGCTGATTTCGGATCTGGTGGACTATGTCTCGACATGGCACGGCAGCCGCGAGATCGTTTCGCGCGATCCCGATGGAGCGTTCCACCGCTCCACGTACCGGGATGTCGTTGCGCGGGCGAAACGCTTGGCCAGCGCGCTCGGCAAAATCGGCGCGAGGCACGGCGAGCGCGTCGCGACGCTCGCCTGGAACGGCCACCGGCATCTTGAAGTCTATTACGGAGTCACCGGCGCGGGCCAGGTGCTTCATACTGTCAATCCGCGCCTGTTTCCGGAGCAGATCCAGTACATCATGCAGCACGCCGAAGACGCCTATGTGTTCTTTGATCCGGTCTTTGCGCCGCTCGTCGACTCCCTCGCCCCGAAGCTTCCGCTTGTCCGCGGGTGGGTGGCCTTGTGCGACCGCGCCGCGCTTCCTGATATGAAGGCGATCGCGCCGCTCGCCTATGAAGACCTGCTCGCCGAGTCCCCGACCGACTATGCGTGGCCGTCCTTCGACGAGAACACCGCTTCCACGCTCTGCTATACCTCGGGCACGACTGGCAACCCCAAGGGCGTGCTTTACAGCCATCGCTCGACCTTGCTGCACGCCTTCGCCGCTTGCGCCGCGGACGCGCTGGGTCTCCAGGCGCGCGACTCGATCCTGACCATCGTGCCGCTCTTTCACGCCAACGCCTGGAGCCTGCCGTTTTCCGCGGCCATGTGCGGAGCCAAGCTCGTGCTTCCCGGGCCGAAACTGGATCCGGAAAGCATTCAGCTGCTGCTCGAACAGGAGCAGTGCACAAAAGCCTTCGGCATTCCGACGATCTGGCTGAACTATCTCGCCTGGGTGGAGGCCAATCTCGGCCGACTCGATCTCAAGAAGCTGAAGCTCGAAAAGGTCGTGTCCGGCGGCGCGGCGGTGCCGCGGGCGACGATCGAGAAATTCCGCGATCTGCTCGGCGTGTTTGTCCTTCAGGCGTGGGGCATGACCGAAACGAGCCCGCTCGCAACTGTAGGGGCGCGCCTCGCGAAGCACGACTCGGCGACAACGGGCCAGCTTGCGGAGATGCAGGCGAGGCAGGGCCGACAGGTCTTCGGGATCGAACTTAAAATCGTCGGCCGCGACGGCAAGGCGGCCCCGCACGACGGCGTCTCCGTCGGCGAGCTCAAAGTGCGCGGCAACTGGGTGATCTCCGGTTATTTCAAGGGCGAAGGCGGCGCGGTTGTCGATGATGACGGCTGGTTCGGCACCGGCGACGTCGGCACGATCGACCCCGACGGCTATGTCCAACTGACCGACCGCCTGAAAGACGTCATCAAGTCGGGGGGCGAATGGATCTCCTCGATCGAGATCGAAAACCTTGCGCTTCAGCATCCGGACGTATTCGAGGCGGCCGTCATCGCCATCGCGCACCCGGTCTGGCAGGAGCGGCCGCTGCTGATCGTCCAGCCGCGCGAGGGTCGCAAACCAACCAGGGAATCGCTCATCGCTTTCCTTTCGGACAAGCTGCCGAAATGGCAGCTTCCGGACGACGTTGTGTTCGTCGACAGCCTGCCGCATACCGCGACCGGAAAACTCCTGAAAACGGATTTGCGGCAGCGCTTCCACGGCTATCTCGCGGTCAGCGCCTGAGTCCCAACTTCGGCCGAAACCGAAGCGTTTGATTGCGCCAGCGTGGAAATGGCGTTGACTTTTCGGCTATTTTCGTCCAGACGGTGCGCGCTGACTGTTCGTGTCGGCTAACGAGCGCGCCGGCCGCGTGAGGGGTTCAACGCCCGCCGCCGCCGCTCTCGATCCAATCGCTCCGACGCCCGGACACGCGGGGCGTTCCCAAATATCTAGCCGTCGCGAACGCGCGGACAACGCGCTGTGGCTGCATTCTGAAAGACATCACACTTTGACCGACTTCCTTGGGTTCGGCTTCGCCGCACCCCTCAATTCGGCCTTGGCCGAACTCGGCTTCACGCGCCCTACGCCCATCCAGGCGCAGGCCATCCCGCCGCTCATGCAGGGCCGCGATCTTGTCGGGGTCGCACAGACCGGAACCGGCAAGACCGCCGCCTTCGCCCTGCCCATCCTCCAGAAGCTGGCGATCGACCGGCGCCCGGCGCCGCGTGGCGGCGCCCGCGCTTTGATCCTCTGCCCAACCCGCGAGCTCGCGAGCCAGATCGGCCAGACTTTCCGAGATCTGGGCCGAAAGCTTCCGCTGAAGATCGCTGTCGTGTTCGGCGGCGTTCCGCATGGGGCGCAAATCCGGGCAATCCAGGGCGGACTTGACGTGCTCGTCGCGACTCCGGGACGGTTGATCGATCACATGGATGCGGGCGTCGCAAATCTGCGCAACGTCGAATTCCTTGTCCTCGACGAAGTCGACCAGATGCTCGATCTCGGATTCCTAAGGCCGATCCAGCGGATCGTGCGGGGGCTCCCCAAGGCGCGGCAGAACCTCTTTTTCTCCGCCACAATGCCGGCCACCATCCGTTCGCTTGCGGCTGAGCTTCTGAAGAACCCTGTGGAAGTCGCGGTAACGCCCGCGGCCCGCACCGCCGATCGCGTAGAGCAGAGTGTCGTGCTCGTTGATGCGGCCAGAAAGCCGGACATGCTAGTCGAGCTCTTCGGCGATTCCGCGTTGTCGCGCGTTATCGTTTTCACCCGCACAAAGCGCGGCGCAGATCGTGTCGCGAAGACCCTGGGCGAGGCCGGCGTTGAGTCCGCGGCAATCCATGGCAACAAGAGTCAGGGGCAGCGCGAGCGCACGCTGGGCGCCTTCCGGTCCGGCGCGACGCGCGTGCTCGTTGCAACCGACATCGCAGCCCGCGGCATCGACATCGACGGCGTGACGCATGTCGTCAACTACGAACTGCCCGATGTGGCCGAAGCCTACGTCCATCGGATCGGCCGCACCGCCCGCGCCGGCAATTCGGGCCGCGCCGTATCGTTGTGCGATTCCGGCGAGCGCGATCTCCTTCGAGCGATCGAACGACTGACGCGGCTCGATCTGCCGAAGATTGACCGTCGTGCGGCGCTCGGCCCCAAGCCGGTCGTCGCCGGAAAGCCGGAGGGCCAGCGCGCACGGCTGCCGAAGCGCGAACCGCATGCGGCCGCGAGAAAGCCCGGCGGACGCGGGACGGGACGCCGCGACGCCCGGCGCGATCAAAGGCCGGCGGAGGTTGGACGCTCCGAGACGCCGCGCCTTAGCTCAGGTCTCGACGGCGATCGTCGTCCCTTCCGGGCTCGCCGCGACCACGAGGCGCCTGCCGAGAGCAAGGCGCTCCCAGTCGCGCACGTTCACAAGCGAGACGGGACGCTCGCGCCCGTAGAGCTCAGCCGCGACCATCGCGCCCACGACGACAATCGCGTCACGCTCCAGCAGCAGGATCGCGGCGGGTCCAAAGCCAAGGCGGATCGCTTCCGCAAGCGAAGCGCTGCCCGAACTTGAGCCACGCCCGGCGGGCATCATGAGCGCGCGTCCCGCGACGCTCATGCCGCATTGCGGATGCCACCGGTCGCTGATCAGTCCTGTCGTGGGATCCAGGCCGCCCCAGAAACTCAACGGCTCTTCGAGTTTCAGGGGCGCGCCGGCGCCTTTGCCCGCGACGAGCGTCTCCGCGCCAACGCTGGCGCTCACAGCCGTACGACCTTTCCGGCGCGCGCCGAGGCTGCGCATTCGGCGAGCGAGCCATAGGCCACTTCCACGCCGAGATTGCCTGGGGCGTAATAGGCGCACTTTCCGGAATTGGTCATGACGACGCCACCCTTCGCTTTCATGAGCGTCGTGACATAGACGCAGGTGTCCACGACGATCGTCACGCCCGCGGCCTTGAGTGACGCGCGCCAGCCTTTCGCCTCCAGCTCTGCGAGGGTCGCGCGGCCGCAATTGACCCAGATCGGCGCCGCGGGGCGTGGACCGTCGAGCAGAGGCATCAGCCGTGCGAACTCGGCGATCGAGAAATGCGGGGTGCCGAGCGATACCGCCGCGAGCGGCGCGCCATCCGGCGCGGTCGAAAGGGAGCGAGCGGCGTTTCGCAAGTCGTCGGCTTCAAGCCGCAGCGCAAGCTGCGGCGCATGTCCGCCCATGGCCTCATCGAGATCGTGAGCCTCCGGAGTGAGGCCAACGGCATGGAAAAGCGCAACCGCGCCCGACGAGGCCGCAGTCGCGCCAAGCGCCTTCAGGTCATCCTCGCCCGTCCCGGAGGGAAGCCCGACGATCGCGGGAACCAACGTGCCGCAGCGTCGCCCGATGATATGCCCCACTGCGACGGCGACCTGCTCCGCATCCCAGCCCTGCGGCGCCGACGCGACTTCCACCAGAGCGCCGGCGCGTCGGTTCTCGGCAAGATGGAGACCGTACTCCGGCGCGCGGCCGCTCACGGCGCAGCAGAGGTCGATAAAGTCGCCATAGCGATTGGTCCGCGCGCCGATCACCGAATTGGCGAAGACGATGGCGTTTGATTCGCCCCATGCGATCTGGGCGCCGAAGCGAGGCCGATAGGCAGTCTGGTAAGGCGCGCACGTGAAAGTCGGCGCGCAACCCAGTTCCCGATGCGCGTGCATGAGTCGCACGCCCGCTTCGCGCGCCTCGACGCTGCCCTGAAAAAGCTCAGGATGAATGAGATCGATCGAGCCGACGTTGAGGGTCGTCGGCACACGCACCTTGCCGCCGAGCGCAAGCATGCGCTCAACGAAATCCAGGCTCGCCTGTCCAAGATAGAGGCACCCGTCGACATGCGCCGCCTCTATGTCGAGAAACCGGGGCGCGCCGACCGCTTCCGCAAAACGCACGAGCAGGCGCATCGCAAACGCAGCAGCGCCGCCGTACGCGCCGCTCAGAAGCTTCTGGTCGAGGTCGGAAAGAACGAGCGGCAATGAACGACTCACCAGGCGTCGATGAACGGGCGCTTCCGCGTCTCGCGACGCGGGGCGGCCGGGCACGAATCAAGTCCGCGAACGATCCAGCGGCGCGTCTCGACCGGGTCGATCACCTGGTCGATTTCGAGCACGGCGGCAATGTTGGTTGCTTTTCCCGTCTCGTAATATTTCGCGACCATCGAGCGGAACAGTTTCTCGCGCTCCGCAGGGTCTTCGATTGCGTCGAGTTCCTTACGGAATCCCAGCCGCACTGCGCCTTCGAGGCCCATGCCGCCGAACTCGCCGGTGGGCCAGGACACCGTGAAGCATTGGGCATGAAAACCGCCGCCGGCCATCGCCTGCGCGCCGAGCCCGTAGCCCTTGCGCAATACGACAGTGAAGTACGGGATGCTCAGACTCGCCGCCGTGACGAACATTCGGCAAACGTGGCGAACAAGCGCGGTCTTCTCAGCTTCGGGTCCGACCATGAAGCCGGGCGTATCGCAAAGCGAGACGATTGGAAGGTCGAACGCGTCGCAGAGTTGCATGAAACGCGCGGCCTTGTCGGCGGCGGCGGAATCGATGGCGCCGCCGAGATGCCTGGGATTGTTGGCGATCAGCCCGAACGGTCGGCCCTCGATCCGGACGAGCGCGGTGACGACGCCGACGCCAAACGCCGCGCGCAATTCAAGGGTGGACCCCTCGTCGGCCAGGGCGTGGATCACCGCGCGGATATCGTAGACGCGAAGGCGATTTTCGGGGACCGTCTGGCGGAGGAGTCTGGAGTCCGGCGCGTTCCACGTATTCAGCCTGCCCTGGAAATAAGAGAGGTAAGACTTCGCCGCTGCGGCGGCGGCCATCTCGTCCTCGACCAGCACGTCGATGACGCCATTCGGCGCCTGGACGCTCGTCGGACCCACCTCCTCCGGGCGAAACACGCCGAGGCCGCCACCCTCGATCATGGCCGGGCCCCCCATGCCAATATTCGCGTCCCTCGTCGCGATCACAACGTCGCAACAGCCGAGCAACGCCGCGTTGCCGGCGAAGCAGCGGCCGGAAACAACGCCCACGAGCGGCGCGCCGCCGCTGAGCTTCGCGAACTGCGCAAAAGTCGGAACGTCCAGGCCCGTGATCCCGAGCCCCTCCGTGTCGCCCGGCCGGCCGCCTCCGCCTTCGGCGAACAGGACCACGGGCAGGCGCTGCTTCTCCGCCAGCGCGAAGAGCCGGTCCTGT
>Ga0335069_10014729_pt1 | contig 10941 bp, 8 predicted proteins | sample Lox_Sample_11_FD_206714 | JGI IMG/M metagenome (GOLD analysis project Ga0335069, IMG submission 206714) | Soil microbial communities from Loxahatchee National Wildlife Refuge, Florida, United States - Lox_Sample_1.1 | ecosystem: Environmental > Terrestrial > Soil > Wetlands | place: USA: Florida... | reverse complement strand
GCCGTCTGCGGATTGATGTGCACGATGTACCGGTTGGTCGCGTCCAGTTTCAGGTCGATGTGCTCCAGTTTGCCCAGGCTCTCCGCAAAAATCCCCGCGCCGATCAGCAGAACGAGGGACAAACCCGCCTGCCCCACCACCAGCGCGCGCTGCAGCAGCGTTGCTCCACCCAGCGTGGAGCGCCTTCCGTTGCGCAGCGCATCGGCCGGCTCGGCTCTGGAGGCGATCCAGGCTGGCGCCCATCCGAAGAGAATCCCCGTCAGCAGCGACAATCCGCATGCAAAGGCCATCACCTCCGGGGAAGGGCTGGCTTGGATGGGGTCGTTCTCCGCGCCCGGAAACGCCAGCGCCAGCAGCATCCGCGTGCCGGCATACGCCACGACCAGTCCCGACAGACCGCCCCCGCATGCCAGCAGCACGCTTTCGGTTAGCAGTTGCCGCATGATCCGTCCGCGCCGCGCCCCGAGTGCCGTACGCACGTTCATCTCCATCCGCCGTGACATGCCGCGCACCAAAAGAAGGTTCGCGATATTCGCGCATGCGATCAGCAGCACCAGCCCGGAGGCGCACATCAGCAGGATCAGGTGCTTGTCATATCCCTCCTGCATGGCCTGGATACCCGCGCCTCCGGGGCTCAGCACAATGTGAATCTTCTTCAGATCCCTGTGGTCTTCCTGCGAGCTGAAAATCGGCGTGGTCGCCAGTTGCTGCCGCAGCAGCGCGCTTACCTTCTGCTGCACTCCGCTCTGCGAGACGCCCGGCCGCAGCCGCCCAATCAGATACAGCCATTGCATATCGGATCCGTGCACATAGGGCACGTTCGCAATCGGCGGCATGGTTTCGATGGGCAGGTAGAATTCGGGCTGGCTGGGCAAAAGCCGGTCGCCGTAGAAGCCTTTCGGAGCAATGCCCACCACTGTCACAGGTTTCGTATTCACCCGGAATGTGCTTCCCACCACCCCAGGATCGCCATTGAACTGCGCCTTCCACGTTTCGTAGCTCATGACCGCGGTCATGGGGGCGCCGGCCACGTCGTCGCGGTCCTCCAGCAGCCTGCCCGCGCTCGCTGTCAGTCCGAACGTCGCGAAGTAGTTGCCCGAAACAAACTGCCCCATTACCGAGCGGGGGGTATCCTGCGATCCGTCACGCCGGACCACCACCGGCCGGTATGCCCAGCCTGCCTGCGTCGCCGCCAGGTTCTCGAACTCCGGCGTGTTCTGGCGCAGGAACTCATAGCTCGCCGTCGTGAACAAGGAATACTCGCCGCTGTCGTGAAAGCCGACTCCCACGCAGCAGTCGTTCTGGTTACCCAGCCACACCAGCATCTTCGGATCGGCCACCGGCAGATTCTTCAACATCAATGTATTCACGAGGGTGAAGATGGCGGCATTTGCGCCGATCCCGAGCGCCAGTGTCAACACCGCAACGGCGCTGAACGCGGGCGATTTGCGCAGCATGCGCAGCGCGTAGCGGCCGTCCTGCAGCACCGTCTCAATCCCCGGCAATGTCTTTTCGGCGTGGTAGCGTTCCCGAATCGCGCCGACCGGCCCGAACTTCAACACCGCCTGCCGGCGCGCCTCCTCGCGGGTCATGCCGGCGCGCATGTTCTCTTCCGTCTGCAGTGCCAGGTGCTCCTCCATCTCCTCGCACAGCCGCCGCTCGCCGTCTTGCCCCCTGGCAACGTTCCACACGCGCGCCCACATGCGCTTCAGGGCTTTCATGACAAATCCTCCGCCCTGGCTGTCAAAAACCGCGCGATGATCTCTGTCGTCTGGTGCCAGTCCTGCACTTCGGCCTGCAACTGCCGTGTCCCGGCGAGCGTCAGCTTGTAGTAGCGTGCGCGCCGATTTTTCTCTGACGCGCCCCAGTCCGACTGGATCGCGCCCTCCTGCTCCAGCCGGAGCAACACCGGATACAAGGTGCCCTGGTTAACCGAAAGCTGATCCCCGCTAATCTGCTCAATCCGCCGCGCGATTCCGTATCCGTGCAGCGGCCCCAGAACATCGAGCGTCTTCAGCACCATCAGGGCCAACGTCCCCTGTTGCACATCCGTCTTCTGTTTCACTTTTGCGTCCCTTTTGGTTTCCCACAGAAGAATGTCACACTCTCCTTTGGGAAAACAACAGAAAAGCGCAGGACCCTGGAATTGCGCCAGTCAGCATGAAAAAAGCAGCCGCGGATCCCTCCACTCCACTACGCTCCGGTCGGGATGACACCTTTGTGGGTGGATTGAGGTCCCTGAGCAATCGCAATATTCATGCCAGATCCTGGCATTTTGCCTTGCCTTCGGGTCAGGATGACAACCGAAGATGGTGATGAGCGATGAACCCAGCATATGCGGGGAAAAGCGCACAACGGAGTCCCCGGGACGGCCAAATCCCGTAATAAGAGATGCTTGCCCGCACTGTGATCCATGGCACAGGCCGAAATACGATGCACGGTGATAATAAGCGGTGATGGAGCCGGCGTGCGGGCCGGGACGGCGGACAGGCTTGCCGCGTCGGATGAGGAGAAGCAAGAGCCATGAGCGATCTCGCGCCTATTGCGGAAGCGGTAGCACTCGACCCGCTGGTCAGCCACCCCAAGGATTTCCACGTGTTCCACCAGTTCCTGGAACGGTGCAAGGGTCTGCCGGCGATCACGACCGCGGTGGTGTGGCCGCTGTCGGAGGTGGCACTAAAGGGCACGGTGGAGGCGGCTGCCGAAGGGCTGATCGAGCCGACGCTGATCGGGGATGGACCAGCCATGAAGGCGCTGGCCGAGAAGATGGGCACGGACCTCAGCGCGTTTCCGATTCTGCAGGCCGATACCGAGGCCCGGGCAGCGGAACTGGGCGTGAAGATGTGCCGCTGCGGAGAAGCCCAGGCCATGATGAAGGGCAGCCTGCACACCGATGAGTTGATGAAGGCGGCGATGGCGCGCGATAGCGGGCTTCGCACGGCCCGGCGCATCAGCCACGTGTTCATCATGGATACGCCCGCGTATCCGCGCACGCTGCTGATCACGGACGCGGCCATCAACATTGCCCCCGAGCTTGAAGACAAGGTACACATCGTGCAGAACGCGATCGACCTTGCGCAGGCGCTGGGCATTCCCGAGCCGAAGGTAGCGCTGCTGTCGGCGGTGGAGACGGTGAACCCCAAGATCCAGTCCACGCTGGATGCGGCGGCACTGTGCAAGATGGCCGATCGCGGGCAGATTACGGGGGGCATCCTCGACGGGCCGCTGGCGTTCGATACGGCCGTGAGCCAGAAGGCGGCAGAGATCAAGAAGCTGGTTTCGCCGGTAGTGGGTCAGGCCGACATCCTCGTTGTTCCCGATCTTGAGAGCGGCAACATGCTGGCCAAGCAGCTCGAGTACCTGGGCGGTGCGCACATGGCGGGGGTCGTGCTGGGCGCGCGCGTTCCCACCATCCTCACCAGCCGCGCCGACTCCGCGGAAACCCGGCTGACAAGCTGCGCGGTGGCGGTGCTGCTGCACTACGCGACCCAGCCGACAGTGAAGGTTTAGGGCGTCATTCCAACCGATCAAACCGGGCGCCAATCGCCGGGATTGGCGCCCGATTTGTCCCTGCTGTTCGGCGTCTGGGCGCATTGGTGTCGATTCCCAAGGCCATGGTCGAATTTGCGGGGACGATTCATCGCCACCAAAACCTCGGTCATTGCCGACAACCCGCTGTCGGTGAGCTATGAACCGACGGGAACCCCGCCTCAGTCCATCGACACGCTCAACTGGTGGCGCACGTCGGCGCCCCGAACCCAGAAGATCACGTCGCTGGCGATGTTGCAGGCGTGATCGGAGATGCGCTCCAGGGAGCGGGCGACGAACATTCCGTTCATGGCCTGCTGGGTATAGCCGGGATGTTCCTGGATCAGTTGCAGGAGGTCGGCCTGGGCGCGCCGATTCATGCGGTCGATCTCGTCGTCCATCTCGCGGACAGTATCGGCCAACCGGGCATCTCCCTCGAGCAGCGCCTGGATGGCGGTGCGAATCATACGCGTGGCGTACTCGCCCATGGCGGCCAGGTCAACGGGCAATTCGACCTGCTCCATCTCCAGGGCGTCGCGGGTACGACGGGCCAGCGTCACCGACTGATCGCCGATGCGCTCGAGGTCGCCGTTGATCTTGATGACCGCGAGGATGAAGCGGAGGTCGATGGCCATGGGCTGCTCCTTGGCAAGCAGTTCATAGGCCATCTCATCGAGTTCGCGCTGCGCGGTATTGATGGCGGTCTCGTTCTGACGGACATACAGGCAGAGCCCCCGGTCGCGCTGCAGATAGGCGTCCACGGCCGACTCGACCGCCTGCTGCGAAAGCGCAGCCATGGCGAGAATCTTGTCCTTGAGTTCGGCTAGTTGCTGCTGGAAATGAATACGCGGCACGGCAGGGCTCTCCTTCAGGCTCATTCTGCATCTGTTATGTTACATGGCAGCCAAAATTGGTGCACGGGCGCCAGAGAGGCAGGGTTACTGCGCAGTTTTGCCCACGCAATCTTGAACGCGCGGCAGGAATCACCACATGACGCCGACGGACATGAACGACGACGCCGTTCGAGCTTCGGCTTCGATGCTGACCCTCCGTTGTCGCGCTGCGGTGGGGCGGGGCGCAACACAACGTCATTTCCCTTCTCCGCCTCCTCCTTCTGCGGCTGGTGGATGGGCTTCGGGCGCAGGAATTCGGGCTGGGCGGTCAGGCGGACAGGAGCGCCGTTCCCTGGAGCGTCTGCCGCGGGCGCTTCATGGTTTCGAGTTCGCTCACAAGGGAGGGCTCCTGCGCGTTTTTACGCTCGTTCCCGATGGACGTTTTGTGGGCCGGTACCTCATGACTTTTGGGTGCCCGAGTGTTACTGCCGCGACACGCGTTACCCGACCTCCTCACGGAACACCGGAGCGTGGGTTGATCCAGCAAGGCATAGGAAAAGGGCGGGCGGGACGAAATACCACCAAAGCAGATAGCGGTCCCTGTTTAGTAACTCATTCCGTTGAACTTAGGTTCGTCCTCTTTGCGCTCGAACTTTGAGCGACGGAGGGCGACTTGTGATCCGCATTTCCTTGTGCTTGAAACGAAACTAAGCGCACGCCGATCTCAAGCCGCGATACCGAATCGGACATCGGCCTGCGCCTTTTCGGAATTCGAAGCTGACTACGGAGCCGACGGGTACTCTGCCCCCTGAGAACGGGAATCTCGGAAAAATGACGAAAGGGACCCGGATCGAGAAAATATCTGTTGCCACGAGTAGTTCCTCGAACGCATCGTGGAGACCGCAGGATGCATCTGGAGAACCGGGTCGGCACTCGTTCGCCTTGGTTTCCAGCTCAATCCGTCCGGAGGCGGTGTCCATGCTCAAAAGCGAAATCGCCCAGATGCGGCCCTTCTCCAGCCGGGAGGAGGAAGCGCTGCTGAACCTGCTGCGCACCTCCGATTGCCTTCAGCGTGCGCTGCAGCGCAAGATCCGTACGTGGGGGATTACCGCGACGCAGTACAACGTGCTGCGTATCCTGCGCGGCTCACAGCCGCAAGGGCTTACCTGCTCCGCGATCGGCGACCGCATGATCACCGCCGAGCCCGACATCACCCGGCTCCTGGCCCGGCTGCGGGCGCTCAAGCTCATCCGCCAGCAGCGGGACAAACGCGATCGCCGCGTGATCTGGACGCAGATCTCGCAGACGGGCTTAGCCCTGCTTGCGGAGGCGGACACGGTGGTGCAGAACTTTCCCCGGGAACTGCTGGGCCATCTGGGGGAAGGCCGGCTGGGGACGCTCATCCAACTGCTCGAGCTGGCGCGGCGGAACTGCGGCGACACGCAAGCGCCAGTGAGTTGCAGCGGGGCGGCTGAGGAAGCCTGTCCGGGTTCTCAGGATGCCCTGACCGGTTCGTGATCCTATCCCGCCCAAGCGGAGCTTGGACGGACTCCCCACCATTTTGTCAAGGTGTGGCAGGAGGGACTTGGCCGCCTGCCAGGGGGCCGGGGCGTTCATGCTGCGGCTTTCAGCGGATCGCCACCTATAATTCGCCGGTGCGGCGCTTCTTCCGCCACCACAACGCAAAGCCAATCATCGCCAGGCCGCCCACGACGGCCAGGGCCGTGAGCGCGTGGTGCTCGACAACCTGAACGGCGCCAGGGCCCAGTTCGATCACCAGCAGCGAAAGCACCAGCCAGCGGATGAGGCGGCCAGTGAACACTGCCATCATGAACAGGGGGACGCGCATCTCGAACACTCCGGCCGCGAAAACAAATACCTTCCAGGGAGTAGGCGGGGGGAGCATGGAGGGGATGGCCATGGCCCAGAACTCCTGTTGTTCGAAGCGGTTGCGCATCGCTTCGAAGCGCTCGCGGTTGACGCGCTTCAGCAGGAAGAGCTCGCCTCCGGCCCGGCCGAGGCCATAGGGCAGCAGGCCGCCGACCGCCGATCCCGCGGCTGCCAACAGGGCATAAATCCAGAAATGTCGCGGATCGCCCCATATCCAAACAGCCAGGATGGCGTCCATGGGGACCGGGATGGTGGAAGAGTCCAGCGCCGCCACAGCCCCCGCGCCCCAAAATCCAAGATGGAGAATCGCAGGTAGCCAGACGACGTTCCACTTATGCCAAAGTTGCACAAAAAAATGCTTCAATCACGGTCCCCTTCCCGCCGTTGGTTCGTCCATTCAAAAAGACCATTTTACGGTTTGGGGCGGGTGCGGCCGCCGGTTGGGAAGGTTCTCCCGGCCTTGCGGGTTTCTTCGATGCAAGATGGATGAGAGAATAGTAGGAAAGGACTCGGAAGCGAGCGGCACCTGCTGCGTGCCGTGTCTCCTGCCGGACGAATGCCCCTGAGCGTAGTGCCAACCAGTGTGAACGAGCCGAAAGACCCGACGGGAGCTCCTTCGGAGTCGGCCGATACCGCTCTGGGCGGCAACGGCCGCCCGGCGACCTCAGGCAGCGAAGGCGCTTCTCCAGGATTGGATCTTGGGGCCGCGCGCAACGAGAAAGGAGCCGGGCCGGGAGGCGAGGCCTCTGCCACGGTGCGCGGGTCGCGCTGGATCGACTACGACACCTACGAACTGCTGGAGATGATCAGCGAGCTCGAAGATGAGCGCCGCTGGGCCCGGTTGCGCGAGGGTGTCTGGATTGCGATCCTGGTTCACCTCGTCCTGCTGTCAAGTATCACGTGGATTCCGAAGTACATCTTCAAGGTTCCGCCGGTGGTGGACCCGTTTGAAGCGATCCGGCAGCGCAAGGACGAGCTGAAGTACCTGGACCTGCCGCCCGACCTGATCAAGCGCGCGCAGCCCAAGGTACAGGTCAAGCCGGTTCCGGAAAAGGCGCCGCAGATCGACAAGAAGACGCTCGAGGCGTTGAACAAGGCCATGCCGCCGCAGTTGCCGCCCACCCCGGAGCCCAAGGTGGAGCAGCCGCAACCCGCCCCGCCGGCTCCGCCCAAGCCCGAGTCGCAATCGCAGGTCGAGGCGCCGGTGCCCAAGCCCGCGCCGCAGCGGCCCAGCTTCGCCATGGGATCGCAGAACCCGGCCGACCAGTTGCGGGATGCCATGCGCGGCTCGCGCGGTCCCGGCTCGGGCGCCGACAACGTGCCCAATAACCCCGGCATGGCCATGCATCCGGGCGCGGGAGGCGGCGTCCAGGTGCTCTCCGATACGGAGGGCGTGGACTTCAACCCCTGGCTGCGGCGGTGGTATTTCGAGACCGAGCACACCTGGGATCCGCTAATCCCCGACGAGGTGAACCCGCCGATCCTGAAGCAGGGCCAGTGCATGATCCGGTTCAAGGTTCTGCCCAACGGGCGGATCATGGAAGGCAGCATGGTGCTGGAAGGCCGCTCGGGCGACACGGCACTCGATCGCGCGGCGTGGGGCGCACTCACGGGCTCCAATTACCCGCCGCTGCCGCGCGAGTTCCACGGTCCGTACCTCGAACTGCGCGCGATCTTCATGTACAACATGCGGCCGTAAGAGTCTCCCAGGTACCGAACACCGGAGACCTGGGCACCCTTTGGTTTCTGGCGGAGGCGCGGCCGTGCGCCATTTAGACTGGTGAGGGGCGCGACGAACGTTTGACAGCGCCCCGGACAAGGCCGGAATGCACTTCCATTTTCCTTTCTCCACAGCCGATGTCCTGTGGACCCTTACCTTTGCCGCACACCTGGTTCTGCTGGTTGTGTTGATGGGCCGGGATCGCATCGCGCGCTTTCCATGGTTCACGGCCAGCATCGTAGTAATGGCGCTGCGTATTCTCACCATCCGGCTGCTGATCAAGCGGCTGCCGGAGCTGACGATGGACACCGTCGTTCTTGTCATGGCCGACATCGGTGCCTTTGTGGGGCTCATGGTCGTGGTGGAGATTGCGCGGCGCGCCTTCGGCGGGGTGCGGCGTTCGGCGTGGATCGCGGGGGCGCTGGCGCTGATGGCGCTGGGAATCGTGGTGCTGAGGTTCTGGGGACCGTGGCCATCTTGGAGCACGCTGACCGCCCACTCGACAATGGCAACGCTGCGCCTGCTGCAATTGATCGCACAGAAAACCAGCCTGCTGGTGGATGTGGAAACCATCGCGGTGGGGCTGCTGATCGTGCTGCTGGGGAGCCGTTTCAGGGCGGGTTGGCGCAGCCATGTGCAGCAGATTGCAATCGGGCTGTCGACGGCTTCCATCTCGCAGCTCCTGGTTCAGGGATTGTGGCAAGGCATTGTGCGTTCGGCAGTGAACACTCCGGCAATCGCGCAGTCGATGACGGACCGCGCGCGAATCATGGGGCTGGGCGAGAAGCTGTCGAACACCAACAGCACGATCTATATCGCGATCCTGATCTGGTGGATCGTGTGTCTGTGGCGGGATGAGCCGGGGACCGCAAGAGCCGCGGAAGCCGATGCGGCTGCCGACGCCAAGCAGGGTGCGATCGAGGCCGGGAGCGGGAGTGCTGTCACGCCGGCGCCGGAGGCGAAGTAGATTCGGCGTATCCCCGGTCTCAAAGACCAGGAGACCTCCACCCTACGAATAAGACCCGTTCGTGGGGACCCCGGACCTGGGGCACCCGGCCGTTCGCAAAAGCAGGTCCTTCGGCCCCTGCCTGCGTTAGGGACCTCAGGATGACAACTTCTTTTGGGAGTTTGTGCGGAAGTTCTATGAAGAATGACGGCGCCTTCGGAATGGATCGAAAGGCGCCGTTGTCTTTATGCAGGACCGCTCTATTCATTTCATCGCGGTGAGGAGGGGCTTCTTGGCAGCAGGCTGATTGACCTGCGCGTTGAGAAAACCGGTGAGGTCGTCTACATCCTGCTTCGTGCCGACCAGCGGGGGCATGAATTTGCGATAGGGCGAGTCGGGCTTGTAGTCGTGAAGCATGGTGAGGAAGTTGCCGATGTTGGCGCGGTCGCGGCCGTCGAGGAGCTTCCTGAGCGGCCGGTAACCATCGAGCGTGTGGCACGAAGCGCATTCGCCGCGGAAGATGGCCTCTCCGCGCGAGTAGCTGGAGGGCGTGACGGCGCCGTCGGCATTCCAGGTCCACATGGAGTGGGCCAGGTAGCCCTGCTGGTTGAGTCGTTCGCGGTAGGTGACGCGCACGCCATTCGAGTACATCCAGCGGCCGATGACGTAGGGCTTGCGCAGCATCTCGCGGGCGTATTCGCCGGAGCCTGTGGCGATGAGGGCGAGGAGGAGGACGCTCATGGCGTGAGAAAGGTTGAAGTCGACCGGGTTGCGATAGGCCATGTAGTAGGCGACGCCGACGATGGTGGCGGAGGTCACGATGATGATGAGCGCGATGCGGGTGATGGTTGAGAATGTCCCGTCGGCGATGGTGTCGATGCCCAGGGTAAGCAGGGCGCGCTGCGACTGCGGAACCATGAAGAGATACCACACCAGCAGGAACGGCGTGGCGACGAAGGAGGGAACGAGCCACTTGACGCTCCACTGCACCAGGCTGGTCTTGAGCGCGGGCAGCTTGTCGCCTTCGATGCGGCTGGCGGTGATGAGCGCCCAGATGCCGGCCAGCGACGTGCACACGCCGCTTCGCAGCAGCAGGCTGGGCCAGTAGGTGGGATTGAAGAAGGCATTCCAGAACTTGCTGGCCTCATGGCCGGTGCCGGCGACGGAGATCCAGGTGTCTCCCGGGGTGAGCATGAAGGTGAGAATGCCATTGATGATGATGAGGGTGGAGACCGAGGCGATGGAGTAGACCCAGCCCACGGTGAGGTGGAGCTTGGGGTCGATTCGGTTCCAGGTGTAGTAGTAGACGGCGATGGTGGTGAGCTCGACGACGAAGAACACCCACTCGATGGCCCAGCCGAAGACGAAATTGTGGATCAGCGTGCTGGTGGCTTCAGGATGGGTGAGGCCGATGGCGAACCAGATGCCGACGCCCGACACCGTCCCGAAGACGCCGGTCAGGATGAGAAAGAACTTCGAGTGGCTGACGAGCTGGTTGAGCCAGGCAGCAGCAGTGTCCTTGTCGGCCATGCGCATGGCCTTGCGCTCAGCGAGCGGCAGATAGAGGCCGCCACCCACGGCGAACTGCGAAATCATGACGTGAAAGATGGCGATCATGCCGATCACCCAGCCCGAGCCAATGTGCGGAATGTCCCAGAAGGGGTAGTTCATTGCTGACTCCAGTGGACAGTGAACAGTGGACAGTGTCCGACGGCCCACCATTCAGATTTTTAGCTTTGTCAGAATCGTGAAGATCATTTTTCCGACTTCGTGGGAGAGAACCTGCGCGTCTTCAAGAAGAGCGACATCTCCCAAGTTGAGTCTTCTGGCGATTTCGAGTTGAGTTTGTATTTCGCAGATTGAACCACGAGCGATCCCGAGGAACTGCTTGAACTCACGCGCGTTCAGTCTTCCCTGACCTTCTGCGATGTTGCTTGGAACTGAAACTGCAGACCGCCTCAACTGGCTCGTGAGCCCAAAGAGTTCTTCGCGCGGAAAACCCTGAGTGAGTCGATACACAATCA
>Ga0335069_10014728_pt1 | contig 10942 bp, 12 predicted proteins | sample Lox_Sample_11_FD_206714 | JGI IMG/M metagenome (GOLD analysis project Ga0335069, IMG submission 206714) | Soil microbial communities from Loxahatchee National Wildlife Refuge, Florida, United States - Lox_Sample_1.1 | ecosystem: Environmental > Terrestrial > Soil > Wetlands | place: USA... | reverse complement strand
AGTATCAACCCGGTCAGGGGTCTGACCGGCTGCGCGCAATTCGCTCGTATGGGACATAGACCGGTTCCCAGACGTAGTCGCGAAGCTTTGCTGTAAGGTTTGCCGGGTCGTCGGCGATACCTTCGGAGATGGCCTGCCGGGCGACAGCTTCGGCGACTGCAAGCGCGATCGTGCGTGAGTCGGATACGGGCGGGAGCAATGGCGCATTTTGGTCTTCGCAGGTGGGAGAAAGGCCGGCGAGCGTCGTCGCCGCGGCCATGATCATGGAGTCTGTGACGCGCCGTGCCCTGGCCACGAGGATGCCGAGAGCGAGGCCGGGGAAGATGTAGGAATTGTTGATCTGCGAGATGCGAATGCTGCGGCCGCTGACATTTACTGGTGCGAACGGACTGCCGGTGCCGACGAGGGCGCGGCCTTCGGTCCAGCGCATGAGGTCGGCTGGTGTCGCTTCTGATTGCGAGGTGGGATTAGACAAGGGGAAGATGACGGGCCGGGGCGTGTGCCGCGCCATTTCGCGGACGATTTCCTCGGTGAACGCGCCCGGCTGTGCCGAGACACCGACGAGCACCGTGACCCGGGTGTTGCGCACGACGTCGAGCAGCGTGATGTCTTCGCCTCCGAATAGCTGCCATCCCTGAATCGTGGAACGCTTGCGCACAAGCGGCAGATGGGCTGGCCGGATTCCGCGGGCCCCTTCGACCAGCAATCCGTAGCGATTGAATGCGTAGATGCGGTCGCGAGCCTGCTCTTCGGTCAAGCCCTTACGGCGCATTGCAGCGACGATAAGATCAATGATGCCTGTGCCGGCCGATCCCGAACCGTACATGACAATGGTCTGACCGGACAGGGGAATGCCGGTTGCGTTCACCGCAGCGAGTAGCGTTGCCGTGGTGACCGCGGCTGTGCCCTGAATGTCGTCGTTGAAGGTGCACAGACGGTTGCGATAGCGCGCGAGGAGGCGAGCTGCATTTGCGTTGGCGAAGTCCTCCCACTGGAGGAGAATATGCGGCCATCGGCGCTCCACCGCCGAGACGAAGGCTTCAATGAAATCGTCATACTCCCGGCCGCGGACGCGGCGGTGTTGCCAGCCGATGTAGATGGGATCGTTGAGCAGAAGTTCATTGTCAGTGCCGGCGTCGAGCAGAATCGGCAGGCAGTGCTCGGGTGGGATTCCGCCGAGCGCCGTGTAAAGGGCCATCTTGCCGATCGGGATTCCCATACCGCCCGCGCCCTGGTCGCCTAACCCGAGGATGCGCTCGCCGTCGCTGACCACGATGCAGCGGACGTCGTCGAACCGTTTATCGGAGAGGATCTGATCGATACGATTCCGATTTGGGTAGCTGATGAAGAGCCCGCGCGGACGTCGCCATATCTCTGAGAATCTCTGGCAGCCCTCGCCGACGGTGGGGGTGTACACAATCGGCAGCAGCTCCTCGGTATAGTGGCGGATCATTGAGTAGAACAACGTTTCGTCGTTGTCCTGGAGATCGCGCATGTTGCTGTACTTGCCGAACGCGGTGGGGCGGCTATCGAGGACACGCTTCCTGCGTTCACGCTGATCCTCGAGCGTTCCGATATGAGGGGGGAGGAGACCGTGAAGTCCGAAGATGTCGCGCTCCTCTTCAGAAAAAGCGGTGCCTTTATTAAGCCGTGAGTTGAACAGCAGATCGATCCCGTGTAGCGGCGTGCGGATGACGCGGCTGTTCGGTCGTTCGGCTGCGTCGGAGGATGGCGGCTTTTCCTTGTCCATGTGCATCTCTTTCTGTGTCTTCACACCTCGATCCGGAAAGTTATCTCCGAGATGCGGCGAAGGGCCTTTCGCCTATTGATGATAGACAAGCAGGGTCCACGATCGGACCTCAGATTTCGCACACGCGACCGGCAAAGGGCCGTGAAACAATTGATCTCATGGACGGATTGTTCGCTGACAGCCTCGGGCTCTACATTTCGGTTCCGTTCTGCCGCTCGAAGTGCACCTACTGCAACTTTGCTTCAGGGGTGCATCCGGCGACCGAGCACTCACGATACGTCGATCGGCTGATATCCGAGATGAACGGAGCCGGAGGCTGGGCTAAAGGTCTGAACCTGGAACTGCCACGCCACATCGACACGATTTACCTCGGCGGAGGAACGCCAAGCCTTCTGGAGCCGGAACTGATCGCCCGGCTGTTCAGAGCGATTCGTGAGTTGTTTGCAGTTGAGGGAGACGCGGAAATCACGGTCGAGTGCGCGCCAGGGCAACTGAGCGATGAGACTCTTGAGGCACTCATTGCGGCGGGCGCGAACCGCGTGAGCCTGGGCGTGCAGTCATTCGTGGACCGGGAAGCGAAATCGAGCGGGCGTCTTCACTCGAGGACGAAGGTGCTGGATGATCTCAGGCGGTTACGCGAAGCCGGAGTTGAAAGCGTCAATGTGGATCTGATTGCGGGCCTGGCGGGGCAGACGCCAGCGACTTGGGAAGAATCGCTCGAGGTTCTGATCGATTGCGGAGTGCCGCACGCAAGCGTCTACATGCTCGAGGTGGACGAGGATTCGCGGCTCGGTCGAGAGATGCTCGCAGGCGGTGTGCGGTACTTTGCGGAGCTTGTTCCAAGCGACGACACGATCGCGCGGATGTACGAGATCGCGATCGAACGGCTGGATGGCGCCGGTCTGAAGCAGTATGAGATATCAAACTTAGCGAAGCCGGGGCGTGAATCGCGACACAATCTCCGCTACTGGCAGAGGCGACCCTACCTGGGGCTTGGCCTGGATGCTTCGTCGATGTTGCGGGAGGAGGGGCAAGGGGGCAATGAGGGCGGGACGCCGTATGTGCTGCGTTCGACCAATACGGACGATCTGAAAGAGTATCTCGAGGGCGGCTGTGTGCGAGAGACAGCGTGGCTCTCACCGGACAGGCAGCATGAGGAAGCGTGGTTTCTCGGACTGCGAATGAACAAGGGCGTTGAGCCGAAAGAACTGCGAAGCGAGTTTGGGGATGCTCTTGTGGGACGAGCACTGGAAACCGCGGCGCGATTGGCGGATTCAGGATTGCTGACGTGGAGGGGTGACGCCATTCGCCTGACAGCGAAGGGAAGGCTCCTCTCCAACGACGTATTTCAGGAGTTCGTTGAATACTCGCGGCAGGAGCATTCTGTGACCGACCGCTGATCGGGAGGGGCGGGAGGTTTCGCAGCTTCAGTTCGCTCATCGAGACAGCAGACTGAGCCGGGGCCCATTGCGCGGGCGGATTGCAAGGCGCTTGTGGCATCTCGAAGCACGACGATGGGGGAGCGGCCATAACCGGGCGCGACCCCAAAGCAGGCGGACAGGAAGACCTGCCGCTGCGCGGCGTGAAAGGACGCGGCGAAAACCCTGGCGCCTAACCGCCCGGCGAGGATCGTCGCATCGAAAACGCCGCATCCGGGAAGAGCCAGGAGAAGTTCGTTGTGTGCAACGAGTCCGAGCAGGTCGTAGCTTCGCATGAGGCGCATCGTCCGGGCGGCGACCTGTTGGATGATGTCGTCGGTCACCGCGGCTCCACATTGACGATGGATTTCGTCGAGTTCGACGATGCAGAACGCGATGAGCGTAAGCGGCGTCTTCATGCGCTGCGCGCGATCTGTTTCGCGAAACAGCCTAGAGATCAGGTCGGCGCGATTGCAGGTTTCGGCATTCACGGATGCCGGGTATATCGGCAGACATTAGAGAATCATTAAGGATCTGCCGCACTTTCTGAGAGACTTCCAATCCGAAAGCAGATCCTTCGCTCCGCTTACCCCACGGTCGATTCTCAATAGCACGGGCTTTGGGTTGCGGGATGCTATTCGACGAAGTCGACTTCAGGGGCGATGGTGATGATGCCGCGCTCGTGGCCCATCTGGAGCAGCCTGCGAATGGCTTCGCGGCCATCGGCTCCGTAGTCGAGGGTACGATCGTTGACGTACATGCTCACGAAGCGGCTTGCGAGCGTCGTGTCGAGGTCGCGGGCAAACTGCATGGCATATTCGAGCGCCTGGTCACGGTGGTCGAGCGCGTGCTGAATGCTGTCGCGTAGTGCCCTGGAGATGATCCTGTGGGACTCGGCGCCGAGGGAGCGGCGGATGGCATTGCCGCCGAGAGGAAGAACGAGGCCGGTAGTTTCGCGCCACCAGACGCCAAGATCGATGACTTTGCAGAGGCCGCTGGTTGAGTAAGTGAGCTGGCCCTCGTGGATGATGAGGCCCGCTTCGTACTTGCCGGCGAGGACCTGCGGGATGATCTGGTCAAAGGGCACGACCTCGGTCTGGATATCGGGGTTGAAGATCTTCAGCGCGAGGAACGCGGTGGTCATCGTTCCGGGTACGGCAACCTTAACGCGGCGCAGATCGCTGTGCGAAAGGGAGCGAAGCGAGACGATCATGGGGCCGTAACCTTCGCCGACGCTGCCGCCGCATCCCATCAGCGTGTAGTTGACCTGCACATAGGGGTAAGCGTGAAAACTGATGGCAGTGACGTCGTAGAAAGCCTCTTCGCGGGCGCGGCGATTCAGAGTCTCGATGTCACAGAGGGTATGCGAGAACTTGTATCCCGGAACGCGAATCTTATTCGTTGCCAGGCCGTAGAACATGAAAGCGTCATCGGAGTCGGGACTATGGGCGATGGAGATCTCCATCGCCTGGTTCAGTACGGCGGAGTCAGTTCTGCGGGTGCTCACAGTCAAAGGTCCTTTCGATAGGGGAGACTGCAATCGAGATCAACGCGGATACAAGAGGTTCGATGCGACTATGCCTTGCGGAGTCGCATGCGTCGGAATCCGATTGCGATGGAGGCGACCGCGATTACCTTGAGCGCATCTCCGGGCAAAAAGGGAAGGACGGCGAGGGTGAATGCGGTTCCGGCGGAGACATGGGCATATGCAGCGATCCAAACGAACCCGGAGAAAAGGATGACGAGATCGCCGAGCGCCGCGCCGGCGATAGCTGCAGCGAGTCCCCTGGAGCTGCTGCGAAAGACGTACGAGGCCAGTGCCGCGGCCGGCGGGTAGGACCAAAGGTAGCCTCCCGTCGGGCCAAGGAGATGCACCAGGCCGGCGCTGAATCCAAACCCGGGAGCGAACACCGGCAGTCCCAAAGCACCTTCAATGAGGTAGACGCAGAGCGTAGATGCAGCGAGCCCCGGCGTCAGAATCAGCGCGAGCAGCAGGACCGCAAAGGGCTGCATGGTCAGGGGAACAGGGGTAAACCAGAGGGGGATCGCCAGATGTGAACAAGCAGCAACAAAGGCGCTTCCGGAGATGACGATCACGGTATTTCGCAGCCAAGGGGAGACGGCCTGAGCGGCAGCCAAGGAGCGAAGGGGCGAGGCAAGTTCTCTATGCATGATTGCTTCCTTAACCTTCTGACTCTAAATCCGATTCTTCGGGGACGGAGGGGTCGGGAGGAGTGGAACTCGAATTCTTTGCGCGATGGAGAAGAATGTGGCGCGCCATGCCAGCCGCGGCCAGCAGGAGCGCACCTAACGAAACAAGCAGCGCGATGATTAAAAAACGCATGACAACAGAAGCTCAGGATACCAGATAGCATGCGGCGAGCCCGAGGGCGTGGTCCGGCTGAATCAGCGTGCTTTGAGGCTCGCGTGCAGCCATTCGAGATAGGGATGGCTCCCGGATTCAACCGGAAGGACGAGAAACTCAGGAGTGTCGTAGCTGTGCAATTCGCGCAGGCGAGTTTCGAGAGGCCGTAATTGATCGGGGCCGGTTTTCAACAGGAGCAACGTTTCTGTTGCAGACTCGATCTCACCCTGCCAGCGGTAGATCGACTGAACCGACGGAATCATTGTGGCGCAGGCCACGAGATGCTCTTCGACAAGCGTGCGACCGATGCTGGCGGCCTCTTCGGGGCTGGCCGTCGTCGTAATCACGAAGCGGGCACGAGGGGTGGATTCCGGCATAAGCGCCTTTCTCCAACAGTGTACGAGCATGGGGGGACAGTCATGGTAGTCCGATTTTGCCGAGCCTGGGCGGGGAGCTGAGGACGCGGGACGTTTTCGGCGTCAGGAGTTCATTGACTTGCCGACTTGGGCGCGGTGTTGCAGTATGGTCCTTGCGGTCTGCCGACGCTGCCGGCGCCAAGGACCGGTCGACCGGCGCAGAGGAATTCGGCGGAAGCGGGAGAGGGACGATGAGTGCAACGATCAAGTTTGGCACGTCGGGATGGAGAGCCATTGTTGCCGATGAGTTTACTGTAGCCAACATTCGGCTGGCGATTGCCGGAATTGCCGATTATGTGAAGACGCAGCCTGAGCCTCATCGTGTTCTTGTGGGGCGGGATCCGCGGTTTCTCGGCGAGAGCTTTGTGGCGGAAGCTGCCAAGGTGTTGTCCGGGGCCGGCGTGACGCCGATCGTGATTCCTGATGCAGCACCGACGCCGGGAATCGCCCATGCCGTTCGCACGCTGAAGGCTTCAGGGGCGATCAACTTTACCGCGTCGCACAATCCGCCGGAGTACAACGGCATCAAGTTTTCGACGCATGACGGTGCGCCGGCACTGCCAGAGGTGACAAAACAGATTGAGGCTGCGATCGCCGGAAATGGCGGCAGCATACCGAGTGGCAACCCTCCTGCGAATGGCTTCGAGACAACGGATGTGAAGCCCGCGTTTCTGAAGAGGCTGGGCGAACTTGTCGACCTCAGGAAGATTGCGAAGTCGGGAATCAAAGTTGTCTACGATCCATTCTGGGGAGCGGGGCGCGGCTACAGTTCCCACATCCTGCGCGAGGCGGGCGTGACGGTCGAAACGGTGCACGACTATCGCGATGTCCTGTTTGGAGGGCATGCGCCGGAGCCGGACGATCATCTGCTTGGGGATGCGAAGGCGAAGATGAGGGAGATCGGCGCGAAGATCGGCATTGCGACCGACGGCGATGCAGACCGTTTCGGAATCGTGGATGAAGACGGCACGTTTATTCAGCCGAACTACATCATCGCGCTTCTCTTCGACTACCTGGTGGAAACGCGCGGGTGGAAGAACGGGGTGGCCAAGAGCGTGGCCACGACAAACCTGGTCAATGCAATGGCCGAGTACCACAAGGTTCCGCTCTATGAGACACCGGTGGGATTCAAATACATCGGGGAACTCATCATTGAAGATAAGATCGCTATCGGTGGCGAGGAATCGGCTGGGTTGACGATTCGCGGGCACGTGCCGGAGAAGGATGGCATCCTTGCCGGGCTGCTGGTAGCCGAGATGGTGGCGAGTCGCGGCAAGAGCCTTGGCGCGCAACTCCGCGAGATGTTTGCCAAGGTTGGTTCCTTCTACCCGGTTCGCGAGAACTTCCGCTTGACCCCGGAGAGGAAGGCCGCGTTCACTGAAAAGTTGAAGAAGGACCCCACGGAACTCAGCGGGCGGAAAGTGTCCAACGTGGTGCGCACGGACGGGCTGAAGCTGATTCTCGAGGACGGCTCGTGGGTCTGCTACCGGCTCTCGGGGACTGAGCCCGTGGTTCGAGCGTACACCGAGGCGCGCAACGAGAAAGACATGGTCGCGCTGCGATCGGCGGCCGAGAAATTTGTTCTAGATTGAGGGTACATCCGAGGCCAAATGCAGGAAGGGATGCTGTTTAGTGAAAAGAGGGAAACGGCCGACGAGTTGCTTCCTCTACGGCAACGGATGCGGGGCTGGGCTCAGCAGGGATGGCGGCCCGCCGGGACAATGGTTGCTGTCGCGCTGACTCTGGCCTTTGCATGGGGCGTGATCAATGGCAAACACGGACTTTCATTCTGGTATCAACAGCGCACAGAAGACAAGAGACTGAAACAGGTGATCCAGGAACTGGGACAGGAGAATTCCCGGCTTCGGAATCACATCGAGCGTCTCAAGTCGGACCCAAGCGCGATCGAACATGAAGCGCGGGAGAAGCTGCACTATGCCAGACCAGGCGAGGTGATCTACACGCTTCCAGCGGAGCCACCGAAGACGCAGGATCAGCCGGAAAGCGGCAGGTAGAGCGAAAGAAGTCATCCTGCAACGAAGCAGCGCGCCACAGATGGCGCGCTCTTTTATTTCTGAAGTTCAGGAGCGGTCGAGCCCTCATGCGGTGGAGGAGCTATCGGCGGCGTGGCCGCTGAATTTGTTTTTTGCGCGAACCATGCAACGCCCGCGCCGACAAGCGGCGCATTCTCTCCGAGCTTCGATACGCGGATTTCGACATTCAGGCCGTCGAGAGCCCGGACAGCATCGGCCATGAAGAGATTCGCAGAGCGGGCAATGCCGCCGCCGAGGACGACGACATTCGGATTGAATTCGTTGAGGAGGAGAAGAAAAGCGCGGCCGAGGTTGCTTCCGAATTCCTCAAAAACCTCGCAGGCGGTCGCTTCGCCTCCGTTGGCATAGTGAGCGATCGAGGCGACTTCGCGCTGCTGCCCGGTGCGCTCCTTGTAGCTTCGTTGCAGGGCGCGGGAGGAGATGAGATCTTCGACAATTCCGCCGCGATAGGGAATATTCCAGATTTCTCCGCCGGGTGGAACGCCCGGACCTTCGGTGACGATGCGGCCGTCGACAGCGAACGCAGAGCCGACGCCGGTTCCGAGGGTGATTCCGACCGCGCGAGCAACTCCGCGCGCCGCTCCAGCGCCTGCCTCGCCAAGAAGATAGGCCGCTGCGTCGTTGAGGAAACGCACCCGACCGGGCTTCCAGCCAAAACGATCAGACAGAACGGAAGTGAGAGGGATGCCGTACAGATAAGGCAGTTTATGGCGCATGAAGCTGACGCCATTTTCGTAGTCGAACGGGCCGGGCATTGCCAACTCAGCGCCTTCGACGCGACCCAAGCTGGGCGCAGCCTTGAGAGCGAGGGTATGGAGGACGTCAACGAAAGCTTCGGTGGTCTGCTGCTCTGGCAAGGCAGAGCGGGCGATGGAATCGAGGCGGAATCCGTCAGCGAAACATAGCGCCGTGGCAATGTGGCTGCCCCCGACGTCGTACACGAGAACACACGAACCTGCCGCAAAAGCCAAGAGCAAACCTTCCCTTCGGAAACGATACCATTCTAAGCATGGCGAGGGCTTTGTGGGACCGGAATGGGGAGATTAAAAGTCTACGTGGGCGCGAACGGAGCCAACCCAGGCAGGGCCGCGGTCGCGGTTGTACCCGGGATTGGCAATGTGCTGGACGTCGACTGAGTAGAAGAGACCGCGCCAGGCGTGGACATTGTAGTAGCTTTCGACAATTGTCTCGCGCCCGTAGTTCAGATCGCCGTCGCCAAGAAGGAAACCGAGGCCACCGAGCCGAAGATAGTTCTGATGATCGCGCTTGATCGCGTTGGATACGATGGCCAGGGCAACTTTGTCGAGCGGACGATGCCAGGATGTTCCTGCATAATCCGCACCGGCCTCGATGGTCTGGTCCACCTCGGTGTAGGCGAAGGATTCGTGCTGGCCCTCGTTCCACCCGAAGCGGCCAAAGACGCGCAAGTCCGGCGTGATTTCCTGTTCAGCGTTGTAGCCGAAGCCGTACTTAAGTGCGCCAAAGTGTGCATGATTTGTGATGGTCGGCGTTGAGTCTGTTCCGTCGAGATATGCGTTGACAGCCTCGCGATATGAGCCCATATGGGCTCGATTTGCGTAAAACAGGATCCGAGAGACGCCCTTGTGGCCAGGAATGAAGGTGTGGCGCAGTTCGAATTCGCCGTTTTGTCCATGTGCCCGGCTGAAAGCCCAATCCAGGTCGATGCCGTTGGCCACAACCGGCATCGCAAAGATGCCGTATCGCAGGCTCCAGGTTCGATCGTCGTACTCGGCAAGCCCGCCAACCGTGTATCCGCGCGTGTCGGCAGCGTAGTCCCACGCGCCATTGTTGTCGATGGTCCAGTTCGTAAACTGGAGATGACTGTCGGAACCGATCGAGTTGACATCGAAGAAGTCGGGCAGGGTCATCTTGCCAACACGGAACTCGACCCGGCGGGCGGGAACTCTCGGGGCGAGGGCGAATTGATTTGTATCCTGAAGCACGGTCTCACCGGTAAGGCCGATGACCTGATGGATCTGATAGCGGGCGATATACGGTTTGGCGCCAAGGTTGGGATTACGGACGACATCGAGATTGGTAAAGCCTGCGAGTCCGAGGGCCTGACTGAGGCCGCGCCCCGCCGCGCTTTCGATGTCGAAGATGAAGTCGGTGTTGTAGCGATCAGAACGATTGCGCCGCAGGGCGGTGTAGATGGTTCCGACCATGGAGGTTTTGTATTCGGCGGAGCTGCGAAAGCTATTGGGGCCCTCGTATGGCGAATGAAAGGGGAGGCGGCCCTGAAAGATGATGTTGGCCTGTCCGGAGACCCAGTAGCGGCTGTCTTCAGGATGGGGGAACATGGTGAGCGCGGGGTCCTCAGGCGAGGGAGAAGAGGAGTTGGGCACCTGAGCGACGGTCCATCCAACGCTCCCGAGAACGATAAGGGCGGTCAAAAAGGGGGAGCGCAGGCTAAGAAAGTGAGGCATCAGGTACAGCTTTGGACAGCAAGCGAGCTATGATCGAGGAGGTGTTAACATACCCCCATTGGGTAAATACTATACCCGGTGTAGGTATATTGCCAAGGTGAGATCTCATGACTCTACACGATCGCGAGAAGGTGAAGCTGCTGCAACGCGTCCGCAGGCTGCGGGGGCAGCTGGATGCTGTCGAACGACTGGTAACGGCAGATGAAGACTGCGGCGGCCAACTGATGCTGCTGGCTGCGGTGCGAGGCGGGGTGAATGGGCTGATGGGGGAAGTTCTGGAGACTCACATCCGCTTTCATCTGACTGACGGGGCCAAGGAGAAGATCGCCCCGGAGCTTGCCGAAGATCTGATCGACCTGGTGCGCGCGTATCTCAAGTAGATTCATTGTTCAGTGGCCATTTTGGCCTTCCTTGCGATCGTAGCAGCAGCAGGTGCGGGTTTTGTTTAGGGTCCTTTAACTTGCTTTGAGGGTTGCGGGCACAGGAGGTTCC
>Ga0335069_10014727_pt1 | contig 10942 bp, 11 predicted proteins | sample Lox_Sample_11_FD_206714 | JGI IMG/M metagenome (GOLD analysis project Ga0335069, IMG submission 206714) | Soil microbial communities from Loxahatchee National Wildlife Refuge, Florida, United States - Lox_Sample_1.1 | ecosystem: Environmental > Terrestrial > Soil > Wetlands | place: USA... | reverse complement strand
TTGGAAAATGTGTCTCTGCGATGATTTCCGAGACGATCAGGTATCGCCAGTGTATGCTTGTCGAGGACTTTGACAAAGCCAGGAGGATCTCCTTTGGGCGAGGTGTCCATTGCTCCGGCCGCATTAATGCTTCCGATCACGATAAAGGGACACCGCTCGATCCAAGCTTTGCAGTGTGCATCGATGTGATCAATCACTTTGTGATCAATCACTTTGGCGATCTCATGCGTAAGATCTGGCCCAAGAAGCGCTTGGACCTCGGCGGCACTCGTAACGGGCACCTTGGGTTGATACATCCGGGTCTCCCAAACGCGAAAGAAGTTAGCCGAACAACAACCTCACGAAGAGTGGCAGCAGTGCGCCGATAATGGTTGATATCATGGCGATTTCTCTTTCTCCGGTTTCCAGCTGGTGTGCCGCTCTTCCCGTGAGCAGGGGAGTGCCCGTAGCCACTCATCCGATACCAAAGTGCTGTGCAAAGCTGACCGTTGCCAGTAAATCCAAACTAAAAAAGATAAATCGTCGGCCGTGAAGATCTCCCAAGCCATTGAGCGGGAGTCGATTTTGCAATTGAAGCAACGGTTAAGATTGCAAGCTTTTGCGGGTCGATGTCCAGGGAGCTTGCAATTCCATTTTTGGAGTTCCCTCGAATCGGGAGCCGACCGGCGCCTGACCGATCGCTTGGCCGCAGCCGAGCTGCGCTTCGTCGACGCTTGTATCGAAGACGTCGACTTCGCATCCCGCCGCGGCCTGGACCGACGCAACACCCTGCAGCTGGCGCAAGGCGCCTGGCTGAAAGCCCATGAGAACTTCATCATCACCGGCCTGACCGAGCCCGCTTCATAATGCTCACCTCTCTATCTCGTTAGAGTCCCAGTTCTTTTTGTAGCGGATTGCCAGACGGTGGACGTTGGAGGCGCCGCGCGGTGGCGGCGCGTTTGACGTCAGGACGCTCAAGATCGGCTGCTTTGATGATCCAAGGTGCCCCTTTGCAAAGCTAGCCCGCCGCGAGCTGGCCGTCCTCGATCAGACGTCGCACGGTTGATGGGCTGACGGAGAGGGCCGCGGCAGCCTCGTCCAGAGTGACCTCGCCGCGGTCGCGGCGCTCGCCTTCGCGATAGGCCGCGATGTCGTTGTGGCTGCGCAAGCTGCACACTCGCGACTTGGTCCAGCCATTGCCGCGCCCCGGAGCGGTTGAGCACCGACGCGATCGCTTTGTCCGGCATCCGCCGCGCCAGCACCCGCACGAGAGCGACTGTGTCGCCCGCTGCGCTCCAGCGGTGCTGGCCGGAGCGATTCTTCTTGACCTTGAGAGCCGAGTGGTCGCCGCCGTGCCAGCGGATCACCGGATCGAGCGCGTCGTCCCGATTCTCGGTCAACCGCCAGCCAATAGGTTTGCGACAGGCACAGCGTTCGGTTCGCCATGGAAGGCCCGCATGTCGCGCGATTCGCGGAGGAGTATTTCAATTGCTTTGATTTACATTGCGGCTATATATACGCGCGGTTCCGGAATTGCGTATCGGCTATGCCGCTCTCTCCCTAGACTGGACCCGTGGCCAATGGCGGATCCTCCGTCGCAAACGAACCGGCTCTAGGTGCGAAACGGGACCGCAGCCATATTCTCGCAGGTCTCTCGAAAGCGGAATAGCTGATCGCGGACACCAAGATCACGCTTGCTGCGGCCCCCAACACCATCAGATACAGGTGAGCAGCGAAGAAGGGCATTTTTGCAAGGACATGCTTCCACCCGATCCAGATGAACCATTGGAGAAGGTAGACCGAGTAGGAAATCTCGCCGAGAAATACGAGCGGCCGGGAGGCGCAGAACCTGTTGAACGGATCTCGCAGCGAACCTGATGCGAGAAGAAGCACCATCAAGGTGAAGCAGAAGGCGACCTGCCAATATTCAATGTGGCCACCATACGCTGGTACTAGAAATGGTACGACGAACAGAAGTCCACTCAGTGCCGCGAGGCGATCAAAGCGGAATTCGCGCGCGCAATAATGGGCCGCGCATCCCATAACGAACTCATCCATGCCGCGCATCAAACGCCAATCGTCGCTGCGAAGCGCGAGCATTATCGCGCACAGAGCGATGATGACCGGCGACCATTTCCGACTAGCAGCTAACAGCACCGTGATGACCGGAAATAGGAGGTAGTTTGCAAATTCTACGGAAATCGACCACGAGCCCGGGTTTGGTGCGACGGACCCGAACCATTCGCTGACCAGCAGTAAGCTTAAAACGGTAGACCAGAGAGTATAGCCAGTGCTCTCGGTCGGTCTCACGCCAACGCGAAGCGATACCACATAGGCCCCGAGCATAAGCAAGAGCGTTACTATGTGCAGCGGGTAGATCCTGGCGAATCGAGCGGTGTAAAAGTCCCGAAGAACGCCGCGCTCAGCCAGCAGCCGATCCGCGTAGACGTGACACAGGATGAAGCCGCTTAGGACGAAAAAAATGTCGACGCCGAAGCCGCCATATTGCGAGAACGGGTCCGCGACCCCAAAGTTGAGCATCACTCCTTCGGGCGTCTTCAGATGGCCAAACAGAACCAGAAAAGCCGCGAGTCCCCGCAAGCCGGTTAGCTGCGGCAAACCCGCCGGCTGCTCCTTTTGGTGCATGATCACCGCCCCCGCGCGAATGTGAGGACGCGCCCGCCCGTTTTCTTCAAGTCAGAAAACTGCATTAGAAGCAACTAGCAAAATTCGAAATCACACCCAAGAGGGCCGTTGATCACAATTAACGGCTCTGCTGACGAAAGAAATCCGGTCATCCAGGGCTCAATCGGCGCTGAATCGGTCCCAAACCGCTCCTTTGACTTATCTCAAGTCCCTACATTTACGCGTTTAGGCATAGCCGCCCCCTGTGTGTACCGAAAACCCTATCCGTCTTGATGAAGCCGCGCGCCGGATCGACGCGTTGAAGGCGGAGATCGCGCTGGCGGATTCCTTTTAGCGGTTGGGAGGGCGATTAATTGTTCTTGCGGCTCAGGGCCCGCTCAACGCGCTTGCGGCTGGTGCCGACACTTCTTCATGGCCTTCTTCACCGCCGCCGATGAGTGATTGTTCTTCTTCGCCTCATAGCGCATCTCGTAGTCCTGTCCGCCCGCGACGCGCCCCTCTTGCTGAACGCGATTTGGCCCGACTGCTTGAATCCGGTGAGTGTCTAGGATCTGATCCCCGTGCGATCACGTACCGCACCTAGCGAAACAGCTCGGCGGTTTTTCCCCCGAGGTGGAGCGCATGGTTCCAATAGTGTTGCAGCCGTGCCTCTGTTTTCAAGATTACGGCCCGTGTCATCATTTGGCCTTAGCCGGGTCGCACTCGACCAGCCGAGTGAGGCTGAACTGCGCGACAACGATTTGGCACTGTTTGTGCGAGAAGCGGGGAACTCAGAATGAGACGAACGATCGCTGGTTTTGCTCTCGCGCTGGCGCTGATGTCTTCGGCGAGGGCCGGAGAGCGCGCAGGCGACGCCGCGTTGGGAGCGGTATCGGGTGCCGTAGTACTTGGGCCGATTGGAGCCGTGGCTGGTGCAGTGGTCGGATATACGGCTGGACCCTCGATATCGAATTCATGGGGCCTCCAGCGCTCGAGCACCCGTCGCCAGGTGCGCAGAGCCGCGAGTCGGGAGGCTCCTGCAGGAAACGGCCCACCCGCGGTGAACACTCAACCAGTGCCCCATCAGTCTGCGCCCAAAGATGAAGCGGCTCCTCAAGCGGCCGCCCCAACACGGCCGTCAGCCACGGCTTCCACCGCCCCGCCGGTCCAGACACTCGAGTGATTAGATATCCCCCTTGATGACGCCAAGGCGCCGGCTTCGGTCCCGCGGCTGAGGCCAGAAGTTGGGGCGAATAAGAGATTTTTGGTGAACTCGGTCGCCGGATGGCACCTCACGCAATTAGACTTCCCGTGACAGCAATTGGCCCGCCGGCGCCGCAACCTCCAAATCACCGCCGGCGGGTTTTATCGGGGCGAAGGGGCTTCGGTCGCGCCTTCTGTGTTTTGCATTCATAGCTCGCTGACGAGTCGGAGCGCTCGACGCGCTGGCGTCTACAAAACCTACGCCGCTGTTCGATCCTTCTTGTGCGCCCAACACATCGCAACGTTAACGGCATCGTCCAGTTTTGCAGCCTCGCACTCATCACCTTGTAGGTGCCGCGCTGTTTTCCTTCGCGATCATGGCTTCTAAAGCTAGGTTGGCGGCAACTGATTTGAGCGCGGTCGCGTGATCTATGATCAGCCACTCGGTGTCGGTCTCTCGCAGAGCATGGCCATATGAAATAGCTCACACATACCACAAAACTTAGTGGTTGTATTCCGAGTAAAAGCCGCTCTACAGTAGAGCGGACGGTTTTTATCGGGGGGCGTCGCTTGAAAACAACTGGGTTGGCTTGTTTGATTGCGATGACTTTGCCGACGCAGGTATTGGCGTGGGGACAAGAGGGTCATTCGATCGTAGCCGAGATAGCCCAACGCCGGCTCGACGAGTCGTCTCTCGCCAAGATCCGGGCTCTTCTGGCCGCCGAAGCGCCAGCCGTCGATCATCCCGCAGTTGCTCTTTCCTCGATCGCAAGTTGGGCCGACGACTATCGCGCCACCCACTCCGACACCGCTTCTTGGCACTTTGTCGATATTCCCGACGACCGCTCGACCTATGATCCGGACGTCGACTGCAAGAGCGGCGCATGTGTCGTCGACGCCATCGCACGATTCAAATCTGTTCTGGCCGATTGTTCGAAGCCCGCTGCCGATCGTCTTCAAGCCTTGAAGTTTGTTGTGCACTTCGTCGGCGATATTCATCAACCCTTGCACGCGACAGATCGATGGGATGCCTACACTGGCAAGGACGATCAGGGCGGCAATCTGGTCCCGGTGACCTTCTTCGGGCAGGCGACCAACCTGCATGCCGTATGGGACACAGGCCTCATCATGCACACCGTCTACGATTGGGGCGCATATGTCGTGCGGCTTGAAACCAATTGGTTTCAGGGACGCGAGCTATCCGGGTTGGCCGGCGGCTCGCCTGAGGACTGGGCCGCAGACTCCCACCGTTTGGCCCACGAGGTTGCCTATGACATACCGGACGACGGCGTCATCGGGGTGAAATATCTCGCCAAGGCGCAGCCGGTGGTTGACCGACAGCTTGCGCTCGCGGGTATTAGATTGGCTCGCGTGCTGGAAGAAGCACTCGCTCCGACGCCTTCGTGCAAGTGAGGCCTTATGAAGCGATTGGCAGCCTGCGTCGCTTTCCTTGTTGTGGGGCTCGCGTCTCAATCGCCGGCTGCCTCGCCGCCTACAGTGACGTTGTGTTCCAAGAACGGATTTTGCTATTGCGTCCAGCACGGTTTGACCGACGCCATCAGTCGCAAGCTGGTCGATATTCGCGAGACCATCAATCGTCAGAAGCAGGCCGGGAAAGCAGTCGGCTATTTAAGTGTCCCCATTTCGACGCTCGCCGGCGCATTCTTCGACGTAAATGTGCAAGTCGCGGCGGAGATCAAAGAGAGGATCGAACGCCAATACGGTATCCAAGACAGCTGGGTGCTCAATCCTGCGGCTAAGGAGTTTTCACTTCCGGGCGACGCCGGTGGCCCGGACTACATGTTGATGTGGTCGCAGGTTCTTGAAGGAGAAGACGGGCTCGGGACGTTCGACTTCGCATACTTCACAGGGCCATCCGATTTCGCCAAGCACTTTGGTCTCGATGGTCAAAACGATCTCGGTAGGCTTGACGTAGCGTACGACGACCTCATCAAGACGGATCCAGGCCTGGCCAGCAAGGTCGATAGAAGGTCCTTCCGCGATTACTATGGTTTGCGCGCCTCGGTGGCATACAGTCTCGGGTCGCACGACGAATGGGACATCGTGCGTACCATCAACGAGAAGCGGCGTCTTTCGGATCCAGCGGCAGGAATCGCGAAGCAGATGGGCATCTTCTTCGACGGCAAACCGGCCGCGCCGGGATTATTGGAGACGTCCGTAGCGACCGGCGACGTCGGTGCTTGCAAAGTTGATGGAAAACAGGGGCAGGCTAAATGACCACGAAGACAGAGGTGCATCCTCACCGAAAACCGGCGGTACACAAAGAGCCAGGCGGGGTGAAGTCCGGCGGAGACGAAGGCGCGTCAGGCGATGGCCGGCACCTAGGGCGCGAGTATCGACATGGACAGGTGAGTTAGGCGCCAACGACGGAATCGACCGATGAGTTCGCTGACCTTGCTGATCATCAGGCACGCCGAAAAGCCCGGTGAGGGCTTTCCCGGCAACGGCGTCACCGAAGCAGGCGAAAATGATGACAAGTCACTTGTGATCCGCGGATGGCAGCGTGCCGGTTCATGGGCGGCCCTGTTCGGATCCGCTCGCGGAGGAACAGATTATCCGATCCCATCGATGATCTATGCTGCGACGCCCGGCGACCGACCGAACCACGGCCCGAGTCGCCGACCGGCGGAAACTGTATTGCCATTGGCGGCCAAACTCGGGTTGAAAGTGAATTCGGAGCATGCCCAGGGGGATGAGATAGACTTGATGGATGACGTACTCAAACAATCGGGAACGTCCTGATCTGCTGGGAGCACAATGCGATCATCGAGAGAATCTTGCCGTTGATTCCATCGGTAGCTGGCCGGCTGCCACCAAAATGGAATGGCAGTCGTTTCGATATTGTACTGCGCTTTGACGCTGCATCGCGATCGGGCCCGTTCTCGTTTCGTGAACTTCATCCTTGTCTGCTTGCCGGGGATTCGACTGCGGACCTTGGATAGGCGTCGAATCGCAGCCCAAACTCGGCTTCCCCGCGCCTCGTGGGTCTACATATACTGTCTTTTTTGAAGCGTTGGTCTTGTCGACCGCAGGAGGCCCGCCGGCAGTGGATGGGTTCAAGACAGGTCCCTGAGCCGGACCAAGACGATCGCCAGCTGAATCTCGCAACGCGGAAAGATGATCGTTTTAAGGTCGCTGAAACATATATTGCGACCTGAGGCGAGATAGCCATGATCGCAGCGAGGCGAACGTTCGACGTCGTCGCATTTTCATTTGGAGGCGATTGCCGCTACGGCAAAATTGTCCCGCCTGTATTTGATCGCTCAGGGGAGCTCTTATGCCTAGACGAATTATCTTGCTGTCCGACGGTACAGGAAATTCCTCGGCCAGTTTCTGGCGTACCAACGTCTGGCGCATGTTCTCCGCGTTGGATCTGACCAGCAGCAACCAGGTGGCCTGCTACGACGACGGGGTCGGCACATCCTCCTTCAAACCTTTGGCCCTTCTGGGGGGCGCTTTCGGCATCGGTCTGCGTCGCAACGTGATCTCGCTCTACAAGTTCGCGTGCCGCAATTTTCGCGCACCGGGCGATGAAATCTACGCCTTCGGCTTCAGCCGCGGCGCATTCACGATCAGGGTTGTCATCGGCCTGATCATCGATCAGGGGCTCATTCCGGCGGCCGCCATTTCAGAATCAGAGCTCGACAAGTTGGCACGGCAGGCCTACCGCAACTATCATCGGGCGCATTTCCACACGAACTGGGGTCTGATCGTCAAACAGATCAGGAAGTGGTTCGGGCAGAACATCGCGCCTCAAACGGCGCCTCCGGCCGGTCACAATATCCCGGTCATCCGCTTCCTCGGCCTGTGGGATACCGTTGCGGCCTATGGTCTTCCGATCGACGAGATGACACGCGGGGTCAGTCAGTGGCTTTGGCCGCTTGAAATTCCCTCGCACAGCCTGCATCCGAGCGTGCAGCGGGCCTGCCATGCCTTGTCCCTGGACGACGAGCGGACGACGTTTCACCCGGTGTTATGGGACGAGAGCACGCAGGTGCCGCAGGCAGCTGCGCAGCGCTTCACCAGCGGCGAGCGGATTTCCCAGGTTTGGTTCGCGGGCGTGCATGCGAATGTCGGCGGTGGCTATCCGGACGATTCGCTGGCGCATATCCCGCTGTATTGGATCATCCAGGAAGCCAAGGCCTGTGGTTTGACCTTCAAGATCGCCGATCCGGACGCGATCGCTGAGATCAAACAGGCGCAGGACAAGGATGGACGCCTCTATGATTCGAGGAGCGGGGCCGGCAGCTACTATCGCTACGGGCCTCGGCGCCTCTCTAGATTGTGCAACGAGCTGTTTTCGAGGACTCTCGAAGACTCGGTCTCGATCTCAAAGCCGAAGATCCACGAGAGCGTGCTCAAGCGAATACAGAACAATGCTCATGTGTACGCGCCAATCGGCATCCCCCACGACTATGAAGTTGTGGTCACGGTTCCCCGTCCGAACACCTCTGATGCGGACTTCAGGATAGACCCGCTTCCAGCCGCGCCGGTTCCAGGCGCTTACGAGCTGAGTGGAGACGCGCAGGCTCGCGTCGTCGCGGAACGCAAAGCGGTTTGGCCGCTCGTCTATATCCGCGCATTGCTTTACTTGCTGACTCTGTTGGCGACGGCAGCATTTGTCATTTTTCCCCTAACCGGCAGAAGCAATCCTCTGTACGAGAGGGAGAACGAACTGAAATGGCTCTCCGACCTTATTCGGACCGCCGCTCACTTTCTGCCGGGCTGGGCCTCATCCTGGTTCGCTGCCTATGCGAGCTATCCAAAAACCTTTCTAGCGTTGGCGGTCGTCTTGATCGCGCTTTTGACCGCCAGTTCGAAGACCGCCGCCAGCATCGCCGACCAGATGACGGCCTTGTGGAAAGCTTCGCTGGCTCACAATATGGCCGCGCCGGTTGTCGCCCCGACCAATACGCTTACCATGGGGGAGCGGGTCTTGCTGGCCTTGCGCTCGGGCTGGAGAGATTACCTCGGGCCAGCGTTGTCGGCGATTGCGATCGTTTATCTTGGCATCACCCTGCTCAACCGATCGACATTCACTGCGCTCGATGAAGCTGGTTTTGTCTGTACCCAAAGCGCGGAGTCGAAGGATTTGAAGGATATTCCCCTCGAGGGCGTCCTGTTCTCGTTCGACATTTCCAATCCGTGCTTCGCGACCGGCTACAAGGTTGGGCGACTGGACCGGTATCTTGTGTGGACGATGCCTGAGAGAGCGGAACTCGACGAGGAGAACAAAGCCTATAAGGCGACCCACAGGCTGACGGACGATCGAAAAGAGGTCGGAGCATGTTCAACGCCCGCCGATGGGACGTTGGCTAGCGCCGGTGTGACGACGGATGGACGCGGGTATTCGACCTTCCGCAACGAGAACGGGCCGACTCTGGGTATTCGCGCGATATTGTGGAACGCGCTACTGTTGCCGTTGAAGCGGCACTACGGAGAGCCGTGGCTGCAACCGATCGCGCGCTATGGGTCGATCGGAAACGAACTCGACTTTCTGGAGCCCGATCCGGATCCCTCTGTTACGAAGATTTCTGAGAATGTGGTACCAAAGGTGCCCGGCGAGCTCTTCTTTTACGTCAACGATGCGGTTATCGGGCTTCCAGGCATCCAGCCGTTCTACTGGGACAACAAGGGCTGTGCGACGTTTTTTGTCCGGCCGCCGTCGAAGTAGAGCAGACTCGGATGACGAACGCTCTTGTCTGCTTTGTGATTTCGGCCGTCAGCCTTATTGGTGCCGTGCGCCGTTTTGTAGCCAATCAGGTCTATCGTGGTGCGATTGACGCGGCCTTGGCTGGTGCGCAAGGCGGTCCCATCGATGTGCCCGAGCGGGTGAAGCCCTATTATGATGCAGCTTACCTGAACAAGTTCATCTCGATCGCAGAGAATCAAAGGACGACATTAGGCAAGAGCGCTCTCGAGCTTTACATTCGTCCGACCTTTACTTTGGATCGACATCGGGTTCGCGGTCTCTTACGCAGCGTTCCTGGCATTCTTTTGGCTCGGTGTCTCGACGCTCCTGGCGGGGCACCATGTCCTGGAACCTGTTTCGACGTTTTTCCTGACCATGTCGGTCGTGTATGGCGTCGCCGACGTTGCTGAGGATTTCTGGCTCGTCAGACTGTTCCTGCGGGGAGCCAAAACTACAAAACCGGAGGGGCTTTAGCCTGCTTGCTTACATAGACCAAGTTGCTGGCATTTCGCTGACACTGGTTGGAGGGTTGCTATTTCTTGCCCTGGGGAAGATCTTCGCGAAGCGGAGAGGAGGCTAGGGCATAGCCCACAGCGCAATGGCGTTGACTGACAACCCTGCTGCCAGTGTGCGGCGAGACCGAACATCCCACCCGCTGCCGTGCGCGTCGCGATCGGCGGAGCAGAGAGGGAGAGTGCAGGCCGGGGTTGCCGCGACGGGTTGAAAGCTGCGGGAGAGGCTCGCGGCGCCCGTCGCGGAGATTCGCGATGTCCAGACATTATTCTCACGCGCGCGCCGGTGACGGCCGAGCGAACCTTTACGACGAAATCACCGACAAGATCATCGCCGAGTTAGAAGCCGGCCGCGTGCCCTGGGTCCAGCCCTGGGGCACGGCGGCGGCAAAGGCGACGATCGCCATGCCGAAGAATGCCGCGACGGCGCGCAATTACTCCGGAATCAATGTGCTCATTCTTTGGGGCGCGGTGATCGAGCGCGGTTTCCTGGGTCAGAGTTGGCTCACCTTCCGGCAGGCGCTATCGCTCGGTGGTCATGTCCGCAAGGGCGAGCACGGCACGACCGTTGTCTATGCCGACCGCTTCGTGCCAAAGGACGAGAAGCGCCGCGCCGGCGAAGTCGACGAAGAAGCGCAAGCGATCCCGTTCCTGAAGCGATTCACCGTCTTTAATACCGATCAGTGCGATGATCTCCCTGAAGAGATCGCGACCGCCGCCCCGCCGCCACCGCCCGGGCTGATCGAGCCGGCCGTGGAAGCGCTGATCAGGGCAACCGGCATCGACTTCCGCATCGGCGGCAACCGCGCCTTCTATGCGCCGGCCGAAGATTACGTGCAGGTGCCACCGCCTGCCGCCTTTTTCCATCCGATTGACTGGCACCGCACGGCGCTCCACGAACTCAGTCACG
>Ga0335069_10014724_pt1 | contig 10945 bp, 13 predicted proteins | sample Lox_Sample_11_FD_206714 | JGI IMG/M metagenome (GOLD analysis project Ga0335069, IMG submission 206714) | Soil microbial communities from Loxahatchee National Wildlife Refuge, Florida, United States - Lox_Sample_1.1 | ecosystem: Environmental > Terrestrial > Soil > Wetlands | place: USA... | reverse complement strand
AATTTTACTCTCATAACTTTTACTTTTAGTAGTTTAATTTTATTAACTGTCCAACTTTAAAGATATTGTTCTAAATTTTGCGATGCCAATTTAAATTCTAACCGGTCTGCTAAAGTGGCGTACAACGAGCAGGGCTTTATGCAGGTTGGGAAATAGAATTCCGTCTGCCCGTAACCGAAGTTGATGATTGTAATATTGCTGATGTTTTGTTCATAAGCCAAATTTATAATGTCCCGCAGGAACTGAAGCCAAATTGAAAAACAAAAGTTGAGGTTTATTTCGTCTGCCCAACTTGCATAAAACCCAATGTTGCCTGCTGGCATTTTAATGTCGCCTGAATGGTTTTGTTAATTTACGCCAAAATTTATTGAGTTTACTTCGTTTTTTTGTTGTTACCCAAAATTCAGTTATCTCGCCTTTGTATTTGTCAAGCGTTATTGTTCCTAATTCAATTTGCTTTTGTCCATTGTAAACGATTTCTATTTCTTTTGTTTCAAGTCCAACTGATGTTATTATCAAATAGAGCTTTCCGCTGTCAATAGTTGGTAGGTAGCGTAACTTAAAATCGCCATTGTCCATTGTCAACACACCTGTTTTAGAGCCTTTCACGATTACAGATGCGTAGGGAACAGGAATGTTTATCTTTTTTGTTGTGTCAAAGCTTTGAATGTTTCCGATGAAATAAACTGTATCAACTTGATTAACTTTCTGTGCAAGTGTCTCAACTGGCAAGTTTTCAACTGATTTTTTTTCTGTCACATTTTGCTCCGTCCGCTCACAAACTTTTTCTGCTTTTGAAACAGTTGCTGTAGTCAAAAGAGTTGTCAAGCCAATAGCAATAGGTAATTTACTTTTAGCAATCTGTATTTGCTTTAATTGTTCTGGTAAATAAAACCCACAAACTGGCTCTTTACTTTCAGCCATAAAAAATGCAATGTCTGTAAAGGTCATATTTGAGAAGTCAACAATTTTTTTGTCACACTTACTACAAAGTCTGCCGCCAGTAACAGGGTTCATCTCGTCCCAGTATTGGTCGCACTTTTTAAGTCTTGAAAGATTGTATTTAAAATTGTCTAACTCCATAGTTGTAGGGTGTTCAATATGCTTGCAGGCAACGTTTCAGGGCTTTGCGCTGCTGGGGATTGCTGCTGTGTCGGCCCCGGCTTGCTGAAGCCGATTAATGATTTGAAGTTAATGATTTAATCCGAAGTTAAAGTTTAAGTGTCTGCCCGAACCACAGCTGCCTGGAGCTGGGAAAGATGAGAGACGCTGTTCGTCTGCCCCAGTATGCGCAAAACCCCATGTTAGCTGCAGTTTTGTCAAAGTTTAAATATTGGTCGTTTTAAATTCTTGACATTAGTTATAATGATTGATACTGTCTTTGAATCCTTTGTTTGATTTAATTGTAAAAGCCCATCTCGGAATTTGGTTAACCCGTCAATAGCAAATTGTCTGCGAAAAGAAACAACTCTTTTTAAGTCTTTGTAGCTGTCTATTGAAAACATATTGAAGTCGGATATGTCAATTGATGCAATCTCTGTTGGATCAATATTTTTAGTTTGCCTTTTTAAATCTCCAAATGAGTTCCATAGTGCTGTTAGTCGATATTTTAAAATTTTTATCCAAAGAGTTTTAAAAAGTTCAACTTGTTTTGTCTCAATAAGCAAAGTTGTTAAAGGCTGAATAAATTCGTCACAATTACCACTGTCCCAGTTTGTATGAACGAATGAAATTAGCTCTGTCAATTTCCCTTCTCGAATCCATTTGTCACGAATAATTGCGAGAACTTCTTCATTTGAAGTTTTGTCGACTATGCCTTTAGCTTTTCTGTCTTTGTAGAAATCGTTTAGGTCGTCTAGGAATTTTGAATAATTGCTCATAGTACAGAGTCGATCAAAAATTGCAGCTAACGACCGAGGCTTGCCGCAGTGCTGGGATTTTATGTCCGTCCGCCGATTGCTGAAGCCCGGCCCATGATTTTATGTTGAAGTTAATAATAAATGCTCAATGGAATAATGTCCGCCGGAACCGAGGCCCATTAAAGATTTGCCGCCGATTGTTATTCCTTCCGCCAGCATTGCGGCAAACCTAATGTTGGCGGTTCGTTGTTTTATTTGTTAGGTTTTTGTCTGGGAAATAATTCTAATAGTTTTTGAAGTATGTCGTTTTGAATATGTTCTGGTAATCGACTGTCAAAGTTATATGTCACATCGTTTTTAGCAGTTCCGTATGCAACGTAATTCCTAATGCCTTTTTTCTCTGTTAATTCTTGTGCATGTTTGATATCTATCGTATCTAAAAAATTATTGAACTCTTTCCATTTGTCACGCATTTCTTCTTCAGTATATATTTTTTCCATGGCTTTACTTGTTAGTGAATTATTTTTAATTCTTGTTTGCTTTTAAAGTCTTTGGAATTATCGATTAAGAAAAGTGAATAACAATTGTCTAATTTAAATTCAATAAGTTCATAAGTGACTGGTTCTTTTTTTTCGTTTGTGCATTTTAATATCACAGATGTAAATCCAAAGTCTTGATAGGTCGTGTCCTTGGTCAATTTATTAATCTCAGAAATCTCTATTGTGCTTTTGAAATTTGGGTCATTTGTCCTTGACTTTGAATCCCAAACAATTCTCATTTTTTCAAAATCGAATGATATAGTTGTTAACACGGATTCGTCAAATTTTCCTAATGGTCTCCAGTTGCTCAAAGTTCCGTCTTGAAGAGGCACTTTGAATAATGAGCTCTTTATTTCACATCTTAAAATGGTATTATTCTCTTGTCCAATCGCAAGAAACTGTGTCAAACTAAATGCAATACTGAATATATAGTTTTTCATAAGTTATAGTTTTGTTAAGCTGTTGTCCAATGACCGCCAACGACCGAGGCTTGCCGCAGTGCTGGAATATTATTTCCGTCTGCCGATTGCTGAAGCCCAGCCCATGATTTTATGCTGAAGTTAATACAAATGTCCAATAGAATAATGTCCGCCGGAACCGGAGTCGATTAAAGATTTACTGCTGATTGTTATTGAGCCTGCCAGCATTGCGGCAAACCTGATGTTAGCGGCACAATCTTGTCAATATGCCAGTTTAAAAGTTTCAGTGTCTACGAATTTACCTTTTGAAAATGTTATCGCAATTCTTTCGTCCGCTGACATGCCGCAGGTTTGTCCGTCTTTGAACGTAACGTCATATTCAAGAACATAATGAGTCATGTTATAAAGAAACTTTTCAATTTCTCCAATTGTCTTAGTTGATTCAACTATTTCCATTTCATGTTTGCCAAATTCTTTTAACCCATAAGTATAGCCGCTATTTCCTTTTTCTGTTTTTCTGTAACCAAAATATATCCAAAGGTTCAGAGGGAAGTAATCGTCAGTCATTCCTTTAGCGATATCTAAATAATCTTGTTTCGGGATAAGCAGCGATTGGCTTCCTTTATATACGCCAATCGAATTTGTACTTCTTAATAATGAACAAATAACCTTAGTGAATATCTTGAACCTTTTCACTTGGTCTTGCCCACCATTCATTATAGTCACAATCAAATGGCTTTTGTGGTTTTTCAAATCTTCTAAGGCTGTCTCCCAATTATATGCGTATTCTGCAGTTCCTTCAATGTCGCCGTGTGGTATCGGCATAGGAATATGTCCAACTGCTATGCTTTCATTATCTACATTAAAAGCAAATGCAGCATTGTCGCCGCTTAAGTCATTAATTGAGTTGTCGAAGTTTTTTTTAAAATCTTTACAGAAGAACTTTTTGTCAACAGGATTGTTGTCATTAAGCATGACCATTCCAATAATAATTTTGCTTTCAGTTTTTGGTCCTTCCTGTCTTTTCTTTTTGAAAAACATTAGAGAGTGTCATTTAAGAGTTGCCGCTAACGAAAAAGGCTTGGCGTTTGTTGGGGAATTAGAATTCCGTCAGCCCATAACTAAAGCCCAATGATTGCAATATTGCTGATGTTTTATTCATAAGCCAAATTTATAACGTCAAGCCCGAACTGAAGCACAATAAAGAACAAATGCTGAGGCAATATTCGTCAAGCCCCAATAATGCCAAACCATATGTTGCCTGCAGTAGTATTCACTCATCTAATCATAATACTTTTCGTTACCTCTTTAAGTACAAATATATTCTTTGAAAAGTCCAAAGTATAGTCGAAATTGTATCCTCCATATCCTTCCCAAGAACTCCAACTATTATCTCTACATTTTAAAACTGTCAAAAAAACGCTTCTGCTGTCAATGGTCGCATTGCCACCAAGTTTTCCTATGTAAATGTAGAAAGCGTTGTCTCGTGCTTTTAATTTTTTAATTTTTTTAAGCCTAATTATTTCCACTCCTTGAATAGCATTAGGAAAAGTATTCAAAATAGGTTGGTCAGCTAATAAATTAATTACGTCAGGCTTTTCTTTAGTGAGAATGTACTTAACTATTGAATCAACAGAATACAAATAAAGAGAAGAGTCAGTGTTAAAAGTAACTTTATTTTGTCCTGTTACTTTTATTGTTATTAGAAGAATTAATATAGTTACTACTCCTTTCATTTTTGTGGTCTTTAACTATTGCAGGCAACGTGGAGGCTTGGCGAAGTGCGGGTGATAGCATTCCGTCTGCCTGGCTTTTTGTTGTTGATATTTATTTACAGTTCAAGTTAAGATTATTAGCTCAATAGAGTTTTGTCTGCCAGAACAAATGATGAAGCAATGAGCCAAAAGTTGAATAACATTATCCGTCTGCCCACATTTTGCCAAGCCTTATGTTGGCAGAAGCTTTTCTAATTAGTTTTTTTCTGATTTAATTAATGGTAGTATATTAATAAACCTACTTAAAATTAATATGGTAAAGAAATAGCCAATTAGTCCTTGAATAACAGAAAGCAGTTTATTAAACCCAACAGGTGTAATGTCTCCATACCCAATAGTAAGTTGAGTTATGAAGCTAAAATAAAATTTGTCCAAACTTGTAAGCACAGACTTACTTTCAAAATGACCTATTGTTATTAATGAGTAGAAAAAACCAAAAATGATTGCTATTTCAATAAAATTTAAGCAAACTAAAATGATACTTCGAATTGAAGAATAGACAAAGACCGGATATTTACTTTTGTCAATTTTAAGATTGTCAAATATTGAAATATTGACATTAACCTGAATAATGTCTATAAGTCTTAACGCAAGAAGCGTCAATACAATATATTTTAAACATAAGTAACTTGAAACAGTTGTTAGTAAAAAATAACTAATAAAATAAATAAGAACATAAACCAATATTATTCCTTCTGTAATTTTAAGTCTATTGAGTATTGCTTTTTCACGGTCAGCATCATTGAGGCTTTGAAGTCTTTTTTGATGCTTTGTTCGTTCTTCTACAAAAACTTGTGGCGGAAGAAATTTTAGTAAATGAAAAAGTCTTTCAAAAATAGTCGCTATTATACCAATTTGTCTCAATGCTATTTTTCAATTTATGGTCTCCAAAAGTTTCTGCCAACGCATCCGGCTTGCTGCTGTGCTGGCATTTTATAATTGTCCGCCGACAACTGAAGCCGAATAAAATTGTTGATGATGAAGTTAACAATAAATGCTCAAAAGAATTCCGTCTGCCGGATATTAGTTGATAGTTGTTGAAATGCCGATTGCTCTTTCGTCCGCCAGCATAGCAGCAAACCGAATGTTAGCAGCAGTACTTTACATAAAACTGTCAACATATTTTTTGCAAGAAATGTTATTAGCTTCAATATTGTATTTGGTTTTCAAATCTTGAATTTGTGTCGTCGAATAGTAATAAGCAGTCCCATGAAATGAAGCAGAAGAGAATTGTCGCAAGTTGATTAAATTAATGTTTGTTTCGTCATAACCAAAACCAATGAAATGTATTTTTTTGTACTTGTCAACATCAGGAATGGATAAGTCAATTTTGTTTCTGTCGTCAATAAGTTTAATCCTGTGATAATTCTCTTTAATAATTTCGAATCTTTCATTTTTGAGCTCAAACGGTATCTCATTTAAGCTTCCTAGAGAATCGTAAACATGTTGAACATTATTTTGAAGATGAGCAATTTGGTCTGAACTTAATGAAATGAATTCACCTAAACAATCCGTAAAATATCTTTCAAAAGTTCTATCATAATTGAATGTTATTACAGTTAAGTTGTCTTTAATCGTGTTATAATCATAAACAGAAAATTTTCTTGCCAATTCGCATATCCAATTTTTCTTGCGGTCATAGTTTCCTTCTGCAAAGGCTTCTTCTGTTCCTTTTATTAAATAGTAAATAGAATACTTAATAATGTTTTCGGCTTTTGAATCTAATTTGCCGTCTTTTATTTTGGTAGCAATGAAGTTGTCAATTGAAACAGGATTATCTTGTTTGTTTCTTAAACTTCCCCATTCATAATTCAACTGAATTTCCCAAAGTTGATTTTTTATATCTCTAAAAAGTTCAATGTCATTACCAAATATTCGAACAATGTCATTCATTAATGCAGATAAATAAATACCATTGCCTGCAGGAACTTCTGGAAATTTCTTTTCTGTCAAGAAATGATAATTGATGTCTTTAATTAGTTCAAGTCCTGTCGGAAAGATTCTGCAAAAGTCTTTGCTTGCACCTGCTCCTAATATGATGAGAGTTTTGTCCACACGTATTGCTGCTAACGTCAACGGCTTGCTGCTGTGCTGGTATTTTATAATTGTCAGCCCACAACTGAAGCCGATTGAAAAATTTTATTTGAAGTTAACAACAAATGTTGAAAAGAATTCCGTCCGCCGAAACTAAAGATGAATAATGATTTGCCGCCGAAATCTTTTCCATCGCGCCAGCATAGCAGCAAACCGAATGTTGGTGGCAGTTTTGTCTATCTATTTGAACCAATAAATTAAATTGATTTGAAACGTTCTGTTATATTCAGAACCAAAAATGACAGGTTTCTGATTGATTTGTGACAGACCAAATATGTAACGTGTTTCTAATCCAATCTTTTTAGAAATGTTATATCCAAGCCCACCTGCAAGTGAGATGTCAACCTTTTTGTAATTATCTATAACAGATTCTTTAAACGTGCTATTTTTCATTTTAGCAGCAATTAAATAATTTAATTCTGGCCCAAGCTGAAAATAAAACTTGCTAGATGTCCGGTGTTCGAATAAAAGTGGCAGTGTCAAATAAGAAAAATTAGTGGCGGTTGTCCCACTTGGTATTAATATGATATTGAACCCTTTTAGCGATAATAGCAATTCCGTGTTTAGGAAATTGTTTTTGGCAATTTTAAATTTGGCTAAAATTCCTGTATTAAAACCAAAGTCTGATGAAAAGTCATTGTGCGATGAATTTCTTACTCTTGAGATATTAAGCCCTGTTTTGTAACCCAAATTAATTTGTCCAAATGAACATGTCGCGATACAAACATTAATGATTGTCAAAAGGAATATTTTCTTCATGCAATAGTTTTTGAACCGGCCCACAAATTGCCACCAACGAACAGGGCTTGCCGCAGTGCTGGCATTCATATCCGTCTGCCCACAACTGAAGCCCTGTCTTATTTTTAGCTGAAGTTACAACAATCGCCCAATAGAATAATGTCCGCCGGAGCCGAAGGTGAAAAATGATTTGTCGATGATTGTTCTTGAGTCCGTCAGCATTGCGGCAAACCTGATGTTAGTGGCAGTTTTTGAAGTCAAGCTTCTTATTTTTTATCAGTAGTATCTTTTGCTGTCTCGACAAGTTCTTTTACTCCATCAGCAATTTTGTCAAGCGACTTTTGAATTTTTTGCTGTTTGGCTGAATCCGAAACCAAGTCATCAAGTAACTTCTTGTCGTTGTAATGTCCAGCAATTGTGTCTTTAAGTGTCAAATAAGATTTGTTGTTTGATGGCTCGACCGAAATAGAAGTTGTACCCAATAATGAAGTGCTGATTGTAAACTTAGAGTCGACTGGAATTCTTACATTGTCTTTGAACTGAATGTCGGCTAAAACGCCTTTATCAACCAAATGTAAATCTGTCACCTTGCCAATGATAATTCCTTTCTGATAAACCTTAGCATCAGTTTCTAAACCGTCAACTCTGTCAAACAAAATTGTCAACTTGTTTTTGTCTCGCAAACAAGATGAAAATAGTGCTGTCAAAAAAAAGGTTATTAATAAAAGTTGTGTCCGCATTGAATTGCCACTAACGAACAGGGCTTTGTGCAAGTTGGGAAATAGCATTCCGTCCGCCCATAACCGAAGTTGATAATTGCAATATTGCTGATGTTTTGTTCATTATACAAATTTATAACGTCAAGCTGGAGCTGAAGCCAAATTGAAAAACAAATGTTGAGATTTATTCCGTCTGCCCAACTTGCACAAAACCCAATGTTGGCTGCCGTTTTTGTCGTCCACCAAAGACGACACAACGATTAGTAACTTTCTTCTTCAAGTCTAAACATAATGTCTGTTCGTAAAACATATTTTATTCCTTGTATTACAGAACTGCCTTCGTGTTCTAAGTCGTGAAGAAAAACAAGTGCTGTTCCTTGTCTAGGCTGAATGGTTAAGTTGGTAAAAGTAGTCTCGCCACCTTCGTAATTGTCGTTAAGGTAAATCATAAATGTAAAATAACTTGCCTCAATATCGTTACGAATATAACTCTGGTCTCTGTGTCGTTTAAATTCTTGTCCTACTTGATATTTATAAAACCGAAAAAGTTCGTTAAGTCCAACTGCTTTGCTGTTACCAATTTTTGCTGGTGCAAATTGTTTAAGTTGTCCCCAAAGTTTGTCTGCTAAAATTATGTCTTTGTAAATAACACGATTATTATTACGAACTGTCTCCAAAATAATTTGTCCCTTTTCTGTGTCAATTGTTGCTGGCTCGTAACCAATTAATTCACTCTTAGCAATAAAATTTTCACACTCTTGTTGTGTCCAAAAGTTGTCAATTGTGAAAATATTATTTGTCAAACTATTTAGTTGCATAGTGGTCGTTTAAAATGGCAGCCAACGTTGACGCATTGGCGATGTGGCGGAATTTGAAAAACGTCAGCCCATAACCGATGCTTGGTTAAAAGTACAAAAGTTCATTGTTATTCCTATCGCTCAATTCATAACGTCCAGCCCGAACCGATGATAATGGATAGCTGAAGCTGAAATTTGATTTACTGTCCTCCGACATAACGCCAATGCACATGTTGGGCGCAGTTTATTCACTTACTTTTCCAAAATAGGTTTTTGTCACTTCGCAATAATATCTATCAAAGGTCTTGTCTTTAGACAACACAAAGGGCAAGTCTCGTTGAACTAAAGCCATTGTTAGAGTATTTTTGATGTCAATCGATGTGTCGGGTTTGACTTGTATAAACTTTCCAATTTTCAAATCTTTTTCAAAACCATATTGTAAAACTCTTATTGAGTCATTCTGATTCGTTACTCCCACTATCATCGCTGGTCTAACGGTTAAGTCAACATGAAAGGCTGGTAGACATGCTAAAACCTTAATTGAAAATGTTGTGTCAACAGAAAGAAATTGCCATTTCTGTGAACAACTTCGGATAGTGTCATACCGATTATTATCGAAGTTATTGTGTCCTGTTTTAGAGGACTTACAAGAAATCAGCGATAAAGAAAATGCCAATAAATAAAGCTGAGATTTTAAAGTCAAGCTTTTGCTTTTTATTAAAGATGCAGTCAATTAGAAAATTACATAGAAGGCTGTCAAATTTAATTGCGCCTAACGAGTTTGGGCTTTGCGATGGGCTGGAATTTGTAACGTCAAGCCTGAACAAAAGCCCAATTGAAAAACCGAAGATGAAGATAAGTACAAAAGCTAAATTATTAACGTCAAGCTGGGGCAAATGCTGATAGCGAACAAAAAGCCGATGTTTATTCCGTCTGCCAGCATATTGCAAAACCACATGTTAGCCGTTCGCTTTTTGTCCACCGACAAAAACGAACGGGTACTAAAAAACAAAAAATATGTTACCATTTTTATTTCTTTTGGGCTGTGTCCTTAGCTATTGTTTGGGGTCGCTCATTACTTACATTATTTATATTAGGCGTAAGCAAAATTAAACTGTCTCTTAATAATTCATTGCCTTGTCGCAATTCTATGTTTTGTCGGTCTGAATACATATTACCAAAAAATAGTCCAATGCTAATAAGTCCTGGCACAGCAATACTTATGATTGTCCATAAAGCTGTGTCGCTTAGCCGATATAAGAAATTTTGCTTTGGTTGTTTATGCAGTCCTTTGTGTTGCAGTGTCTCAACGCAATTGTCAAGAAAGCGTCTTGCTTCAATTGGTTTTTCAGCTAACCACCTTCTAACATCGTCTGGGCTGTCCCAATTCGATGACACAACGTGAAAATGGAATTGAGAAATGAAAGAGAACTCAGTTGAGTTTTCGCCAAAAAAATCTTTGATATAAGAAGCTGTCTGAAAAACCCAATTTTGATTTTTGTTGTCAAAGTTGTCAAGCTTGGCTCTTTGAGCTTTTAAAATATCAATTGCTTTTTTAACTGTCATTAAGAAAATTATTATTGTCGAACGAGATGTCGTTTAAAGTGACGGCTAACGACAAGGGCTTGGCGGTCGGGCGGGAATTTGGAAAACGTCCGCCGACTACTGAAGCCGAGTAATAACCGAATGTACAAAATATTTTCTATCGCCCAATCTTTAACGTCATGCCGGAGCTAACGCTGATGGTTAGCTGAAGTTGAAGAGATATTATTTGTCCCCCCGACTGCCGCCAAACCCGCTGTTAGCTGCAGCCTTGCTTTGTCAACCGGAGCGAGATTGCCAAACTTGCTAAATTGTGTCGTGTCCATTTATTAGCAATTGTCCCAAACTTGCGGCAGCAAGAAGAGAAACTTGAAACTATTTTGAACTGTCCAGCTATTTTAAGAAAACAGAAAATAAGGTTTGCAGCTAACGAAAAAGGCTTGGCGTTTGTTGGGGAATTAGA
>Ga0335069_10014723_pt1 | contig 10945 bp, 13 predicted proteins | sample Lox_Sample_11_FD_206714 | JGI IMG/M metagenome (GOLD analysis project Ga0335069, IMG submission 206714) | Soil microbial communities from Loxahatchee National Wildlife Refuge, Florida, United States - Lox_Sample_1.1 | ecosystem: Environmental > Terrestrial > Soil > Wetlands | place: USA... | reverse complement strand
ACGGATCGACGGCGGGCGCTTCGGCCTTTTTGTCGAGGTGAGTTAGCAGGCGGTCTATGATCGTGCTGGCGGTCGAATCCTGGTTTGCCGGCGGGCCCAACTCCTCGCGGGCTTCGCGGCGAATATCGGATGCGACTCTCAGCACTTCGGCAACTTCATTGAGCGGCGACGGCGCCGGCGGCGGTATCGGATCTTTGGGGAGCAATGCCGCCCAGCGCTTGTTTCGCGGATCGTCCTTCCATGTCGCATCGTCGGGAATGATGGGCGGGAATTGCGGATTGTAGATTTCGAAAGTCTGCTCGGCAAGCATCAAATCGGTTTTCGAGCCCGGCGGCAAATGCTTCAACATGAGCGTGTAGCGGCCGGATCCCAGCACGGGCGAACGCATCATGCCGTCGATATCGATCGGCTCGTACAGTTTCATCGCGTATCCAGGCTCGCCTTGGCGCTTCGGTTTCGGCTCAGGCTCGCGGCGGTAGATATACAGGTACGTCCGTTTATCAAACCAATCTTCGGGCGGCACGGCCGCGATAGCGTCCCATAATCCAAGGCGCTTATCTTTTGGCGGCCTCATTTTCGGCTTGAACGGCTTTTTCAGGGCCGGCTCCTCGGCGGCCTCGGGTTCGGGCGCTTCCGGGGGCGCTTCGGCCGATTCTGCGGCCGATTCTGTTCGGATCGGGACGGGTTCGGCGGGCGTTTGAGAATTTTTTTTCGAGGTTGCCATCGTATTTCGCTCGTTTTTGCGCCTCTGCGGGGGCTGGGGCGAACCCTATGCGAACGCCCTGCGGGCCGTAGGCGAGAATCCGCTATACAGTACACCACAGTTGCGGGGCTCGATTCAATACATACTTGTAGACAAATGTTTTATGCGTTAGCATGCGGCTATGGAACGGCTTGACTATCCAGGTCCTGCGGTCATGAGCCCGGAGTTTCTTTCCCGGGCGGAGCGTTTCCAGGCGTCGACGGATCCGGATCAGGCCACGGCTGAAACTGTCCGGTTGATGGCCGGCCAGATTCACCGCTCGGCGGCGGATTCTCTGGTCATAGCAAATGCGGTAGATGCGGTCCGCCGTTATCGCGGCGGTCCCGTTTACGCCGGCCTGGGCGGGGATCCGTTTCAGGATGCGGGAGCGATCGCCGAAAGCGCCTGGTGGTTCGCAAAAGAGCAACTCCGCTTCCGGCATCATGGCGAACTGCTGGCGGAGTGGCTCCGGGAGCGCGATCAATTGCAATTGTTGATCGAGCCTAGCGTGCTCTTGCGGATGCGTGACATGGTAGGCGATTGCGCAATCTACTCGATGCTGATTTGCGCGTTCCTCGAGGCGCTCGGCGTCCGGTGGGAGCTCGTCACGTTGGCCTGCAATCCCTCTCAGCCGGCCATCTGGTCCCATGTGTTTGCGCGAGCCGTGCTGGCCGATGGCCGGCGCCTGGCTCTGGACGCCTCGCACGGCAAGTACGCCGGCTGGCAGGTGCCGCGTGAGCATCAGTTCCGCCGGCAAGTCTGGGATGTCGCGGGCGCGGCGATCGCGGATCAGGATCCGGGCACGTTTTCGGGCTTGCACAATTTTGTCCGGCCGCATCGCTCGAACTGGCCTGCGGGGCTAGGTCAGGATGACTCGCTCGGGGTCGATCTTGGTTCGACGGTCGATGTCGTCGGCTCGGCGGCCGGCAACTACGCGCTGCCGGTCGATAGCATTGTGCAGGGCGATACGGCTCTAGCGACGGGTTCGGCCTTGGGTTTGCCGGCGCTCGGTTCGGATCTTTCCTTGCCTGCGGGCTCGGTGATTGTGCCGTCGCAGTCGGCCGCAAATTGGCCGGCGGTTGTGGCCCAGTTAGCAAAAACCGGGATGACACTCGCGGAAATTCAGGCAATTCAACCGGGGACGGTTGTCGGCGCAAATGGTCAGATATTGCGCCAGGCAACCGGGTATCCGGTTACAACTACCGGCATTTCCACAACGGGCGCGAGCTCGTATCTGATGATTGGCGGGCTTGCGTTGCTTGCTGTGCTGTTGCTGCAGTCCATGAGGGGGCGGTAGTGAGTTACGTTCGCACGGGCCTGGGCGCCTCCGGATCGCAGTTAGTATCCGGCGCCGGTGCCTCGCTGCTCAGTGCGGCTCCGTTGACCGGGCCGGCGGCGCCGTTTGTGGCGGTCGCGGGCTCGATTGCGGAATTTCTGGGCGCGATGGGGATCGGATCGGGGTGCGGGCAGACGTGCGTTGTGAGTTCGAATTACGCGAATCAGGCTGAATTACTGCTCAAGCAAAATCTGGGCACATATCAGGCATTGTCGGCGCCGCGGTGCATACAAGCGCAGTCCGCGGCTGAACAGAATTTTACTACGGTCTGGGGGGATCTCGAGCAACAATGCTCGAACCCGAATTTGGGCGATGCCGGCTACCGCTGCATTGCGGATCGGGCCCGGGGCGGTAAGTTTGACTGGTTTGTTCGGTACTACGATCCGATCGCGCAGGATACGGCGGTTACGGATTGCGCGGCGGCTTCGGCCTCCGGTGCAGTTGCGGCGGCGAGTGCGGCAAGCGGTTTGCCGGCCTGGGCGTTATTGGCGGTGGCGGCTGGCCTGCTGATTTTGGCGGTGAGGTGATGGCGGATTCGAAGATTTTAACGTTGGCAATCATCGGCGGCGCCGGCTATCTGGCGTATCGCATGGGGTGGCTTTCGTCGTTTGGCCTGGCGCCGCCGGCCGATACGAGCGCGTCGACGGCGTCGACGTCCGCGGCTCCGGTGGGTTCGGCTGCCACGGCTCCGGCTCAGGTTTCGGTTTCGAGCTCTCCGCCGGCCACGGTTCCGGCTTCGGCTCCCGCAAGCCCCGCGCCGGCGCCGGCTGGGGTTTCGCTCTCGTCGGTTTATGCTTCGCTGAAGGTGGCCGAAGCGAATTCCTTTGGCGGCGATCCCGCATTGACGGGCGATAAATCGAACCCTACGGCTTCGTACGATGTCCACAATTGGTATCTGACGAATCGGGCTGTAGGCGGTACGCCAGCGAACGTGCTGCCTGGGAGTCAGGCTCAGATATCGCTATCGGATTACTGGACTGTCACGGCTCCGCAGGTCGGGAAACTATTGGGCTTGAGCGGGGCACCGGAAGGGCTCGCGGCGCTTGCGATTGCGCAACGGCTAGGGCGGCGAGGGGGCTGGTAGAACGTGCCGCGGGTAGTTCCAATTCGCGGCGAGGATCCGGCCGGCCGGCTGGATGTGCTGCTCGTCAATCTGGCGCGCGAGGGTACGCGCTGGGGCGAGCGAAAGCTTGCGGCTTGCGGGGTCCATGTGAACCTATGGGACGGTACGCAGGGGCTGGGCGCTGTGATAGAAGAGGTAATTTCGCGCTCAGGCATCCCGCGCGAGAGCATTATCCCGCCAGCGCTGAAGCGCCGGCTCACGGGTAAAAGGCGGAGGGTAGCATGATTGTGCCGTTCGGCGGTTTGCTGCCTCGTCTCGGTGCGAATCTGGCTCCGGATGCTCTGCGGGTTCTTGAAAAGGTGGTCTCGGCGCAACTATTTGGCGAGGTGGCCGCACTGAGTTTTCGCGAGCGGCTTCACTTGCTGACGGCTGGCGCGGCTGTGGCGCTTGTGAACCGTACGCCGGGAGCGGCTGAAAGAATTGGGTTCGGGTCGGCCCAGGTCCTACAGCGGTTAAATCCCGTGCAAACGTCGGCGCTCGCGTCTCGTCTGGTTGGCTCTCCACAGTTGCGTGCTTTGCCGCCGGTGCTCAAGCGGAATCTGCATCTGAAGCGGAGGGTAGCGTAATGGCGACCGTGGCGCTTGACTGTAACGGCAATCCGGCTGCGGCGGGCACGGTTACGCAGTACGATGCGTCCGGAAATTGCGTGTCGGTGCCGCCTCTGCAACTTGATGCGGGCGTGCTGGCTACGGGGGCTTCGACGGGGATCACGTCGGGCGATATCTCGAGCTCGTATGTGGGACCTTCGTTATTCAGTGCGGAGGGCTCGCCGACTCTGGGCGCAAGCCAAAACATGCTCTTGTGGATCGGCATTGGCGCCGTAGCGCTGTACGCGCTTGTGAGCCTTGCGGGAGGGCGCCGGTAATGTACGTTCCCCGCGGCCTCGGCATTGCGTCGGATCTGGCGGCAAGCTGCGCGAATTCGTTTTTCTCGTACGCCTTGCATCCAACCTGCTGGAGCTATACCGGCTCGCAACTGCAACAGATGACTGAATTAACGCCTCCCTCGGGCGCGGTCTCGGCGGCGCCGGCCGCGCCGGCGTACGCCTATGGCGATTCGTCGGGCGTGCAGACTTGGCAGGACGTGTACGATCAGGCGCAGGCTGGTGTGGGTGCCGGCACGGCGGCGGCGCAAGCGGCGAACCTGGCGCAGTCGCAGAGCCAGACTGAAATCGGGACGCCATCGTGCGGGCCGGCCGATATTGCGTGTTATCTGGGCTCGGTGTCGGGCTGGGTGTGGATTGCTGGCGGGGTGGGCCTGCTGGCTCTGATCGCTTTAAAGAGGTGAGCGTATGTACGTGTTAGCGCCGGCGAGGCAACCATTACCGGGAACGGAGTTAATCGAGCGGTACCAGGGCCGGGGCCTGGGCGATTATGTGCGGACCGGGGGTTACTTCACGACTCCGGCCGCGGCGGCCGGCTATCGCGGCATGGGCTGCGGTATGGGCTGTCCCGGGGTGAGTGGTTTCATGGACGGCTCCGGGTTCCTTGGGACGGGCCTGTTTACGAGCTCGAGCCCCTCGGAGTGGGGAATTGGTGAGTGGGTGGTTGTGGGTTTGGGGGCGTATGTGCTGCTCTCTACTGTCCTCACAACCAAAACAGCAGTATCGGCGGGCCGGCGGAAGGGCCGCGCCGTACGGAGGGCTCTGGCGGCGTAATGGCAGCGGCGAATCCCATTACGGATCGGGCGATGCGCTATCGGGCGCAACACTCGATCCCTGCGCATGAAAAGCGTTGCGTGTTTTGCGGCGCTCCGAATCGTGCGCAGAATGGGGCACGGCCGTTTTTAATGGTGGGGCATGTCGACGGCAACGAGTCGCACGGCGAGCCCGATAATCTCTCCTGGACGTGCCGTAGCTGCAATTCCGCGGCTTCGGATGTGCTGCGCCGGGCTGGCGTTGGCCGGCTCACTCGGCAGTACAACCCGACTCGCGGCGGCGGCGCGGCGAATCTGGGCGAGTGGATGCAGGCTGTTGGAGCGATCACTCCGCATATTGATCGCGGCGATCGCGGCCTGTCCTCTCAGATGAGCGTTTCTGATGCGGTCGCCATCATTCGGGCTACGCCTCACTCGAGGCGTTCGACGTTTGCGGCCGAATTGCGCCGGCGGGCGGGCGCTCGCTCGTCTGAGCGCTGGAATCCGGCGAAACGGAAAAATCTGTTCGGTCTCGGCGCGAAGCCGAAAGCGGCGAAACCGCGGCGGCTGAAAAGTCCGCTCACGCTTCGGCAAGCGATGGCCGCCGCGCGGGAAGCCGGGTTTAAAGGCCGGCAATCCTTCCCGGATTTCCTGGAAGCGCGCCGGCTCGAGGATCGCTCGAGCGAGCAGATACGCCGGCTTGGCGATGCGTACCGCGTCGGCATGGACGCGCGCGAGGCGGTGGAGCGTACAAACGAAGAGGCGCGCATGAAACCGAAAGCAGCGGGCTTGTACAAGGGCTATCGGATCGGCCGCACGGCCGACGGCGAGTATTTTTCAAGCGCGGATCCGGATTCGAGGTTTGAGAGTCTTGCCGGCGTGAAAAAGCATATCGACTGGTTCCATGAGGCGCGGCATAATCCCGGGAAAGGGCCGAAGCTATCGGCGGATCAAATCGAGCGGATCGTCGAAATGTCGTACGGGCAAAGCGCTCCAACGATCGCGGCATACGAGCGATTGAGCGTTTCGACAGTGCGGCGAATTATCCGCGAGCATCGGGGCCGTAGGTACCCTTGGGGCGAGCGGGAGAAAGATCGCGGCAATCCGGCCAAACAGAAAAGCGCCGCATACGAGGCTGGGCGAACCCATCTGCGCTCTGCTGCGGCTCGTTACGGTACGGTCAACCTGACTCCAAGCATTGCGGAGCGGGACGAATGGGGCCACGCCTGGCGCGAGTTCATGGCGGGGTGGAACGCGGAGAAGAAAGCGAACCCTGGCGGCTTTGAGCGCTGCGTTGAGTCAGTCTCGGCGGGCGGTTCGGCGGCGGATCCGCGGGCGGTTTGCGCGGCTGCTGGCCGGCGGAAGTACGGGCGGGCCGAAATGACGCGGCGATCGGTGGCCGGCAAGCGGCGCGCGGCGCGCGGCAATCCTTCGACGGTCACGGAGTGGAAACAGGATTTCTATCGGCAGGGCCTCGAGGCGGGCCGCAAAGACAAAACCGCAGCGTATCCGCTCTATGCTGGCGATCGGCCGCGGGAACAGTCGCTATTTATGGCGCAAAGGCTCGTCGATTATTACGGCGTGCCGGCGGCAAAAAAGGCGGCTATTGCGGAACGGTTCACGGCGGGCTATTACGACGGGTTCCGCGGCAAGCGGGGGCATCGGAATCCTGCCGGCGCCGCGGCCGAAGCTTTCGAAGAGTTTCACGGGCATCCGCCGGAAGAGGTCGTTACCGTCGAAAAGCGCGTTCACTCTCACGCGCACCTGGCGGCGGCTGGCGAACTTCGGAAGCTTGTCGTCAGGGGAGTTGACCACCAGGTACACACTATCACCGGATTCCGCGGCGCGCTTTTGTGCTTCAACGAGGAGCGGAATCAATTGTTTGTCGAGGGCGGCGACCAGAGCCTTAACCTTGAGGATTTCGGGATCCGCAAGCCGCATGAAATCGAGACGGTCGGCAAGGTCGTTTCGATCGACTATTTCACGCGGAAAGACCATTTGGGCGATGAAGGCGGCACGGCGGTTTATTCCCATGAGTTTCGAACTACCAATGAACGCGGGCAGCATGTGACTGTCCACATTGCCCGGTATCCGACGTTGATTTACCGCGTTCGGGACGAGCAGCTTGAATTTAGCGGCGGGTCTTATGAGATCCGAGCGGAAGGGATCGACAAATGAAGAAAAAGTCGGTACGAAAGCGTGTTGCCAAAGCACTCAAAAAGTTTATCCGCGGCAATCCGGGCGGCATCGCAAAGGTTACAGGCGATTGGTACATACTGCCGGGTAGTTCGCAACGAACCTTCCGGAAAGCGTCCACTGCGAGAAAGGCGGCGCAGACTTTGGCGAATCGTTCCGGCAAGCCTGTTGAAATCATGAAGGGACACGGGTATTCGGAGGCTTGGTATTACGCCACGATAGAGCCGAAGCGGGGCAATCCGGGCGGGCCCGGTGCCGATTATGTCGTGTACCCTGATTCGGTGGGCATTTCGAGTCTGAAAAAGGCTCGCGCCTATGCGAAACGGCGAAGCAAACAGGAACCAGCTACAGAGTTTCGCGTCGAGAACATCTACACGAACAAAGTGGTAGCGCGGTACAAGAGCGGGCGAACAAACCCGGCCGGGCGCTCTGTCGCGCTTCGCAATTTCACGGGCACGATTACGCGGCTGCGCAACGGTCAAGTCGCGATTCAGGGGAGGCGGAAGTAGCAATGGCGGCGCCTCGGATCATCGGCATTTGCGCGCCAGGCGAGCATTTCTCGCTTCAATACGTTGGGGCCCTGTTTGATCTGTGGGTCGACGCTCGAGCGGCCGGCTACGGCGTTGGCCTGTTCCAGAGCTATTCGACGTATTGCCATATCACCCGGCAAAATATTGCGCGCTCTGTCCTGAGCTCAGAGCCGGCGATCGATTACTTGCTCTGGATCGATGACGATAATCTCGTTACTTGGCCCCAGGTCGAGCGGCTAATAGCGTTGCTTGAGGCTCATCCGGATGCTGGCATTGCTGCCGGCTGGTATATGCTGCGCGGGCCGGGCGGCGCGGTTTGCTCGAGTGTCGGCGTCCTGCTCGAGGGGCAGGGGTCCGCTTTGCTGCCGGCGGCGGAGGTCGGGGCGCGCGGCGAGCCTTTCCTTGCGGACGCGACGGGCTTCGGCTGCGTGCTGATGCGGCGCGAGTGCCTCGAGCATGTCGGGCCGGAAAGCTTTTTTTTGATGCCGAATCAGGAGGCATCATACGGGTTCATGGGGGAGGATTTCGCGTTTTGCCTGACGATGCGCGAGCGGGGCTGGGCCCTGTGGATCGATCCAGGCGTGGCAGTACCGCATTTGAAGCTTCAGGCTCTGATTCCGTCGCCAGTGGCGGCGGCGGCGCCGGCTTAGAAAGGAGATAGACGCTATGGCAGTGCATTACATTTTTCCCGGAACGGGAACTACGCCGGCAACTGCGGCGCAAGCTCAGGGAGTGCGGCGGCAACTGGCGACGGTTGACCTGCTCACGACCGATACAACGTTTACGATCACTCACAATGCCCACTTGGACACGGCGCAGTTAACTCTATTGACTCCGCTTTTCCATGTGCGGCCGGTGGGTTCGGCTGCGGGTACGTTCTCGCTCGGGTCGCGTACAACCGATACCGTGGTTGTCGATGCGGCCGTCACGGTGGCGGGCGTTTTTGAGGTCGAATTGGATTTCCGGCATTCGATCTTGATGCCCACGAATTTGTAAGGGTTCGGGGAAGTTCCGGAAGTTCACGGCTCGACGGGGCGGTGAAGTAGTCCACAAAGCAGCCTTTGCGCAAAGGGGCTACTGGGCGGGAAATTGCGGAGTATCGCTCCCGCTTGGTGGGCCCCTTTTGCTTTGTGGGCGGAAAGGTGAGGTCGGATGGCGTTCTCAGTTGTTGAAACGAAGATTCAGAATCCGGCCAGAAAGGTCAGAATGGGGAAGCTGAGTCTCAAACAAAAGCTGTTCTTTGGCTCGAAGCGCCAGCGGGCCGCAGCGCGCGAGACGCTTCGCAAGAAGCGATCTTCGAAGAAGTCTTTCAAGCCGCGCGCTTCGAAGCCCCGCACGGCGCCGAAGAAAAGAAACCCGCCCAAACGTAGCGCGTTTCGGGCGAAGCCCCGGAGAAATCCGGGCGAGATTGTTTCATTGCTGCTCGGCAATCCGGGCGAGAGAGGAAAAAAGAAAATGGCGAAGACGTTCAAGAAAAAGGCGTCCGGAAAGAAGCGTTTCAACCGTGCCGGGCGCAAGGTGACGAAAAAGGGTCATTCGAAACGGCGCCGCAATCCAGCCGGGCTCGGTCGCCCGATGGACTGGGTTAAGGGCGGCGTGGGCGTGCTGGGCGGCGTGCTGGTCACTCGTGGCGTACCGCAGGCGTTTCTTGCGAATTACAACAATGGCGTGACGGGCTACGCGATGAACATCGGCACGGCGATTGCCGCGGCGTGGGCTACGCATGCCTTCACGAAAGACGCGGTACTGACGGCTTCGGTCGCGGCCGGCGGATTTGCGGCCGTGATCGCGCGCCTCGTTTCCGATTACACGTCTTATGGGCAATACCTCAGCCTGACGGGCGTCGGGGATTACCAATTCTCGAATTTCGGCGTACCGCAACGGCTGCAGGCTCCGAACCAGGCGCTGTTTAATGGCGCCGTCGATATGTCGGCCGTCGCGCCGGCGGGAGCGGTGGGCAGCTTCGATACGGGCGATATGGGCCGCCGCGGCTACCACGACTAGAAGTGCCGCGCATTGGCCTGGCCTGGGGACGGTAAGTAGGGAAAGGTTTGAGGGCGCGCTCGTGATGGCGCGTCCGCAATTTCAAGAAAGGTCGCGGGCAAGATTACGGTCCGTGACGGGAGAAGACAATGAACGCAACGCATCTTCCCGGCTGGGGTCCTGACACTACGGCCGGATCGTATCTGGGGCAGCAGAGAACGGCCTCGGGAGCTCCGATTCCGGTTAACCGGCAGACGGGCCAAATCGACATCAACGCGTTGATTGGGCAAACGCTCGACCGACGCAAAATGTATTTCTACTCGACGTTCCGCTTGGCGCCGGGCGCGACGGTTTCGGCGCAGCCGTACCGCATGTTCAACGCCAAAGTCGGCGACGCGGATCAGTACTTCGGCAATCAGGTGCTGACGTACGTTGAGACGAACATGGAGTCGGCGGGGATGTTCAACCCGCCGTACGACTGCATCGTTGACAACCTGATGTTCAAGTTCGCTGAAGACAACCGCCTGTTCGACATTTTGCAAATTAGCAAGATGGCCTACATGGAGTTCTACATCCTGCAGAAATGGATGTGGCAGGGCCATCTCTGGCGGCATCCGGCCGGCGCCGGCGTCTCGGGCTACTCGACTCAGGCCGGCGAATCGTCCTGGGTGAATGGAGTTCCGGAACCCGGAAGTATCTGGTACTTCGGCAACTTCAAGAAGTACATTCCCCCGTTGGTCAATTTCAAGCTCATCTTGAACTTCCCGGAAACCTACGGGCAATTTTACAATCTCGTCGGCAATTTGCCGTCGGACGTGATCGCGAACCTTGTCGGGAACGGCACAAACGGCGTGTTCGCGACAAACGCGGCCTGCGCGGCCGGCCTGCCCTCGGTCACTACCTCGGCCATGGGCGGCAACGGCATTCAGTTAATTTGCGGGCTCAACGGTTTGAGCGACGGCCCGGTGCAGTAATTCCGGGCACGGTCGGCTGAAATCGCTGATATCCTGTAACTGTTCGGGCTCCACTGGCTCGGCTCCCGCTGATCCCTGACGCGGGGGCCGGGCCGGGGGTACTGGCGGAAAGGCTTTTAGAGTGGCAAAAGAGCTCTATCGCATCTTTGTTTACGATCCGTGCCGCGAGCAAGATCACGGCGTCGAGGGTGCCGTGTTTGCCGTTGGCGGCGGCGTCGATATCGAGGCGCGATCCGAAAGCGAGGCGCTCGAGCTCTATAAATTGCGGTCATCTCGCGCGATGCGGGACGATGGCGTGGACGTAAAGTTTTTTGCGCGTTCTCATCGCGAGCGCGAACGGTGGCCGAATGCAAATACGGGCCGCATGTCGGGCGATGATCTTCTGGCATTGAAACACGCTATGGGGGGCGCAACCAGTGTACGTTA
>Ga0335069_10014722_pt1 | contig 10946 bp, 10 predicted proteins | sample Lox_Sample_11_FD_206714 | JGI IMG/M metagenome (GOLD analysis project Ga0335069, IMG submission 206714) | Soil microbial communities from Loxahatchee National Wildlife Refuge, Florida, United States - Lox_Sample_1.1 | ecosystem: Environmental > Terrestrial > Soil > Wetlands | place: USA... | reverse complement strand
CCGCCTTTCACCGCCACAACGGTCCAGCGTCTGCTGGACGCCGGCGTGGTGGTGGTCGGCAAGACCAACACCGATGAATACGCGATGGGCTCCTCCACGGAGAACTCTGCCTATGGCGTCACCCACAACCCCTGGGACAAGCAACGCGTTCCCGGCGGCTCTTCCGGCGGATCGGCCGCTGCCGTGGCAGCCCGTTACATCCCGGCTGCCTTTGGCACCGACACCGGTGGCAGCGTGCGCCAGCCCGCCTCGTTCTGCGGCGTGACAGGCATCAAGCCCACCTACGGTCGCGCCTCACGCTACGGACTGGTGGCATACGGTTCCTCGCTGGATACTGTAGGTATGCTGGCGCGTAACGCTGAAGATGTAGCGCTATTGTTCAGTTTGTACGCCGGCCACGACCCGCTGGATGCCACCACCATGGACGTCCCCGTCCCTCAGATCAAGCTGAACGGCAGCAAAGACCTGCACAATGTGCGCATCGGCGTCCCCAAGGAATATTTCATTAAAGGTGTTCAAGCGGAAGTGGAAGCCGCCGTGCACGCCGCCATCGAACAGCTCAAAGCACTCGGCGCTGAAATCAAGTCAATCAGCCTGCCGCACACAGACCTGGCCCTGCCGGTCTATTACCTCATCGCCCCCGCCGAAGCCTCTGCCAACCTGGCGCGCTACGACGGCGTGCGTTATGGTTTGCGGAAGTCAAGCGATTCGATCATGGACATGTACTGCGACTCGCGTGGCGCCGGCTTTGGCTCCGAGGTCAAACGGCGCATCATGCTGGGCACCTATGCCCTCTCTGCCGGTTATTACGATGCTTATTACGGGCAAGCGCAAAAAGTGCGCACCCTGATCAAGCGCGACTTCGAAGAAGCTTTCGAGGATGTAGACATGGTCGCTGCGCCCGTGGCGCCCACCACGGCCTTCCGCATCGGCGAGCACACCGAAGACCCGCTGGCTATGTATCTGGAAGACGTCTTCACCCTACCGGCCAACCTGGCGGGCGTCCCCGGCCTGGCCTTCCCGGTCGGCTTCGACTCCAAGGGGCTGCCCATCGGCATGCAATTGATGGGGCGGCACTTCCAGGAAGAAGCCATTTTCCAAGTTGGTCATGCCTACCAGCAAGCCACCGATTGGCACCTGCACCAACCAAAATTATGACCTTCGGGTAGGGGCACACCCTTTACAGGGCAGGCCGACGCCGTGCCCCTACTTCTTGATAAGATATAATTCCATCCATGAAGCACAAGTTATTCTGGTCTTTGTGGACATTGGCTGTAACCCTTTTGGTCGCGGTTGCCTGTGCCCCTACCTCGGCGACACCCGTACTCGTCAGCGGTGAGCTGACCCCTTACGTCCCATCCGCCACCACCACGCCGAGCCCCACCAGTGTCAACACTCCCACCCTGTTGCCCTCACCGACTTCCACGCCGCAGTATTACACACTGGGCAAGAACGATACTCTCTCCTACGTGGCCTGGGCGTTTGGAGTCAACCTTTCCGATCTGCTGACCGCCAACCCCGAGATCGACCCCTATTTGCTGCACGCCGGCACCGTGGTGGTGGTACCACCTGCTCAGCCGTCCCTACGGGATGCTGCGCAAGGACAAATCGGCACGCCGGGCGCCTTTGCCATCACGCCGATCGGTGTCGATACGGGCAAACCTGTCTGTCATCTCACAGCCGAAGGCGGCGCGTGGTGCTTCTTGCTGGTCAAGAACAACCAAAAAAATGCCGTCGAAAATCTCTCCGCCACCATACGCCTGGCCGACAAGAGCGCCAAGCAGGTACTGAGCCAGAACGCCACAGCACTGTTGGACATTCTGCCGGCCGGCAGTTCCATCCCGCTGGCAGCCTATTTTGCTCCTCCGCTTCCTACACCTTTCCAAACCGATGCCATCTTGGACACTGCCCTGCCCGTTCAAGCCAACGATACGCGTTACCTGACTGCCCACCTCGAAGCCACGCAAAGCATCATCGCCGGTGATGGAGGATCGGCGCAAGAAAGCGGAAAGGTCGTGCTGAATAATAACAAAACTTCCGCCAGCCAGGTCTGGATCGCCGCGGCAGCTTACGACAAGGCCGGAAATGTGCTCGGATTGCGGCGCTGGGAAAACAGCCAGTCGCTGGCCGCAGGACAGACACTGGACTTCAGCTTCGAGATCTATTCGCTGGGCGGCAGCATCGACCATGTGGACCTGCTGGTCGAGGCCGGACCATAATAATAAACGGAAGACAATGTCGCGGATGAATATCGTGCCTTGGTAGGAACGAGTCGGTCTCTACAAAATGCTTCGCGATGATAAATTACAAAATAAAAGGACAGGCGACATGCCTGTCCTTTCCGCATCCTTACCTCTTTTTTACTCGCCCCAGATCAGGTAAGTCTCTTCGACGCATACTGCCGCAGACGAGGGCCCATTCAGGCAAACCTGGTATGGCACGACCGTGCCATTGGAAAGCCCGGATTCTGCCGGAATGGTAACGCTGGATGCGCCATCTGGGCCGGTGGCGGGGAATTGCTGCACAACCCGTTTGCCATTAGGATAATCGACGGTCAAGCCGGCCGTTACGCCGGCCAGCGGCAGATGATCGGCCGATGTTTCGATTTTCAAATTGATTTGCTGGGCTTCATCCGGCCCGACCTTGGGGTTGGCGGCCATGGCTGTCAGGCTGACTGTGGTCGGAGAGAAGACAAAGGGGGCATCGGTTGAACCGCCTTGTGCCTGGCTGGCATCCAGAAACATCTGTCCCAGCGGCGCCATGCGCACTTTTTGGTCAGCAGTCGCCGAGGTGACATAATCCAGGCAATAGTTGGTGAAACACTGGCGGTAAGTGTCCGGGCTATATTGCAGCACTTCGGCAATGGGATTGCCGGCCACATTCATGCCGCCGTGGGCATCGATGAAATCTTTGAAAACGATGGGGATATGGTAACCCAGGTCGCCTGAAACCGGGTAAAAGGTCATGCCGTCGGATACGCCATACTTTTGGGGGCCAGGCTGGGTGGTAAGCATCCCCAGCATCAACGCCGCCGGCCGCAATTTGGCCTGATCGGGATGCTTGGACGGAGCATCAATCACGACGTTCTCATACACCTGCTCCAACATGCCGTCCACGGCTTTGGCAGGCTGCGTCAGCGGGCGGCCGAAATCGGTGCTGCCGTTCCAGGCTTTGATGGATGCCAGGAAGGGCTGCTGTATCCCAGTAGAAGAGTCAGTTGTAGTGTTTTTGATCGGTGTAACAATAGAGGTCACATGTTGAGGCGGCGTGGATAATTCGACCGGGATCTGCTCCGTCACAGTGGCGCTTCTTACACATCCCGCCAGTGCAAATGAAAGCAATACCAATAAACCTGGCAGGCTGGAAAAAAACAAGGGGCTGGCACCAGAGACGGATTTTGTCACGAAAACAACTGTTCTTTCCACATTGCGGCGTCTTAACTATTATAGCATTGCTACACGAAGTTAGTTCCCGGTCGAATTTTTCAATGGTGGTAGAATGTTTTCAACTGAGAGTAATCGATGCGGAGGCACGAATGAGCGACGTCGTGATCGTGGATGCAGTGCGCACCCCGGTGGGTGCCCTGGGAGGCAAATTGGCGGCCGTCCGCCCGGATGATTTGGCCGCGCACGTCATCAAGGCGCTGCTGGAGCGTACCCGGCTGGATCCTGCCTCGGTCGAGGAAGTCTATCTGGGCTGCGCCAACCAGGCTGGCGAAGATAACCGCAACGTGGCCCGCATGGCGCTGCTGCTGGCCGGGCTGCCCGTAGAAGTGGCCGGGGTGACCTTCAACCGCCTGTGTGCCTCCGGCTTGACGGCGGTCAACATGGCCGCGCGTGCCATCCGCGCCGGCGAAGGGGATATCTTCATCGCCGGCGGCGTCGAAAGCATGTCGCGCGCTCCTTATTCCGTCCCCAAAGCGGAAAAAGGCTTTGCGTTCGGGAATTTGACCGCCTGGGATACCGCCTTGGGTTGGCGCTACCCCAACCCCCACATGGCCGAAACCTATGGAACCGAGCAAATGGGCGAGACGGCAGAGAACATCGCCGAAATGACCCACATCTCCCGCACTGAACAGGATACCTTTGCCCTGGAAAGCCACCGCCGCGCCATTGCCGCCATCGATTCGGGCAAGTTCGCCGAAGAGATTGCGCCGGTAACCGTCCCGCAGCACAAAGACGAGCCCGTGGTCGTTACCACTGATGAGCGCCCACGGCGTGATACCAGCCTGGAATCCCTGGCAAAGCTCAAGCCTGCTTTCAGGAAAGACGGCAGCGTGACCGCCGGCAATTCTTCCGGCATGAACGACGGCGCCGCCGCTCTACTGGTGATGAGCGAGGCCAAAGCCAAAGTGTTGGGATTGCATCCTCTAGTGCGCGTCGTGGCTTCGGCCACGGCCGGCGTGCCACCCCGCATCATGGGCATGGGACCGGTGCCGGCTACCCACAAAGCGCTGCAACGCGCCGGGCTCCAGGTGAGTGACCTGGGCCTGATAGAGCTAAATGAAGCTTTTGCCGTCCAATCCCTGGCCGTGATGCGGGAATTGGGCTTTTCGCATGATATTACCAACGTCAACGGCGGGGCCATTGCCTTGGGGCATCCCCTGGGCTGCTCGGGAGCGCGCATCCTCACCACGCTGATCCACGAAATGCGCCGGCGCGCCCCGCAATCCCGTAAGCCGTTTTACGGCCTGGCTACGTTGTGCGTGGGCGTCGGCCAGGGTGAAGCGACCATTGTAGAATGGGTTGGTTAACCAAACTATTTCATAGATGTTAATGCGATGAAAGTTCTTGTCACGGGATCCACCGGTTTCATTGGGGCGCAGCTTTGCCATGCTTTGGTCGAGCGCGGCGATGAGGTATGCGCCTTCCACCGCCCGACCAGCAACATGACACTGCTGGAAGGTTTGCCCGTGGAACACGTTCTGGGTGACCTGACCCGGGCCGAAACACTCCAATCCGCCTGCCGGGGAGTGGACGCCGTCTTCCACACCGCCGCATTGCTGGGCGGACGCGTTCAGCCGGGACGCATGTATACAATCATTGTGGAGGGAACACGCGCCGTGGTGCAAGCCGCCTTGCAGGCCGGCGTAGGCCGTTTCGTATACACCAGCTCGGTCGCTGCCTTGGGTGTGCCAGAGTCCATTCCATCCGCTGATATTCCGTTCCCTTTGCTCGACGAAGCACATACCTGGAACTTCCGTCCGAACGATTGGCCCTATGGCTACGCCAAATACCTGGCCGAACTGGAAATCCAGAAAGGTGTTGCCCACGGCCTGGATGCTGTCATCGTCAACCCGGGGTACGTCATCGGTGCAGGGGATATCTATCGTCAGGTGAGCTCCATCATTGTGCAGGTGGCGCGCCGGCGCGTGCCGGTGCTCACCGAAGGCGGCCTCAATGTGGTGCATGTTGCCGATGTGGTTGCCGGGCATCTGGCTGCACTGGAATTGGGTCAACGCGGCGAGCGCTACATCCTGGGTGGGCAGAACCTGTCACACCAAACCCTGGTCCAGAAAATTGCCGAAGCAGCCGGCGTGCATCCGCCCGTCACCGTGTTGCCGGCTGACCTGGTGCGCTCACTGGCCGGCATCTACAATCTCCTACAAGCATTCGTCGATCTGCCGATCTCCGCATCCGAGATGCACCTGGCGGGTTATCATTTCTACTACGATACGCACAAAGCCCGCACCCGGCTGCAATTGCCCAATTCTCGTCCGGTCGATGAAGCCATCCGCGAAGCATTGGCCTGGTTCGCCCAGGCAGGCGCCATCAAACTTCAGCGAAACTGACGCCAAACTTAACGGTTATGTAAAAAGATTCTTAAATAAGCCGACTTGACTCTTTAAGTTTTAAGGTATAATACGAACACGAAGCAACTAACCGGTAGGTTGTGAACGCCCCGTAAAGAAGAGGTAATGGGGGGAACCGGGCACTGTCACAAGGTCATATCCAGAAGTTTCTTTTAGCTAACTATGAAAGCCAAAATCCTGCTGATTGAAGGAAAACGGACGGATCGCCCATCTTTTTTAGTCGGCCTGACTAAAAAAGGCTATCTGGTCGAGAGTGTGCCAAATGGCAGTGCTGCCGAGACCCGACTGGCCGAGGAAGTTCCGCACGCGGTGGTCATCGACGCGGCTTCCATGCGCACCAGCGGCAAACGCATTTGCCAGACCTTGCGCGAAAAGGCCAAGGGCTTGCCCATCGTTCTCATCCTCGAAGAAAATTCAGAGATCCCCAACGGCGTCGAGGCCGATGTGATCCTGGTGTTGCCCTTCACCGCGCAAAAACTGATCAATCGCATGCGCCCCTTCCTGCCGGTCAAACAGAAAGATGTCCTCCAAGTTGGGCCCATCGAGTTGGACGTCAAGCAGCGCATGTTGCGCTGTCAGGCGCGCCAAACCCGCCTGACGCCGCGCCTGGTGATCTTGTTGAAATCTTTGATGGATCATCCCGGCGAAGTGCTCATCCGCGAGGAACTCTTCAGCAAAGTCTGGGATACTGATTACACCGGCGATACCCGCACGCTCGACGTGCACGTGAGCTGGCTACGCCAGGCGCTGGAAGAAGACCCGCGCCATCCCAAATTCCTAAAAACCATACGCGGGGTCGGCTACCGGCTGGACGTGGAAGACGGCGCACGTCCTCCCAAACACTAAACGAAAACCGAGCTTTTGACAGCTCGGTTTTTTATTTGCAAAACTTCCCTTAGTGGACGAGACTGACCAGTGTCAACAGCAGCCCCCCGGCAATGACGCTGCCAAGCTGGCCGGCCGTGTTCGATCCCATGGCATGCATCAAGATGAAATTGTCGAAATCTTCGTCCTGGGCCATTTTGGCCGAAAGGCGTGCCGCCATGGGAAACGCACTGATTCCGCAAGCGCCGATCAGGGGATTGATCTTATAACCCGAAATCAAACACATCAATTTACCAAACAATAATCCGGCCATCGTATCCAAAATAAAAGCGATCAGCCCCAGCGCCAAAACCGCCAGTGTGGCCGGCTGCAGGAATTTGTCTGCCACCATTGTTGAGCCAATGGTCAGGCCCAACAGCAACGTGGCGATATTGATGATCTCATTCTGCGCCGATTTGCTCAAGCGATCCACTACCCCACTCTCGCGCATCAAGTTGCCCAGCATCAGCGTGGCAATCAGCGGCGCGGCCTGGGGCGCCAGCAGGCTGACAATGATGGTTACGGCAATCGGGAAGACAATCAATGCCTTCTTGGAAACGGGCTTGGGAGCATATTCCATGCGCACCAGGCGCTCTTTGCGGGTGGTCAGCAGCTTCATGATCGGCGGCTGGATGATGGGGATCAGGCTCATGTACGAATAGGCCGCCACGGCAATGGGCGCCAGGTAGTCCGGTGCCAGCTTGGAGGAGACGAAAATCGCCGTCGGGCCATCGATGGCGCCAATCGAGCCGATCGAAGCCGCCACGTTGAGCTTCAAGCCCAACAGCACTGCCAGGATCAGCGTGCCGTAAATCCCGAACTGCCCAGCCGCACCCAGCAGCACTAATTGGGGCTGCGAGAGCAGCGGGCTGAAGTCGATCATTGCTCCCACGCCGATGAAGATCAGCAGCGGGAAAAGCTCGGTCTCGATTCCAACTTTGTACAGGTAGTAGAACAGCCCATTTTCTTGTAAATTGGACATGCCCAGGTTGGCCAGGATGCAGCCGAAGCCGATGGGCAGTAATAGGACCGGCTCGAATTGCCTGGAAATAGCCAGATAGATCAAAATACCCCCCACCCCGATCATCACGGTGCTTCCCGCCCATGTGGTCAAATTAGCCTGTAGAGTATTCAACAAACTCGTCAAAAGCATCTAACAGCCAATTACTCTGTATAAACGATCAGCACCTGGTTGTGCTGCACGTGGTCACCCACGGCAACCTTCACCGCCGAAATAGTGCCATCACGTGTGGCGCGGATGGAATTCTTCATCTTCATGGCTTCAAGCACACACAATTCCTGCCCGCGTTTGACTGCCTCACCTTCTTTGACGCCAACCGCGACGATCACGCCGGGGATGGGCGCCACCACCGACTGGCCCTTATCCGAGCCACCCGCCGATGCCTGGGCTGTTGCCGGAGCAGGCTGCACTGGCGACGCCACAGACGCTGCCGCCAGAACCGGTGCCGTAGATGCCTGCGCCGTTGGCGCTTGTATCGTAGATGCCTGTGCCGTAGGCGCACCTTCCGGATAGACTTCGAAAGTTTGTCCATCCACCGTGGCAACAATCGGCCGGGCATTCAGGTCGCCCAGGGTCACTTCGAAGGTTTGGTTATTGATCTTGACTCTCATTTTCATCGCGTGTTACCTCGGCTTTCTGCCCGCATTCGCGTCGACTTGCGGTTAAAGGATGTATTACGCAGGTTCAACTGGTACGATCGCATGGTAAGCTGCCAAGCGCTGGCATGGACAAAAGGTGGCTGCACGCACACCACGCCGCCGCTTTGGCCGGCAAGCGCGGCCGCAACGGCCACAGCAGCCGCATAACCTCTCCAATCAGCTTTTGGGGTTGCCAGGGCAGCCGTCACCGCCACCGCCGCGGCCTGCTGTCTGGTGTCGGTTTCAGCCATGCCCAAAGCCGTTGCCACCGCGGCAGCAGCCACAAGGGCTGTAGCGGCCGCACGACTCTGCAATTCCATGGCAGGCGTCTCGCTCATTCGCCGTCCTCCGCATCATCCAGCTCATTGGGATTGTGGGTCAGTTTGACCAACAGGGCCATCATGCCCCATAACAAAAGAATGCCAAAGAACACCAGCCCCATCCCTAGCCCGCTGATCTCAAGCGCTTTAATCAGATCGGAACTCATAAACTGCCTCTGGCTAGACCGGCATATTGCCGTGCTTGCGCGGCAGGGCTTGCGCGTACTTGTCACGCAGGGCGTTCAAGGCGGCGATGACCTTGGCACGCGTCTCGCGCGGCTCGATCACGTCGTCAATATAACCGGCGCCGGCCGAAGCATACGGATTCAGGAACTGCTTGCGATATTCTTCGATCAAACGCGCCCGTTCCTTGTCCGGATCCTTGGCCGATTCGATTTGTTTACGATAGAGGATGTTGGCCGCGCCTTCCGGACCCATCACGGCGATCTCGGCGCTCGGCCAGACATAGGTGATGTCTGTACCCAGGTACTTGCTGCTCATCACCACGTAGGCGCCGCCATATGCTTTGCGGGTCACGATGCTCACCTTGGGCACACTGGCCTCGGAATAGGCGTACAGCAGCTTGGCGCCATGGCGGATAATGCCGCCATGTTCCTGGCCCACACCCGGCAAAAAGCCGGAGGAGTCCACGAATGTGACAATGGGTACATTGTAGCAATCGCACAGGCGCACAAAGCGTGTCATCTTGTCGGCCGCGTCGATGTCGATCACGCCGGCCATCACGCTGGGCTCCTGCGACAGGATGCCCACCGGCTTGCCATCCAGCCGAGCAAAGCCGATGATGGCGTTGCAGGCAAAGGTGGATTGAAGCTCCAGGAACGAGCCGTCATCGACGATCTTCAGAATAGCTTCGTGCATGCTATAGGGCGTCGTCGATTCCAGCGGCACCAGATGATTCAACGCTTCATCCATACGTTGCGGGTCATCGGTCGGCGGGATGGCAGGCGGATTGTCCACATTATTACCGGGCAGATAGCTCAACACCTTGCGGCACAAAGCCAGCGCTTCTTGCTCGGAAGGTGCCGTAAAGTGCGCCGTGCCGCTGGTGCCCAAATGCACCTCGGCGCCGCCCAGGCTCTCGAAGTCCACAACCTCGCCGGTGACCGATTTGATCACTTCCGGCCCGGTCAGGAACATGTAAGATTGCTTTTCGACCATGATGATCAGGTCGGTAAGCGCAGGCGAATAAGCCGCTCCGCCGGCGCACGGCCCCAGGATCACGCTGATCTGCGGCACCACGCCAGAATATTGGGCATTGCGGCGGAAAATCTCGGCATAGCCGCCCAGGCTGAGCACCCCTTCCTGGATGCGCGCCCCGCCCGAATCGATCAGGCCGATCACCGGGACGCCATCGCGTGCCGCCAAATCCATGGCCCGACAAATCTTCTTGGCATGGGTCTCACCCAACGCCCCACCGCTGACGGTAAAGTCCTGGGCATAGGCGTAAACCGTACGGCCCTCCACCTGCCCGTAGCCGGTCACCACACCGTCGCCGGGGTAAGTTTCACCGCCGGCAGCCAGGTCGCCGCGCTGGGTGGCAAACGGTTCCAGTTCCTGGAACGTGCCGGGGTCCAGCAGCAAATCAAGGCGCTCACGGGCAGTCAATTTGCCTTTGGCATGCTGTTTGGCAATGCGGTCAGCGCCACCGGCCTTCAAGGCTTTGGCTCGCATCTTCCTTAGTTCGGTTATTCGGGGATCTTCTTCTGGCATTGTATCCTCTTGAAGTCAGTTTGGATCGTCGAGGCAATACCTTCAAACGAAACGCAAAATTCCCACCTGATCAATTATAAGCGAAAACAAACGACCGTTAGGTGAAAAAGGTGCCGACTTTAGCTGACATTCCTCCCGAAACGAATTAACGGAAAAACCTCAAAATTACACTCTTGAGGTATATAAATCATACGCGTAGGGGCGAGGCAGTGCCTCGCCCCTACAATGTTATCTGACCAAATTACATCATTGGTTATTTCTATTGCACCACAGCCTTGATGATAGCCCAATTGACCCCGGCGTTGGTGGTCTTCACCAAGGCGATGTCCGTTCCATTCTTGGCCACGATCCAGCCATCGTTGGCATCCACAAAATCGGGCTGGCCGTTCCATGAAACAGGGATGATCGAGCTCCAGCTTGCGCCGCCATCGATCGTCTTGTAGATGTGCCCGGCAACATAGTAGCCGTTGTTGACATCCAGGAACTGGTATTGTCCGGAGTCAGCCGGCAAGGCATGAGACGTCCAGTTCTGCCCACCGTCGGTGGTGGTATAGATCCAG
>Ga0335069_10014721_pt1 | contig 10946 bp, 6 predicted proteins | sample Lox_Sample_11_FD_206714 | JGI IMG/M metagenome (GOLD analysis project Ga0335069, IMG submission 206714) | Soil microbial communities from Loxahatchee National Wildlife Refuge, Florida, United States - Lox_Sample_1.1 | ecosystem: Environmental > Terrestrial > Soil > Wetlands | place: USA: Florida... | reverse complement strand
TCCTCTATCCTGGCGCGTGGCTGTTCTACGTCCTGCCCCCCGTGGCAGCGATGAACGGCCAGATGCTCCTCACCTACAGCCTTGCAGCGCTTGGCACCTATGCGTATACGCGGGCGCTCGGCTGCCTCCCGTTTGCCGCAGGCTTCGCTGGTTTGACGTTCGCCTTCGGCGGCTTCATGCCGGCGCATCTCGGGCACGTGGCCACGCCGCAGGGGGCCGCGTGCCTGCCCTGGCTGCTGTGGAGCCTCGAGCGGTTGCGCATCACGGCGCGCTTTCGTGTCGTCCTCGTCGGCGCGGCGGCGGTCGCAGTGTCGGTCTGTGCGGGTCACCCGCCAATCCCGATGTACCTGCTCATCGTCGGCGGGGTCTACGTCGCGTGCTTCGGCGTGGCCGAACGGCCCGCGGTCGGACGCACGCGCTATCTGCTCCTCAGCGGCGCGATCGCCGTCGCCGGGATCAGCCTGGTGGCGGTACAACTCGTTCCCGCCGCGGAGCTGGCGGCTCAGAGCGTGCGTGCCCAGCTCTCGTACTCCGATTTCACCTCCTACTCGCTGCCGTCGGCGCAGCTCCCGCTGCTGCTCTTCCCGTTTTTCTTCGGCGGATCGTCGCCGACGCCGTACTGGGGCGCATGGAACCTCGCCGAGCTCACCGGCTATGTCGGGGCTGCACCACTGATGCTCGCCGCCGCCGCGATGGGGTCGGTGCGCCGCAATCGGCAGGTGGCGTTCTGGGGCGCCCTGGCGCTTGTGGCTCTGGTGCTCGTGCTCGGCGACGGTACGCCGCTGGCCCGCGTGATGTATCACGTGCCGGTCTACCGGCTCTTCCGCGCCCAAGCGCGCAACCTGTTGGAGGTCGACTTCGCCCTTGCGGTCCTGGCAGCGCTCGGGCTGAGCGCCGCGACCCCGCGCGCCCTGCGCTGCGGAGCCGTGTTGGTCGCGGGCGGTGCCGCCCTGTTCGCGCTGGTCGCCATCGTGGCCCGCCCGGCAGCCTGGTCCCCCTCTGCTGCAGCCAACGTCAGCGAACTGCTCGGCCGCGAGCTGACCGCGTGGCGCAATCCGAGGCTGCTTGTCCCGCTCGCCGTCGTCAGTATGGCTGCAGTCGCGGTGAGCGCGCTGGCACGGCGATCCACGCCGCCCCGGCGCGCGTTCGTGCTGGCGGTACAGGCGATCGACCTGTTCGTCTTCAACGCGCTGATGTCCCAACCGACGCCCAACGCGGCGACCGTGCTCGATCCCCCCGCCTACGTGCGCGCGCTGCACGCGCTCGACGACGGCTCGCCCGCGGCCCGCGTCGCACTGGTGCCTGCGGGCCGTGTCGCGACCGACTGCCGGCATGCGTTGTGGGGCGTCGAGACCGTCAACGGCTACGACCCCTTCATGCTGTCGCGCTACGGCGAGTTCGCGAACGATATGCCTTACTGGGGTGAGCTGTCCGCCAGTTCCATCGCGCTACACCCACGCTTCCTCGACCTGGCGAACGCGCGCTACGCGGTCGTATTCAAAGGTGCGCCGGGCGGGGCGCCGCCAGTGCTCGACGCGGCGCTGCGATCGGGCGGCCAGATCGAGCTCGCCTTTGCCTCACCGCTGCCGGCAGGTGCGCTCGAGGCGGTGACGTACCTCGGTGGCGCCGTGCTGGTCGAACAGGGCACGCCCGTGGCCCGCATTACGTTGCTCGACGACAGTGGGGGCGAGGAGGTGCTGCTACTGCGCGCCGGCGAACAGACCGCCGAGTGGGCGTGGGACGATCCGACCGTGACCGCGGGGATGCGCCATCGTCGCGCGCCGCTCGCGGAGAGCTTCACCGTGGGTGCGGTACGCGCGCACAGCTATCGCGGCGTTCTGCCCCTGGCCCGACCCCGGGCGGTGGCGCGCATGCGCATCGAGTATCTCCTGTCGACGGGGGGTCTCGTGGTCTCCCGCCTGGCCTTGATCGATCCGGCGAGCGGGCGGGCGTCGGGGTTGGCGCCGCTCGACCTCCTGCGCGCCGATGCCACGCGCTGGGAGGTGCGCGACGACACGCCCGCCTACGCGCTGCTGGAGAACCGCCGGGTGCTGCCGCGTGCGTGGCTGGTCGGCCGCACCACCGCGCTGCCGGCGGGCGACGTCCTGAACACGGTGCGCGATGGGCAGATGCCGGACGGACGGCCTTTCGACCCCGCCGTCGAGGCGCTGGTGGAAACCGGTACGAGCCGCGACCGCGGTGCCCTACCTCCCGACGCGGCGGTTGCCGTGGTCGCGAGGGAGCCCAACGCGCTGCAACTCTCCAGCGACTCGCCCGCGCCGGCGTTCTTGGTGCTGAGTGAGATTTTCTATCCGGGCTGGCATGCCTTCGTCGACGATGCCGAGGTGCCGATCGAGCGGGTCGACTACGTCCTGCGCGGCCTCGACCTCCCCGCCGGCGCGCACCGTATCCGCATCGCGTTCGACCCGCTCTCGCTGCGTGTTGGGGCGGCGATCTCTGCGGTGGCGGTGCTTCTGCTGCTCGCGATCGGTGTGTGGCGGATAGCGCGGCGACGCTGAGCGCTGCGCGGCGACGAGCGAGTCTCTTCTGAGAGCGGCTTCGCGGTGCGTTGCCTGCACGCCAGCGGCTCGGTTGAGGAGGGAGCGCCGTTCCGCTAGCAAAGGGTGCGCGAGGCGGATCCGGTGGACGACGGGGCTGAGTCCTACAGTCGCGAGGCCGCGCTACGTTTTCCGCTCTTCCCGAGCGAGCACGAGCGGGCCTGGCGGTACATCTTCGACTGGACCATCGCCGGCGATGCATTGAACTGCGCGCCGGGCGATCTGGTGATGGAGTTCGGTTCCGGGCCGAGCTTTGCCTCCGAGTTCTTCAACCGGCTCGGCTACCGCTCGGTGGCGCTCGATCTCGACCCGCAGATCCTCGCCTTCGCACGCGAGCGGTGGGCGGCCGATCGGCGGCTCGAGGCCGGCCGCGCCCACTTCGTCGCCGCCGACGGGCTGCGCCTGCCGTTTGCCGACGCGAGCTTCGACGGCATCATCTGCCTCAACGCCCTGCACCACATGCCGGACTATGGGGCGTCGCTGGCCGAAATGCGGCGCCGCGTTCGCCGAGCCCGGCAGCTTGCACGCCGACACGCACGAGGCCAAGCTGGCCCGCGAGCGCGGCGCAACCGAGCGCAGCGTATTTCTCGACGAAATCGAGCTCCTCGCACGCCGGGTCGGGTTTGCGCGCATGGTGTTGAAGCCGTACGTCTACCCGTACCTGGTCGAGCTCGACTATCAGGAGTTCCGCCGCTACCGACTCCACCTCGGGCGCGTGCCGTTCACGCAGCCCCATCAGGTGGCGCGCTTCTTCGTCGAGCACCACCTGGTGTTCGCGCTCCAGACCCCGGGCACGCGGCTGCCGACCAGCGCCGGCGCGCGCGGCTTCGGGGCTTTGGCGGCCGAGATCACGGTCGATCCGTTGCCGTCAACTATCTGCACCGGTACGCCGGTGGCACTGCGGGCCCGGGTGCGCAATGCCGGCCACGTCCTGTGGCTGAGCGAGCCGCGCGAGTTCGGCGGGCACGTGACGCTGGGCGTGAAGCTGTGCCGGCCTGACGGACGGCTGCTGAGCGATGCGCTCCCGCGCACGCCCCTGCCGCATGACGTCGCACCCGGTGCCACGGTTGAGCTCAACGGGGAGCTCTGTGTCCCGTGGGTCGAGTCCGGCGCCTACATTATCAAGCTCGATCTCGTTGCCGAGCAGGTCGCCTGGTTCGAGCAGTTGGGCTCTCCGGTCGTCACCCATCCGGTCACCGTCCAGCAAGTGGCGCCCACCAGCATCGCACCGCATCGAATGATCGCCGATCTGTCCGTCGAGGGCGTTCCGTCATCGGCACGTGCGGGCGCACATCTGCGTGTGGTCGCTGCGGCGGTCAACACGGGCGACACGCTGTGGCTCAGCGCCCCACGCCCATCCGGCGGCCACGTGACCTTCGGCGTCAAGCTGATCGACTCCGACGGACGGACCGTCAGCGAGGCTCTCGGCCGCACGCCGCTCGAGCACGATGTCCCTCCGGGCGGCAGGGTTTCGGTGCGCAGCACCGTCGAGCTCCCCATGAGTCTGGCGCCGGGCCGCTATCGACTGCGCTTCGACATGGTCAACGAGCGGGTCGCTTGGTTCGAAGAGTACGGCTCCCCCGTGGTCGAGCGCGTGATCGCTGTCGAGGCGCCGTCAGCGGGCAATAGTCAGGACGGACAACCATGCAGGAGGCCATGAGATGAGGCAGCAGCTTCTTCTTTTCCCCCTTCTCCGGCTGTTTGTCCCACCCGTACACGCAGCGACACCAACCCCGACGCCGACGCCGATCGACCTCATTGGGCGCTCGAGTTCCACAACTTCGCCACGCCGACAACGTAGGGGGCATCGCTTCGAGCATGCTGTCGGGGCGCTGTCAGCGCGCTGAGCGCCGCTCGACTATACGGCCGGGCCGCTGCGGATCAGCCGACCGGCGAATGACCAGAAGCGTCGCTTGGTAAGCAGGGCGGGCCGCTGCGCGATAGCCAAGAGGGCGTGCATTGCGGCCATGCGATACTTGCGCGCTTGAAGGCTGCGCTGGGCCAGTGCCGCGTGGTATCCGAGCAAGGCGTCGTCGCGGCGATCCCGCAACCCAGCGGCGCTCTGCGGCAGGTGATCGAACGCTGCCGCGAGAAAAGCGAGTGGATCACAGGTGAGCGGGTCGAGTGCGAGACTCACCAGCTCGCCTTCGATCCGGCACGGCCGGCCTGCGAGCAGAGCTGGGTCGAGATCGATCGCGGCGCGGAGGTCGTCCCGCCCCTCGCGCCACAGGCCGGTGGCGAACAGACGCTTGGCGCCATCGACGTGGCGCAGCGCCAGTCCCCGACGCGCAGCGTCGGCGAGCGTCGAGGGGAAGCCTGGGTGTGCGATGATGTCGTGCAACACGGCGGTGCAGTCGCGTGCCATGCGGACGCCATCTGACGCCAAGCCGTTGGGCAGACGCCGGTAGTGCGCGACCACTTGCTTGTCCCACACCAGGCGCCGTCCGCTCAGGACCAGCCGCATCCAGAAGTGCCAGTCCTCGCCGCCGCGCAGCGATACCTCGAACCCGCCCAGCGCGATGCACGCGTCGCGGCGGATCATGGTGGCGCTGGGTACAAGGGGGCAGTCGAACAGCCAGTCGCGCAGCGTGTTCAACTCGAAGGGAAACTGCCACGAGTGCGCCGCCGGCAAGATGCCGCCCTGCGCATCAATCCATTCGTAGCCGCTCGCTACCGCCGCCAGCCCGGGATCGGCGTCGAGCACCGAGGCCTGCGCCGCGAGGCGGTGCGGCAGCGCGATATCGTCGGCGTCGAGGAACGCGATGTACGTGCCGCGCGCCGCCGCGATGCCGGTGTTGCGTGCGGCTGACGGTCCGGCGTTGGCCTGGCGAAGGACGCGCACGCGCGGGTCGCCGAGACGCTCGAGCAGCTCGGGAGAACCGTCGCTCGAGCCGTCGTCCACCACCACCATCTCCCAGTCGACGAGGGTCTGACCGCGCACGCTCTGCACGGTGGCGGGGATGAACCGCGCGGCGTTAAAGCACGGCGTGACGACGCTGACTCGGGGCATGCGCACCCGATTCATACAATGAAGCCGCGACGCATGGAACGGATGCAGCGCGCACGCGCGTCACGCGGCCGCGCGTGCCTCTTCGTATACGGTCCAGGTCTCGCGGGCACAGCGCTCCCACGTGAACCCTCGTGCCCGCGCGGCGCCGCGGGCCCGCAACTGGTCGCGCGCCTGCCGGTCGCGCAGGAGCTCTGCCATGGCGTCCGCGATGGCCCCTTCGTCGCGCGGATCGACGAGCACCGCGGCGTCACCGGCGACCTCGGGCAGCGAGGCGACGTTCGAGGTGAGCACGGGTGTGCCGCACGCCATCGCTTCGAGCACCGGTAGACCGAAGCCTTCGTAGAGCGAGGGGTAGACGAATACCTCCGCGGCGGTGTACAGGGCCGGCAGATCGTCGTCGGCGACGGGACCTATACACCGCACGGCGTCGCCAAGGGCGAGGGCCGTGATCGCGCGGTGCACCCCGTCGGTGCCCCAGCCGGGCGCGCCGGCCAGGACGAGGGTCGGCACGTCGCCGCCGCGCTGCCGCAATTGCGCGTACGCGCCTAGCAGGCGCGCGAGGTTCTTGCGGGGCTCGATCGTGCCGACGTGGAGGAGGTACGGCCTGGTGAGCCCGAAGCGCTCGCGGACGCGGTCGCGTGCTGCATCTATCGTCGGAGCCCGGCCGAGCGCACTGCAGCCAGGGTAGACGACGCGGATACGCGCAACCGGTACGTCGAGGAGCTCGCGCAGGTCACGGGCGGTCGACTCCGAGTCGGCAATCACGCGCTGAGCGGCGGCCACGGCGCAGCGGCTGAGGGAAACGATGCGGCGCAGCGCCGGCGTGCCCAGCTCGGGGAAACGCAGCAAGGCGAGATCATGCACCGTCACCACCAGTGGGGTACGACCGGTCCGCGGCGCGACGTAGTTGGTGGCGTGGAAGAGCGCCGGTTGCCGGCCGGGCAGGCGAAACGGCAACAGGCGCGCCAGGCCCGGGAACGGATAGCCCATCACCAGCGGATAGAGTGGGGAGTCAACGCGCGTCACATTCGACGGTAGCGGTGGCCGATCATGTGTGGGGGGGGAGAGGAGACGCGCCGCTGGCCCGTCAAGCCCGTAGAGGACGAACGCGAGCTCGGGATGCAGCGCCGCGAGATGGCGTGCCAATGCGTCGGTGTAAGCCCCGATACCGGCGCTGCGCACCTGCAGGGGGAGGCCGTCGAGGACGAAGCACTCGCTCATCGGTGATCGCTCTCGGGCCCGCCAGCGACAAGGCCTTCGCAGAGTGCGTGCACGCGCTGCGCGATGGCGTCCCAGGTGTAGCGCCCCGACGCCTTGGCGCGGCCGGCGCGACCGAGCGCGGCGGCGTGGTTGGGTTCGTCTAGGAGGGTGCGAATCCGCGCGGCGAATTCCGACGCGTCGCCGCACAGGTAGCCGTCAGCGCCGTTGTCGATCACCGATGCCACGGGCCGGCAGTGCCGGTTGCCAAGTACCGGCTTGCCGCGCATCCACGCTTCGAGGAACACGATGCCGAAGCTCTCGTGTCCCGACGGGAGAACGAACACGTCGCAGGCGTCGTAGGCGTCAAGCAGCTCGCTCCGATCGACGGCACCGAGGTAGCGCGTATAGGCCGACCCGATCGGTCGCCCGTCGACGTCCTGTCCGATCATCACGAGAACGACGCGCTCGTCGGCCAGCGTGGTCACGGCGTCGACGGCGAGATCATAGCGTTTCGCTGCCTCCTTGCGCCCGACGAACAACACCACGCGTTTGCCTTCCAACCCATGGCGGGCGCGAAAGCGTGCCCCGCTGATGGACCGGGCGGTGAGCTCGGTCGGGTCGATGCCAACTCCCACCTGCACCGGGTTTGCGCCGGGTGCAAGCTGGCGGAACAGGTCTGCACTGTACGGGGACTGCGCCAGCACCGCGCTGGCTTGCGCGAAGTAGCGGTAGAAGACGCGGAAGTGGTGGTAGCGGTCGTCGGGATGGAAGAAGGGCAAAAGGACGAGTGGCCGGCGGGCCGCGGCTGCGGCGCGTGCCGCGTACGACAGCGTGGCAAAGGGGACAAAGCCGGCGAGCACGACGTCGGCCTGAGGTGCGTTCTGCCAAAGCGCGCGGACAAGGCCGATCGAATGCGGCCCGCGCGCCAGCGTCAGCAGCCAGTCGTAGACAGCGGGGCGTGCGAGCGCCCGGCGCGACATCGCTGTGATCGCATCGTCACCGTCGGGCGGGTCGCCATCTTCCGCCGCCCAGCGGCGGAAGATGGCGCGTCCAATGGCGGCGCCCGCGGGACCGGGGAGCGAGCCGGATACGGCGAAGCGGCGCACCAGCACCGCGCCGTCGTGCGCCGCCCCGGGCGACACGTCCCTTGCCCAGCGCGACGTGAACGCAGAGGTGTGCCTGAGGCGCTGGGTGCACGTGGTCAACACCTCCACCGTGTTGCCGAGCCCCGCCAGGCGCTGGGTGAGCTGGTACTCGTAGACCTCGGCCCCACCGTGCAACGCGGCGCCGTAGATCGGAAAGACGTTCAGGATCCTCACTGCCGCAAACCAAAGCGCATGGCCGCGACGTCGACACCGCGCTGACGCTCCGCCTGGTCGACCCAGGTTGGCGAGCTGCGTAGCACGACTTCATACGCGCCGGCTGCGAGCTGACAGCGCAAGCGGCGCAGCTCCCAGGCGGCAGGCGGCGGCGCCAGCTTGACCTGCCACGCCGGCGCGAGCTCGCCGAGCTGTCGCAGGGTCACGGTCGCTTCCTCGAGAACGGGCGCACCGCGCCACCGCAGCGTGCACTCCTCGACCGGCTGCGGCAGGCGAACGAACGCCGATGCTGCAGCCGCACAGGGTCGGAATGACTGCGCGCCGTCGCACTCGGCGGTGTACCAGCCGAAGTTGAGCTGTCCGGCGTCAGCTGTGCCATCGAGCGTCAGGCCGGCGCCGGCGGCGGCCGGGTCGGGACGAAACGCGCGGTTGTCCGGCTGCCGTGGCGGCAGTCGCCACGCCGGAAGGACCAAGGGCCAGAAACGCCGATGTGCCGCGGCGAAGCGCCGTCGGATTGCCCAGGCCGAGCGCAGCGAGCGCAGATTCCACGCCCACGCGGCGAATGGAACGCTTCGGCGCCCGGGGGTGTGTAGGTGGACGAGCAAGCGCCATTCGTGCGCCAGCCACGGTGCCAGATGCGCAGCGGGAAAGTATTTCAGAACGGTGCGAATGCGATGCCGCTCGCCGAGGAGCAGCTTCCGATGTTCCTGTGGGCTGGAGCCGCCAAAGCCGTGCTCGACCCACGCCTCCGGACTCATGACCACCCGTGTGCCCTGGGCCCAGACGCGGATGCCGATCTCGACGTCGTCGTAGTAGTTGATCACCGCTTCGTCGAGCGGCGCCAGTGCGTCCATCACCGTGCGCCGCACCACCATTCCGCAGCCCATCGGGTAGAGCACGTCCTTCGGCAATGCGGCAAATTCATAGGGCTCCTCGAAGCCCCAGTCGAGCGCGTAGCCGCGGTAGTTCAGCGTACCACCCGCGCCATTGAGGATGAGTCGATGGCCGGCGAAGAAGACCAGCGGGGCGACCGCACCGATCGACGCATCGGCAGCGAGGGTGCGGATCGCCGCAGCCAGCCAGTTGGGATCGGGATAGCCGTCGGTGTCGAGGTAGGCGATGACCTCGCCGTGCGCATGCTGGAGACCGAGATTGCGGGCTGCGGCGAGACCGCGCGTCGTGGGCTGGCGGACGACGGTGAGGTCGGCGCGCGCCGCGAACGCGGCGGCGATGCTTGCGCTCTCGTCGGTCGAGCCGTCGTCGACGACGACGATCTCGATCCGGGAGTAGGTCTGGGCGAGCAGGTGCTCCAGACACCGACCGATGACCGCGGCGCCGTTCAGGTTGGGCACGATGACGCTGGCCAGCGGATCCATCAGCGTGCGGATCAACGGCGGGCGATCAACGCATAGTCGGGGTTGCTGTGCAGCAGGCGGTTGAGATGATCGGTGGCAGCATTGAAGTCGGCGAGGGTGGCGGCGTCGCCAGCGGGAAGCGTCAGCGGCGGGATCAGCGGCGCCGCCTCGCGCGACCCGATAAGGACGCCCTCGAAGTCGCGAAAGCCGATGGTGACCAGAAGGAACTTCAACGTCTCCGGATGGATGAGGCGAACGTGCGTGAGATCCATCCAGAACCATCGGTAGTGGACGAGCAGGCACTCGGGGTTGAGTGTCTCGATCACCAGCACGCCATCGGGGCGCAGCTTCCGATAGGCGAGATGAAGAAACGTTTGAATCGCGGGCGTCGCCAGGTGCTCGATCACCTGGCCGGCGAAGATGCCGCCGAGGGTCGCATCGGGCAGCGCCTCGAGATAGGCGAGGGCGTCGGCCTTGATCACGTCGAGCCGCTTCTCCCGGCAGCGCAGCACCATCTCGTTACTCAGATCGACGCCGCGCGCCCGGATCCCCGCATCGCGCAAGAGCTCGAGGAACTCGCCGCGTCCGCAGCCGACGTCGAGGACGTCGCCGGAGGCAAAATAGCGGACGTAACGCGCCTGATTCGCTTTGATCGACTCTTCGTCGCCGTGGAATGCTTGCGCGAACGCCCAGCTGTCGAACGCGCCAGCCGTCCCAGTCGGTGCCGTGGGCGGAGGCGCAGCCGGCGTATCACGGGCGATGACGGGTGTACCGCCGACTTCGGCCAACAGGGCGTCGATCCGGCGGTCGCGATCGGCGATCTGCGCGCGCAAGTACGCCACCGCGGCGCGCAGGTCGGCGATCGCCCGGGCATGGCCGGAGTCGCGCTCGGCGAGGTCGGCAAACCAGCGATCGCGCTCTGGTACCGCCGCTTCCACCGCGAGCAGCCGGGCGTGAAGCTCCGAACGGATGGTGGTTAGCGCGTCGCGCGAGGCTGTAGCCTGGGCTTGCCGCTCCACCTGGCTCCGGACCGCTTGCGCTTCGCGATCGAGTGTTCCCACGGCGCGCAGCAGCACGCGGTTGAACTGGCGTTGGTCGACCGTAACCAGGCGGAGGAAGTAGAGAATCACCCGGGCGGAGAATTGGGCGACTGCGCGGCGCAGCGGTCGGAGATGCGGGAAGAGGGGTACGGTGGTCCCGATGTCGGCGACCTGCGCGGCGCGTTCGAGGTATTCGCCGACCGGCTCGGGGGTCGGTGCTGGGTCACCCGCTCCCATCATACGGCCGGCGCGCTGGTCGGCGATTCTGGCGCGCAGTTGAAGCAGCAGCGCGTCCGCCGAGTCGGGTGAGGGGGGATCGCGGCGATCCATCCGGGGCCTCGCTACTCAGGCGCTGGCGACGGGGCGCGCGGCGCCGCTAGCGGCCCAGCGCCGCGAGGTCGGCGTCGACCATCATGTCGACGAGCTGTGGGAAGGTTACCGCCGGCCGCCATCCCAGGACGGTC
>Ga0335069_10014719_pt1 | contig 10948 bp, 7 predicted proteins | sample Lox_Sample_11_FD_206714 | JGI IMG/M metagenome (GOLD analysis project Ga0335069, IMG submission 206714) | Soil microbial communities from Loxahatchee National Wildlife Refuge, Florida, United States - Lox_Sample_1.1 | ecosystem: Environmental > Terrestrial > Soil > Wetlands | place: USA: Florida... | reverse complement strand
TGAAAGTACTTTGCTGGCAGGGGTTCATGAATCAGCTTGTTACCAGGAAACCTGTGCGAAAGATGGCCGATCTCAGGGGCATGAGGCTAAAGGTCGTGGGCGATGTTTCGAATGCTCTTAAAGAATTAGGAGTAGAAGGTATGTCCATATCGGCCGCTGAGACCTATGTTGGCCTGCAAAAAGGTATTCTAGATGGAGTGATTATTCCGGTCGAGGCGATTGAGTCTCTGAAATTTGCCGAGGTCGCAAAGTATGTCACACTGATCAATTTCTATAGCACCCATAGTGGCAGCAGGATGATGAACGTTGATAAATTTAACAGCTTGCCGCCTGATGTGAAAAAAGTACTGGACAACAATATCGAATACTATAGCCGCGAGACGGAAGCCGAATTCAATCGGCATAATCAGCACGCCATGGAAGAAGGAAAAAAACTCGGGGTCGAATTCATACCCATCTCAAAAGAAGAGATGGCCAAGTTCTACGCGCCGATGAAAGTGATAGCCGAAAAGGAAGCGCAGGGGCTAGACGCCAAGGGGCTACCGGGCACCAAGATACATAATGAGGCACAGCGGCTGATTCAGCAATACAGTAAGTAGGTTAGAGGATGAAGTAAGCTCTTGGTTTTTTTGAGATAATGAGCAAAGAGTTCTACAGTTAATTGGAACCCCATTTGTGAGCTAGAAATATCAATAAAGGAGTCTTCCAGCGGTTGGCGCTGCAGATAGAGGCATAGGAGTGAACGCTAATAAGAGACAGGAATCAATGGTTGGGCTACCTGTGCTCAGGGTAGCGCTTTATCGCAACTGTCCATGACTAAAGTCAGGAACGGAGGGAATCAATATGGAAAATCATCAAATGTTTATCGGTGGCAAATGGGTCGATTCTGTTTCCGGGGCGACCTTCGATGACCTGAATCCCTACACGGGCGCATTATATGCGCGGGTGGCAAAGGGGAACGTGGAGGATGCTCGCCGTGTTATGGCTGCCGCATATGCGGCAAGAAGAGAGTGGGCTTCCACACCCCCGCTCGTACGCTCTCAGGTTCTCTATAAAGCCGCACAGATGCTCGAGGCCGACAGGCAGGGGTTTGCCGACGTGCTAATCCAGGAGGGTGGCAGCGCCTTCGGCAAGGCTATGTTCGAGATATCGCAAACGGTCGATCTCCTTGAGACTGCCGCGGCCGACAGCAAAAGAATCCTCGGGGAAACGTTTCATAACGATCCCGGCAAATTATCCATGACGATCCGCAGACCAAGAGGCACGGTGGTGGCAATTTCCCCGTGGAATTTTCCGCTGATCCTTTCCATGTACAAGGTGGCCTATTCGATCGCGACCGGCAACACGGTGGTGTTGAAACCGGCCAGCGAAACGCCGGTCATCGGGCTCAAGATCGGTGAACTTTTCGAGAAAGCCGGTCTTCCTGCAGGGGTACTGAACGTGATAACCGGACCAGGTAGCATCCTGGGCGATGCCTTAATCGACGACGATCGTTGTTCGTTTGTGACTATCACCGGTGAGACGGTGACCGGACGGCATGTGGCGCAAAGAGCGGCCGCGAAACTCAAGGAATACACGCTTGAGCTTGGTGGGAAGAACCCCCTTATTATCCTCGCCGACGCGGACATGGAATATGCCGTTAAATCAGCCGCCTTCAGTGCTTTTCTGCATCAGGGCGAGATATGCATGTCCGTGGACCGTGTTATTGTGGAGAAACCTATTGCGGAGGAGTTCTCCAAGAGACTCGCTGATCTCGCCTCTCATCTGCCTGTAGGCGATCCCTCTTTACCTACAACGTTCATCGGCCCGGTGATCAGCGATAACCAGGTTCAAAAGATCCATGCTCACGTCCAGGATGCCGTTGCAAAGGGCGCGAAACTTCTCACCGGAGGTACCCATGAAGGCAGGCTCTATAAGCCGACCGTGCTTTCGGCCATAACCCGTGAGATGCAAATCTATTACGAAGAGACGTTTGGCCCGGTCACATCCGTTATCCCTGTTAACGATGAAAAGCAGGCATTGGAGGTTGCGAACGATACAACCTACGGGCTTTCCGCCGGGGTCATAACCAAAGACCTCGAAAAGGCCATTTTTCTTGCTGAAGGTCTGGAAGCGGGCATGGTGCATGTGAATGATGGTTCGATCGATGCCGATGCGTGCACTCCCTTTGGCGGGTGCAAGTCGAGCGGTCAGGGACGTGAAGGCGGTCAATACTCCATTGAAGAGCTGACTGAGCTGAAGTGGGTTACTATACAGAAGAAAGGCAGAATGCTCCCCTTTTGACAGGGTCAAGGGCAAGGAGGACTAAATGAAAATCAAAGCTGCCGTGGTACGTGAAAAGTCTGGCCCCTTTGTGATTGAGGATGTGGAGCTTGATGATCCGAGAGAGAATGAAGTGCTGGTCAGAATCACGGGTTCAGGCCTCTGCCACACTGACCTTGTAGCTCGCGACCAGTATCTGCCGTTTCCGTTACCAGCAGTGCTCGGGCATGAGGGTTCGGGGGTTGTCGAGAAGATAGGGTCGCGTGTTCAGAAAGTCAAAGCCGGTGATCATGTGGTGCTGAGTTATCTCTCCTGCGGATGTTGTTCTTCATGCCTTAAGGGTCTTCCTACTTACTGTCTCAACTTCTTTCCTTCAAATTTCATGGGGAGCAGGCTCGACGGATCGGCTACCATGAAGAAGAAAGGCAAACCTATCCATGGCGCCTTCTTCGGGCAATCCTCCTTTGCGAGCCACGCCATTGCTTTGGAGCGAAACGTCGTGAAAGTGAAGCAGGACGTGTCGCTCGACAAACTGGGACCCCTTGGCTGCGGCGTCCAGACCGGCGCGGGCGGCGTGATGAATTCCCTGAAGGCCGAAGCCGGCTCGTCAATCGCCATCTTCGGCATGGGATCAGTGGGATTAAGCGCGGTGCTCGCGGCAGTTGTGGTGGGCTGTACTACGATTGTTGCCGTTGATTTCAACATGACCCGCCTAGCCCTGGCCAGAGAATTCGGCGCCACGCATATTATCGATCCGAGGAATGGAGATCCCGTGGAAGAGATAAGAACCATAACCGGGGGCGGCGCCAAGTACTCACTCGAGTGTACCGGAATTCCCGATGTGCTTTCCCAGGCACTCGATTGTCTGACCCTCACGGGTGTGTGCGGATTGATCGGGGTGGCGCCCTTCGGCAGCAGGGTGAGTCTCGACTGTCAGAACATTCTCAACGGGCGCGCCGTCAGGGGGATCGTGGAAGGGGATTCGATCCCTGATGTTTTCATCCCCACGCTCATCGATCTGTACACGCAAAGCCGTTTCCCTTTCGATCGGATGATCACGTTCTATAACCTCGATCAGATTAATCAGGCGGCTGAAGACTCAGAAAAAGGTAAGACACTAAAGGCAGTTCTCCGCCCATAAACTCCCGTTGTTTTTTGACAGCGGCTTTGGGCGTGATGGTTGATGTGATTAATGATGACAAACCGGGACGCAGATCGTGATGGCATGTGAGAATAGAAGTGAAAAGCGAGCAGGATGAAATGGCAAAGAGACTGTCCTTAATGTTAGGCACGAATTTATCCGGATGTTGCCAGGCAAGAGAACCAAAAAATCAAATCCGAGGAGGAGCAAAAATGAGAATAGGAGCAAAAGGGATTAGGACTATTGTAGTAGTGATGATGGTCATGGCGCTCGTTCTGATAAGCCGTGCCCCGGTGACTGCCGCAGACGTGATCGAGCTCTCGTATGCCTCGCCTTTTGGCCCTGACCATACGATGAGCGTGGCCGACAAGATCTGGATGACGAAGATTGAAAAGGATACGAACGGTCGTGTCAAGTTTAAACCTTACTGGAGTGGATCGCTCGTGGACATCAGGAATGGTTCCGATGAGATCAGGACCGGGGTTGCCGACGTTGGGTGGATTGCGCCGTCGTACGAGAAGGCCGGCTATGAGATCACCAAGGCCATGTACACCTTTTCCCACGGGGCGAATCAGGACATCGGCAGACGTGTTGTCATGGAGGTCATCGCAAAGTTCCCCGAAATTGAGAAAGAGTATGCGGGGCTCAAAGTCATGGCGTGGACCTCCGGCACCGACTATCAGCTTCTCACCAACAAGAAGGCCGTGAGAAAGCTGGACGATCTGAAAGGCATGCGGATCAAATGCGTGGGAGAGCTGATGGATGCGCTTAAAGATTTAGGCGCTGAGGGATTGGCAGCCCCCATGACCGAGGTATATATGTCCATGCAGAAAGGTGTATTGGACGGCGCTTTTGTCCCCCCGGAAACCCTCAAATCCATGAGTTTTGCGGAGGTGGGTAAGTACTATACCATATTTGACTACTACTATACGCACACCGGCACCAGGGCCATGAGCCTGAAAACGTGGAACAAGCTGCCGCCGGATATTCAAAAGATCTTTGAGAACAATATCGACTGGTATGGACGTGAACAGGACAAAACCCTCATGGACGCCCACAAGGTTGGATACGACTATGCAAAGAACTTCAAGATAGAAATCATTACCCTGCCCAAAGCCGACCTGGATAAGTTCTACAACGCGATAGTCAACACGGCCGTAAAGCAGGCGAAACTTCTGGATGCAAAAGGGATGCCCGGGACAAAGATTTACACCGAAATGCAGCGACTCATCAAGCTGTATAAGAAGTGAGGTTCCGACGACTATCTCGGGCAGTTGAAAAGCGCACTTATCATCCGTCCTAAAGGATGGTAAGTGCCTTCATGGAGAAAGGAGTATGAGATGAGGTTTGTAGAGAAGGTGATTAATGGCCTTGCGACGGGCGGCGGGGTGCTGGGTGCGATCGTAATGGCGATCGTTATGATCATCCTCGTTGCCGGCGTTGTTGCCAGGGCTTTCAATCATGTGCTTGCCGGTACGTATGATCTTGTTGAAACCTTAATAATAGTGACGTGCGCGTTTTCTTTTCTCTACTGCGAAAAAAAGGACCGCCACGCAAAGGCCGATATAGTCATTATGCGCCTTTCTCATCGCGTAAGGGCATGCTTTGAAGCGTTTACCACTTTTCTCAGTATCGTCGTATGGGTCGCCATCCTGTGGGCCGGCTGGGTTCTGCTTCTCGTGAAATGGGAGAGATCGGAGCAAACTGAGATCCTGAAAATTCCGATCACACCCTTTCGCGCATTATGGCTTCTTTCGGTGGTCTTTATGATTGTCTTTCTTGTCATCAAATTCCTTCACAAAATCAAAGCAGGGGGGTCGAAATGAGCCCTGTAATTATCGGCCTGCTTGGTTTTCTGGTGCTTTTTGCCCTGCTCGCATGCGGTATGCACATAGGATATACGCTCGCTTTCGTCGGACTTGTCGGTATGTGCGTGCTCTATCCCTTCCCCGCTGCAATGACGAAGATGGCTACTGTGCCTTTTGAGGTGATTGCAAACTATAATTTTGCCGTGCTGCCGCTCTTTCTGCTCATGGCCCAGGTTACGTTTATCTCGGGCTTCGGGGCTGATCTTTTCCGGTTTGCGTCAAAGCTCATCGGGCATCGCCGGGGCGGCCTTGCCATGGCGAGCATTTTCGGCGCCACGGGATTCGCCGCGTGCAGCGGTTCAAGCTTTGCCACGGCTGCAACCGTCGGTCTGGTTGCACTACCGGAAATGAAAAAGTACGGCTATGACCAGAGGCTTGCTGTGGGCGCAGTATGCGCGGGCGGCACGGTGGGCAGCCTTGTCCCGCCAAGCACCATGTTTATTGTCTACGCTATCCTCACGGGCACTTCCATCGGCAAACTCTTTGCCGCGAGTCTTATTCCTGCCCTGCTCACGATCCTTTCCTATCTGATTACGATCTGGTTGCTCTGTCTTAGAGATCCGAGGCTTGGTCCGCCCACGGACAGAATCTCGGCCAGGGAACGATTCAAGGCATTCGCGGAGTGCTGGGAGATTCTTCTCCTCGTGATCTTTGTTATCGGTGGAATGATCATCGGCTGGTTTACGCCGACAGAAGCGGGGGCCGTGGGTGCAGCGGGTTCGATCATGCTCGCGGCTATCAGGAGGCGATTGACGCTCAAGATGCTCGGCAAGGCCTTCATGGAAGCGATGACAGCTGCCGGTATGGTCATGGTTATTATGATGGGAGCTTTTGTCTTCAACTATTTCTGCGCAAAAACCGGTCTTCCTGACGCATGCGCCCAGTGGATTGCTTCGTTACACGTGAACCGCTGGATGGTTATGTCCGTTATCATCGTCATGTACTTTCTCATGGGCATGGTAATGGAGGCGCCTTCAATCCAGATTCTTACGCTGCCGGTCTTCTTCCCGATTCTTATTACCAATCTTAATTTCGATCCGGTCTGGTTCGGAGTGATCCAGGTGCGCATGCTCGAAATCACACTCATCACGCCTCCCCTTGGCATGGTTGCATACATTATTTCCGGACTGGAGAAAGACCTCTCTCTTACTACCGTGTTCAAGGGTGCGACGCCGTTTTTGCTTATGGAACTCGTGACCATGCCTCTGTTCATGTTTGTGCCGGCTATAACAACATGGTTACCGACTCTGCTCTCAAGAGTTTGAAGTGGCGGTAGAAAGACTAAAGGCGTAGAGAGTTTTGAAATGATCTATCCTGATAAACTAACAACAAGGAGCATTAACATGAGTAAACGCATTGATATGATGAGAGAACGACTGGTAACGGACAAGAACCCGATATGCATTGAAAAATTCAAGGTCATCCTGGAAACCGAGGCAGAAAATGCGTACGAGATGCCTGTGTACCGTCGCGGCAAGACTTTGGCCAATTTCCTGGACAGGGTGCCCATTTTTATCATGGACGGCGAATTGATCGTTGGGAACACAGCGAGTAAACCCTTCGGCCTGGAGATGGATGTGGGTTTCAGCATCTGGAACAAGTTTGAGCTCGACGCCTTGAAGGAGGATGGGTTCAAGCTGGAAGCCAAAGACGAAGCTGAGTTGCTCGCTTTGTTTGAACGATATCCGCAATTCGGCTGTACGAGCGGTATGAACCGGATCATGCTTGGACACCATCATATGGAGCCCTATTACCGTTCCGGTATGACGCTCCCGCCATGGAGAGATAGCGGTGTGAGCGGGGGGACGGCAAGTTCCGGTTTAGGACTTGGACCAGGCTGGTTGCTCGTATGCCCTGATTACAATCTTCCCGTGAACAAAGGACTGAATGCCATGATCGAGGAGTGTGAAGAGGAACTGCAATTACTCCGTTTCTTTGACACTGACTCTTACGAGAAATCGGTGTCGCTTCAGGCCATGAAGATGTGTCTCGAAGCACTGGTAAGGTTTGCCGGTCGCTTTGCCGCGCTCGCTCGTCAGATGGCTGAACAGGAGAAGGACGGCGAGCGTAAGAAGGAACTGTTGGAGATAGCAGAGACCTGCCGCAGGGTGCCTGCGTATCCCGCCAGGACATTCAAAGAGGCGCTGCAGACGGTCTGGTTTATTTTCCTTGTGACCAGTCCGTCTCCCACCACCTGCATCGGACGTTTTGATCAGTATATGTATCCCTTCTACAAGGCGGACATCGAAGCGGGACGCATCACGGATGAGGAGGTGCTCGAATACCTTGAGTGCTTCAGGCTCAAGGTTATGGAGATAAGCAACATATCGGGCAAAGAGGTCCGCAAAAGAGGGGTTGGCAGGGCACGGTGGTACAATATGACGATCGGCGGGGTAAAATCGGATGGGAGCGATGCGACCAATGAACTGAGCTACCTCGTGCTCGAGGCTCTCATGCGATGCCCCACCACGCACCACACAATTACCATGCGAGTTGCTGAATCTACGCCGGAATCTTTGATTCTCAAAGGTATTGAAGCGCAGGCCAGAGGCTTGAGCATGCCCGCATTCATCGGTGACCCGTCGTACATCAACTTTTTCACCACCTACGGGGTGTCGTTGGAACACGCCCGTGACTATGTGATCACCGGGTGCTTGGACGCGAACCTGCCCGGCAGGTCCCGGGCCATAACAATAGGAATGTTTATTACGCCTTTGATGTTGGAATTCTTCCTTAACGATGGCGTGGACAGAAAGACAGGACTTCAGGTCGGTAACAAGGTGGGTGACCTTGATAGGTTCAAGACTTACGATGAATTTTATGCCGCCTTCATTCAAGAATTCACCAATTATATGTCTATGGGCGCCGAACGTAACAACGCGGAGGCCATGTCCTACGGATATTCCCTGCCGAATCCCCTTATGTCAGCCCTCATGGTAGACGGTATCAAAATAGGCCTCGATGTTTACAAACGTCCTTATGAGCTGCAAAACAATAATTTGATGAATCCCGTGGGTATGGTGAATCTCGGCAACTCGCTCTTCGCCATCAAGAAGCTCGTGTACGAAGCTAAAGTTGTTACCCTCTCCGAGTTCAAGCGTGCTCTGGACGCCAATTGGGTTGGATATGAGGACTTGCATAAGAAATGCCTCAAGCTTCCTAAATACGGAAACGATATTCCGGAGGTGGATGGCGTGGTAGGCGGGGTCTATGATCACTGGGCGAGAATCGCAAATGCGTTACCCGCGGCATATGGCGGCACCCAGAAGCCTACCGCCATATCGGTTACCTCACATCAGCCCGGGGGTGCGATAACAGCGGCCACCCCGGATGGACGCTGCTCAGGAGATATCCTTGCTGACGGGTGCGCTTCCCCTGCATCGGGAACCGATACCAATGGTCCGCTCGCTGTGTTCAAGAGCGCCCTTAATATTCCGCAGGATGGATTTGCCGCCATGCTGCTCAACATGAAGTTCCACCCATCGGCGCTTAAGACCGAAGAGGACAAGAAGAAGCTTGCCTCGGCCATGAAGGCATACTTCTTTAATGGCGGCAAACAGGTCCAGTTCAATGTGGTGGACTCTGAAGCCTTACGAGAGGCCCAGAGAACGCCAGATGAACATAAAGACATCATGGTACGCGTAGCGGGATTCAGTGCATACTTTGTGCATCTCACAAAAGAGATACAGAATGAGGTTATCGATCGGACGGTTCACAACTTGTGAGCTTTTGAGAAGAGTAAGACCATAGGCGCGTTGTTAAGGGCAGAGGGCTTTGAGCGGCCATTAACCGGAGAGCCGGCGGCAACGAGGATTTGCCTCAAGGCGATGCAATGGGGTATACTCCTTTCTGTTTTGTAAGATGATCGACAGGTGTGAATATTGTCTATCATGCGTCAAATCATCTTTGACGCATGATGAACCATCACATAAAGCATCAAATTCAGTGAGCATGAAAAAACTATCTGCCGGCGAAACGAATCATTATAGGTGGTGGGTGCTGGTCACGGTTTCCATTGTGAGCTTCACCGTGTCTCTGGACAACAGTATACTTGCAGCCTGTCTTCCGCGCCTGGCCCAGGTTTTTCACACAGACCCGCTTACCATAGGATGGCTCACCATAGCGTTTCTCATCACGAGCCAGAGTCTCATGCTTTCCCTCTCGAGAATAGGCGATGCGAGAGGACGTAAAATGGTCTACATGGTCAGTCTGGCCCTCTATACACTGGGGCTCGCGTGCTGTTCCCTGTCGCAGGGTATCGGTCAGCTTATAGCGGCGCGCGCCATGCAAGGCATCGGGGCGGCAACGATCTTTTCGCTGAGTATGGCGATCGGTGTGGCCGTTTTTCCCGCAGAAGAACGCGGCAGGACTCTCGGCATATTGGCGAGCGTCTATTCTGTCGGGCTCGTGGCCGGTCCTGTGTTTGGTGGGTTCCTCCTCGATCTTATCGGCTGGCGTGCTGTATTCTATTCCCGAATACCCATTGCGTTATGTGGACTGGCCATGACATGGATGATCATTAAAGAACAGAAGAGTGAAGATGCGCACTTTAGGTTCGACGCGCACGGCACCATAGGTCTTTTCGGTTTGCTCTCGTGTCTCACCCTTTGCCTCACGTTCGGGAGCAAGCGGGGGTTCGGAACCACCTCGGTACTCGTCTTAGCTATTCTGTCCGTGCTTTTTGTTTTCTACTTTTTGCGTGCCGAGATGAGGGCGGAGCAGCCCGTTATCGATATTAAAATCTTTAGAGAGCGGCTGTTTGCGGCGGCCACGCTCACCAATATGGTCTACGCGGTGAGCTCTTCCATGGCAATCTTTCTTATTCCTTTTTTTCTCATGGAAGGGCTAAGATCATCGGGTTCCCTGGTGGGCGTGTTCATGGGACTGATGGCCGCGCCTGTCGTGCTTATTGCGCCGGTGAGCGGGAAGTTGTCCGACAAGATAGGATCGAGATTTCTGTCCGCGCTTGGTGTATTCATCAATTGTGTGGGGCTCTTCTATTTAAGCCGCATGGGTGCGGGCTGCACGCTCATCGCCCTTGGGGTGGGAGTTATCCTTGTGGGAAGTGGTATGGGAATCTTTCAACCCCCTAACAACAGCCTTATCGTCGGCTCGGTCCCTGCCCATATGCTCGGGACCGCTTCTGCTGTTGCTTTGACGGCAAGGCAAATAGGGGTTTCGCTGGGGATCACCATAGCGGGAGCGGTCTTCACCGGTAATCAGGCATATCAGGCTACGCGCCTCATGGAAAAAGGCTTTGATGTGTTGTCAGCAAAAATACTGGGTGTCACAGCCAGCTTCAGTGAGGCCCTTATACTGGGCGCCGCTATCGGCGTTATCGGCATCTTCACGAGCCTCGTCCGAAAATCCCGATCATAAAATAGCAGATTGATATGAGGAATAACAATGGAGTCGAGTATAGAAGAGCGTCCCCAGGGGGAATCGAAACGCCTTAGAGCGCTGACTGTCCTTATTCTACAAGTCGGATAGAAGCGAAATAGAAGCGAATAGTTTACCAAGGCCATGCCTGCTTCAATCGGCAGGGATGACGAACAAGTTTTCTTCCTCCTACCATTAATTCCTGTATAACTGTCATGTAAGCAGGTAAGATGTGCCCCAAGAAAGGCAGGGGGACTTAGTACTTCCTGGGTCGCCGAACCCTTATTTTCAGTCTGTC
>Ga0335069_10014718_pt1 | contig 10948 bp, 10 predicted proteins | sample Lox_Sample_11_FD_206714 | JGI IMG/M metagenome (GOLD analysis project Ga0335069, IMG submission 206714) | Soil microbial communities from Loxahatchee National Wildlife Refuge, Florida, United States - Lox_Sample_1.1 | ecosystem: Environmental > Terrestrial > Soil > Wetlands | place: USA... | reverse complement strand
AACGTTCACGATCGCCACGTCGAGCACGACCATGAACTGGGCGGCGACGATCACCGCCAGTGCGAACCATCGTCTACGGTTTTCGAGGGAAGTCATTTGATCCTCCGATCGTTTAGTGATTCGATGATATCCGCTACCAACGATCGGCCCCGCTACCCTTATTCCCGATGAGCGCTCCCGTCCCCGAGCTCGAGCATCGTCCCCTGACGCCGCCGCAGGAGCTGCTCGCCAACACTGCGTTCCTGCTCGCTCGGATCGGCACGGCGATCAAGGCTCGGTCGCTCGAGGAGTTCGACCAAGAGAGCTGCAGCATGTACCAGTACGGCGTTCTCGCCCTTCTCGGCGAGGGCGACTGCGAGACGCAGGCCGGGATCGCCCGACGGCTCGGCCTCGACAGCAGCCAGCTCGTCGGTGTCCTCGACGAGCTCGAGGGGCGAGGGTTCGTCGAGCGTCGGCGGGACCCGAACGACCGCCGCCGCCACACCGTAAGCCTCACGGCGGCAGGGAAGCGCGAGCTCGTCCGGCTCCGCGCGATCGCCAAACGGATCGAGGAGTCCGTTCTCGCGCCGCTCGACGAGGGGTCGCGACGCGCCCTGCACGAGGCGCTGGCGCAGATCGCCGACGGCTGCGACCGTCACGCCAAGCGCGCTTGACTGAAACGCCGCGGCGCGCGAAAGTGCGGGCCTCGAAGACAGCCTGAGCCGGAGCGGGCGGCCTGCCGGACACAACCTGGGGGTGCCCGATGACCGTGTTCTCTGGTCGCGGCGTGATGGTCGCGCAGGCGGACTCGTTCCCGCTCGTAGTCGCGGGGCCGCGGATGCAGCGCGCGCGGATGGGCAGGCTCGAGCTGCTGCTCTGGTCGGGGCGGCCCGTGAACACGTCGATGCCGCCGGCGCAGCTCCAGCAGTACCTCGGCGCCGGGCTCACCGTCGCGGGCTGGTCGGTGCACCGCCCGGGAGACGACCATCGCGCCGTGCTGACGGGGATCCGGGACTCGTGGCCGAGCCTCGCCGGGCTCAACCTGAATCTCGAGGCCGGCTGGTTCCTCGAGCCCGGCAACGTGTGGGACCCGGACCTCCCGGTCTCGCTCGAGCACGCCGCGCTGCTGGCCGCCGTGAAGGACGCGTTCGGCGCGGACTTCCCGCTCGCCGTCACGATCATCCCCGCGAAGGTGTACCCGTTCGCGATGTGGGAGGGCGCGGTCGGCGACTTCTTCGTCGAGCTCTACGACGGCGACTGCGTCGCGCTCGGCAATGCCTCCGACCAGTTCCAGATGACGCTGGCGCAGACCGACGCTGCTCAGATCGACCGGTCCCGCGTGCATCCCTGCGTCGTCTGGGAGCAGCTCGCGGAGTTCGCGGCCGACGAGCCCGTCCTGCTGTTCGACTCCGACCGGACGCCGGACGAGGCCTATCGCTGATTGAACTCCGGGCGGCTGCGTCCTATTCTTGTCGAGCGGGCGAGAGCGACGGGGGGACAGTGGGGAGTTGGCCAATCCGTTGCTGCGGCTTCTGCTCCGCCGAGCGCGGGGTGGCCTGGCGCGTCCCGGTACCGGTGCGATGCCGCTGAGCGACCAGGCCCCGCGGCTGACGCTGCTCGGCGCGTTCGACCTCTCGGTCGGCGGCGAGTCGATCCCACTGCCGATGAACGGCCAGCGCGTGCTCGTGTTCCTCGCGCTGCACGGGCGCTCGCTCCTGCGCCCGTTCGTCGCCGGCTCGCTCTGGCTCGACTCGACGGAGGACCGGGCGGCGGGCAGCCTCCGCTCGGCGCTCTGGCGGCTGAACCGGCGTCACCGCTTCATCAAGACGAACGGCGAGCGGCTCCAGCTCTCCCCGGACGTCGCCGTCGATGTCGACGCAGCCGCGGCCCAGGCGCGGCGGCTGCTCGACCCGGCCGAGCCCGAGTGCCCGAGCCCGGACGGCCTCCTGCTCTCGCGCGACCTGCTCCCCGACTGGTACGACGACTGGGTCGCAGTCGAGCGAGAGCGGTTTCGCCAGCTCCGCGTCCACGCGCTCGAGCGCCTCTGCGACCGCCTTGTCGAGGCGGAGCGGTTCGGCGAGGCGATCGAGGCCGGGCTCGCGGCGATGAAGAGCGAGCCGCTCCGCGAGAGCGCCCATCGCGCGCTCGTCCGGGCGCACGTCGCGGAGGGGAACCGCAGCGAGGCGCTCGCCCAGTACCGGCGCTTCAAGCTGCTGCTCCACGACGAGCTCGGGCTCTCGCCGTCGCCGAAGATGGAGGCGCTGATCGCCTCCGTCTTACGTGCGTGACGCTGCGTTGACGCCGCCGTGACGGGGCGCCGAAATACTCGGCGTCCACGCGATGGACCCGATCAACGGCGAAGCATTGACCCAGCTGACCACGGCCTTGAGCTCGCTGCTGCCGCCGGCGGGGAGCCCCGCGCTCGCGCCCGACCTCGCCGTGAGCCCGACCCGCTTCCGGACGACCGGCCTCAACGGCTTCGTCGGGACGAACGCCGATCCGGAGGGCGAGATCATCGGCCGCCGCGTGGAGGCGAACGCGATCGTCGGCGTGAAGACCAAGGCACTCAACACCCTGAACGGCGCGGTCGCCGGACTGACCGCGGCCGTCGTCGGCGCGCCGCGCGGCGACCTGCGGAAGCTCGGGATCCTCGACGTCGGGGTCGCCGGGCTCGGCCCGCAGACGCCGCCCGGTCCGGGCCCGAGCGGCGTGGCCCGCCAGGAGGTCACATTCACGGTCTCGTACGAGTACCTGAAGCTGCCGGTCGCTCCGAGCGGCGTGATCACGGAGGTCCCGCTCGACCTCGACCTCTCGCGCGACAACGACCCGCGCAAGCTCATCTCCGCCGAGTTCAGCGCGCAGTCGCTCGCGTGGTTCGACGTCGTGGACGATCCGCTCGCGACGACCAACAGGCCGTCGAGCTGGAGCTTCGACGCGGCCGGGCAGCGAATCAAGCAGACGTCGTCGATCTCGGGCGGCACGACCGCCGTGAACGCGAACAAGCCCGGCTCCTACCTCGTGCTGCGCGCGACGCCGAGCATCCCGGCGGTCGCCGACTTCATCCTCCGCGCCGAGGTCGAGTCGGACGGCGACCAGGGGATCGGACTCGTGTTCCGCTACCTCGACCCTGCGAACTTCTACTTCGCGCTCCTGAACAGGAACAAGAACTACCGGCTGCTCGGCCGGAAGGTGGCCGGCACCTTCCAGCAGGTGGCGCTCGACTCGACCGCGAGCTTCACCGTCGGCGCGGTGACGCGCCTGAAGGTGGTCGCGGCCGGCTCCGACCTCCAGCTCACCGTCGACGAGGACCCGCCGCTCGCCGGATCCGACTCCGCGCTGCCGGGGCCGGGCCGGGTCGGCCTCATGACGTTCCAGAACCCGCAGGCCCTGTTCTACGGCATCGAACTCGTCGCGATCTAGCGATCTAGGCACGAAAGGAGAAAGTGGATGGCCGAGACCTTCGCACTCGACAGCCTCGTGATACCGGGGACGTACGTGCAGGTTCGGGCGGATGCGCTGATCGCCGGTGCCGCCGTCTCGACCGGGAACATCGGGATCGTCGGCACGGCCGGCACGGTGCCGACCGACACGGAGATCCTCTCCGGCTTCGACGACGCCGTGAACGCGTTCGGCGCGTACGACGCGTTCTCGAGCGGGAAGCTGAACCTCACGCGCGGGCTCGAGCTCGCCTACCGCAACGGCGGCGGCGTCACGTTCGCACGCGGGCTCGGGGCCGGAGCCGACCAGGCCGCCTTCACGGCCGCGTTCGAGAAGCTGATCAAGGACGACGTCAACATCCTCGTCGCCCCGGAGCTCTCGACCTCGGACGCGCTCGCCGTGTTCGGTGCCGTGCTCGAAGAGGCCGAGAACAACGGGCGGGACTGCATCGCCGTGGTCGGCACGGACAAGACGGCGGTGGCGGACATCGTCGCCGAGGTCCCCGACAACGACCGGATCGTCTTCGTCGCGCCGGGGATCCAGGCATACGACTCGGCGGCCAAGGCCAACGTGACGCTGCCGGGGACGTACGCCGCCGCGGCGGTGGCGGGCCTGCTCAGCACGCTGGTGCCGCAGTCGAGCCCGACCAACAAGGTCCTCGCCTCCGTCCAGGCGCTCGAGCAGCGCTTCACCTACGGCGAGGAGAAGACCCTCGTGCAGGGCCGGGTGCTCGTGCTCGAGGTGCTGGGCGGCGTGCGCGTGGTGCGGGGCCTGACGACGGACTCGGGCGCGTTCACCCAGATCACGACCCGGCGCATCACGGACTACGCGAAGGCCGGGATGCGGGCCTGCTCGAACCCGTTCATCGGCCGCCTCAACAACGCGCGCGTCCGCAAGGCGCTCGAGGGGGCGATCAACGGCTTCCTCAGCGCGATGGTCGCCGACGAGGCCCTGATCAGCTACGAGCTCGCCGTCACCGCGACGCGCGCGGACGAGATCGCGGGCCGGGCGATCGTCAACGCGATCCTCAGGCCGACGTTCAGCATCGACTTCGTCGCCGTCACGCTCACGCTCGAATAGGAGGCACTCCTTGCCAGTCAACACGAGTATCTACACGGGCGCCGACGGCGCGATCAGCCTCTCCGTCCCGACCGGGGCGGAGGGGGACGCCGCACAGGGGGTGCTCACCGCCTACGACCTGATCTCGGTCGGCCGCGTCCAGAGCGTCCGCGTCGAGGTCAAGTCCGAGATCAAGGTCTACAACGAGCTCGGCAGCCGCTATCCGACGCAGCTGCGGCCGGGCAACGTCACGATCACCGGCACGATCGGCCGGGCGTTCATCAACGGCGCCCTGCTCAAGCTCCTGCTCGGCGAGGCGGCGACGAGCCGTCCCGCGACGAGCTGGGTGCAGCCGGCGTTCAACATCACGCTCCTCGTCGAGAACGTCGCCGTCCCGGGCGTGAGCAGCTCGGTCACGCTCCACGACGTCAAGCTCAACAACTGGGTCTACGACCTGCCGGAGGACGACGTCGTGATGGAGTCCGCCGACTTCACGGCCCTGTTCATCGACGTCGGAGACGCACCGTCGTGATCCTCACGGGCGAGGAGCTCGTCGCCGGCAGCGCCCTGACCTACGAGGCCGAGGTGCCGGCGGCGATCCTGCATCCCGGGAACGGGGCCGAGCCGTCCGTTCCCGGGACCGTGCGCCTGCGGCCGCTGACCGTGGGCGACCTGCAGGTGATCACGCGGGCGGCGAAGGAGAGCGACTCGCTGGTGGCGACGCTGATGATCCAGCGGGCGCTCGTCGAGCCGGAGCTGACGGTTGCCCAGGTGTCGTCGATGCACGTGGGACTCGTCCAGTTCCTCCTCGAGCGGATCAACGACGTGAGCGGGATCTCGACGACGATCGACCAGCTGGCGATGGCCGTCGACGAGCCGCTCTCCAAGGCGACGTACCTGCTGGCAGAGCGCTTCGGGTGGACGCCGCAGGAGATCGGCGAGCTCACGCTCGGGCAGGTGCTGCTCCATCTCAAACTCCTCAGTGAGCGCCCACGTTCCTCAGCAGCCTGACCTCTCCGCCGTACGCGCGCTGCGGCTTGCTGCGGCCTCGCTCGGCGAGCCGTTCGGCACCCTGAGCCTCGCACTCGCTGCGGCGGAGCAGCTGCCGGCCGCGCTCTCGCCGGAGCTCGACCTCGTCTCCTTCTCGCCGTTCGGGGCGATTCCGGACGTCGCCGGCGCGGCCGGGGCCGAGCAGGGCGCCGTGGCGGGAGGGGCGCGCCGGAAGGCACCGGCGAGCGGCGGCTCACCAGCGGCCGCGCAGGGCACAGCGCCCGAGGGCCGATCGGCGGGCGGACGGGCCTCTTCGTCCCGGGCGGCGCCGCCGGTCTCGGACGACGGCGGCTTCTTCCCGGCGGTCGTCCAGGCGGCCACCACGGCCGCGACGGCTGCGACGGCCGTAGCCGAAGCGGCCGCCGAGTCGGTCGCGGGCCCGAGCGCGCCGGCAGCGCCGGGGCAGCGCCCCGGGCCTGCTCCGACGGGGACCGCGGGTGCGGTCACCGGCGCGTTCGGCCTCATCGCCGACCTCGTCGGCGAGATCGAGGGCACGGCCGCGAAGACGGTGCAGGGCGCCGCCCGCGGCGCTTCGCCGTCGCAGGTGACGGCCGCTCCGCAGGGCTCCGCGCCCGGCACGCCGATCGGCACCGGCATCCTCGACGCGGTCACGACCGCGGCAGGCGAGGCGATCGAGGCGGCGGCCGGCGCCACGGGACCGACGGGGAAGTCCATCGGCCGGACCGTCGCCGCGGGGATCCAGGAGGCGGTCGCGGCGGCCACCGCGCCACAGCCGGCCTCGATCGGCGACCTCGTGCGCGAGATGCTGACGATCACATCTCTCGGCGGCGCCGCGACCGGCGCGGGCCGTGCCGGCGCGGCGCCGTCCTCACCGGCACCGACCCCTGCGCCGAACGGGCAGCCGCCCGCGGCGGCGGCATCGGCCAACGGCACCGCCGTCGCCCGGGCCGCCTCCACGCCCGAGCCGGGCGAGCTCGCATGGCTCGTCAACGAGGCGCTGATCGAGCAGGCCCGCCGACACGGGATGGACCTCTCGTGAAGGTCAAGCCCGTCCTCGGCGGCTGGGAGATCCCGCACATCGCGTCGATCGGCTCGCTCGAGCAGCGGTCGTTCACCGAGCTCGAGGTGCCGGGGAAGAGCACGAGCCTCTTCCACGACCTCTCGTCGACCCCGACCCGGATCGTGATCGGCGGCAGCCTCTTCGGCGACGAGGACCGCGACGACTTCCTCCAGGAGGTGCGCGACAAGTTCCGCGCGGGCGACCCGGTCACGTTCGTCGCCGACATCACCACGGCCACGGAGATCCAGTACGTCGTGATCGAGACGCTGCGCTTCGAGCAGAGCGCGTCCCGCCCGGACGAGATCGAGTACCTGATCTCGCTGCGCGAGAGCCCGCCGCCGCCTCCGCCTCCCGCGCCCAGCCTGGACGACGGGCTCCAGGGCGAGGCGGACGCGTTCCTCGGCTCGGTCACGGGGGCGCTCAACGCGATCGACGCGGTGAGCGTGCCGAACTTCGGCGACCCGACGCCGCCGCTCGGCGGCACGCTCGACGGCGCGAAGTCGGCGCTCGGCGGCCTCTCGGGCCTGCCGTCGAAGATCACCGATCTCTTCGGGTCGGGGTCCTGACGTGGCGACGATCTTCGAGCAGCTCGAACAGGGCCTCGGAAGCGGCGACCTCACCTCGGCGCTCGGCAAGCAGGTCGGAAACCTGACCGGGATCGGAAGCGCGGTGAGCGGGCTCGCCTCGCATCCGCCTTCCTCGATCGGCGACTTCGGCAGCGCGCTCTCGCAGCTGCCGATGCCCCAGCTCACCGGCGGCAACGACCTGTTGGGGAGCCTCACCGCCGTCCAGGGCGCGCTGCCGACCGACCTCTCGTCGGTCACCGGCGACCTGACCTCGGGGCTCGGCTCGATCGGCACCGCCGTGACCACTCTCACGACCACGCTCGCAGGCGCGCTCCAGGGCGTCCTCGCCGTCGCCAAGATCGCCCAGACCGACTTCCGCTGCGCTCCGGCCCCCGGTGGAGGAGGAGGCGGCGGGGGCGGCGGAGGCGGAGACGGCGGAGGCGGCGGCGGGGGCGGCGGCGGCGCTCCTCCCCCGCCCGCGCCCGCGCCGAACCCGGCGGCGACGAAGCAACTCGACGAGGTCAGCGGCCTCCTCGACCTGCTCCCGCACGACCTCGACATCGGCGGGGTCTTCGAGCTGCTCCAGCGGGCCCTCGACGACCCCGGCCGCGATACCGTGCTCCCCGCGATCATCCCCGTGATCGACGAGCTGAAGGACCCGCTCGACACGCTGGTCGCGTGGCAGGGGATGTCGAGCAGCCAGATCGCCGCCCAGCTCGCCGGCACGCTCGGCGCCGCCGGGACGCTCGTCGGCTCACGCCTCGACGCTGCGCTCGCCCCGCTCGCGGTCGACCTCGCCGGACTCGCGCCGCACCTCGGCTCCGCGGCGCTCGCCACCACCTCCCAGGGGATCGTGACGCGGCTCGGCGAGCTGAAGGCCGCCGTCGACGCGGGTGACGTCAGCGGCACCGGCGCGACCGTGACCGCTCTCAACGGACACCTGGACGACCTCGACGCGGCCCGCACCGCGTTCGCCGCCGACGTCGCGCCGCACCTGGCCGCGCTCCAGGCCGAGCTCACCGACTTCGCCGGCGGGATCGAGGACGCGCTCGCGCTGGTCGTCGACGCGCTCGCGCCGTCGCCGACGCTCGGCTTCCTCGAGCCGCTCTCGAAGCTGGTGCTCGACAACGCGGGCGAGAACCCCGTCACCGAGTTCCAGCAGTGGCTCGGCACCTTCGTCGCCTGGTTCCAGGACATCGTCGCCGGGCTCGACCTCAGCGCGGTCAAGGAGCCGCTGCAGACCGCTGCGACCACCGCGCACGAGGCGCTCGACGCGTTCGACCAGGCGATCGCCGGCGTGACGGTCGCGGTGAAGGGCCTCTTCGCCGACGTCGAGGGGCTCGTCGACGAGGTCGACCTGAGCGGCCTCGTCGCCGAGCTCGAGAACACGCTGCACGACTTCACGACCCAGCTCGAGGGCCAGCTCGCGAGCCTCTTCTCTCCGGTGAAGGATGCGGTGCACGAGGCCGTCACCTCGATCGACGGGGTGGTGGACGAGTTCGACCCGGCCCAGATCGTCAGCGTCCTGCAGGGCCTCATCACGAGCCTCGAGGGGATCCTCAGCGGCGCGGCCGACGCGGCGAAGGAGATCGGCGACGCGCTCCAGCAGGCCGCCGACCAGATCAAGAACGTCTCGTTCGCGCCCATCACGGACGAGGTGATCCACGAGATCGACGCGGTGACGGACTCGCTCAAGGCGATCGACACCTCGCAGCTCACGCCGCCGCTCCAGCTCGCGCTCCAGGGGGCGCTGGCCGTGCTCCCGGACGACCTCTCGCCGATCACGGGCCCCCTCGTCGACGACTTCGACAAGGCCGTCGAGTCGAGCGCGATCCCCGCGCTCGACGTCGTCCGCGGCGAGCCGCAGAAGCTGCTCGATCAGGTCAAGCAGTACGAGCCGGCGGCGCTGATCGGCGACGCGCTCTCCACGCCGTTCCAGCAGCTGCTGAAGGACATGAACGCGTTCAAGCCCAGCTCGCTGCTCGATCCCGTCAAGCACGAGCTCGACCAGCTCAAGGACCGGCTGAAGGAGAACGTCGACCCGGCGAAGGCGCACCAGCCGCTCGAGGCGCCGTTCACCGAGCTGATGTCGGCGTTCGACTCGCTGAAGCCCGACCAGATCGTGAAGCCGCTGCAGGACGGGATCGACTCCGCCGTCGCCGCCGTCTTCGCCGCCGTCCCCGTCGACGACGTCTTCCACCAGGTCGACGAGGCGCTCGCGAAGGTGCAGGACGCGGCGGCGATCGGCGACAAGGTCGTCGCGCTGCTCCAGCGGATCCACGACGTGCTCTCGATCTTCGAGGACGCGCCGACCAAGACGAGCGCGTGGCTCGAGCCGATCCTGACCAAGGTCGACGCCGCCGGCGCGGACGCCTCGCTCACCGCCCCGCTCGCCGCGCTCACGGCGGCGCTCGACGGCACCAAGGCCGCCGCGCTCACCGCGCGCGTCGACTCCGGGATCGACCCGGTGCTCGGCCCGCTCGAGAGCGCCGACCCGCACTCGTTGCTCTCGTCGATCGTGGTCGCGAAGAACGCGGTCTCGCGGGCGGCGCTCAACGCGCTCCCGGCCTCCGCGGAGAAGACCGCGGCCGCCGCGGCGCTCGACCGCTTCGACCCGCTCTCGACAGGCTTCATGGCGCCGTTCGAGGCGCTGCGGAACCTGGCGCTGGCGCTCTCGGCCGCGAAGACCTCGGCCCACGCGCTCCTCACCGACGCGTGGGACGCGGACTTCACCGGGCCCGACGGCGCGCTCGGCGACATGCACGGGCTCACTCCCGGTGCGGCGGTGGGCCAGTCGGTCCGCGACATCGTCAAGAGCCGGTTCGCCGATCCGATGAACGCCGCCTTCGCGCTGACGACTCCGCTCGCGACCGGCGTCGACGCGATCGTCACCGAGGTCAAGAAGCTCGTCGACGACCTCGACGGGAAGCTCGCGAGCCTCCTCACCGGCCCCGGCTCGCTCGGCGACATCAAGACCACGATCGAGTCGCTCGTCGACCGCCTGCACCAGGTCAACCTCGGCTTCCTCACCACGAGCCTCGACGGCCTCTTCGCCGACGTGAGGAGCAAGCTCGCCGCGCTCGACCCCGCCAACCTCGCGCAGGCGCTCGCGTCCGACTTCGACAGCCTGCTTGGCTCGCTGGACCTCTCGCAGGCGCTCCCGCAGCCCGACATCGACGAGCTCGACGCGGACTACAAGAAGGTGATCGACAAGCTCGCGCAGCTCGACCCGAAGAAGCTCGTCACCGACGTCGTGCAGCCGGTCTTCGACAGCGACGTGAAGCCGCTGCTCGACGCCTTCGATCTGAGCAAGCTGCTCGATGCCGTCGTCGACAAGCTCCACGGGCTCAAGGACGAGCTGAAGCAGGAGCTCGACAAGGTGAACGACTCCTACAAGCAGATGCGGGCCGCGATCCCGCAGATGAGCCTCGGCGACGTGGCGGGCGCGGCGGCCGCGGCGGCCGGCGACCTGGCGAACGCGGTGGGGATCGGGCTGTGAGCGTCGGGGCCGTCCTCACACAGCCGCAGCGGCTGCCTCGCCTCGCGAGCGCGAAGCCCGCCGATGCCGGCCTCGGGGAGCTCGCGAAGCTCGGGATCGGAATCGCGATCGACACGGCCAAGGGCGGGCACATCCTCGAGGTCTTCGAGGCGGCCGGCGAGGCGGCCGGCGCGCGGTTCCTCGCGAACGCCGAGCACGGGCTCGACCACGCGCGGCAGCGGCTCGCGGCGATGGTCGAGGCGCCGCTCGCCGGGATCGAGGCGAAGGCGAAGGAGCTCGGGTCGGGGAACGGCCCCGAAGCGGCGCGCGCCGCCGCGCCCGACCACCGCACCCTGG
>Ga0335069_10014717_pt1 | contig 10948 bp, 11 predicted proteins | sample Lox_Sample_11_FD_206714 | JGI IMG/M metagenome (GOLD analysis project Ga0335069, IMG submission 206714) | Soil microbial communities from Loxahatchee National Wildlife Refuge, Florida, United States - Lox_Sample_1.1 | ecosystem: Environmental > Terrestrial > Soil > Wetlands | place: USA... | reverse complement strand
TGCAGGCGGCCGACGAGCTCCTCGAGCTGCTGCATCGTCCCGGGCTTGGGCAGCCCGAGATGGCGAACGTGGTAGTCGAGCTCCATCTCGTCGTCGTCGATCCAGAGCGGATGGTCGATGTCCCACGGCACCGGCACGATCTTCTTCTTCAGCACCGGAAAGAGGTGCAGCCGCGCGCCGATGTGCGCCTTGTAGACCTCGTAGAAGTCGCCGTGGAAGCCCGCCGGCAGCTGCACGATGGAGAGCCCCGCGACGTGCATCGGCGTGTGCGGCGTCTCCATGTACAGGAAGCTCGCATCGAGGCCGCCGAGCGGTTTCATGACGTCGGCCGCGTGCCGATCAGGCGTGGGCGCCAAGCGGATGGCCCGGCGCGTGCGCATCGCGGTGCGGATCGCGATAGACGAGCGCGCGCAGGCCGCGTCGATCGAACGGCTGCCATTCGCCTTCCGGCTGGGCCAGCCGGTCGGCGATCGCGTACAGCGCCGCCGGGTTGTGGCCGAGCCCGCAGTGGCTGCCTTCGATCTCGATGTTCTCGCTGGTCGGCCCTTCCCGCTCGAGGCAACCCTGCCAGGCCACGATGCCATCGGTGCGCGTGTAGATCGCCGTGCTCGGAACCGGCGGCGGCAGCTTCATGCGCTCGCGCCCGGGGTAGTCCTCGACCTTGCGCTGGCTCGCACGCTCGTAGAGACGCCAAGCGTTGCTCGCCCTCGGGGCGCCGGCAAACGGGCTGCCGAGCGTGATGACCGCACGCACCTGGTCGGGCGCACGGCGCGCCAGCTCGCGCGCGAAGATCCCGCCGAGGCTCCAGCCGATGACGCTCACCTTGCGGTCGTACCGCGCGTGGAGCTCGGCGAGGCGCTCCTGCATGCGCTCTTCCACGCCGGGGCGGGGGCCGTGGTTCGGGCCGAGCTTCCACCCATGCGACGACCAGCCCTGATCGCGCAGGTAGCGCCGCAGCGGCCGCGTGGAAAGGTCGCTTGCGGCAAGGCCGGGCAGCACGAGCACCGGGTGCCCGTCTCCGCGCGGTGCCAGGCGCAGCAGCGGGTACGACGCCAGGAATGCCGTCAGCTCCCAGATCGCGCGCAGCTCGAGCAGCAGCAGCTCGCGCGAGGGCGGACGGGTCGGGTCGGCGAGCGGCATGGGGATTCCTTTCAAGCCAGGATGAACAGTGTCAGCAACAGTGTCAGCCACAGTGTCAGCCGCAGGATCTGGCGTGCGCCGCGATCGCATCGATGATGCGCGGCCAGAAGGAAATCGGCAACGCATGACCCATGCCCTGCATCAAGGCGAAGCGAGATCCCGGCACTCTTTGCGCCACGTCCATGCCGCATGCCAGCGGGACGAGCGGATCGACGTCGCCGTGGATGACCAGGGTCGGCACCGTCACCGACGCGAGCGCCGCCTGTCGGCTACCCGATGCGAGGATGGCGGCCAGCTGGCGGGCCACGCCGGCCGGATGGAGCCCGCGCGCGAAGTTCTGCTCGGCCTTGGCGCGATCGCGCGCCTCGTCCTCGGGAAAGCTGCCGGCCCTCAGCACTTTCCAGGTGTGCGCGTAGCTTTGCACGTACGACTCGAAGTCGGCTGGGGCCGGCTTCATCAGCACGCCCATGGCCTCGGGCGTCGGCGGCGGAAGGCCGGGCCCGCCGCTGGTCGCCATGATCGACGTGAGCGTCAGAAGCCGCGAGGCGTGGTGGATCGCGAGAGTCTGCGCGATCGCCCCGCCCATCGATGCGCCGACGACATGCGCCCGCGCGATGCCCAGCGCGTCGAGCAGGCCGACCGTGTCGAGGGCCATGTCCTCGAGCCGATAGGGCGCACTCACCGGCTTGCCCTCCATCGCGGCCATCAGCGCCGCGCCGATGTCGGGCACGCCGGCGCCGTCCAAGCGCGTCGAAAGGCCGATGTCGCGGTTGTCGAAGCGGATCACGCGATAGCCGCGCGACGCGAGCCCGGCGCAGAACCCGTCGTCCCACGCGATCATCTGGGCGGCAAGACCCATGATCAGCACCAGCGGGGGTGCGGCAGCGTCGCCGAACGTGTCGTAGCAGAGGCGGATGCCGTTGGCGTCGGCGAAGGCGGGCGGGGTGCGATCGCTCGAAGCCATGGTGCTCTTGGGCGCGTTCGGCTCAGACCTCGAGCCACTCCTTGCGCACATCCGCATTGGCGCGCAAGGCGGAGGGCGTGCCCTCGAACACGATGCTGCCGTGGCCCATGACATAGCAGCGCTCGGAGATCTGCAGCGCGATGGTGAGCTTTTGCTCGACCAGCAGTACCGACACGCCGCGTTCCTTCAGCGTCTTCAGGTATTCGGCCACGAGCTCCACGATCTTGGGCGCGAGGCCCTCGGTGGGCTCGTCGATCATGATGAGGTCGGGGTCCCCCATGAGCGTGCGGCACAGGGTCAGCATCTGCTGCTCGCCGCCCGACAGCACGCCGGCCTCCGTGTGCTCGCGCTCCTTCAGTCGCGGGAACATGCGGTACATGTCGTCGAACGTCCAGCGCGGCTCCTTCGCGCGGCGCTTCTGGCCGAGCTGCAGGTTCTGGTGCACCGTGAGCTTGGGAAAGATGTCCCGGTTCTCGGGCACGTAGCCGATGCCGCCATGGGCGATGTCGAACGTGCGCCGGCCCCGGATCTCGGTATCGCGCCACCGGATCGAGCCCTCGGCGGCGACCAGGCCCATGATCGCCTTCACGGTCGTGGAGCGCCCGGAGCCGTTGCGGCCCAGCAGGCTGACGATCTCGCCCTCGCCGACGCGCATGTCGACGCCATGCAGGATGTGGCTCTTGCCGTAATAGGCCTGGACGCCGCGCAGCTCGAGCATGTCAGGACCCGCCGATCGGGGTGTGGGCGTGCGCTTCGGCGACCTGCGCATCGGCGAGCACCGAGCCCAGGTAGGCCTCCTGCACGCGTGGATTCGCGCGCACCGCATCGGGCTGGTCGTAGGCGATGACCTCGCCGTACACCAGCACCGCGATCTTGTCGGCGAGGCCGAACACCACGCCCATGTCGTGTTCGACGGTGAGCAGCGTCTTGCCGACCGTGACTTCGCGGATGAGCTCGATGAAGCGCGCCGTCTCGCTCTTGCTCATGCCGGCGGTGGGCTCGTCGAGCAAGACGACGTCGGCGCCGCCGGCGATCGTGATGCCGATCTCGAGCGCGCGCTGCTCGGCATAGGTGAGATTCATCGCCAGCGTCTCGCGCTTGTGATCGAGCTTGATCATCTGCAGCAGCTGCTCCGCGCGCTCGTTCGCGTCCTTCAGGTCGGCGAGGAACTTCCAGAACGCATAGCGGTAGCCGAGCGACCAGAGCACCCCGCAGCGCAGGTTCTCGAACACCGAGAGCCGGCCGAAGATGTTCGTGATCTGGAAGCTGCGGGCGAGGCCGAGACGGCTGATCTCGTACGGCAGCAGGCCGTCGATGCGCTTGCCGTTGAGCATGATCTCGCCGCTGGTGGGCGCGAAGCGGCCGCTGATCAGGTTGAAGAGCGTCGACTTGCCGGCGCCGTTGGGGCCGATGACGGCGACGCGCTCGCCCTGCGCGACGGCCAGGTTGGTGCCACGGATGATCTCGGTGTTGCCGAATGACTTGCGCAGGTCCTTCAGCTCGACGGCATAGGTCGTGCTCACCGCCCTTCCCTCGCCGCGATCTCGTCCGCGATCTCCGTGTGGACCTGGCCCCAGACGCGCGCGTAGCGGCGCCGCACCACCTCGAACAAGGCCGCGCCGATCAGCAGCACCGCGATGCCGCCGATCCAGCTCGCGGCGGATTGCGTGTCGAGGCCGACACCCATCACGCTCGTGTGCGTCTCGTTCCCCGCGCCGAGCTGCAACTGGTAGAAGAGCTCGATGAGCGCGGCGCCGCCGGCGAGCATGACGAGCATCGTCGCGACCAGCGCGGGATACCAGGCCGCCACGCGCGCGAGCTTGCGGAACGCGGCGAGGCGCACGTTCATCATCACGAGGCTCGCGATGCCGCCCGGCGCGAACATCACCATGAGGATGAACACGAGCCCGAGGTAGAGCGGCCAGCCCTTGGTGAGCTCGGACAGGAGCGTGAAGGACACCACCATCAGCACCGCGCCGATGATCGGGCCGAAGAAGAACGTGGCGCCGCCGAGGAAGGTGAACAGCAGGTAGAGGCCGGAGCGGCCGGCACCCACGACCTCGGCGGTGGCGATCTCGAAGTTGAGGGCGTACATGCCGCCCGCCACGCCCGCGAAGAAGCCGGCGATGATGAACGACAGGTAGCGCACCCGCTGGGTGCTGTAGCCGATGAACTCGACGCGCTCGGGGTTGTCGCGCACGGCGTTCAGCATGCGGCCGAGCGGGGTGCGCGTGAACGCGTACATGAGCGCGGTGCTGATGAACGTGTACACCGCGATGAGGTAGTAGACCTGGATCGACGGCCCGAACGTGATGCCGAGGAAGGGCTTGCCGACCGTGCGGTTGGCGGACACACCGCCTTCGCCTCCGAAGAACTCGGGGACCATGAGAACCATCGCCGCGACGAGCTCGCCGATGCCGAGCGTGATCATCGCGAACGGCGTGCCGGCCTTCTTCGTCGTCACGTAGCCGAGCACGACCGCGAACGCCATGCCGGCCAAACCCCCGACCAGCGGGATCAGGGTCACGGGCACGGGAAAGGAGCCCGACGCGATGCCGAGCATGGCGTGGATCGACACGAAGGTGGCGAGCCCGGTGTAGACCGCATGGCCGAAGCTGAGCATGCCGCCCTGGCCCAGCAGCATGTTGTACGAGAGGCAGGCGACGATCGCGATGCCGATCTGCGAGAGCATCGAGATGCCGAGGCTGCTGGAGAAGACCAGCGGCGAGAGCAGCAACAAGGCGGCGAACGAGCCCCAGACGATGACGCGGTTCTGGGCCGGCGAGCGCCGCCGCCGGGCCGCGGGCGTCGCGGCCATGGGGATCGGCGTGCGCGTGGTGTTGGTCGCGTCCATGCTCAGCCTTCGCGCGTGCCGAGCAGCCCCTTGGGCCTGAAGATCAGGATCAGCACGAGGAACAGGTACGGCAGGATCGGCGCCACCTGCGAGATCGACAGCTTGAAGAGCGAGAAGTCGGCCGCGCCCGACGAGAGCGGGATGTGGAGGCCGCGCACCACGTTGAGCATCGAGTAGTCGAGGGCGACGGCGAAGGTCTGGATCACGCCGATCAGCAGCGACGCGACGAACGCCCCGGCGAGCGAGCCCATGCCGCCCACCACGACGACCACGAAGATGATGGAGCCGACCGTGGCCGCCATCGCCGGCTCGGTGACGAAGGTCATCCCCCCGATCACCCCCGCGAGTCCTGCGAGCGCGCAACCGGCGCCGAACACGAGCATGAACACGCGCGGCACGTTGTGGCCGAGCGCCTCCACCATCTCCGGGTGCGTGAGCGCGCTCTGGATGACGAGGCCGATGCGGGTGCGCGTGAGCAGCAGCCAGAGGGCGACGAGCATGAGCAGCGCGACCATCATCATGAAGCCGCGCGTCGCCGGGAACGGCGAGCACACGACGCGCACCGTGGCGTCGGCGGCCTGGCACATCGCGGCCGGCGCGGCACCCCACACGAACCTCAGCCCTTCTGCGGACGAATTGATGAGCGTGAACGCCGGGCCGCGCAGCGACGGTGGCGGCGGGAAATCGACGGCGGTGCGCCCCCAGATCAGCATCACCAGCTCGACGACGACGAACGAGAGGCCGAAGGTGATGAGCAGCTCGGCGACATGCCCGAACTTGTGCACCCGCCGCACGCAGTACCGTTCGAAGAGGGCCCCGAGCACGCCCACGACGATCGGCGCGATGATGAGCCCCGGCCAGAAACCCGTGAGCTTCGCGATGGAGTACGCCACGTACGCGCCGACCATGTAGAAGCTGGCGTGCGCGAAGTTCAGCACGCCCATCATGCTGAAGATCAGCGTGAGACCGGAGCTCAGCATGAACAGCAGGAGCCCGTAGCTCAGGCCGTTCAGCATCGAGATCGTGAAGAACTCCATCTGCCGGCGTTCGGTTGGGTATGCCTGGTGGGATGCTGGCGAGGGCGGCCCGAAAAAGCAAGAGACCCGGGTGGAGGCCCGGGTCTCGGTTCAGGCGGATGGGTGCATCAGGCGCCCGGCCGCTTCATCTGGCAGCTGGTGGGCGTGCTCGACACGTAGTTGGGATACTCGGCCACCTCTGCGAGCGTCATGCCGGTGTTCTCGAGGTCGTACGAGAACTTGCCGCCGGCCTTCTGCCACACCGTCAAGTAGAGGGGCTGCTGGAGCTGGTGGTCGGATTTGCGCATCTCGACGTCGCCGCCGAAGACGCTCTTCCACTTGAGGCCGTCGAGCGCCGCGGCGACCTTCACGGGGTCGGTCGACTTGGTCTGCGCCATCGCCTGGCCGAGCGACTCGAGCATCCGGTAGATGGCGCCGGTGTAGAAGTCGTCGTTGTACTTCTTCTTGAACTCCAGACCCCACTGGTCGTAGGTGCCGCCCATGTTGGCCGCCGCATACGCCACCTGGTAGACCTTGCCCGCGCCGTTGGTGCCGAGGGCCGTCGGCGTCCCGGTCACGCCCGTGTAGTAGGTGAAGAACTTGCCGTTGTAGCCGCCTTCGACGGCCGCCTTCACCAGCAGCGCGAGGTCGGAGCCCCAGTTGCCGGTGATGACCGCATCGGCGCCCGACGCCTTGATCTTGGCGATGTAGGGTGCGAAGTCGCGCACCTGCGCGAGCGGATGGAGTTCCTCGCCGACGATCTCGATGTCGGGGCGCTTGCGCTTGAGGTCTTCCTTCGCGTACTTGGCGACCTGCTGGCCGTGCGAGTAGTTCTGGTTGAACAGGTAGACCTTGTGGATGTCCTTCTGGTCCTTCATGAAGGTGGTCATCGCCTCCATCTTCATGGTCGTGTCCGCGTCATAGCGGAAGTGCCAGTAGCTGCACTTGCTGTTCGTGAGGTCCGGGTCGACCGCGGCCTCGTTGAGGTAGATCACCTCCTTGCCCGGATTGCGCTCGTTGTACTTGTTGACCGCATCGATCAGCGCGAGGGCCACCGAGGAGCCATTGCCCTGGATGATGTAGCGGATGCCCTGGTCGGTGGCCGACTTGAGCGCGTTCAGGCTCTCGGTCGGCGACAGCTTGTTGTCGAAGCCGACGACCTCGAACTTCACGCCCGCCGGATTGATCGCGTTGTACTTGTCGATCGCGAACTTCCAGCTGTTGAGCTGGTTGTTGCCGACGGGGCCCATCAGGCCCGACAGCGGATCGATCCACGCGAGCTTGACGGTCTGGCCCTCGAGCGGCTTGGCCGCCCAGGCGGGGGCCGTGACGGCCGCGACGACGATCGCGGCGCCGATCGTGAGGACATGGCGGCGCGGGGATTGACGGGTGTTCATGAGAGCTCCTGATCCTGAAATTGGCACGCGAAATCTCGCCGGACGGTAACGGAACTGCCCACACGCAGGCTACAGGGACTACCCCGAAGCGTTTTGTCGCAGATCAGAAACCGGAGGCGTCGCCCTCCGGGCCGCGAGGTCGAGGCCGCTGGCTACACTGGCGCCGATGCACCGATCGCCGCCCGCCGTCCGCCGATGAGTGCCGTCCTCGTCCCCGACGCGTCGACGGCCATCGCAGGATCGGCGTGGACGAACCGCTTCGCCCATCTCGGTGAAGCGTTCCACACGCAGCTTGCGCCCCAGCCCCTGCCGGACCCGTATTGGGTCGCGCGCAGCCCGGCATGTGCCGCCTTGCTGGGGTTGCCCGACGACTGGTGGGAGGACCCGGCGTTCCAAGCGCTCAGGGTTTTCAGCGGCCAGGCGCAATGGCCCGACATGGCGCCCCTCGCCAGCGTGTACAGCGGCCACCAGTTCGGCGTCTGGGCCGGTCAGCTCGGCGATGGCCGCGCGCACTGGCTGGGCGAGGTGCAAACGCCAGCCGGACCGATGGAGATCCAGCTCAAGGGTTCGGGGCGCACACCCTATTCCCGCATGGGAGACGGTCGGGCGGTGCTGCGCTCATCGATACGCGAATTCCTCGCATCCGAGGCGATGCACGCGCTCGGCATCCCGACGACGCGCGCGCTGTGCGTCGTCGGCTCGCCGCTGCCGGTGCGGCGCGAAACGATGGAAACGGCCGCCGTCGCGACCCGCGTGAGCCCCAGCTTCATCCGCTTCGGCCACTTCGAGCATTTCGCGAGCCGAGGCCAGGAGCCGGAGCTCCGGCGCCTCGCCGACTTCGTCATCGAGCACCACTTCCCCGCCTGTCGCGATGCCGCGATGCCCCACGCCGCGCTGCTGGAGGCGGTGGCCGGACGCACCGCGGAACTGATCGCCGGCTGGCAGGCGGTCGGCTTCTGCCACGGGGTCATGAACACCGACAACATGTCGATCCTCGGCCTGACGATCGACTACGGGCCCTACGGCTTCCTCGACGGTTTCGATCCCGGTCACATCTGCAACCATTCCGACGAGCAGGGCCGCTATGCGTACGCCCGCCAGCCGAACGTGGCGCTCTGGAACCTGCACGCGCTGGCTCAGGCGCTGCTGCCGCTGATCGGCGACACCGACGCGGCGCTGGCGGCGCTCGAGTGCTACCGCACGCGCTTTGCGGAAGCGCTCGCGGCGCGCTTCGCGGCCAAGCTCGGCCTCGCGACGCGCGAGGACGGCGACCCCGCGCTGGCCGAAGACCTGCTGCGCCTGATGAGCGCGGAGCGCACCGACTTCACCATCGCTTTTCGGCGGCTCTCCGCTTTCCGAACGGTGCCCGAAGCGGGCAACGAGCGGGTGCGGGACCTGTTCATCGACCGGCCGGCGTTCGATGCCTGGGCGGCTCGATACTCCGCACGGCTGCGCCGCGAAGGCTCGGTCGACGCCGAGCGGGCCTTGCGCATGAACCGGGCCAACCCCAAGTACGTGCTCCGCAACCACCTCGCCGAGGTCGCGATTCGAGCGTCGCAGGCGGGCGACCACGGCGAGACCGAGCGGCTGCGTCAGGTCCTCGAGCGCCCGTACGACGAACAACCCGAGCACGAGGCGTACGCCGCGTTTCCGCCCGACTGGGCGCAGACCATCGAGGTGTCCTGTTCATCATGAGCGACTACAAGGTGCAAAAGAGCGACGCCGAATGGCGCGCGCAGCTCGATCCCATGCAGTACGAGGTCACGCGGCACGCCGCCACCGAGCGCCCTTTCAGCGGCAAGTACTGGGACCACTGGGACGACGGACAGTACAACTGCGTCGGCTGCGGCACGCCGCTGTTCGCGTCGCACACCAAGTTCGACGCGGGATGCGGCTGGCCGAGCTACTGGGAGCCGGTCAACGCCGATGTCGTCGAACGCGTGGTCGACCGCTCGCACGGCATGGTCCGCGTCGAGGTGCGCTGCCGCAACTGCGGCTCCCACCTGGGCCACGTGTTCCCGGACGGCCCCGTCCCCACGGGTGAGCGGTTCTGCATCAACTCGGCCGCGATAGACTTCGCGCCGCCTCCGGCCAAGCCGTGAGAGGCACGTCCAGGTCTATGCCGCCCCGATGAAGTTCCTGTTCGACTTCCTGCCGGTCATCCTCTTCTTCGGAACCTTCAAGCTCGCCGAGGCGCATCCGGACGACGCCGCGCGCTTCACCACCGACCACTTCGGCGCGTTCGTCTCGGGCGGTGTCGTGGGCGCCGACGAGGCGCCGGTGCTGCTCGCGACGCTCGTCGTGATCGCCGCGACCCTGATGCAGGTCGCGACCCAGCTGCTGCGCGGCAAGAAGGTCGACATGATGCTGTGGGTCACGTTCGGCCTCGTGGTGGTCCTCGGCGGCGCGACCGTCTGGTTCCACAACCCGACGTTCATCAAGTGGAAGCCGAGCGTCCTCTACTGGGTCATGGCGCTCGCGTTCTGGGTCAGCCACGTCGTGTTCCGCAAGAACCTGCTGCAGGCGCTGATCGGCGAGCAGCTCGAGCTCCCGCCGAAGGTGTGGCAGCGGCTGAACCTCGCCTGGGTCGTGTTCTTCGGATTCATGGGCGTGCTCAACCTGTACGTGGCGTACACGTACTCCACGTCGACCTGGGCGAGCTTCAAGGCATTCGGCGCAACGGGCCTCATGCTGGTCTTCATGGTCGCCCAGGGCTTCTATCTGAGCCGCCATCTGAAGGCCGCGCCGGCACCGCCCGAATCGTCCCCGGCCGGCCGGCTCGAAGGCGCCACCCCACCGGCCGCGGACCCATGACCGTCGACGCCCGCGCGCTCGAGGCCGCGCTGCAGGCCCTTGCGCCGCAGCGCCTCGAAGTTCGCGACGACAGCCACCTGCATGCCGGGCACGCCGGCGCCCAGGAGGGCAGCCACTTCGGCGTCCTCGTCGTGAGCTCGCGTTTCGCCGGCTTGTCGAGGGTCGCGCGGCATCGGCTCGTTTATGATTGCGTGCAAGCGCTGATCGGCCGTGGCGGCATCCATGCCCTCGCGATCGACGCCCGGGCGCCGGGCGAAGCCTGATCCCTCCACACCCTTCGTCAGTCCCCATCCGCATCGCCCGGCTCTTCGGAGCCACCGCGCCCGCGATGCGAACCTGAGAGTCCACATGAACCACCGCATCGTCGCCGGCGCTTCCGCGCTCGCACTCGCCATCGTCCTGGGCGCGCCGTTCGCCGCGCAGGCCCAGAACATCGCCATCGTGAACGGCAAGCCGGTGCCGAAGGCGCGCGCCGACGCGCTGCTCGCGCAGGTCTCGAAGCAGGCCGAGTCGCGCGGCCAGCAACTGCCGCCCGACATCGACAAGCGCATCCGCGACAAGCTCGTGCAGGACGAGATCTTCGTGCAGGAGGCCGAGAAGCGCGGCCTCGCGACGACCGCCGACTACAAGACGCAGATGGAGATGGCGCGCTCGACCATCCTGATCCAGGCGCTGCTCGCCGACGTCGAGAAGAAGAGCCCCGTCACCGACGCCGAGATCCAGGCCGCGTACGACGACTTCAAGAAGCAGGCGAGCGGCACCG
>Ga0335069_10014716_pt1 | contig 10949 bp, 10 predicted proteins | sample Lox_Sample_11_FD_206714 | JGI IMG/M metagenome (GOLD analysis project Ga0335069, IMG submission 206714) | Soil microbial communities from Loxahatchee National Wildlife Refuge, Florida, United States - Lox_Sample_1.1 | ecosystem: Environmental > Terrestrial > Soil > Wetlands | place: USA... | reverse complement strand
GTTAATTTTTAAAGAACACATCTGCGAGAAGCTTTCTTCCCGGCAGCGCTGCGTTTTCAGCAGCAGAGAAACGAGATTATGAACATCGTTTCGTAGTTCGTCAACAATTTTTTTACTGCTTCGTTGCGACTGCGGGGTTCATCTTGCTTGGCAGGCTCAAACGTCTGACTTCAACGCCGCCACACCTTCTCATTCCCCTCTTCCGCGCCGCGTTGCCGTTAGCGCGAAAGAGGCGTGATTCTAGACAGCCGCCCCGCGGCGCGCAAGGGGTTTTTGAAAAAAATTTACAGCCGTGCAGCACGCCCCGATTGCAGCGGCAAGCAACTTCATGCGGCGAGCATGACCCGGCCGACGATCCCTATATAGTGATCGAGATCCGGCGTCACCTTCCCCTTCACTTTCGCCGCATCGTCCCAGCGGCGCAGACACAACGCATCCTCGGCATAAGGACGCAGCAGGAACGCCTGCGCCTCGGCCTCGCCGAAGATGCCGCCCTGCAGCGCCAGACTTCGTACCGAGTCCGGCGTCAGGCTGTCGTGGTAACCGCGATCGGTCCGGCACAGGCAGCGCTTCGCGTCGACATGCAGCCGCACTGGCTCCAGCACCGCGTCGGGCAGGATCGGCCGAAGGAACGGCAACACATAGTATTGGTGCAGATCGTCGATGCCGCGCGCGCTGGGCGTATCGCCCTGACGGTTCAGCAAATGTCCGAGGTCATGCAGGAACGCCGCCGCGATCAGCGCGTCATCCGCGCCGGCCGCCTCCGCCAGCAAGCCGCTTTGCAGCGCGTGTTCGAGCTGCGTGACGGGTTCGCCACTGTAGGCCACGTCACCGTGCTCGCGGTACAAGCCGCGAATGTCCTCGAGCGTCAATGCCATCGCGTCATCCCCAGGGCAGTGAAAAAGTCTTCAGGTTCGTAAAGCTCTTCATCGCCTCCTGAACCCCTTCCTTGCAACCCAGCCCGGAATCCTTGACGCCGCCGAATGGCGCCAGCTCGATCCGGTAGCCAGGCACTTCCCAAACGTTCACGCTCCCCACCTTCAACTCGTTGACGAACCGGACGATCGCTTCCGCGCTGTCGGTGCATACGCCGGACGACAGGCCGAACGCCGTGTCGTTGCCGATGCGAATCGCGTCGTCGATCGTATCGAATGAAATGATCGGCGACACCGGCCCGAAAGTCTCCTCGCGCACCAGCGTCATCGCTGGATCGACGCGGTCGAGCACGGTGGGCGCGTACAGCGCACCCTGGCGCACATTGCCGCTCAGCAGGCGCGCGCCTTGCGCGACCGCCTCGCCGACGCGCGCCTCGAACAGCCGGGCGGCGGCGGCGTCGATGACCGTGCCCATCTCGTTGGCCGGATCGAACGGGTCGCCGTACGACCATCGTCGCGTCTTCTCGACCAGCAGCTCGGTGAATGCCGGCGCTGCGGCACGCTGCACCAGAATGCGCTTGACCGCCGTGCACCGCTGGCCCGAGTTTCGGTACGACCCCTGCGCGGCCAGCGACGCGGCCCGTTCCAGGTCGGCGTCGTTCAGGACGATCAGCGGATCGTTCCCACCCAATTCCAGCACGACGCGCCGATACCCCGCCTTCGCGGCGATATACTTGCCGATCGCCACCCCGCCGGTGAAGGTCACAAGCGACGTATTCGGATGCGTCAGCAATTCATCCGCGATTTCCCTGGGATCGCCGGTCACGATCTGCAACATCGGTTCGGGCAAGCCGGCTTCGTAGAGCAGGTCGGCGAAATAGAGCGCCGACAGCGGTACCTTCTCCGACGGCTTCACGATCACGCAGTTGTTGGTCGCGATCGCCGGGGCCACCTTGTGCGCGACCTGATTCATCGGGTGATTGAACGGCGTGATCGCGACGATCACGCCGTCAAGCGGCTCGCGCTGCGAAAACACGCGCCGCGCCTTGCCGTGAGGCGTCAGGTCGCAAGCAAAGCTCTGCGCGTCGTCGCGCAGCACCTCGACCGACGCGAATTTCAGCACGTCCGCCACGCGGCCGATCTCGTAGCGCGAATCCTGCTTCGACAGGCCGGATTCGAGCGTGATGAGATCCGACGCGTCCTCCACGCGTTCACGCAGCAGCGCGGCGGCACGTTCGAGCACCTGCGAGCGCTCGTGGCGCGTCAGGCGCGGACGGTAGGCCATCGCATAGTCGAATGCGGCGCGCACGTCGTCGACGCTCGCAAGCGGCGCCGCGCCGACTCGCCGCCCTGTATACGGGTCCGTCACGTCGAAGGTGCGCGTCCGTGACGCGCGCTCGCCGCACAGGCGCAACGTCTCCGCCCGAAACGCCTCATGATCGATCGGCGCACGCGTCATGATGCGATCCGGTTCGCCGCGGCATCGGCCGACCTCGCCGACCTCGCCGACCTCGCCGACCTCGCCGACTTGGCCGACAATCGGTCGCGCCGCCCATCCACGTCAATCTGACTGTCTATCATGTCGGCTCGCGTCATGAGCAGAACGTGCACCGGAAAGCGCCGCAACGAAAGGCGCGCGGCTCATTGCGCGGAACGGCGGCCGCGCGGCACGCGCGCGGCGATCAGCAGCAGTGCCGCCAGCGACGCGCCGAGCATCAGCAGCGACAGCGCCGACGCCGGCAGGTAGTAGCCGCGCTCCACCTGGCCGATCACGACGATCGGCACGGTCGCGAAGCCGGGCGGATAGACCGTCAGCGTCGCGCCCAGCTCGCCGAGAGACAGCGCGAAGCCGAGCGCGAGGCTCGCGCGCAGCGCTGGCACGAGTTGCGGCAGCAGCACGCGCCGCAGCACCATCGACGGCGGTGCGCCGAGACTGGCGGCGGCCTCGCGCAGCAAGGTCAGTTCCGGTCGCAGCGCCGCGGCCGCGCAGCGATAGCAGAACGGCAGGATCAGCGCGAGCTGCACCAGCACGACAATCGCGGCGGAGCTCGACAGATCGACCGGCCGCTGGTGATACGCGATCAGCACCGAGAGCCCGAGCACGACGCTCGGCACGCCGTTGGGCATCATCACGAACGCATCGACGAGCGCGCCGATCCCGCGCCGGTCTCGCCCCTCCAGCGCAAGCGCCAGCCACAGGCCGAGGATCGTACCGATCACCGCGACGCCGAAGCCGATTTCGAGGCTCGTCGCGAGCGCGCCGGACTCCTCCGGACCGAGTTGCTGGAACCAACGCAGGCTGTAGCCCGACGGCAGAATCGTCCCGGACCAGCGGGTCGCGACGCTCGACAGCGCGACGACGATCACCGGTAGCACGAACAGCCAGAAGCATGCGAATGCGGCAAGCGCGAGCGCGGCGCGGGACGCATGCTTGAGCAGCGTGTCGCCCCGGTCCGCGTGGCGGCGCGGCACCGGCGCGCGCCTGGTACGGTAATCAGCGGACATCGCACGTCCCTCCCGTGGCCCGCCGGCTCACCCGACGATAGATCGCATACAGCGCAAGCGACAGCGCGAGCATCACGACCGCGCCCGCCGACGCCGTCGGCAGATCGAGGTCGACCGTCGCGCTGCTGTAGATCGCGACCGGCAGCGTGACGAGCCGGGCACTGCCGAGCACCAGCAGGATGCCGAACTCGTTCAGCGTCAGCAGAAAGCACAGCACCGTGCCTGCCGCGATGCCGGGCCACGCAATCGGCAGCACGACGCGCCGCGCGAGCATCCACCCGGTCGCGCCGAGGCTCCGCGCCGCTTCGACCAGACGCAGATCGAGCGTCGCGAACGACGCCAGCGTCGGGCGCACGACGAACGGCGTATAGAACACCGTCTGCGCAAGGATCACGCCGCCGAAGCCGAACAGGAAGTCGAGCGGCGGAGCGTCGAGGTGCAGCAGCCGCTGCAGCGCGATGCTGACCGCGCCTTGAGAGCCGTACAGAAAAATCAGCGTGAAGGCCACCAGGAACGACGGGAATGCGACGTACAGTTCCAGAAAGCGCGTGACGAGCGACGCACCCGGGAATGGCCTGAAGAACAGCAGCGCGGCCAACAGCACGCCGAGCAGCGACGCCGTGCCGGCGCTCACAATCAGCACGCCGAGCGTCGAGACGAGCACGTTGGGCGTGTCGGGATTGCCGAAGAAGTTCCGATAGGCGGCAAGGCTCAGTCCGTGCTCGCCCGTCAGACTCAGCAGCACGAGCCGCGCCAGCGGATAGACGACGAGGGGGCCGAGCACGACCACCGCCAGCATCGCGAGATGCCAGTCGCCGAGATGCTTGCGCCGCTTCGCGGCCGCAGCATGCGCGGCGGCGGACGCCCGCGCGCGCTGCGCCGCCGCGGCTGCCTCAGGGGTCGATAAGGACGACATCGTCTGCCTCGCAATGCAGGGAAACACGCGCGCCGCGTTCGGGCGCCGGGTTGCGGCCGCGCTGCATGATCACGCGCACCGGCTCTTCCGGCGCCGCATCGACCACGACCGAAATCCACAGATCCGCGCCCAGCCATTCGACCGACGCGACCGTGCCGTGCAACCCGCCCGCCGCGCGCGGCATCACGGTGAAACGCTCGGGACGCACGCATGCGACCTTGTCGCGCACGTCGTGCCGCGGATCGCCTAGCGGGAAGATCACGCGCGGCGGCAGCAGGTTCGCGGCGCCCAGATAGCGGGCCACGTAACCGTCGCGCGGCGTGTCGTACAACTGTTGCGGCGTGCCGAGCTGGGCGATACGGCCGTCGCGCAACAACAAGGTGCGATCGGACAGCACCAGCGCATCGTCGCGATCGTGGGTCACGCACACCACGGTCAGGTTCGGCAGACGCTCGTGCAGCGCCTTCAGCTCGCTGCGCACCGACGCGCGCAGGTTCGCGTCGAGCGCCGACAGCGGCTCGTCGAGCAGCAGCACGTCGGGCTCGATCACGAGCGCGCGCGCGAGCGCGACGCGCTGCTGCATGCCGCCCGACAACTGGGCCGGCATCTGGTGGCCCGCGTCGCCCAGCTGCACGAGCTTGAGCGCGTCGGCGACGCGGCGCGTCACCTCGGCCGACGGCATCCGCCGCGCGCGCAGCCCGAACGCAACGTTCTCGAACACCGACAGATGCGGAAACAGCGCGTAGTTCTGGAACAGCATCCCCAGATTGCGCTTGTGCGGCGGCGCATCGGTCAGGTCGCGCCCGGCGACGGTCAGTGTGCCGGTCAGCCCGTCGGCCTTCACAAAGCCGGCGATGAAGCGCAGCAGCGTGGTCTTGCCGCATCCGCTCTTGCCGAGCACGGTCAAAAATTCGCCGGCGCCGATCGACAGCGACAGATCGTCGAGCACCGTGCGGGCGTCGTAACGCACGCTCAGGTGCTCGATCTGCACGCCGCCTGGCGCGCCGGACCGCAGCGTCGCATGCGGGCCGGCGGCACCGAATGCGCCAGGGCAGGTCAGACTGGTGGTATCCACCGGATTCATCCTTTTTTTGTCTGCAGGCGGCGTGGGCGGGCGGCTTACTTCGGCTTGACGACGTCGGTCTGCTTGCCCGAACTGCCGATCACGTCCTTCTTCCAGCGCTCGATCCAGGCCGGCTTCTTCGCCATCACCTGCGTCCAGTCGACCGGGATCAGCTTCACGCCGGCGATCGCGCGCTTCACCGCCTCGCCGTTCTTGCCGGCGAGCGGCACGTCCGTGCGGCCCGGAATGCCGAACATGTCCGGCACCTTCGCCTGCACCTCCGTCGACATCAGGTAGTCGATCAGCTTCTTGCCCACCTCCTGGTTCGGCCCGCCCTTGACGAGGCCGATGCCGTACGGCAACTGGAACGTCGTCGGCTGCTCGCCCGCGCCCGCCGCGAGGAAGATCGGCTTGATCGACAGGCCGCCGTGCTCGGCGTCGTCGAGATCCATCTGCAGATCGCCGTTGGCGACGCTGATCTCGTTGCGCGACAGCAGCACGTTCAGGTAGCCCGTGCCCTTGGTGTGGAATTTCACGCTCGGCGACAACTTCGCGAGGTAGTCGAACGCCTTGTCCTCGCCCATCAGCGACGTCGTCAGGATCAGCACCGCCATCCCGTCGCCGGCCGTAGCCGGATTCGAGTAGGCGACCTTGCCCGCGTAGTTCGGCGCGAGCAGGTCGGCGAACGTCTTCGGCTGCTGCTTGACGGCGTCCGGGTTGATCGCGAACGAGAAGTAGTTGTTGACGAAGGTCGCCCAGGTGCCGTCCTCCGCCTTCGCGATCGCCGGGACGTTTTTGTAGTTCACGCTCTGGTACGCCTGCAGCATCCCCATCTGGCCCGCCTGCTGAATGAACGGCGGCAGCACGACGATCACGTCGGCCTTCGGCGAGCTCTTCTCGATGTTCGCGCGGTTGACCACCTCGCCGCTGCCGGCCGTCACGATGTTGACCTTCACCCCTTCCTTCTTCTCGAACGCCGGCAGCACGTCGCGATAGAGGTTCTCGAGGCCGTCTGCCGTATACAGCACGACCGCCTTCGCCGCGTGCGCCGGCAACGCGGCGCCCTGCAGCAGGCCGGCCACGCAGGCACCCAGTGCGAGCTTGCGAAACGCACCGGCGGCGGCGCGCGAGGAATTCTGCAATGTCATCTCACTTCTCCATAGACGGAACACCAAACGGCCGGACGCGACCGGCTTCTGTTTTATACGGGCGAACCGTCGGCCGGCCCCCCCTCGACACTGCCGCCCGCTGCTGCTTCGTGCGGCAATCGAAGCATCACAGCGTTCGATGACAACCCCGTGACGAGCGCCACAATGTCCACAAAACGACACATTTTGCCAATACGATGTGTGTCATGCCGAGGCGCCGCCCGGCATTTCCGATCGAATTCGTTGGAGATAACGTGATGCCCGCAAGCGACCCGATTCTGCTCACTCCCGGCCCCCTCACCACATCCGCCGCGACCCGCCAGGCGATGCGGCGCGACTGGGGCTCGTGGGATACGGCGTTCATCCGGCTGACCGAAAGCGTGTGCGCCGACCTCGTCGACATCGCGCATGGCGGCGAAGTCTATGTCTGCGTGCCGATGCAGGGCAGCGGAACGTTCGCGGTGGAAGCTGCGCTCGGCACGCTGGTGCCGAGCGACGGCGTCGTGCTGGTCCCGGACAACGGCGCGTATTGCGCGCGCATCCTGAAGATCCTCGGCCGGCTCGGCATCGAATCGGTCGCGCTACCGTTCGGCGAGGACGCGGCCGTCGATCCGGCCTCGGTCGAAGCGGCGCTCGAACGCGATCCGCGCATCACCCATGTCGCGCTCGTTCACCTCGAAACCAGCGCCGGCATCCTGAATCCGCTCGACGCGATCGCCGCCTGCTGCCAGCGGCACGGCAAGCGGCTGATCGTCGACGCGATGAGTTCGTTCGGCGCGCTGCCGATCACGCTAGAAGACAGCGGCATCGATGCGTTGATCTCGGCGAGCGGGAAATGTCTCGAGGGGGTGCCCGGCATGGGGTTCGCGATCGTCCGGCGCAGCCTGCTCGACGAATGCGAAGGGCGCTCGCCGTCGCTCTCGCTCGACCTCCATGACCAGTTCACGTACCTGCGCAAGACCGGCCAATGGCGCTTCACGCCGCCGACGCACGTCGTCGCCGCGCTGCGCGCCGCGCTCGACCAGTTTCACGCGGAAGGCGGCCAGCCGGCGCGCGGCGCGCGCTATGCGTCGAATTGCCGGGCGCTCATCGAGTCGATGCGCGCGCTCGGCTTCGAGCCGTTTCTCGACGCGAGCGTGCAGGCGCCCGTCATCGTGACGTTCCATGCGCCGGACGACCCGGCCTATCACTTCAAGGGGCTCTACAACGCGGTGCGCGATGCCGGCTTCATTCTCTATCCGGGCAAGTTGACGCGGCGGGAGACGTTCCGGGTCGGCTGCATCGGCGCGATCGACGCCGCCGACATCCGGCGGGCCGTCGCCGCCATCGCGCATGCGATCGGGACGCTAGGCATCGCGCCGCGCCGCGCATAGCCGAAAAAAAACCGGCGTTCGGAAAGAACGCCGGGCTCAACGCACTCCTACCGCCTGGAGATCGTTACAGGACGATCCGCTTGATGTCGCCGACCACGAAGATGTAGGACAGCGCGCCGACCAGCGCGATCACGCCGATGAACACCAGCGCACCGACGAACGAGCCGGTCGCGGCGACGATGAAGCCCACCACCAGCGGCGTGATGATCCCGGCGAGGTTCGCCGCGAGGTTGAAGATGCCGCCCGTCACGCCGAGCAGGCCGTCCGGCGCGATGTCCGACACGAGGGTCCAGCCGAGCGCAGCCATGCCCTGCGCGAAGAACGCCACCGACATAATCGCGATCACCGCCTCGTTGCTCTGCACGTAGTTCGCGAGAATGATCGTCGACGCGAGCAGCAGGCCGGCGATGATCGGCAGCTTGCGCGCAAGGTTCGCCGATTTGCCGCGGCGCAGCAGCCAGTCGGAGAAAATCCCGCCGAACATCACGCCGACCGACGCGGCGATAAACGGCATCACCGCGAAAAAGCCGATCTTGAGCCAGCCCATGTGGCGCTCGGTCGCCAGGTACGTCGGGAACCAGGTCAGGAAGAACACGAGCGTCGAGTTGCCGGCGAACTGGCCGAGGCAGATGCCCGCGAGCTGGCGCTTCTTCAGCAGCTGACCGGCCATGCGCCAGCTGAATTTTGCCTGCCCCGGCCTGTCGTCCTTCTTCGCGCCATGCACGAGGCCGCCGCCCGCTTCGATGTACGTCAGCTCGGCGGCATTCGCGCCCGGATGGTCACGCGGCTCCTGGTAGAACTTCCACCAGACGAGACCGAACACGATGCCGCCCCCGCCAACCACCCAGAACAGCGAGCGCCAGCCGAACGCGCCCATCAGCGCGAACAGCACCGGGCTGAAGAACGCGAGCCCGATGTACTCGCCGACCGTGTAGGTGCCGGTCGCCATCGCGCGCTCGCTCTGCGGGAACCAGGTCGCGACGACGCGGCTGTTGGTCGGGAAGCATGGCGCTTCCGTCACGCCGAGGCCGAGGCGGCACGCGAGCAGCGGCGACACGCCATGCACGAACCCTTGCAGCAACGTGCACAGCGACCACAGCGTCATCGACCAGTAATAGGTAATCTTGCTGCCGAAGCGGTCGAGGAACAGCCCGCCGGGCACCTGCATGACTACGTATGTCCACGAGAACGCGGAAAACATGATGCCCATCACCGCCGCGTTGATGCCGAGCTCCTTGGTGAGCTGCGGCGCAGCCACCCCCAGCACGGTGCGATCGAGGTAGTTGATCATCGTGCCGATCGCGAGCAGCGCGAGGATTTTGTATCGCGCCCTGGTCCGCCGGGCCGTGCCGGCCGTCGGTGCGGCCTGAACCGGCGCCGCGTTCGTGCGGGTGGTGTGCTGCATGGTTGTCTCCTGGTCTCGTCTTTATCAAAAGGGGTCAGCGCGCCACGAGCGACTGAAAGTGCTCGAACATGCGCTCCGCGTCGGGTGTCCGTCCGGTGAAAATCTCGAACGCGTCGACCGCCTGGTACACCGCCATCCCGCCGCCCGACAGCGTGCGGCAGCCGGCTTCGCGCGCGGCCTTGATCAACGCCGTTTCGAGCGGGAAATAGACGATGTCGGCCACCCACATCTCCTGATGCAGCAACTCGGCGGGCAGCGGCAGGCCGGGATGCTTCGCCATGCCGGTCGGCGTCGCGTGGATCAGGCCCGTCGCGGCGCGCACCGCCGCCAGCTCGCCGCCGGCCGTCACCGCTGCGACCGGAAAGCGGCGCTGCAACTCGTCGGCCAGCGCGCTCGCGCGCGTGGCGTCGACGTCGAAGATCGTCAGCGCCGCCGCGCCCATCGCCAGCGCGGCATGCGCGACGGCCGCGCCCGCGCCGCCCGCGCCGAGCTGCACGACGCGCGCGAGCGACGCGTCGGGCAGGCCGCGCTGGAACGACTTCGCGAAACCGGACCAGTCGGTGTTGTAGCCGATTCGCTTGCCGTCCTTGAACAGCACCGTATTGACCGCGCCGAGCGCGCGCGCATCGTCCGACAGCGCGTCCAGATGCTCGATCACGCGCTGCTTGCACGGATGCGTGATGTTCAGGCCGGTGTAGCCCATCTGCTCGGCGGCCGCGAGCAATTGCGGCAGCGCATCGACAGTGACGCCGAGCACGTCGAGATCGATGCGCCGGTAAACGTAGCTGAACCCCTGGTGGCAGCCCTCTTCCTCATGCATCGCGGGCGACAGCGAGCCGCCGATGCCTTGGCCGATCAGGCCGATCAGATAGGACGGACGGCTCATTTCGATGCTCCTTGCGAAAGAATGGTCGCCATGCGCTGCAATGCGAGCACATAGCCTTCGGTGCCGCACCCGCAGATCACCGCCTCGGCGATCGCCGACACGTACGAATGATGACGGAACGGCTCGCGGCGATGCACGTTCGAGATATGCACCTCGATCACCGGCTTGCCGATCGCGGACAACGCGTCGGCGAGCGCCACCGACGTGTGCGTACAGGCGGCCGGGTTGATGACCACGCCGTACGTGTCGTGGCGCGCCGCGTGCAGCCAGTCGATCAGCGCGTGCTCCGCGTTCGACTGCCGGAAATCGATCTCCAGCCCGAGCGCCTCCGCCGCGGTGCGGCAGCGCCGCTCCACGTCGGCCAGGGTCTCCGGGCCGTAGATGTGGGGCTCGCGCGTCCCCAGCAGGTTCAGGTTCGGGCCGTTCAGCACCAGCACCGTCCGCTTGTTCATAGTTCAGACACTCCGAAAACAGGTGTGGACAACTATGCGATGCCGCACCATGACGTCAAGATCCGGCGCTAGTCTGCGCTTGTGCGCGATCAATGTCTTTCGGGGTTTGCTCTAGTTTGTACGATCTGGTTAGTTTGTATAATTGCCGACACTGGCCTTGTAAATTCGGGGCATGGCACATTCCCGGGTTGAGTAACCGGTTCATGCCGGCGCCGCCGCCCCGCTCACCCGCAGGATTTCCCCATGCAGCGCTCGATCGCCACCGTGTCGCTTTCCGGCACACTCGCTGAAAAGCTCACCGCCATTCAGGCCGCGGGTTTCGACGG